>Ga0209690_1000650_pt1 | contig 18635 bp, 23 predicted proteins | sample GraSoiAngelo_150_FD_186164 | JGI IMG/M metagenome (GOLD analysis project Ga0209690, IMG submission 186164) | Grasslands soil microbial communities from the Angelo Coastal Reserve, California, USA - 14_1009_09_40cm (SPAdes) (version 2) | ecosystem: Environmental > Terrestrial > Soil > Grasslands ...
CATCAGCGCTTTCCTTCCTGCTTTGCTTGGCCGACCTCAATTAGGTGGCCATCCGGATCGCGCAGGTAACAACGAATTTCCGATTTGTGCTCCTTGGGCGGCGTGAGGAACTCCGCACCACGCGATCGCCACCGCTCGTACACGTCATAGATATCGGCGACGCGCAGGTTCAACGCGCTGGTGAGCGTCGCACCATCGTGTGGCGCACGTGCCGTAACACCCGGCCTGTCGTCAGTAGCGGCGCCTTCTGCGGAGAGGATCAGCCAGCTATTGTGGAAACGCAAGATTCCCGGAGGCCCTTCCAGCAAAACGTGAGCACCAAGCACGTCTTTGTAAAACCGTAGCGACCGCGCAACGTCACGCACGATGAGGAGGTGAGTAACTGCCACGCCCTCCTTTGGCATCGGCAATTCATTGTTCGAGAATGAGCTGTCTGCGGCTTCTACTTCGGAATGTTGTTTCATCCGCTCCCCCTTCATCAGGCCGCTTGTCTGCCCTGGCGCGAAAGTTCAGGCCGCCCGTCTGCTTTGGCGCGAAAGATGACTCCTAGGGTGCGGCTGGGCGGTCGAAGCGCCCACGACGAGAGCGCGAGACCAAGTAGGACCAGAGGCGCGATGATATCGCTCGGACGACCGCGCACTGCCTGCGACGCAGCAGCGCCCGACAGTTCAAAGACGATACCGGCATACGCCCATTCTTTCAGCCGCAAAAAACCCGGTACGACTAGGACTATGGCTCCTGGTATCTTCCAGATCCCAAGGATCGCGAGCAGATACACCGGATAGCCAAGACTCGTTACGACGTCGACGACATGGGGGCCGCTGAAGAGATTCGTTCGACCATGCATCAGGTCCGTCACACCACCTGCCAGAGTCTCAAGTGCGATGAGTGCGGTGGTCACCCAATAGCCGATCACTTTCATTTTCAAAGTCATATCTCCTCCTTAATGTCAGTTCCGCGCATTGTGTAACGAATGCAAATGATGAATCATAACGCACGCTATCAGCGCACTCGACGCAGACAATTCAACCAAGCGTGAAACATGCGTCTCGCATTACAGTCTCTACATTGCAGTGGCACCCGAAGGCAACAGCAGAAAGCATGAACCGTTAATCCTGGGCGGCACGACCGCGACCTAGGTTGAGTTATTGCGTGAGCTGCGCGAGCAGTAACTCAACAAAGATGAATGAAGACCTCTGGGACAAGGTGGATGATTTTCTCTCGGAAACGCTCGGAACATCCGATCCAGTGCTCGAGGCGACGTTGCGCGCGAGCACGAAAGCGGGGTTACCCGCGATCCAGGTCTCGGCGAATCAGGGAAAATTGTTGCAATTATTGGCGCAGACGCAGGGCGCGCGGCGCATTCTGGAAGTGGGAACTTTGGGTGGCTATAGCACGATCTGGCTGGCGCGCGCGCTGCCGCCGGAGGGTTACCTAATTTCGCTTGAACTGGAAGCAAGCTATGCCGAAGTCGCGCGCAAGAATGTGTCGCGGGCCAACCTGGGAAAACTAGTCACGATTCGCGTGGGCCCTGCTTCTGAGACGCTCGCGCAGTTGTTCTCAGAAGAGACAGCGCCTTTCGACTTTATCTTTATCGATGCGGACAAGCCGGGTTATCCAAAGTATTTCGAGTGGGCGATGAAACTTTCGCGGCCCGGCACGCTCATCGTGGCCGACAACGTCGTGCGCAAAGGCGCGCTGCTGGATTCAGATAGCAATGACGCCAACGTCCAAGGCATGCGCCAGTTGCTGGATATCATCGCGGCGGATCGGCGTGTCAGCGCGACGGGAATTCAGACCGTGGGGAGCAAAGGATACGACGGTTTTGTCCTGGCGCGGGTTATACCGTGAAGATCGACAAGCGTCATTGTAAAAGAGCGGCGCCCCATTCATGCTCGACGCAGCGGACTCCTTAAATCCTTATTCATCGCCCATTGTACCGTGGGTCGGGCACACTTTGCGCTGGCCTACTCAGCCAGGAATGGCATTAGCTCGTTCAGGAACTCTCCCGGGCATTCCTCAGGGATGTAATGTCCGCACTGCGCGACGATCTTACTCTTAACGTTATCAGACACCGATTTCATGGTTGCGACCGTCGTTTCACCAGAAGCAAATGCAGCGCCGATGGCCAGTACCGGCATTATCAGTTTTCTTTTTTTCAGCTCCTGATTCTGGTGCATCGTAAGCGGAATGGCTCGATAGTATTCAAAGCCGGCCCTCATTGCGCCTGGAACCGAATAGGCACGGATGTACTCGTCTACTGCTACGCGATCCGGCCAATACGCCCTGTGCTCGACATTCCAGCGTAAATAGGAAGCTTCACGCCCAGCCACTAAGAATTCGGGAAGGTCGCGTAGCTGATTGAACATGAACTGTGTTAAGCCAGCATTTTTCTCGGGTGGCTGCAGCATCGGAGGCGTCGGTGAGACACCAGGGATAAACGCCTCGCTCACCACCAACTTGTCAATCTGGGCGCCGTGCTTTGCGGCAAGTGAATAGGCGATCCACATACCGATGTCATGACCGACGACCGAATAGCGAGAGATGCCTAACTTGTCCATCAACGCGCTGATGTCATTGGCAAGCGTCTCAGTGTCATACCCGCTCTCGGGTCGGCTGGATTCGCCCATACCACGAATATCAACGGCCACTACATGATACGTATTGGCCACGTCGGGCATAATCTTGTGCCAGGCGTACCACGTTTGAGGCCAGCCGGGAATCAGCACCACAGTGCGCTGACCCTCACCGCCTTCAACAAAATGCAGTTTCACTCCGTTCACTATGGCAAACTGGCTCTTAAAGCCGAGGCCAAGATCCCCGTCATACGCTCTTGGTTGGAGCACTTGCGCGCCATCTGACAACATAATTCACCTCCGCTCTACGACTAATCCTGCCACCACCAGGGCCTTCCGCCAGATTCGCCCGCGCGTCTGAGTCGTCCATCAATTTCCCGCGGTAGTTTTCGTAGTCGGCCAGGCTTTCAAATCCGATGAGAGCAAGAGCAACGTTATCCGAACCGCCCAAACCTTTCTTGGGGAGAAAATAGCCGATGGGCTTGCCGCCACAGCGGCGAATGACGTCGCCTTCCATCCATTTGCGGCCATACGCTTCGAAATCGTTGAGCTTGTGCGGATGAATTGTGTAACGAATGCAATGATAATCATCGAGCACGCTATCAGCCCACTCCGCGCGGACAATTCAACCAAGCGTGAAACATGCGTCTTGCCTCTAGACCAACAGTGTGAAAACCGCGCCGCCCACGCCAGGCCCAGAGCAGCGTTAGTTCCCGCGCGTATTTCAGAAAAGATCGTCTCGTTATCACACTCATCGTTAACCCTCGGCTTGGCGAAGACCAGCCGTAAAACCTCCATCGCCCAATTTAATTCGGTATTCGTTCGGGATAAGCCAGGTTTGTTGAATAGAAGCAACCAATTGCGACCGAAGATTTGGAAACCCAGCTGATTCAATCGTTCGCGTTTTGACACCAGAGAAGCAATCATTTTTTCGCCCCATTTTTTGAGATCGGCTGCAGCATCTTTCCATTCGAGATTTGGCGATTCGATATCATTGATCAGCTCAACACGTTGCAAATCGCGTGAATTAGTGAGTAGAACAAGGAGCATCGGATCGCTTCGGAAAGCCATTCAGGCAGCTTTGGAGAGCCTTTTCGTCTCCCGAGATAAGGCGTCGCCCGAGCGGACCGTTATCGAAGACGCACGTTTCACGCTTGGTTGAATTGTCCGTGTCGGAGGTGGAGGCCACTTTGTCAATGGGATTTCCAGGAAACGCGGCCGGAGTTCACTACCGTTAATGCAAAAATGGGTCGGCAAAACTTAAGATAGGAACGTGCATATCAGTTTAGCCAATTTAGGATTAATGAACGGATCGCTCGGCAAGACACGACGTCGCCGTTCGGTCATGGCATTCGAAATGATTCGGCTCGATCGGACCGCTCGCGAACCGCTTCACCAACAACTCTACCGCCAAATTCGTGATGAATTGGCATCGGGAAACTTTAGCGGCAACTTTTTTCGACTTCCTTCTTCCCGTGTACTCGCGGCTGACCTGGGAATTTCAAGGCTTACTGTAAGGCTCGCCTTCTCGAAACTTCATGCTGAAGGGTATCTGCGATTCAGAATCGGGTCGGGGACATTCATTGCAGACCCTCTTCCCGAAACTTTTTTGAGCGCACGAAAGCCCAAAACTGGGCGCCAAATACATCGCCCGCCTCGCATTTCTGAGCGCGTCAGGAGTATTCCGGATGAGCGAACTAGAAAAGAGTTCGATCTCGGAGCGCCGAACGCCGGACCAGGTATCTCGCTGGTCCCCGGCATACCCGCGGTTGACGAATTTCCCATCGACATTTGGGAACGACTCAGGGCACAGGTTCTCGCAAAAAAGGGAACTCACTTGTTGCGTCATGCCTCGAATCGTGGCGACGCAGATTTGCGCAAGGCAATCGCAGCTTATCTTTGTGATTTTAGAGGGGCGCGCTGTCATCCAGACCAGATTGTGATCGTCGGCGGAAGGCAGCACGCGATATTGATCAGTACAATGGCGTTGCTGAATCCAGGCGAGCCCGCGTGGATTGAAGATCCGGGATTTCACCAAGCTCGAAGGGTGTTTACGTTTGCTGGCGCGAAAGTAATCCCAAAACCGCTCGACCATGAAGGAATCGTGATCACACGATCGTCCCAAAAACCGCTGCCGAGAGTCATCTACATAACGCCTTCACATCAATTTCCCCTTGGAATGACGATGAGTTTTGAGCGACGGACCGCCTTGCTCGATTTTGCGGGTGTTCACGACGCATTTATTTTCGAAGACGACTTTGACGCCGAGTTCCGCTTTGCTGGGCCTCCGCGCCCTTCCCTGCAGGGACTCGATAACTCCGGCCACGTGATTTACTCCGGAACGATGAGTAAGATTCTTTATCCCTCTTTGCGTCTGGGCTACATCGTTGCACCAGAGCAGTTGGTCGATTCGTTGGTCAAGGTCCGGAGCACAATGGATCAACACTCACCCGCGATTGATCAGGCCACGCTGGCGCGATTCATCACTGAGGGATTTTTCCTGAGCCACGTCAGACGGATGCGGAAACTGTATTCGGAACGAAGAGATTTCTTCATCGACGAATTTAACAAGTTGCTCGGTGACCGTTTCATTCTTCAGATTCCAGAAGCCGGATTGAACTTCGTCGCCTGGCTGAAGCGCGAGGAAGACTTCCCAATTATCAGGCGTGTCACCTTGGAAATCGGAGTAAAGCCGTCACCGTTATCATTTTTTTGCATTCAGGCGAAGCTCAAACCAGCGTTTATTTTCGGTTTTGCGGCCTGGACGCCGACGCAAATCCGAGAGAGCCTCATCAGGCTCGCATCCGCACTCAGTAAAGCGGAAGGGATCTGAATCATGCCCTGCGACAGTCGGGTCTTTTTCGCGTTTCGTGCTTGATTGCGTCAGTGTGACTCGTGCGCCAGGCACTCCTCTGGCGTTTGCGATCCTGCTGCTACCTCGCCGTTCGAATGAATTGCCATGGAAGCAGAACCGAACTTGCTGAGATAGTTCCGCGGTTTTGCTCCAAACCGTCGCTCAAATGCGCGCCGAAATGCGTCTCTGTCTGAGAAACCAACGGAAGCGGCGATAGTATCGAGAGTCCTCTTCGGAACGGAAAGGCGACGCCTCGCTTCATTAAGACGTAAATTTTCTACGAAGTCAGCCGGCGTGCTGCCAAATACGCTTTTAAAGGCGCGATTAAAATGACTGGGTGACATACAGGCTCTCCGCGCCAGAGCATTCACTGAAAGGTCTCCGTTCAAATTTCGCATAATCCAGGCGACAAGTTCTGCAAACCGATCTGTTGGCTGGCTGTCAAATATGCACGGCTTCCAAAACTCGTGTTGTCCATTCCGATGTGTCAGAGGCGTCCCCAATTCCTGTGCCGCGGAGAGTGCGATATGCCGTCCGTAATCTTCTTCGATCAAATCGAGCGAAAGATCGATGGCCGCGGTCAGACTGGAAGAGGTATAAAACGGGCCGTCTTTAACAAGTGGCCTTTTGTGATCAAGACGCAATTTTGGGAAGCGCCGCGCGACATCGTTGGCGAATCGCCAGTGGGTGGTGACTTCACGCCCATCCAACAAACCCGTTGAAGCCAAGCCGTAGATGCCTGTGCAGATAGCTGCGATACGACGCGTCCGATTCGCACGCTCTACGATCCAATCCGAAATCTTTTCGCTGATTTCAGGTTGGTGCAATCCTTTGCCACCGGGAATGACGACAGTGTCTAAATCGGGCGCTGTTTGGAGCGTCTCTTGCGCCTTAAAAATCATTCCTGATCCAGCTCGGAAGGGCTCGGGATTCAAACCGATCGTGCAAATCTGATAACATGGGATCCGGTTACGATAACCATCGTCCAGAGCGGCAGCTGCAAAAATATCCGCGGGGACGACAAAATTTGACGCGGTGACGCCCTCAAATCCAACAAATCCGATCCACTTTGGGCTCATCCGTTTTTACACTCGTAAACTACCTTGGGAATGATCGATAGGACATAGAACCGGCAATACATGCCACGCAGCGAGCACTCGTATAGGAAGACCCGTAGCGATTTAACCTTTTTGCGCATCCGCAAATCTGGAATAATCTTCCAGGTAAAAACCGCCGAAAGGAACGATCATTATGGCAAGATATATCAGTCTTATTCAGTTTACCGATCAGGGAATCCGAAACATCAAGGATACCGTCAAACGAGGCGACACGGCGATGGCCGAGGCCGAAAAAATGGGTCTGAAGATCGTCGAAGAATTCTGGACCATGGGCGCGTACGACGTCGTGGTCTTATTCGACGCACCGGATGACGAGACCGTGAGCGCTTTCATACTTAAGATCGGCGCGCTCGGCAACGTCAAGGGTCAGACCATGCGTGCTTTCCACCGTCAAGAGATGGAGGGCATTCTCGCGAAGATCAAATAGCTGGTGTCGCGTTTGCTTTAGGAAAACATCTCTCCCCGCGCGGCCAGGTTAAATCGGCCGCCGGTGCGTACGAGCTGTAATCATATTGCTAATGAGAACGTGGCGCTTTCGCTCTCAAAGTTGGCTTATAGGGGACGAAGAACAACGACATCCGAATCCCATACTGCCGTAAATACGTACATGTGCCCTGGCCGAACGGTCAGCGGTATAGACGTTGGTGGCCGAAAATAGGTGGCTGGCACCGCCGACGCAGTCAGCACATGGCGTCCCGCTGGCAGGGAACCGTCAAAGTGGCGCCCCTGTACAATGTCCGCGACGGCTCTGCCGTCGATCTTGAGATGGACAGCCAGATTCCATCCGAAATTCGGCGCTCTGTCCACAATGAGACGACCGCCTTGGGGAGCCCCCTGAGCGATACCGCTCGTGACAGAAATTGCGCAAACCAAAGCAAAAATCAGAACGAGCCTGGTGGTGAAGTTACGTCTTGATTTCATAATGTCGAAGGTAGCTCTAGGACTAGCTTTTCGCCAGGGCAACTGCCAGCCGTAAATGCTGCCAGCTTTATTTTCGCGCTGGCGTGTGGTGCACTTGCTCTCCATTATTCGAGAGCAATTCAAGCTTGGTCAGAGCGCGATCGATCTCCTGTACGAGCGGCTGAATGCGTTTGCCACTAAAGGCATTCACGAGCGCCCGGTAATAGCAAAGAGCGCCTTGTTTACCACCATTGAATCGGGACCAGAGTCTCTCTCCTTCCTGGCGATAATCCATTAAGATCGCGCGGATATTGTGAAGTTTGTCCGAAGCGGACACGAGTTTTGTTGACATCGACGCGTGCCGGACGTGTTCGAGGTAAGCCTTCTTTCGATCCAACCATGGCGGCTTTGGGATTTGGTCGGTGTCGGTGCAACCCTCGACTATTCTCGCAACCTTTTTTCCGAATTTGCGCTCGATATCACGCAGTCGTTTTGCGCCGCCGCAATCTTCTACTGCATCGTGCAGCAGCGCCGCGATTGCCTCCGTTTCGTTCGCACCGTACTCCAGCGCGATTGCGGTGACGCCGAGAATATGCGCGATATAGGGAATCCTGGTCTTCTTCCGCAGTTTACCGCCGTGAATTCGCGTGGCGTATATCAACGCTTTTTCAAACTGAGGCGAGAGTCGCACGTTTGTTTTTCGTCTTGCCGAGGGAAAAAGATCGTATGGTTTAACCCGTCAATTTACTAAAAGGTGAAGCGCCGGGTCGGAAAGCAAAGACGAGGCTGGGAGGTTGACATCTTGCTTCACGCCTACACATTGATCGCGTATATCGTAAGGGATGAAAATTCTGTTGGGCCGATGCACGGTTGCTTTTTGTATTCTGGGTGCCACAACCTTTGTCTTTGCCGGGGAATTCAAAAGCAAAGTCATCACCAGTTCGCCGCTGGTAATCACAGTCCCCGACAATCACTTCCTTAAGGTCACGAATTTTACGCAGGAAGGGGGCGTCGATCGCGGCGTGCTTACAGTGACGTTAACTGATGAAACTGGTGGGACGGCTAATGTCCTCGCCGCCAGCCGGATCGATTTGAGCACCGGGACCGATTCGCAAAATCCGCCGGAAAGCATCAATCGAGTGATAATAGCAGGTCCGGCTCAAGCGACAGTGGTACCGGTAGTTGGTGCAACGCTCTTCATAAGCTATAGGAAAGAGCCCAACGAAGGCACACCCAGCTCAACTACTGTGGTCGTTGTTAGTCCGACTCCAACTCCGGCCGCTACGCCGACTGCCACTCCTACGCCAACCCCCTAAAAGGCTCCAGGAATCATTCATTTTCCATGACAAACTGGCGTGCGCCGTCGCTGGGGAGCTTCTTAAACCGAAGCTGGCAGCCTAAGACTAGGCTCTATCTTCCGCTTTCCTTCCACTCGCGCATGAGAACGGCGAACGCCTCTTCGAGGTCTCTTCCGAAAGCTATAATGCCTCCTTCGTGTCCGGCCATGACAAGAATCTTTCTGCTTTGCACGTCGGTAAGCTTGAAGAGACGCGTTACTTCGTACGCCATCTCGGGTGTCCCGTACTCAACGGCCTTCGAGCTTGTCGGAGCTTGATTTAGAAGGGCTTCCCATAACTTTGAGTCGTGGCAATGAATAACCGCCCCGGCCTTTGCATCCGATTCGTAAACCGCGGCGTGCGTCAGCGACTCGGATGAAGCAATCGCGGACCCCTCACATCGGAGCCAGTTCCTTTTGAAATCGTAAGCCACCACTCTTGCGCAATCCGCCAGTGTCAGTTCGGGTATTCCGCCCGTCGCCGAACCTGTGATGTAAAAATTGTTGGTCGGGCCGTCCCTTATGCTCACGTTGCCGAACCCAATGCCATTTGCATCCAGACCGATCAGTCGAAGCTGGAGAAGTTTCCGCCGGTATGCGTTCAATTCGGCAAGACTGCCGAACGGGCTGATTTGCGCAGCCGCGTGTTCGCACGTGAACTTTATGTATTCGCTCACGGCGCGTGCTCGGGAAAAAGCGCGCGGATGCTTTTCTCGTTCGCCTGGCACACGCCTCGCTCAGTAATCAGTCCGGTCACCAAATGTCTAGGTGTAACGTCGAACCCGTAGTTTGCGGCCGGACTTCCTTCCGGCGTAACGCACACGTTCACCTGTCGTCCTTCCAGCCACCCGTCAGCATGCTTTATTTCTTCCGCGCCGCGCTCTTCGATCGGGATCTCTTTCAACCCGTCCCGCATCTTCCAATCAAGCGAAGACGAAGGCAGCGCCACATAGAAAGGAATATTATTATCCCTCGCCGCCAACGCCTTCAGATAAGTCCCGATCTTGTTCGCAACATCTCCCGTGTAAGTCGTGCGATCTGATCCGACAATCACCAGATCTACTTCGCCATGTTGCATCAAATGCCCTCCGGCGCTGTCAGCAATCACCGTATGCGGCACGCCGTGCTCGCCCAGCTCCCAGGCAGTGAGCTTCGAACCCTGATTCCTGGGTCTTGTCTCATCCACCCACACGTGAACTGGCAACCCGCTATCGTGCGCGGCATAGATCGGCGCCGTCGCGGAACCGTAATCAACAAACGCGAGCCATCCCGCGTTGCAATGCGTGAGCACATTGACCGGCTTCCCCGCTTTCTTTCGAGCAATCTGCCGAATGAGATTCAACCCGTGCTGCCCGATCATCCGGCAGTGCTCCTCATCTTCTTCGGCGATCAATATGGCCGTGCCCAAAGCCAGGGCGATCTTCTCTTCCGCAGTTTTCCCCGCGGCGATATTCTTTAGCTGGCGCTCGATCGCCCAGGAAAGATTCACCGCCGTCGGCCTGGTTGCCTTGAGTTGTGCCGCTGCGCTGGCCAGGTGCTGATCGAATCCTGCGAGTGCGGGACGCGCCGCGGCTTCAATTGTCCCAAGATACATCCCGTATCCCGCGCTCGCACCGATCAACCCCGCTCCGCGAACATGCATTTCGCGGAGCGCCGTCACCATCTGCTCGACTGTGTTGACTTCTTCGATCACAAAACGGTGAGGCAAAAATCGCTGATCGATCAGCTGCACGACGCATTCATTCTCCGTCTTAAGCCAGATCGTTCGAAAATGTTGGCCGCCTACCTTCACACGGTTTGGTTATGATCTCTGCACCCAACTCTTAACTCACTAATCGCTCAGACTCACTTCAACGCCACGAATTGTGGAGGAATTTTTTACCGCGGGTACCCGATCGAAAGCAGAAGTATCAACAGTAAGCTCTAACCATTTCGTACCGCACTTCGTAATTCCTGCTTCCTACTTTTTACTTTCTAGCGTTGGCCCGCCAAAGCATCAATCGCTTTCGATTCTGCCGAAGTTAATTTGAGACTTGCGGAAGCGACGTTTTCTTCCAAGTGCGCAATAGACGATGTACCAGGAATCGGCAGCATCACCGGCGATCGCTGGAGAAGCCAGGCGAGCGCGACCTGAACAACGCTCACGCCATGATCCCTGGCCACTTTTTCCAGTGGATTCTCAGGTTTGAACCCTCTGCCTCCGCCGATCGGAAACCATGGCATAAACCCAAGACTCTTCTTCTCGCAATAGACCAGAACATTTTCCGATTTGCGGTTCTCAATGTTGTACTGGTTCTGGACGCTTACTATCGGAAGGACTTTGCGCGCCCGCTCGATTTCCTCCGGATCCACGTTGGATAAGCCCACGTGCCGAATCTTCCCAACATCCTGCATTTCCTTGAGCGCGCCGAGCGATGCCTCCATAGGCACTTTCCGATCGACAGTGTGCAATTGATACAAATCGATTCGGTCTAGCCGCAGCCGCTTTAGGCTCCCATTCACGGCCTGTTTGAGATGTTCAGGCCGACCGTTTGGCACCCACTGGCCCGGTCCGGGTCTGGTCAGACCGCCTTTCGTGGCGAGAACAAGTCCCTTGGGATAAGGGTGGAGCGCCTCGGCTATGAGCAGTTCGCTTGTTTCCGGCCCGTACGCGTCGGCGGTGTCGATCAAGTTCACACCGAGTTCGACGGCGCGCCTCAGAACTTTGAGCGCGTTCTCTCGATCAGGAGGCCAACCCCAAATCCCTTCCCCGGTTATGCGCATCGCGCCAAAGCCGAGCCGATTGACTGGGAGATCGCCGCCCAACTGCCAGGTAGGATTCGTGATCATGGTCGGTGCCGTCGACGAAGCGGCTCCCAAGATTACATCGGATCCTCCCGCAAAAAGCGCGGCTCCGCTGGCCAGAGTCGTGCCAAGAAATGTCCGGCGAGTAACACTCGGCTTTTGATTCGGTTCAGGAGATCTGTCTGCCATGACTTCCACTTACGTTCACGGAAACCGCTCTCAACGCAAGCCCGCCGTTCTGCCCAAGCCTGGACCGAACGCAGCCTTTCGGCGCTAGCGAGTCAGGAAGCCGAGTGAGCCACACAAGCATACGGCCGGAAACCGGTTACACTGGGTTATGAGAAAAAGCACGCGCAACCCAGTTTCAGTCCGCTCAGGGCAGGTCGAGTTCGTCAAAGTTAATACTGACGCGTGGAAATGGCGCGATGTTTATCGCTGGCTGCTGAGTTTGAAGTGGCCGCAATTCGCCGGATTTGTGGCGTCTGTTTATGTCGGGCTTAATCTCCTTTTCGCCGGCCTTTACAGCCTGGGCCAAAACAGTATTGCCGGAGCGACCGCCCATTGGTTTCTCGACTGCTTCTTCTTCAGCGTCCAAACGCTCGCCACCGTGGGCTATGGCCACATGTATCCGCAGACGCTCTACGGGCATGTCATAAGCACGGTTGAGATTATGACCGGAGTATTCCTGCTCGCGGTCATGACCGGCCTGATTTTTGTCCGATTCTCGCGGCCAATCGCGCGTGTCCTTTTTAGCAAATCACTCGTGATCGCGCCCTTGAATGGCTGGCCGACCCTGATGGTGCGGATTGGCAACGAGAATCACCACAGCATGCTCGAAGCTGAGTTTCGGATCATGTTTTCGCGTGATGAGCCGTTGCTCGAGGGCGGTGATTTCAGATACTTCTACGATCTAAAACTGCACTTCGATCGACTAACTGTCTTTCCGGCGGCGCTAACTTTGCGACATCGAATCGACGAGCAAAGTCCGCTCTTCGGCGCAACAGCTGAATCGCTCCAAGCCAGCCGCGCGTTGTTTTTTGTGTCCGTTGTCGGAATCGACCCGGTTATCGCTGCTGCGGTTCAAACACAACAAGACTACATTTGGCGCGACATCCGATTCGGCCATCGATTCGTCGAAATTTATACCGAGCACGGCGGCGGCAGACTCACTGTCGATTACGGCCGGCTTCACGAGACCGAGCCGGCAGGTCAGTAGCGGCGACCATGTGTTCGGCGGGTAACACCCGACTCTCGCTTCGGGTCCAGAGATTCGTCCGTCATGACGCGCGGACTACATTCACGGAAAATGCTGTTAAACGGCCCGCCGCTTGCCTCGTAAAAATCGATCGCAATCCCTTACGACGCCGTCGCGCTCGCTGGAATGAAAGTTTCCGGTTCTTCGAATCTAAGTTTCCTTCGCAACTCGTGCCGGAGCAGCAAAAGATTGACGCACATCTGAACAATGACGGACCCCACCGATAGATACCACACGTGCCTGATCTCAAAACCGGGCGTCCGCGCGATGAGCACCGCCGGCAGAGCGAACAGGATCAGCCGGGTCATCGAGCTAAACAGCGGCGGCAGAGTGTTGCCAATTCCCTGGAAAACGCTGGAAGTCGTAAAAACAATTCCGGCCGACACGAAATTCAGTGAGACGATCCGGAGGTAGTCGCTGCCGAAGGCAATCACTTGCGGATCGCGTGAGAAAACACCAATCAGCGCCGCCGGCGCGAGGTACGCGATCAACGTTAGCACGAGCATCATCAGCGACCCGATGCCAATCGCGGAATAGACAGAGTGGCGGACTCGATCGGCGTGGCGGCCACCGAAGTTCTGTCCCACCACGGGTGACACAGCAAAACTGAGCGCCACCACCGGCAGAAAAAGCGCCTGCATCACGCGCGCTCCGATGCCGAAACCCGCCTGGGCTGCCGGTCCAAAGCCGCGGATGATCGCGTAAACGAGCATGATGTAAACAAAGAGCAGCACAAACTCAGTGCCAGCAGGGACACCGATCCGCAGCATCCCTCCCCAAATTTTCGTTTGCGGAGCGAAAAGCGGAAAACGGAAACGCAGGTAATGATATTTCTTTTCGAAATAAATTACGATGAGCAGGTCGGCGACCAGAATGGAAATGAACGTAGCAAGCGCTGCTCCGGTCACTCCCAGCCTGGGCCACGGACCGATTCCGAAGATCAGCAACGGCGCAAGCACGATGTTGAGTAGAACGCTGAGCACCTGAAATCCCACGGCCGGCTTAATGATTCCAGTGGCGCGCAGCGCCGAGCCCAGCGCCACCAGAGGAAACTGGAGTAAAAGCCCGGGAAGAAACCAGAGCAGATAAGCTTTTGCCAACGTCGCCATCTCCGCATCCGCGCTTAACGATTCACAATAAGCCGGGCGCAGAAGGAATCCGACAACGCCAAGGGCGAGCGCAATCAAGATCGACATCACGAAAGATTGATTGAAGACCAGCTCGGCTTGCGGCTGGTCCTTTCTGCCGGCGGCTTGCGAGATCAACGTTGTTGTTCCCACGCCCAGCATTTGGGTAAGCGCCAGCACAATCATCGTTATGTTGCCTGCCACCCCGACCGCCGCAATCGCTTCCTTCCCGAGGCGTCCCACCCAGTACAGATCGGCCAACAGATAAAGGGTTTGCACCACCATGCTTGCAGCCAAAAACGCCGACATATGCAGCAAATGCCTGGTAACCGAACCCTGAGTAAGGTCTTTCATTGGCTCGAAGCTTCGCTCAATGTTTCAGCTGCTCAAAATCTAATACGATGGATGAAGAGCCAAGTTCTCTGACAGTCGTGTCAGCTGTTTCAGCCGCAAAGATATAGCTGGCTCGCTGTGCCGACGTGCTTCCGTTCCCTGTTGAGGCGACTGTTGCCCGCCGCGATTGCGTTAAGCAGTCGATTTCAAACTGCTTGCTCTTCAGGTCTTGTTTTTCGTCGACTTTTCGAGCACCTGTTCCAACCATCATGCATATACATCTATGCTATGATGCATCGCCCCGTTCGGTTTTATGCCCAAGCGAGCGCGCTGTAGCAGCGGCTGTGTCAGCCGCAAACATTTGCTGCTCGTCGATTCGATCGCGCTTACGCTGCTGAGGATGACGGGAAATTGGCAGCGGACCGCTTTCGCCAGCTTGCCCAATGCAGGATGAGAACGATCAGCCAGGTAATGAAAGCAAATAAACCGCCGGGGGAAGAGTAACGAGCATCAGCCAACCCAATACACCGAGGGAATACAGGAGCTCGCCATAATCGTGTCCTCCGATGATGCAGGGATGCACCGAGCCCTCATCCACTTTGCAGCCGTGCGAATTCGCAATCCAAGCGCATGCCACGACCGATCCTATGGGCGCAAGTGCAACGAGGACAATGAGCATTAGAACGATCCAATAAAGAATCCATGGGAAACGCTTCCGAACCGGTAAAGGTGGCGGGTTCATTGAGCGGCTCACTGCGGATGCGTCTTCTTGAATCCGTCCGTGTAACCGTTTTCGAAAGCCAGGTCCCAACTCTGCTGTTCACCTGATCCCTGCCGCTTGAAATACTTCTGCGCCATCATGTTCAAGTCAGCGTTCGTCGGCAACTTTGCCCCAGGCAGCGCTTGATCTCCCGCCTTCTCCCCGATTGCGTAAGCCGCCCGTTCCTCCGCTGGTCTGCCGTGAGCCGCGCGATGAGTGTAGAACGCCGTCACGCCGCACACGATGAACGCCGCCACTCCCATCAACACAAAAAAACGCACCGGTTTGAATTGTCTGGCCATGACTCGGGGAAACAACCATATGCGATTCTTGCTGGCCCCAGCCAGCTCGAATGTTAAACCGCCTACGATACATGAGCGATTCGCTGTAGTGGCGGCTGTGTCAGCCGCAAGATTGTCTTCGCCAGTTCCATCGTTGACTGACTTCAACGCTTCCTCGCGAATTGTTTACCGTGGCGCCGCCGCCGATTCTCTTGCAACTTACGTGGCGAGGGCGGGTTCAATCCGCGAAACAACAGAAGGGATAACTATTATGTGGAAGAAATTTAATGTAACGGTATTGGCGGTCCTCGCATTTGGGTTTGCTTCGGCTCCGCGCTCGAGCGCGGGCACCGAGGTGGTGGAGCCTTACCGCGCTCCCGCGCCGGCTTACAACTACGCGCCGCCCCCCCCGGTCTACTACCCTCCTCCGGCGTTTGGCGTCGCCGTCTATCCGGCCTTTGGCTTTGGTTTTCGCGGACCGCGGTTCGGGGTTTTCGGTGTACGCCGATTCCACGGGCGACGCGTTCATTTTCATCACTGGCGGTAACCGACAGCACTGAGGGCATCAACGCGTTTCGCGTCCTTCTGGCGGACCGTATCGGAGCGTTTGGTCTTCCATTGTTGGCTAAGCACCTCGGCTAACTTGTTCCAGGCAGGGCCTGTAACCGAGTGCGTGCGAGGGGTCATTGGATGAATCCAGGCTGCCTTAATTACCTGTTTTACATCTCCTGGAAAATTGGCTAGCGGAGTATCCCATGCGCTTGGGCCCACTCCCAAAGCGGCGCGAACTCCGCCGGCGCTCCCCGGTCCCTCGTGAACTGTTCCCGATGCTGGATCAGCATTTTCGAGAAATTCATTCCATCACCGGCGACGCGGTTCGGGTCCGCGCCGCGTTCGAGCAGATGCAGCGCATCCGCGTACGCGTCGCTATAACGAGGCCCCATTTCCGTGCGATAGAGCAATAACGTATAGCCGGCGAATTGCGATTCGCTTTGGGGCATTGTGGCGTTGATGTCGGCGCCGCGATCCAACAGCAGATCGAGCCGCGCACGTTGATCGTTTTCGTAGTAACCCAGGTACCAGTTCATGAGAATAATCGGCCGGCCGAACTCGTCGCGAGCATTCGGATTTCCGCCAGCGTCGAGCATGCTCTGCAGAAGGTGAGCAGATCCATGCACGGCGTTGCCCATGGCGAATGAATCCCGATGGCCGTTGGTATGGTTGGGGTCGGCGCCGAGCGACAACAACGTTTTCACCGATTCGACTAATTGCGGACGCTGCCACGTTTCCCTGACGGCCCAACAAAGCAGCGTCGTCCCGTCCCGCCCGGGCGCCTGCAAATCTGGGAACGGCCTTCGCGGCCGCGCGGATGGCGTCCTGATCATTCGCTGAAATTGCCTGCGCGACGGCCAGGAGCGCCGGTTGATCGCCGAAGTCCCATTTCCCGGAGCGGACCTCCTCCTCCATCTGGCGGCGATGCACCTCACCTTTTTCCATGTCAATCCAAAACGCTGCGAACAACCCAAGCGGAAGCCCAAGAGAAAGAATCAGAGCCGCGACGATCAACCAGCCTCGCCATTTGTTAGCGAAAAAGGTCGCGACGGCGGCCATAACGCCGATTATCAGGAACAAGGAGCCGAACACGATGTAGGCACGGCTCAGCGAATCCGCTTCGCGGGAGCCGCCCAGCGCGCCTGTGATAGTGAGGACACCCACCACACCGTAGGCGCCGGCAGCGAGCCACAGAACGATTTGGAAGACCTTCCTGATCACGATCGCCGTTTTATCAACCCGTGACGATTTGCATAAGGAAGCCGCGCCGACGCTTCCCATTTTGACCGCTGACTGCGGTCTCCAAATCGATTCTTGCTGTAGTGGCAGCCGTGTCGGCTGCGAAACTCTCTGCCCAGAGCTTGCTCGCGGTCGCGTGTGGCGTGCGAATGCTTCCTGAGTTTAGACGCGACCCCGTTTTTTATTTTCGAGCCTGCACGACAATGGCCCTCATCGGAGCACGAATGTCTGTTTCTCCGAAGCGGTCCGCGATTGCTCGAGCCACGGCCTTGGCAATGACTGGCAATAATGACGGGTCGCGCTCGGCGATTGCCACGGCCACCGGGTTCCCATGCACCAAGCCTGTGGCTGCGTCTTCCGCTCGGATTGCTGCACCGACTTTGGCGACGACTTCCATCTTGATCTCTTGAAAGCCAGAATCCCTCAGCACGCGTTTGATCTCGTTCTGGTCATGATACCCGAACGGGACCTGGTAGAATGCCGGTGGATCTTTATCAAAGTACCTGGCAATGGTTTGATGTGTGAGTTGGCCCAGCTCGTTGTGCTCCATAGCGTCCCACACATTGAAAAGAAACAGGCCACCCGGCTTTAGAACACGGTGAGCTTCGCGCGCGGCCAGCGCCTTGTCCGGCACGAACATGATTCCGAACTGGCACACGACGGCATCGAACAACTGGTCGCCAAAAGGCAAGCTACATGCGTCGGCCTGCAGCCATTGCACGGCTTCGTCTTTACGGAACTTGGCCGCCGCATGTTGAAACATCGGTTCGTTCAAATCCGTCGCGGTCAGTTCCGCTGTCGAAAGCAGACGAGACCGCAAGACGCGCGTTAAGATGCCAGTGCCGCAGGCCAATTCCAAAACCGAACCGTTCTTCGCGACCTGCAAGCGCGACGCCAGATCCTCGGCGTACGGCTGGAACAACATCGGCCCAAGGTAGCGATCATACGCCGCCGGGATGGATCCGGAAAATTGTGCGTGCTCGTCTTTCATATAGCGCTTCTAAGAACGAAACTTCACTTTGGCCTTCTGCAACTTTTTCAGTCCCTGATCCAGCCGATGATGTGTGTATATACACCCATAATGCGTTGCCGTTCGACCTTTCGGTCGAAGCGGGCGCGAGTCAATGGAGCGTGCTGGAAGCCGTGACATAGACGGGCAATCAAAAGCTGAAGTCGCAAGGGCGTTATTTCGCCGCCTGCTGCTTCTTTTTGGCAAGCGCGAGGCGCTCCGTCTTTTTCCGGCGTCTTGCCCGTTTCTTCACATTATCTCTACCGTGGCTGTGTCCCATAATCCTCAACGCTGACGATCGGTCCCATTCATCTCGATGTAACGATTTTAACGGTTCAACGAATCACGACCGCGAAGCTTAAATGTTAAATGCTCCGCTCGCGATGACTTTCGAAGTTAGACGCGACCCCCATTTTCTTTCGAGTGAAACCGAGGCTGGCCTCTGCGCTGTTGCTGCGTTCGATGAGATGTCGGCGCCGGCGCATCCTGAACTTTGGTCACTCGCGCATCC
>Ga0209690_1000655_pt1 | contig 18600 bp, 21 predicted proteins | sample GraSoiAngelo_150_FD_186164 | JGI IMG/M metagenome (GOLD analysis project Ga0209690, IMG submission 186164) | Grasslands soil microbial communities from the Angelo Coastal Reserve, California, USA - 14_1009_09_40cm (SPAdes) (version 2) | ecosystem: Environmental > Terrestrial > Soil > Grasslands ...
CGCTCCATCAAGCTCGGGTCGCTGCGTGTAATGCCGCTTCGCTTTTTCAAGGACCTCATCATGGGGCGTCGGCTCCCATTCGTAATCGTCCGGCTCGCGGTAGTCTTTGCGCATCGGATAATCGACAAATTCGTCCCACATCAAAATGCGTCGCAGGTCTGGATGCCCGTCGAAGCGAACGCCATAAAGATCGAAGATTTCGCGTTCCTGAAATTCCGCGCTCCGCCAGATGGTAGTAAGCGACGGCAGACGCGCACCGTCTCCGCGATCTCGCGTGCGTATTCGAATGATCACCGGCCCGTGTTTATGCGTCATCGAGTAAAGGTGATAGACCGCCTCGAGATAGCCTGGGATCTTTTCCTCGGTGGTTTCGTCCACTTCCTTTTCTTCACCATCGACGAGTCTCTTCATCTTCACTGTTTTCTTCACGACGCGATCGAGCCAATCGACACCCGTGACGTTTGAGCAGAAATCGAGTCGCAGCGTTGGGTCGTCACGCAGAAATCTTGCGACGGCGAACGCGTGTTCATTGTCGATCAAAAGCGACGATTGCTGCGCAGGCCCCGGGTTTGGTACGATGGCGATCTGGGCGCCGGACACCGCCCTTTCCGCACGCGCTTTAATTTGCTCGAGAGATTCCACGGCTACGCGCGCTCGATCTCTGGCGGATGAAAAACGCCCGGATTCGCCGACGATTCCAAATCGTGCTCGCCAAATAATGGCACTGGGAATTCGCTCGGTTGTTCGGGTTTGAGATGCTCAGCCTTATCCGCGCCGCTGAGTTTCTGACTGTCGATCTTGCGCTGTAGTTCCATGAACGCGTGCAAAAGCGCCTCGGGTCGTGGCGGGCAACCGGGAATGTAAACATCGACCGGAATGTAGCGGTCAATGCCTTTCAGCACATTGTAGCCTTGCTTGAATGGGCCGCCGGAAATGGCGCACGCGCCCATCGCGATGACGTATTTTGGATCGGCCATCTGGTTGTATAGCCGCACAATTTGCGGCGCCATTTTTTTTGTCACTGTTCCGGCCACAATCATCAAATCGGCCTGGCGCGGCGATGGCCGGAAAATTTCGCCGCCAAACCGCGCGATGTCATAGCGGGAGGCCGCGGTGGCGATCATCTCGATCGCGCAACACGCCAATCCGAACTGAAGCGGCCAAATCGAGTTCTTTCGTCCCCAATTATAAAGCTCCTGCATCGAAGTCACCCATACCCCGTGTTGTTGCAGTTCGCTTCGCAGTCGTTCGTCAATTGGCTCCGTCATTTCCGTTTCAACCCTTCAACGCCTCAATGTTCCCAGTCTAAGCATCCTTTGCCCCACGCCCAAACGAGACCCTCAACGAGGAGCAACAGGAAAACTAATATCGCGATGAACGCCCCGATGGGCAAACCCGTGAACGCGACCGCAAATGGCACGAGAAAAATGGCCTCGACGTCGAAGACCAGGAAGATGATGGCGTAAAGATAATACTGCGAGTGGAACTGGATGTGCGCGTCGCCGACCGATTCCACTCCGCATTCGTAGATCGATGTCTTATCCGGGCCCGGCTTCGGCGGTTGAAAAAATCGTCGCCACAGCCAGGCCAGCGCCAGCGGGATTAACGGAAAGACCAGCGCGACGCCGACAAAAATAACAATGAACAAATAAGGGTTCGGAGTCATCGAGTTTCGATCAAATTCGCTCGGAAAGTGTGACTGCCAAGCGCAGCCGACCTGAAAATTACCTCTCCTCGGCCGATCTTCGGCCAAACCAGCGTCTCTTTTTGGGCTTCGGTTCTTCACCCGGTGGGGCGGCTGGTTTCTCTTGTTTCACGGTCGGCGCTTTGTCTTTTGGCTCTTCCCGCTTGGGCTCCTCGCGTTCAAGAGCTTTTTGCTGAGGTTTTGGCTCCGCCTCCTTGCGCTTCGCCTTCTTCTCTTTTGCAGGTTTTTCCTCTATGGCTGGTTCTGCATCGACCCATTCGATGAACGCCATGGGAGCTGAGTCGCTCTTGCGCCGGCCTAGCCTGATGATGCGTGTGTAACCGCCGTTACGCTCCGCCGATCTTTGCGCGATGTCCTCGAACAGCTTTTTTACGGCATTTTTTTGCCGCAGCACCGCCAGGGCCGTCCGACGCGCGTGAATCGAGCCGTTTTTGCCGAGCGTCACCATCTTTTCCGCGAGCGGCCGAACCGCTTTGGCTTTGGCCAACGTCGTCGCGATTCGTTGATGCTCGATCAAAGAGCAGACCTGATTGACCAGCAACGCCTTACGGTGTTCGGCCTTGCGGCCCAGCTTAAGCGTTTTTTTCCGGTGTCTCATGGCGCGCCAAACGTAACTGTCGATCCAACAATTATTCCTTGGCCGCTCCGCTTGGCGTGGCACCATCGCCGCTCGCCGGCACCTCTACAAGACCCGGATCGAACTTCATGCCGAGACTCAACCCGAGCTGTTGCAGTTTGTCTTTGATCTCGTTGAGCGATTTCTTGCCGAAATTGCGATACTTCAGCATCTCGGCCTCGGTTTTTTGGGCAAGCTGACCGACGGTTGTAATATTCGCGTTGTTCAAGCAATTCGCCGCGCGGACACTGAGCTCAATTTCATTCACGCTCATGTTGAGCAGCTTCTTGAGCTTCAAATTCTCCTCGCTTATCCCAGCCGGCGTCTGGTCGAATTCGATCACTTCCTCGTTGAATTTCACGAACACATCCAGATGATGCCGCAAAATCGCCGAGGCCTGAAGCAGCGCATCATCGGGGGTCAATCGACCATCGGTCCAGATCTCCAGAATGAGCTTGTCGTAATCGGTACGTTGACCGACACGCGTGTTTTCGACCGCGTACTTGACGCGCGTGACTGGTGAAAAGATGGAATCGATCGGGATCAAACCGATCGGCTGGTCGGGGCGCTTGTTTTCTTCGCCGGTGGCAAAACCCCGGCCGACGCGCACCTCGAGCTCGGCATCAAATTTATGTTTCCTATCTAGAGTGCAAATCACCTGCTTCGGGTTGAGCACATCGTAGCCTTGCACGAGCTGAATGTCGCCGGCGGTCACCTCGCCTTCCTTGTTCACGGTAAGTGAAAGCTTCTTCGGTTCGTGATCCTGACCATCGACTTTGAATTTCACCTTCTTGAGGTTGAGAACAATGTCGGTCACGTCCTCGACCACGCCCGGAAGCGTGGCGAACTCATGCTGCGCGCCTGTGATTTTTGCCGCGGTGATGGCTGCGCCTTCCAAAGAGGAAAGCAGGACGCGCCGGAGCGAATTCCCAATGGTGTGGCCGTAGCCGGCCTCAAACGGCTCGGCGGTGAATTTTGCATAGGTATCTGTGGGTGTGCTCTCGTCTTTGGCGAGAGTTTTCGGCATTTCAAAACGACCGTAACGGATTGGCATATGTACTTAATTTTAGATTGTCGATTGCCGATTTGCGATTTGAGACTAGAAAGCCGCCTTGGTGAAAGCTCCTATCAATCGAAAATCTGCGATCTAATCTGCAATTCCTTTTCGCCGGGTTCCCCCTGGCGAGTGCGGCCTCGCGTCCAGCAACGGAGACCCAGGGACCAACGGCGTAATTTCAAAAACTCGCTGCGGAACACCGAATAAAGACCAGATCCGCAATTTTGCAAGTGGAACATTGCGCTTGCAGCCTCCGTTGCTGTCGGAAGAGGTCCTCCTCAGCGCATCCGCAAAGCAGTGGTCCCTACAACACGCTGCGTCCGCGATTTTGATCTGATTTTGCGATAATCGCGCTATTTTGAATCGACATGCAGCGGCGGACCGATCATTCCCGTTTCACGAAGAGACACGATTTCGTTCCGGATTTCTCCCATGCGGAACGGCGCACCCGCATCGTGATCGGGATTACCGCCGCGATGATGATCATCGAGATCACTGTCGGTTTGATGTCGCATTCGATGGCCCTGCTGGCCGACGGCTGGCACATGAGCACCCATGTCCTTGCGTTTCTGATAACGGCTGTCGCGTATTATCTTGCGCGCAGGCATGCCGCCAATGTGCGCTTCAGTTTCGGCACGGGAAAAGTGGGCGTGCTGGGCGGCTTCACCAGCGCCGTGGTGCTCTCGATCGTAGCGTTCTTAATGGCCGGCGAATCGGTGCGCCGGTTGTTTGTTCCGCTGGCAATCCATTTTAACGGGGCGATCGGTATCGCCTGCGTTGGATTGCTGGTGAATCTGGGCTGCGCATTGCTGCTGGCCGATCGTCATCACGAAGCCGGCAACGGAAGCGCGCATCATGATGATTTGAATCTGCGCGCGGCTTATCTGCATGTCCTTGCAGACGCATTTACCTCGATGCTTGCCATTACGGCATTAACCGGCGGGAAATTCTTCGGCTGGGCATGGCTTGATCCGGTGGTCGGAATTATCGGCAGCGGGGTTGTGTTTTCCTGGGCTTACACACTGTTGCGCGACACCAGCGGCATCTTGCTCGATCGCACGCCTGCATCTTCAGATTTGCCACACCAAATTCGCCGAACGGTGGAGAGCGACGGCGATTCAACGGTAACCGATCTGCACGTCTGGCAGGTCGGCATCGGGAAATATGCGGCAATGATTTCCGTGGTGGCGCATGAACCAAAGAGTTCGGATTCCTATCGCGAGCTGCTTCGAGAACACGATGAACTGGTTCACGTCACCATCGAGACACAGCACTGCCGCGAAGATCACGAATCGATCGCGAACCCTTGAATGGCGAACGCACTCTGGCAGGTCGTCGCGGCTTATGTTTTCGCCCTTGCCGGTGGATCGATCAGCACGACGCTGCGATTAGCGCACAAACCGCTCTGCGCGCTGATTAGTTTCGCTGCCGGGACGCTTCTCAGTGTAACGGTCTTCGCGATTTTGCCTGAAAGTTTGGGCGCTTGTCCGTGGTGGGCGGTAGTCATCGCGCTGGCCACCGGCTACGCGCTTTTCTTCCTAATCAGCAAACATGTTCATCACGTTTGCCCTGCATGCGCGGCCAGCCACTTCGACGCTGACGCGACGCGGCATTTCAACGAGATCGCCGCCGCGCTAATGGTGGCGCTTGCTGTTCACAGCACGAGCGACGGCATGGCTTTGGGAATTCAACACGAAGCCCCCGTGGGAGAAGCGACAACGTGGTCGCTTTTTTCCGCGCTCTGCATTCACAAGGTGCCGGAAGGCCTCGCGCTAGGGAGCCTCTTGATCGGCGCTGGATTACAACGCGCAGTGGCGCTGGGCTGGGTAGCGGCGGTAGAAGCAACTACACTCCTTGGCGGCGTAATCGGCTTTCTTTTCTTGGGTAAGATTTCGCCTTTATGGCTCGGCTTAATCATGGCGCATATAGGCGGCGGCTTCTTCTATCTGGCCGCCCATGCCGTTCTTGGAGAGATGCTGAAGCACGGGAAAAAACTTGTTCTGACAAGTTTCCTGGCGGGAATAGCGTTGATCGCGCTTCTCAATATCGATTTGAGACTGCTTGGATAGCGTACGCGTCCCGCGCTACCCAGCGATTTGGAAATCGCGGCGCGTTGCCGCTACATTCGCAGGTGCATTTTTTCCGCTATCACAATGGTCATCTCTATTGCGAAGATGTTGATCTTGCGCGTGTGGCCGAGAAGTTTGGCACGCCACTCTATGTTTACAGCGCGGGAACAATTCTAGATCACTACACGCGGCTCGATGCCGCGCTTGCGCCGCTCGATCATCTGATTTGCTACGCAGTCAAAGCGAACTCGAATCGCGCGATCCTGAACTTGCTCGCCGATGCGGGCGCGGGCTTCGACATCGTTTCCGGCGGCGAGCTTTATCGTGTGGTCGCAGCTGGGGGCGATCCGGCGCGTTGCACGTTCGCCGGAGTGGGCAAATCGCGTGAGGAGATCGAATACGCGCTCGAGCAACGTGTTTACAGCTTCAATGTCGAGAGCGAAGCGGAGCTGGATTACATCGATCGCCTCGCAGGTACGAAAAACTTGCGCGCACCGATTGCTTTGCGCGCTAATCCCGATGTCGATCCGCGAACGCACGATTACGTTTCGACTGGCTCGCGTGAGAACAAGTTCGGCATCGCGCTTGGCCGGCTTCCCGCGGTTTACGAACGCGCATCAAAAATGCGCAACGTCGAGATCGTCGGCGTGCAAATGCACATCGGCTCGCAGATTACCGAAGCGAAGCCGTTCGCAAGCGCCATCAAGAAAGTCGCGCCCATCGTTCGCGAGCTGAAATTAAAATACGGAATCAACTTCTTCAGCATCGGCGGCGGGCTCGGCATCGTTTACGAGTCGTCATTTGAAAGTGGCACCAAAGCATGGTGGGATGAATCGGTAGGGCGCGACCGCCGGGCCCGCCGAGGCAAGAGTCTATCGATCCGGGAATATGTGGATGCGATTTTGCCGGCATTGCGCGATTTGAATCTGCGAATCCTGCTCGAACCGGGCCGGTTGCTGGTCGGCAACGCGGGCGTTTTGCTCACGCGCGTCCTTCACATCAAGCAGACCGTCGAGAAAAAGTTCGCAATTGTCGATGCGGGTATGAACGATCTGATTCGGCCCGCGCTTTACCACAGCTATCACGAGATCGTACCGGTGAACCAACCGATCGCAAGCACGAGCATGAGCAAGAGTAAGAGTAAGAGTAGCATGGAAAAGATCGACATCGTTGGGCCGGTATGCGAATCGGGCGATTTCTTTGCGCTCGATCGCGAGATGCCGGAAGTGCATGAACATCATCTGCTGGCGATCATGAGCGCGGGCGCTTACGGATTTGTGATGGCGTCGAATTACAATTCGCGTCCGCTGCCGGCAGAAGCGCTCGTTCACGGCGACAGATTCACGCTGATTCGAGAACGCCAAACCTGGGAGGATTTGGTGCGTGGGGAAGTCGAACCAGAGTGGTAGGCACCGAGCGCCGGGCCGTCTGCGAATGGGCTGCGGATCCTCGGCGCGCTCGGCGCTCGCGGCTCGAGCTTGCGCACCCTTCGCGCTGCGCGTAAATAGTGCTCCTGCTCATGGGAGGTATTCGTCGGCTCTCTTTGTTGCTTGCGCTGTTGCTAGTGCTGACTGGCCACGCTCTCGCCGCCAACGGCGAATATATCATCGTGGTTGGTGGACCCTCGTTGTATCAATGGGAAAAATACAAGCTTTACCCGCACGATCATTGGTGGGCGAACTTTGTTCGTGCCGCACGACTGCGCACCGAACAGTTGCGCGCCCAGCTCGGCCCGGACGCGCAGATTACCTGGTTGGTTTACAAACAGGGCTATTTGGATCGCACGAAACAGGAACACCAGGATTTGGTCGCGTTGATCGATACGGTGCGCGAAAAATTTAACCTCAATCTCGTTTGGTTTAATGCCGGGTCGGAGGTGATCGACTACTTAAACAACGGCCAGCCGCGGAACCGGGTGAAGATTGCCGGATTTGAATATTTTGGGCACTCGAATCGCGCCTGTTTCATGTTCGATTACAGCAACCTTATCGACAGCGCGTGTAAATCTTGGCTGCACGAGAATGAACTAACCAAAATCGACCGGCGGGATTTCGCGCATGGGGCCTATGTGAGGAGTTGGGGCTGCCATACGGGGGAGAGCATGTCGAAGAAGTGGTATCGCGCCACCGGCACGCACATGATCGGCGCAATCGGGAAAACGCAGTTCATGATGGAAGAGCTGCCGATCCTCATTTCCGAAGACGGGAAATGGGTTAATTAATTTTCAATGGCCGATTTTCGATTGGCGATTGAACATCGCGCATTGCAATGAAATTTGCGGAACTAAGCGCGCTATATCATCGGCCCCTGTTCGATTTGATCTCGCAAAGCCGGGCGGTTCATCTCCAGCATTGGCCCGGCGAAGAAGTGCAGCGGTGCAGCTTGCTTAGCATCAAGACTGGCGGCTGCAGCGAAGATTGTGCTTATTGCGCACAGTCGGCTCATTATTTCACCGGCGTCGAGCGGGAAGAATTGCTGTCGCTGGAAAATGTGCTGGCCGCGGCCAGGCGGGCGCGCTCCCAAGGCGCCACCCGGTTTTGCATGGGCGCGGCTTGGCGCGGCGTGCGGGACGGCTCCGGAAAATTTGAATGCGTCCTCGAGATCGTTCGCGAAGTGAGCCAACTCGGCATGGAGGTGTGCGTCACGCTGGGTGAAATCGGCCCGGTGGAAGCGCGCAAACTCAAATCCGCCGGAGTGACCGCTTACAATCACAACATCGATACTTCACCGGAATTTTATCCCGAAATCGTGAGCACCCACACGTTTCAAAATCGGCTCGACACGATTGCCGCGGTGCAGAAGAGTGGGATGTCGGTCTGTTGCGGTGGGATTATCGGCATGGGCGAATCGGAGACCGATCGGCTGCGCATGCTGGAAGTATTGAGCAATTTCGATCCGCCTCCCGACAGCGTGCCGATCAACTGTTTGATGCCGATGCCGGGCACGCCGTTGGCCGATCAACCGCCAGTCGATATTTTCGAGCTTGTCCGGCTGATCGCTGTTACGCGGATTGCGTTGCCCAAAGCGCGCGTTCGTCTCGCCGCAGGGCGCACTCGCATTTCGCGCGAAGGTCAGGCGCTCTGTTTTTTTGCCGGCACGAATTCGATTTTTTACGGTGACAAGCTCCTCACCGCAAAAAATCCTGCGGCTGATGTCGATGTCGTCCTTTTGCGCGAACTCGGGTTACAGCCCCAAGGAGTGACGGCTTCCTAGCCGTCGTTCGTTGGTGACAAAATTTTAGATCGACATTGGCCCGACATTTTGCCATGAAAGCGTCAGGGTTCTTGCGCAGTAAAAACCTTAACAGAAAGAAATTATGAACTGGAAAAAATTCTTCATCGCATTCATCGCAGCGTTCATCTTCCTCTTCGTATTTGGATTCCTGTGGTACGGGAAGTTTATGGACCCGATCCACAAGGAAGTGCCAATGCTTTGGCGAACCCAGGCAGATTTTGGCAGTCACTTCCCTTGGCTGGTGCTGGGTCATATCGTGGTGGCTTTCTTCCTGACCATGCTTTACGCACACTTCGTCCCGGCTGGCGGCGCTGGTGCAGGGTTCAGCCTCGGTATTTTGTTGGCGCTGCTATTTGTGGGTAACAACGTGATCGTGTTCGCAGTACAGCCGCTGACGACGAAAATTCTCTGGGGGTGGATTGTTGGGGACTTGATCCAATTCGGGTTTGCCGGCGCAATCATCGGCGCGATCTACAAGCCTAGTTCACCCACGGCGAGTTAGATTCTAAATTCATGAAACGATTCATCGTGGCGTTCATTGCCGCGTACGTTTTCATGTTCTTCTGGGGATGGCTGCTTAACGGCGTGCTGCTCAAAGATATCTACGCGCAAACGCCAAATCTGTGGCGGCCACAAAGTGAAATGATGAGCTTGTTTCACTGGATCATTATCGGCCAGGCGCTTGTGATTTTTGCGTTCGTGATGATCTATGCGAGCGGTTTCGCCGGCGGGGGCGTAATCGCAGGGATCCGCCTTGGTATCGTGCTGGAAATCGCAGCGATCGGCATGCGCCTGGCGATTTACGCAGTGCAGCCGTTTCCCGGAAAATTGATCGTTTACGGGAGTATCAGCGGTCTAATCGAAATGATCATTGTCGGGGCAATTGTCGCTGCGATCTACAAGCCGGCACCCGCGCGTATGTCCACTTAGCGGCTGAGCCGCTTTTCTACAGGCGCAGCTAGGTGGGGATGGCTCTCCGGGTAGCGCGGCACTGTTTGATCGGGGAGCACAGGTTGCCAGCCTGCGCTCCCCAGAATTTCGCTGACGCAATGCTGAAGAGATTGCGAATTTTAGCTGGGCGTTCGACTTTTTGTTAATGACATCACAGACTCCAGCTGCGCTTGGCTATCGCATGCCAGCGGAATGGGAACCGCATGCCGCGACATGGCTTTCGTGGCCGCGACCCGAAGGAATCAGTTTCCCGGATTCGTTCGACCGCGTTATGCCGACTTTGCGCGCGATGATCGAAGCGCTGATTGAATCGGAGCGGGTTTGCATCAATGTCTGCAACGGTGCGCATGAAGCCGAGGCGCGCCAAGTCGTGCGCGGGTTATCGATGGAACGAATCTCGTTTCATCTCGTTCCGACAAACGAGCCGTGGTGCCGCGATCACGGGCCAATTTTTTTGACCCGCGATCGCAAGCCAAAGCTCGCAGTTGCTGACTGGGATTACAATGCCTGGGGAAACAAGTATCCGCCGTTCGATCTTGATGAAGTTGTGCCGACACGTCTCGCGCAACTTCTCAATGTTCCGGTTTTTTATCCGCGCATGATCTTGGAAGGCGGCGCGATCGAGGTGAATGGTGCCGCCGCGTTGCTCACGACCGAATCGTGTCTGCTCAATCCAAATCGGAATCCGACTCTGAGTCGCGACGCAATCGAACAGCGCCTCCGGGATTTTCTCGGCGTGCGCGAAATTCTCTGGCTCCGCAGCGGCATCGCCGGCGACGATACCGATGGCCACATTGATGATTTGGCGCGATTTGTTTCGGAACGGACCGTGGTAGCGGCCGTCGAAGAAGATCCTGATGACGAGAACTACAGGCCTCTCCAGGAAAATCTTGCGCGCCTGCGCGAGATGAAAATCGGCGGTCGCAAGATCGACATCGTCACTTTGCTGATGCCGAAAAGGATCGTGCGCGAAGGGCTGCGGCTTCCGGCGAGCTACGCGAACTTCTTTATCGCAAACACTTGCGTCCTTGTGCCGACGTTTGCGGATCGAAACGACGAAGCGGCATTATCGATTTTGCGGACGCTTTTTCCAAATCGTCGCGTCATCGGGATCGATTCCCGCGAACTAATCTGGGGCCTTGGCACATTTCATTGCCTGACCCAGCAGCAGCCAGCCGTTTGAGGCACAGGCGATTGGACCTCAATCGCCTGCGGTTTGGGGAACCGCCCCTGCCTTTCACTCCGCCCTCGGTCCGGGCTTGTAACCGGTGCTTAAGATGGCGTCGTGAAGGTCGGGCGGGTGTGTTTTGCGCGCATCAAATGTGACGATGACCCGCTCGTGCCTGAGATCGACTTTTACGTCGTGCACTCCCTTAATTTTCATGAGAGGCGCGCGGAGCTTTTGGACAGCACGATGGTGATTCTCGCCCTCGGTGGCGATCTCGATCGTCTCCAAAATCGCATGATCGGCGCGCTCGGGATAGAAGGGGTCGGCTGGATCGGGATCGTTTGGTCGTGCAGGGTCCATCGTTTTCATTTATTTAACGTGCGACAGCGGCGCAGCGGTCGTGTCTCGCGCTGTGGTCGCTTCGCTCTGCGAAATCCGGTACCGGCGCGGTCAACAGCCCTGCGCCGCACAGAGGACGGCGTCTACAGGCCACGCGCAATCGGCTCAAGAGTTTGCCAGACGTTCTCAGCCAGAATTTTTTGGCCAGCGGCATTGGGATGGATGCCGTCCGGCAAGGTCAATGCAGAATCGCCCGCAACACCGTCGAGGAGGTACGGTACCAAAGCGGCTCCGTTTTTTGCCGCAAGATCAGTAAACATCTTTCCGAACGCGGAAACATAATCGTCTGCCGCATAATTGGGCAGCTGCATTCCCGCGATCACTATGCGCACTTCTGGATTTCGGGCTTTCACTTTGTCAATGATCTGCTGGAGATTCTTTTGGATTTGATCGACCGGGATGCCGCGGAAAGCATCGTTGATTCCCAGCTCCAGAATGAAGATGTCTATCTTGCGTTTCAAATGGGTCGGCAGCCGCTCCAGGCCGCCCGCGGTGGTGCCGCCGGTTGCGCTGGCATTGATCACTTCCAAGTTCAGCCCGGCGTCGCGCAATTTTTTTGCCAGCAACATAGGATAGGCTTCGCTGGGCTTGAGCTGAAATCCCTCGGAAATGCTATCGCCCAGCACGAGAATTCTCTTCATTTGTGCCGCGTTGGCGACCTGCGTACACAAGAGTGATAAGATCGCCGCGATCGATATGATGGCGTTCTTCATTACATAAATCTCCAACGTCAAAACTCCAATGCCAATTGACTCCGGATTGGGATGTTGAGAGTTGAACGCTTGCCACGCCGACGCTGGGGCAAAGGCGGGTTGAGCATTGCGCGTTTTCGGTTTAACGATTCAACTCTTCAACTATTTAGTTTTCCTATGGCAAATTACGCTATCAACGGCTTCGGTCGCATCGGGCGCAACGTGCTTCGCGCCATGACGCAAAAACAAGTGGAACAAGTTCGCGCGATCAATGATCTCACCGACACACGCACGCTGGCCCATCTGCTGAAATGGGACTCTGTGCATGGCAAGTTCGATGGCGAGATCGCTTACGATGAGGAAAACATCATCGTGCGCGGCCACAAAATTAAAATCTTGAAGGAGCGCGATCCAGTGAATCTGCCGTGGAAGAAACTGGATGTTGATGTGGTGCTCGAATCAACCGGCCTTTTCACCAGCCGCGAGAAAGCCGAGCTACACTTAAGCAAGGCGGGCGCGAAACGGGTGCTGATCAGCGCGCCCGCAAAGGATCCGGACGTGACGATCTGCATTGGCGTGAATGACGACATCTATGACCCTGGAAAGCACAAAATTGTTTCCAACGCGAGCTGCACCACAAACTGTCTCGCGCCCATGGCCAAGGTTGTAAACGACACATTCGGCGTCGCGCACGGCTTCATGAGCACCATCCACAGCTATACAAACGACCAGCGCATTCTCGATTTTCCGCATAAAGATTTGAGGCGGGCGCGCGCCGCGGCAATCAACATCATTCCTTCCACGACCGGCGCGGCCAAGGCGATCGGCGAAGTGATTCCGGAATTGAAAGGGAAACTGAATGGGGGCGCCTTTCGCGTGCCGACTCCGGATGGATCGGTCACCGATTTCACCGCTGTGCTGGAAAAAGACGCGACAGTGGAGGCCATCAATGCCGCGTTCAAGGAAGCAGCGTCGGACAAAAGTTACAAAGGCGTGGTTGAATATAACGATGAGCCACTCGTTTCCGAGGACATCGTTGGCAATCCGCACTCCTGCATTATTGATAGCCAGTTGACGCTTATGCTCGGCAATCGGTTCGTGAAAGTCGTCGGCTGGTACGACAACGAATGGGGCTATAGCAACCGCTGCGTCGAATTGCTGGAAATGCTTGGGAAATAGCTCGCATGGCGAAGCTTTCCCTTCGTGATCTCGACGTGCGCGGGAAACGCGTGCTGGTACGAGTGGATTTCAATGTGCCGATCGAGACGCGCGGCGGGAAGATCCGTATCACCGATGACACGCGCATTCGTGAAAGTTTACCGACGATCAATTACCTGCGCGAACACGGCGCGAAAACGATTTTGATGTCGCACTTTGGCCGCCCAAAAGGTAAGCCAGTGGAAAAATATTCGCTCCGGCCGATCGGCGATTATTTACACTCGCTCATCCATCAGCCGGTCATTTTCAGTCACGACACCATCGGAGAGGTTCCCGCAAAGATTGTTGAGCACATGGCGAACGGAGATGTTGCTCTGCTGGAGAACCTCCGCTTCCAGCCGGGGGAAGAGACGAACGATCCCGCCTTTGCCAAGGCGCTTGCGGAGCTGGGCGATCTTTATATGAACGACGCTTTTGGCGCCGCGCACCGCGCGCATGCATCAACAGCGCGGATCACAAAATTCGTGGCAAAATCAGCGATGGGTCTTCTGATGGAAAAAGAATTGAAGCATTTGCGCGACGGCCTTGATAAACCTGCCAAACCGTTCGTGGTGATTTTGGGCGGTGTGAAGGTCTCCGATAAAATCGGTGTCTTAAACGCGCTTATGGAAAAAGCGGACACCATTTTAATCGGTGGCGCGATGGCCAATACATTTCTTAAAACGGAAGGAATTCCCGTCGGGGCGAGCCGCGTCGAATCCGATAAACTCGATCTGGCGCGACAACTCCTCGAAACGGCGAAGAAACGCGGGGTGAAATTCTTGGTTCCGATCGATGCCGTGGAAGCGGAGGAAATTCAGCCGGGCGCGCGGATGCGGAACACGAGCCGCCTCTCACAACAGCACGGGATCACCGAGGGATGGCAGGCCGTCGATATTGGCGCCGCGACGATCGCACTTTATCAGGACGAAATCGCGAAAGCAGAAACGATTTTGTGGAACGGGCCAGTCGGCATTTTTGAAATTCCCGAGTTTGCGGAGGGAACGATCGCGATCGCCGAAGCCCTCGCCCAATCAGGAGCCACCACCATCATTGGCGGCGGCGATTCGGTGACGGCTGTTAAGCAGGCTGGACTCGCCGACAAAATGACCTTCATCTCCACCGGTGGCGGTGCGGCCTTGGAATTGCTGGAAGGCAAGGAACTTCCCGGCGTCGCGGCACTTTCAGAAAAAAAGTAGGGACGCCGCGCTATCCCGCAGACGTGGGAGACATCGTAGCGCAATGTCGCTACCATTTAACCCCATACGCTTGCGGCTCCACGCAGACCTGACGAAGATGGGCAATGCGGATCGGGATCACGCTTGGTGATTGTGCCGGGATCGGGCCGGAGATTGTCGATCTTGCGTTGAAGTCCGGCCAGGTTACCGATTCAGTCGAATACGTCATCATCGGCCGCCAACCCGATTGTAAACCAGGCAAGCCAACGGTTGAAACCGCGCGAGCGGCCGCAGCCGCGCTTGAGGAGGCGGTCACGCTCGCGCGACGCAGCGAAGTCGACGCTATTGTGACAGGACCGGTTCACAAGGCGCGCATGTATGAGGCGGGCTTTAAATTCCCCGGGCAAACCGAATTTTTCGCCGAACGCTGCGGTGTAAAAAATTTCGCGATGTGTTTGACCGGCGGAAAAATCACTGTCGCGCTGGTCACGACGCATATCCCGCTGAGTGAAGTTCCGCACATGCTCGAACAGTCCGAGATCGTGCGCGTCGGCCTGTTGCTAGCGGACTTTCTTCGATATCGATCTAAAAACACGCCGCGAATTGCCGTCGCCGGCCTAAATCCGCACGCGGGCGAATCCGGCAAACTCGGCCGCGAAGAAATCGAAATCATAAAACCAGCTGTTGAACGGCTGAAACTCGAAATTCAAAATCCGAAATCCGAAATAACCGGGCCTCACTCTCCCGACACGGTTTTCCATCGCGCGGTCGACGGCGAATTCGACGCCGTTCTTTGCATGTATCACGATCAAGGGTTGATCCCGTTGAAGCTTCACGCGTTTCACGAAGGTGTGAATGTAACGCTCGGTCTTCCGTTCCCGCGTGCCAGCCCGGATCATGGTACTGCGTTCGAAATTGCCGGCAAAGGAATCGCACGCCCCGATAGCATGATCGCGGCGATCAATCTCGCGGTGCAACTCGCAGAGAAAAAATGACGCGGGCCACGATCGATAAGTACATCTCAGTGTTCAACATCGGTCTGCAGAACACATTCGTGTATCGCTGGAATTATTTTCTGCGCGCGCTCTTCGGGCTAATCCCGCTCGCGGGCACTGTGTTCCTTTGGAGCGCAGTGTTCAAAGAGCGCGGGGGCGGCCTGCACGGTTACGATTACAGCTCGATGATCTATTATTATTTACTCGCGATTCTGGTGAGCAATCTGGTCACGCCCACGGAGGACGAATGGCAAATCGCCGCCGACATTCGTGAAGGGCAGATCAACGCGCTGCTGACGAAACCGATGAGTTATCTCGCCTATCGGTTCAGCATTTTTTGCAGTGGCCGACTGGTCTACACGTTCGTCACGCTTCCGCCCATCGCGCTCATCTTCATTTATTTTCGCGACTACATTGTGCTGCCGCACGATCCGCTGATTTACCTCTTCGCGACGCTGTCGATGTTAATGTCCGCACTCATACAATTCTTCATCACCTATAGCCTGGCGATGATGGCGTTCTGGATCTTGGAAATCTCCACCATCGTTTTCATCGTTTACTCGTTCGAATATTTCCTCGGGGGCCAAATGTTTCCCATCGACATCATGCCGAACGCGGTTCAGGCGGTGATGAAATGGTTGCCGTTTTATTATGAGCTGTTCTGTCCGATCGCCATTTTTCTCGGGCGACTCAGCGGTGCGCAACTCGTACAGGCACTCGGAATTCAAATGGGTTGGCTGTTGCTCACGTGGGCCGCCGCGCGCTTTATGTGGAAACGCGGCCTCGGCCATTACCAGGCCGTCGGCGGATAAAGAAACGATGTTGTAGCAGCGGTCTATGACCGCCGGGCCAAACTAGGGTGAGATTGTGCAGACGTGCGGCTGGGCTGATTGAAGGCACCGGTAATATGGCGTTCGTCATCGGACTAGGAAATCGTCATCGAAATCGCTTTTGATGATATCCCCTTTGATTTGCATCCAACCCTTGAGTGCTCCGAGACGCACACGTTTCGCCGGCTTTACAACCGGCTCTATCCGCACGACCCGGCACGCCGCGCAGCGTCACTAGGATCGGCTCCTTTGTCTTCTGCACGTCTTTCAGCAGCTCGATGCATTTGGCCTTGAACTCGGAAACGGGAATCGTCTTCATAGCAGCGACATCAATTTCCATCGCGAGACTTCGTCAGAATTCTACGGAGTTCCCGTTCATCGGTTCGTAAATCCCGTCCGAGCTGTTGAAGCATCCAAGTGGTCCGAGCTTCGCCTTTAAGCCTCATCGCAGCAGCTTGCTTCGCCAGCTTTGCAGCCCGAGCTTCCTCCAGCCGCGCCGCAGATTGATTTGCGTTGAGCTTTGGTCCCTGCTTCGGAACGCCGCGCGCTTTGTGCAGCGCCGTGATGGCGCGCCAGTTTAAATCGCGTTTGGGATCGAAACTCCAGTAAGCAGGGATAAAAATCATTGTTCCAAATGGCGTCAGATTCGCAGTCAACTTCAGAAGCAACGGACGATCTCCCCGCATTCCATAGAGATTCCATCGCTGGCAAAACACATCGAAAACGGCGTGGAAACGGTCTGCTATTTTGGTCCAGCGAAACGGCCAATGCTCGCGCATGCTGCGTTCGCCGACTAGGTGGCGTCGAATGATCCCTTTGTGATCTGTAAACTTGCTCACGTCGAAGTGTGCTTTGATCGCGTTCCACTGCGCTTGAAACGTTGGATTGCCCGCGAGCTGAGATTCGACGTGATCATATTTGTGCCGCGCGTGGATCAACGGTTCGTAATTCCCATGCTGGACCGAGTGCTCATGTTCGGAAACTGCGCGTCTGGTTCGATCACTGGGCGGCAACGGAAGCAGATCAATCAGCAGAATCATCGCCTTGTCCAGACATCTGCCGGCGGCAGCGCGATCAAGGCCAGCGCGGAGCAATCCTTCAATATCGATAGGCCAAAGAGTGATCGGCACGAACAGCCAATCGTAAAGTTTCTGAAGATAATCTAACTCGGGCTGATCCTCCCGGCGGAAACGGTGAAATCTTCTAACCAGATCTTCGCTGCTTTCGAGCCGGTGATACGCTAATCCGCGAAGGCGTTTTAGATCGTGCTGAAGAGAGGAACGTTTTGGTGAGTTTGGTCGTTGCATCACATTGTCCCCAAATGTTGTCCGGGTTTTAACACACGGATTTCAATAAATTAGACCAATGAAACAGAGCGAACCAGTGAATCCGAGAAGCCTGCGCACCGGACGGAGCGCAACTCTCTTCCACGGTTCAACCATCGCCGCTGAAATCTCCGGTTATGTCGATATCGGCATGAAGGGAGAGGCGCTCCGATTGACGCGGAAGCTGTTGCAGAAACGGAGCATTCTGCCAGACGAATTTAGCGAAGCACTACGGACGATCGGCGTCTATGCAAGCTTCAAAAGTTTCAAAAAATGGAAGCCGAAGTTCGAAGCGGCGTACGAGCGACAGTCTCGGCAATTCAAGCGCAAAGTTCGCTCTGACATGCTTAGCATGTACGTATCCCTCCAAGAGTGGAAAACCGCGTTGCAATTCGTGTCGATCCAGAGGCCGTCAAGCGCCAGCGACTTCCTGTTCGGTATGGATGTTCTGCTGGAGTTGGGAAAAGTCGAGGAAGCGCACGAATTAGCAATGCGCTGTAGGAAAGCACTGCGGTTCGTTAGGAGCGAATTCGAGCAGAGTCTCCTCTCCTGCGCACTGGGACAATTCTTCGCGCACACACATCAGTGGGAGTGCGCATTGGCCGCATGGCAGGAAACGCGGCCCGATTCAAGCATTGCGCGCAACGTGCTTAGCGGAATCGTCGAAATACATCTGGCCCGAGCATTTGAAGCCGTCGAGGCCGGAATTCGGCTTTTGGCAGAGCGGAAAGAACGGCGCGGGAGCGATATTGATCTGTGCTTGCCAGGGCTTGAGTTCGACCTCGCTGTCGATGCCGAAAAAGAACTGCTGAGATTGAAGCGCGGAATCGAGAAGCTTTTACCCGAAGACGCGCGCAAAGACCTTGGAATTCCGATACAAACCGATCAACGAAACTCCGAATCGACGCCGAGCGCCGAAAAGCATGAACCGAATCCACGGCTATGAAACTCACGATTGGGCGCCGTGCCCTTCAAAAGTTACTCAAAGCCGTAGCATCACGCCCGGGTGAAGCGGACCGGATCAACGAAGAGGACACGGTCACATTGTGGGCTTGCGCGGGGCGGGTGTTTGTCGAGTGCAAAGATGATAACGCCGGCATTGAGGCACTCGTCTTTGAGAATGGCGCGGTGACCTTCCCGGCGAAAAAATTCCGAACTCTTCTCAACACTTACAAAGGCACGCA
>Ga0209690_1000658_pt1 | contig 18581 bp, 16 predicted proteins | sample GraSoiAngelo_150_FD_186164 | JGI IMG/M metagenome (GOLD analysis project Ga0209690, IMG submission 186164) | Grasslands soil microbial communities from the Angelo Coastal Reserve, California, USA - 14_1009_09_40cm (SPAdes) (version 2) | ecosystem: Environmental > Terrestrial > Soil > Grasslands ...
CACGCTTCTTGCGCTGGCCGTCCCACTCGCCGTAAAACACCCGCTGCCAGGGGCCGAGATCGAGCTTCCCCTCCGTGATCGGTACCAGCACCTCGTGGCCGATCGTCAGGCTCCTGAGGTGCGCCGCCGCGTTGTCTTCGCCGGTCTGGTTGTGCCGGTAGCGGCTCGGGTCCCACGGCGCGACCGTCCGCTCCAGCCATTCGAGGATGTCCTGCCACAGCCCCGACTCATGGTCGTTCACGAACACCGACGCCGTGATGTGCATGGCGCTCACGAGGACGAAGCCTTCCCGCACGCCGCTCTCCCGCACCTGCTCGGCCACCGCGTCGCTGACGTCGATGATCTCCTGCCGCGCCTTGGTGTTGAACCACATGTAGTGAGTGTGAGACTTCATTGGTGCTCCCCTCTCCCGGTTCTTGGCTGTGTCGAATTGTCACACGGGCGCTCAAGCCCTAGATTGCGCCTCAATATGGCGCTCCCGTTCCGCCAGCGGATCTTCCTCATCCTCGTGGCGCTGACCGCCACTCCCACGACGCTCGCCGTGATCGGCTGGGCCCTGTCGGTGCGGTCGGCGGGTCCGTCGGCCGGCGCCCTGGCGTCGCTCGAGGAAGTTGGCAATTCGGCCCGCACGCTGGCCGAGCGAGTCGACACGCTGCGGCTCTCCCCCGGCCAGCGTGCCGCCGTGCGCCAGCATTTCGCGCAGGTCTCGAACACGGTGACCCTGGCGCGGCGCGCCGACGTCTATCTCCGGTACTACACGGCCGGCGTGGCGGTCGTGATCCTGGTGCTGGGCGGGCTCGTCGTGTTCGCGTCGGTGCGGCTGGCAGGTCACCTGTCGCGCCAGCTTTCGCGGCCGATCGACGAGCTGGTCGGCTGGACGCGGCTGATCCGGCGGCGCGAGCCACTGCCCGCGGGGGAGTCGGCGCGCGGCGCTCCCGACTTCGACGCCCTGCGACAGGGGCTGCGCCAGCTCGCGAGCGCGCTCGACGCCGCGCGCCAGAAGGAGCTCGAGGCCGAGCGGTTGCGGGCTTTCCGCGAGGTGGCGCGCCGGGTGGCCCACGAGATCAAGAACCCGCTCACCTCGATGCGGATCGCGGTGGACCAAGTGAAGCGGTCGGGCGGTCAGGCGGACGGGGGGTCCGCGATGGCCGTGGAAGTCCTGAGCGCCGAAACCGACCGCCTCGAGCGTCTGGCGCGGGAGTTCGCGGATTTCGGCCGTCTCCCGGAAGGGCCGCAAAGCGAAGTGGACGTCGTGGAGCTGCTCCAGGAGTTGGGCCGCACGGCGGTGCCCGAGGGCGTGAAGGTCTCCGTCGAGGCCAACGGGGGGCGGCGCACCGTGCAGGGCTATTACGACCCGCTGCGTCGAGCGTTGAGCAACCTGCTCCGCAACGCCGCCGAGGCGATGGGGGGCCGGGGCGCCATCGAGGTGCGGGTGACGGGCGACGGGCGTGGCATGGCGATCACCATCGCCGACCACGGGCCCGGCATCCCCCAGGAGATGCGGCAGCGGGTGTTCGAGCCCTATTTCACGACCAAGCGCGACGGCACGGGCCTCGGGCTGGCGCTCGTGCGGCAGACCCTCGAGGCCCACGGCGGCACGATCACCGCCGGCGAGACGCCGGGCGGCGGTGCCACCTTCTCGATCGTGTTCCCCACGTGAGCCCGCGCATCCTGCTGGTGGACGACGAGGCCAACATCCGCAAGATGGTGGGTGCGCTGCTGCAGTCCGAGGGTTTCGAGACCGCGGAAGCGGGGAACGGGACCGCCGCGCTGGCGGCGGTGGAGCGCGGCGCGCCGGACGCCGTGCTGCTCGACCTGATGATGCCGGGCGGCCCCGACGGGCTCGCGACGCTGGAGCAGCTGAAGCGCGTGGCCCCGGACGTGCCCGTCGTCATGATGAGCGGCAAGGCCAACCTGACCGACGCGGTGCGCGCCACCAAGCTCGGCGCGTTCCAGTTTCTCGAGAAGCCGCTCACGCCCGAAGGGCTGCTCGTGGCGATCCGCGGGGCGCTGGAGCTCGCGCGCACCCGCGCCGAGAACCGGCGCCTGCACGAGGCGCTGGGGCACAGCGATCCGCTCGTCGGCGTGAGCCGCGCGATGGATGAGCTGCGGGCGTTGATCGCGCGCGTCGCGCCGACCGACGCCCGGGTGCTCATCACCGGCGAGTCGGGCACAGGGAAGGAGCTCGTGGCTTCGGCGATCCACCGTCAGAGCGCGCGCGCCGCGAAGCCCTTCGTGTGCGTCAACAGCGCCGCCATCCCGAAGGACCTGGTCGAGTCGGAGATGTTCGGGCACGAGCGGGGCGCCTTCACCGGAGCCACCGAGCGGCGCGTCGGTCGCTTCGAGCTGGCCGACGGCGGCACGCTGTTCCTCGACGAGGTGGGGGACCTCGGACCAGAGGCCCAGGCGAAACTGCTCCGCGTCTTGGAGTCGGGAGTGATCGAGCGGCTGGGCGGCGAGAAGCCCGTCACGGTGGACGTGCGCGTGATCGCGGCGACCAACAAGGAGCTCACGAGGGCGGCGCGCCAGGGTCACTTCCGCGAGGACCTGCTGTTCCGCCTCAACGTGCTGCCGGTGCACATCCTACCCCTGCGGGAGCGTCCCGAGGACGTGCGTCCGCTGGTGGAGCACTTCGCGGGCCGGCAGGCGGCGCGGCGGGGGCGGCCGCTGGGCTGCGACGCCGGTGCGCTGCAGCTGCTCGCGGCCTACCACTGGCCCGGGAACGTGCGCGAGCTCGCCAACATCGTGGAGCGGCTGGCGATCCTCGGGTCGGGTGACGCCATCACGGCGGAAGACGTCGCCCGGGTGCTCCCGGGGGACGGGGTCCGGCCCCCGGCCGGGGGGGAGCGGGCGGGAGAGTGGACCGACGTCGCGCTCTCGGACGCGCTGGACCAGTACGAGCGCGCGCTCATCGCGCGGGCGCTGTCGGCGGCGCACGGCAACGTGGCCGAGGCCGCGCGCCGGCTCGCCACCGACCGCGCCAATCTGTACCGTCGCATGCGGCGCCTCGGGATCGAGCCGCCGCGCAACATGACGGGATGACAACGCCAACCAGGGTTCGTCCCATGCGCACGAGCGTCCTCGTCACGGTCCTGTCGGGCCTCGGGCCCGCGCTGCTCGGCGCCCAGGACACGGCCATCGTCATCATTCCCGAGAGCGCCGGGGTGAGCGTGCAGCCGCGAGAGCTGCCGCGCATCGTGGCCGAGGAAGCGATCCGGCTCTACAACGCGTCCACCACGACGCGGCTCGTCGGCCGCACGCGGCTCCCGCGCGGGAACGAATGGCGCGGCGATGTGGCGGTGCGCAACGGCTCGATCGCCGTCGGCGGGCGGATCGCGGGAACGGTGCTCGTGATCAACGGCGACGCGGCCATCGACTCGACGGCCGAGATCACGGGCGACCTCATCGTCATCGGCGGCACCGTGACGGTGGCGCGCGCGTCCGCCGTGCGCGGCGAGGTGCGCCAGTACCGCGAGCCGCTCGCCTATCGCACGCAGGGCGACGAGATCGCGCTCGCCCCCAACCTGCGGCGCCGCTTCCCCAGTCTCGGCGCCCAGAAGAGCTGGGGCACGGCCGAGTCGCGCTCGGCGCTCACCATCGCCACGAGCGGGACGTTCAACCGCGTGGAAGGCCTGCCCATCGTGTTCGGGCCGACCTTCGACTGGAAGGTCGCGGACGGTCTCCGGATCCGGTTCGACGCATTGGGGATTTTCCGCACGGCCGGCAATCTGTCGGACCGCGGCAGCGACCTCGGCTACCTGGTGCGCTCCGAGCTGCGCGCCGGCGACCGCCAGGCGCTGGGGCTCGAGCTGCGCGCCTACAGCATGGTGGCCCCCGTCGAGGATTGGGGGTTGCACAATGCGGAGGTAGGGTGGAGCGCCTTCCTCTTCCAGCGGGACTACCGCGACTACTACACGAACAAGGGCGTGGCAGGCCGCGCGTTCGTGCAGCCCGAGCCCTCGCTCAACTTCGCGCTGGAGCTGCGCCGCGACGGCCAGACATCGGCCCCGACGCGCGATCCCTGGACGGTATTCCGGAACGCCCAGGCGTGGCGCCCGAATCCGCCGATCGACGACGGCCACTACGTGACCCTCGGCGGCTACTTCACCCTCGACACTCGCAACGACCAGCTCGATCCGACCGCGGGCTGGCAGCTGCGGGCGCAGCTCGAGCACAGCTGGAGCGCGGACGTGAGCCCGCAGGCCGGCGTCCCGCCCGCCGTGCGGCGCACGATTCCGAGCGACGGCTCCTACGCGTTCAGCCGCGTCTTCTTCGACTTCCGTCGCTACACGCGCGTGAGCCCTTCGGGGCGCGTCAATCTGCGTCTCCTGGCCGGGGGATGGCTGGGCGGCGACCCGTTGCCGCTGCAGCGGCGGCTCTCCATCGGCGGACCCGACCCGCTGGCGGGGTACGGCTTCCGCCACGGCGCGTGCAACCGCGACATCGTCGATCCCGCCTTCCAGCGCACCCTGGTCGCGGCGTGCGACCGCGTGATCCTCGCCCAGGCGGAATACCGCGGGCACATCTCGCTCCACTGGGCCTACGGCGCCGCGCGGCCCGAGGACGAGCAGGCTCGGCCGTTGTTCGCGCTCCAGGGTCCCGACTTGGTGGTGTTCGGGGACGCCGGGCAGGCCTGGCTCGTCGGCAACGGGCCGGGACGGCTCCCCAGCGATCGGCTGCCGACGCCCGGCAGCTGGCTCGCCGATCTGGGCCTCGGCGTCGATTGGGGAGGGTTCGGCGTGTATGCGGCGAAGGGGGTCACGGCGGGCGAGCGGCTGCGCTTCACGTTGCGACTCGACCATCGCTTCTAGGTGCGGCCGGGGCTCGTACTCCTCGCCCTCCTCGCCGGTGCCGCCGTTCCGGCCGCCGCCCAGGCGCCCACCCTGACGATCACGCTGCAGAGCGAGACCCCGCGCATCCAGACCACGCAGCTGCTCGCCGACGGCAAGTTCACCGCGCTGATGCGCTCCGGCTTCCCGCTCCGGCTCCACTACCGCCTGGAGCTGTGGCGCAACCGGGCGACCTGGTTCGATCAGTTCGTGCGCGAGGCCTCATGGGACGCGGTGGCGCACCACGACCCGCTGGCCGACGAGTTCGTACTGATCCGCACCGGCGGCGGCGTGGCGCGCTACGCCACGGCGGAGGCCCTCGAGCGCGCGCTCGAGCTCCCCTACCGCGTCGCCCTCAGCCCCAAGGGCGCGGGACGATTCTATTTCCTGTGCCGGCTCGAGGTGACCACGCTGAACGACACCGACCTGGAGGAGCTGACGCGCTGGCTGCGGGGTGACGTTTCGCCGGCGGTGTCGGGTCAGGGCAGCCTGGGGAGCGCCCTCGCGCGCGGCGCGCAGCGAATCATCGTCCGCATCGCCGGGCTGCCGCGCCTCACGCTGGAGGTGCGGTCGGAGGCTGTGACGAGGGAAAACTAGCGCCCGTACTGGGCGTCGATGGCCTGACGGATCCCGGCGAGCCCGCTCCCCTGGGCCGCGAGCCGCGTCGCGAGCATCGCCTCCCCCATGCAGATGTCGCAGTGGGAAGCGTGCTCCGATTCGAAACAGGTGAGGAGCGAGCGGTGCCCCGAGTGCCGCGAGCAGTCGCAGTGGCAGTAGATGCCGTCGAGGATTTGCGGCGCGCCACGCGCCGCGGCGTATGCCTCCGCGGCCCCGGGAGTGTGCGGCACCGCCGCGGGCGGCAGCACGCGCTCGGCCGTCACGCCGGGTCGCGGCTCGGGATGCGTCGCCGCCCGGCCGGTCCGAGCCAAGACCAGCGTCCCCGCCAGGGCCGCCACACCGGCGGCCGCGACCAGCCACGGGCTCTTGGCCCCGCTCACAACGCCTCGAGCGTGGCGAGCACGTCGGCCCCGTAGAACAGGCGGATGTACTTCGACTGCGTCAACGTCAGCCGGCGCACGGCCCACGCGAGGTGTACGAAGTGCGGCTCGAAGGGAGGGCGCAGCGGCTGCATCCCCGCCTCCTCGGGCAGCAGGTTCCCCTTGCGCGTGTTGCAGCCCGAGCACGCCGTGAGCACGTTGGCCCACGCGTTCGTCCCGCCCCGCGACAGCGGCACCAGGTGATCCCGCGTCAGGCACTCCCGCGGCCGGAGGTCGCGCTGGGTGCGACCGCAAAACTGGCAGCGGTAGTCGTCACGGGCGAAGAGGAAGGTGTTGGTGACCTGGCGGCGGAAGCGGCGGGGGACGTGTACGAACTTCACGAGACGGATGACTGCTGGTCGCGGCAGCTCCAGCCGCTCACTGCGGACCGGTTGCCCCTCCGACTCGACGATCTCCGCCTTGTGGTCGATCACGAGACGCAGCGCCCGGCGCACGGGCACCATCGTCAGGGGCTCGAACGAGGCATTGAGGGCAAGGCAGCGCAAGGCGGTCTCCCGGCGAAAAAACGGCCGTCTCGCTCGTCACGACCGGGACGGCCTCGTATGCTACACAGCCGGGTAACACTCGGCAAGAGCGAGGGTTATCCCGCGCCGCCAAGCGTAAATGCCTTGCGCAGTTCCTCCAGCTGCTGTGCGACCGACTGGCGCGCGGAGCCGCCGGGCGTGGCGCGCCCCTCGATCGAATCCTCCCAGGTTCCAAGTTGCGCCAGGGCGGCGCCGAGCGCGGGGTGAATGACTGCCGCTACGGCAGGGAGCACGCGGTCGAGCGGCACGCCGGCTCGCTCCGCTTCGAGCACCAGGCGGCCCACGAGACCGTGGCTTTCGCGGAACGGCACGCCCGCCTCTACCAGCAGGTCGGCCACATCGGTGGCGTGGAGCGAAGCATCCAATGCGGCCCGCATGCGCTCGGGGTCCGTGGCGAGCGAGGCGACGGCTCCCGTGACGGCCGGCAGTACCAGCGCGACTGTGTCGAAGGCGTCGAACAGGAGCGCTTTGTCCTCCTGCAAGTCCTTCGAGTACCCGGCCGGGATCCCCTTGAGGGTGGCGAGCAGCGCGACCAGGTCGCCGAGCAGGCGGGCCGACTTGGCGCGTGCCAGCTCGAGCACGTCGGGGTTGCGCTTTTGCGGCATCAGGCTCGAGCCGGTGCTGAACGCGTCGGACAGCTTCACGAAGCCGTACTCGGCGCTGGCGTAGGTCTGCAGCTCCGCCGCGAGCCGCGAGAGGTGACTCCCCACCAGGGCAAGGGCGAACAGCACCTCCGCCACGAAGTCGCGATCACCGGTCACGTCGAGGGCGTTGGGCGACAGGGCCCGGAACCCGAGCGCCTCCTTCAACAGGACCCGGTCCACGGGGAAGCCCGACCCCGCGAGCGCGCCCGAGCCCAGCGGCAGCTCGGCCGTGCGGCGGCGGGCGTCCGCGAGCCGCTGGCGATCGCGTACCAGGGGCCACGCGTGCGCCAGCAGCACGTAGGCCCACCGCACCGGCTGCGCGCGCTGGCCGTGCGTGTAACCCGGCAGCAGGTCGTCCATCCCGTCGCGCGCGCGCGCCACCAGCGTGCTGCCGAGCTGTGCGAGATCGGCGTCCAGCTGGTCGATCGCGCCCAGCGTCCAGAGTCGCAGATCGGTCGCGACCTGATCGTTGCGCGAGCGCCCGGTGTGCAGCTTGCCCGCCGCCGAGCCGACCTCTTCGTACAGCAGCCGCTCGACCAGCGTGTGGATGTCTTCGTCCGGGGCCCCGACGGCGGCGCCGTCGGCGAGCCGCTCGGCGACGCGGTCCAACCCGTCGAGCAGGGCGGCCTCCTCGGCGGGGGCGAGCACGCCCAGGCGGCCGAGCGCGTGGACCCACGCCTTGCTCGCCGTGACGTCCTGGGGCCACAGCCGGTGGTCCACGGGAAGGCTGCGGTTCAGCGCGTGCAGCGCCTCGCTCGGGCCGAGCGCGAAGCGCCCGCCCCACATCTGGTGCTGCGGCGTCTCGGTGCGGTGCTGGGACGCCATCAGTCGGCCGCCGCGCCGAGCTCGGCCTTGCGCGCCGCGTCGAGCCCCGCGCCGATGCGGATCGCGAGGCCGTACAGCCGGATGAATCCCGCGGCATCCCGCTGGTCGTACACGTTGTCCTTCCCGAAGGTGGCGTAGGACGGCTGGTACAGCGCGTGCGGGCTCTCCCGCCCCGTCACCGTCACGCCGCCCTTGTAGAGCTTCAGCCGCACCCATCCCGTCACGGGCCGCTGGGTGGCGGCGATCGCCGCATCCAGCGCCTCGCGCTCGGGAGTCCACCAGCGGCCGTCGTACACCAGGTCGGCGTACTGGAGCGCCAGCTGGTCCTTGAGGCGGAGCGTGCGGCGGTCGAGCACGAGCTGCTCCAGCTCGCGGTGCGCCGCGTGCAGCAGCGTGCCACCGGGCGTTTCGTACACGCCGCGCGACTTCATCCCGACGAGACGATCCTCGACCACGTCCGCGCGGCCCACCCCGTGCTCGCCGGCGACCGCGTTGAGAGTCTCCAGCAGGTCCACCGGGCCCTGGGGCACGCTGTCCACCGACACGGGCGTCCCCTCCTCGAAGCCGATCTGCACCACCACCGGCTCGTCCGGCGCCTCGAGCGGGTTGGAGGTCATCACGAAGATGTGTTCGGGAGCTTCTTTGGCGGGATCTTCCAGAATGCCGCCCTCGTGGGAGCAGTGCCACAGGTTGCGGTCGGTCGAGTACGGCTTCTGGGCCGTGGCCTGCACCGGGATCCCCTGGGCGTGCACGTACGCGATGAGATCTTCGCGGCCCTGGAAGTCCCACTCCCGCCACGGGGCGATCACCTGGAGGTCGGGGGCGAGGGCGGCGTAGGTCAGCTCGAAGCGGACCTGATCGTTCCCCTTGCCGGTGCAGCCGTGGGCCAGGGCCTGCGCGCCCAGCTGCTTCGCCAGCGCGACCTGCCGCGCCGCCGTGAGCGGCCGGGCCATGGCGGTTCCGAGCAAGTAGGTGCGCGCGTACACCGCGCCGGCGCGCAGCGTCGGGAAGACGTAGTCGCGCACGAAGTCCTCGCGCAGGTCCTCGACGACGCAGTCGACCGCGCCGGAGCGCCGCGCCTTTTCCTCGAGGCCGTGCAGCTCGCCCGCTCCCTGCCCTACGTCCGCGGCGAAACACAAAACCCTGGCCCCGTACCGCTCGCGGAACCAGGGAACGATCGCCGAGGTATCGAGCCCACCCGAATACGCCAGCACGACCAGCGGACCCATCGACTCGCCTCCTGTAGGTTTATGCATGGTGATGCATAAAAATACGGGGGCGGCGGGGCCTGTCAAGGCGTCAGGCGGGGAGCCCGGCGGCCTCTTTCAGCCGCTCCTGCACGGCGCGGCGGGCGCGCTCGCTGCGCGCGATCACGAGCACGGCGTCGTCCCCCGCGATCGTGCCGATCACCTCCCGCCAGCCTTCGGCGTCGAGCGCGAGGCCCAGCGCCTGCGCGCCGCCCGCCGGCGTCTTGAGCACGAGCAGCGGGCCCACGCCGTCCACGGAGACGAGCATCGAGGGGAGGAGCTGGCCGAGGTGGGGGCGGATGCCGGGACCTTCCGGCGGGGGGGAGTAGTGCGAGCCGCCGTCGGGCGCGGCCACCTTCGCGAGGCCGAGGTCGCGGATGTCGCGCGACAGGGTGGCCTGCGTCACGTCGAATCCCTCGGCCGCGAGCAGCTCGCGCAGCCGCTCCTGGCTCGCCACGCGCTCGCGTCGCACGATCTTGAGAATGGCGGCGTGGCGCTGGGTCTTCATGGCGCCCAATCTACCGCTCGCCGCCAATTTCGGCCCGCGCTTGGTGCACGATGCGGCCGGCGACGACGGTGACAAGGGCGGTAGGGGGCGGTAGAGGGCGGTAGAGGGCGGTAGGGGGAAAGACCGCGAGATCGGCCGCTTTCCCCACCTCAAGGGACCCGATCACTCGCTCCCAGCAGAGCGCCCGCGCCCCTTCGATGGTCAACATCCGCAGGGCCTCCTCTCCCTGCCACCCCGCTGCCTCCGCCTCGGCCCAGAGATCCAAGTCGCCGACGCTCACGACCGAATCGGTCCCGAGCCCCACCCGCACGCCCGCGGCCCGCAAGGCGGCGAGCGGCGCCACGCCGTGGCCGTGGGCGCGGTTCGAGCGCGGACAGTGGGCGACCGCGGCGCGCGCGTCCCGCAGGAGCGCGATGTCCCGAGCGTTCAGGTGCACGGCGTGAATGCACAGCGTGCCGAGTCGCAGCACGCCGAGCCGCGCGAGCAACGCGACGGGGGTGCAACCCTGGGCCGCGACCGCGATCCCGCGCGCCCGCAGCAGCTCGGCGAACGGCCCGGCGCCGTCGCGCACCAGCTCCACCTCCTCGCGCGACTCGGCGAGGTGCACGGCCAGGGGCAAGCCGTCCCGGTACGCCTCCTGGGCGACCGCGCGGTACAGGTCCGCGCTCACCGTGTAGGGCGCGTGGGGCGACGCGCCCAGGCCGACCTGGAAGCTCGTCCACTTGCGGAGCGCGGCCACCTCGTCTCGAAAGCGGGCGAGACTCGGCTCCGCCAGCGCCGGGTCGGGGCCGAATACCTCGTGATAGGCGATGCCACGGCCGCCCAGCCGGGCGAGCGCCTCCACCACGGCGCCCGTGCTGCCGGTGTCGGCCACGCAGGTGACGCCGCGCGTCCAGCAGTCGCGCACCCCCTGCTCCGCTGAGCGGCGGAACTCGTCGGGCGGGGTCGCGTCCTTCAGCTCGCGGATGCGGTGGATCCACGCGGCGAACCCGGGCTCTGGATTCCGTCCCGCGAGGTGCATGAGCTCGAGATGGGTGTGACAGTTGATGAGACCGGGGACCAGCGCGGCATCGGGGAACTCGAGCGCCTGCGCACCGGGAGGCGTGGGGACGCGGGCGTGCGGGCCGACGGCCGCGATCTTGCCCGCGTCGTCAACGAGAACGGCGCCGTCCGAGATCGGCGGCGCCGTGACGGGATGCACCGAGCCCGCGCGGATGCGCAGCGCCACGCGGCCGGCGGCTAGGGGGTGACCCCGAACGGAGGGGTGTGTACGGGACAGAGCTGCGTCGGCTCGGTGCCCGGATAAAACCACTCGAAGCGATGCAGCTCCCGGGGGCAGAACGGGGTCGCGAGCGTGCCGTTGGACCAGTCCACTTCCTTCAGAATCAGCGAGTCGGGTCGCGGCCAGTCGATCGGCGTGGGGCGGCGGTCGTACACGTCGCGCATGAACATCGTCCAGGCCGGCGCCACAATGCGGCCGCCCGCGGCGTTGTTCATGATGCGCTGCTGCAGGTCGTAACCGACCCAGAGTCCCGCCACCAGCTCCGGGGTGAAGCCCACGAACCAAGCGTCCGTGTAGTCGTCCGTCGTCCCGGTCTTCCCGGCCATCGGGACGTTGAGCCCCGCGACGGCGCCCGCCGCCGTGCCGCAGCGCCCCGGCCCCGTGCCGGGCTGGCAGCGCATCACGTCCCTCATCATGTCCAGGATCAGCCACGAGTGCTCGGGGTCCATGACCTGCTCGCGCTGGATCTGCGGCTGCCACAGGATGTTGCCCTGCCGGTCCTCCACCCGCAGGATGCCGACCGGCTCGGCGCGGGTGCCGAGCGTCGCGAACCCGGTGAAAGCGGCGATGATCTCGATCGGCCGCACGCCGTTGGCGCCGATGTGGAGGGACGGATAGGCGCGGAGCGGCGTGGTGATGCCGAAGCGGCGCGCTTCCCCGACCACGGTCTGCTCCCCGAGCGACATGCCGAGCTTGATGGTGGAGAGGTTGCGCGACAGGTACAGCGACTGCCGCATCGGGATCATGCCGAGCGTCGTGTCGTCGTAGTCCTTCGGCTGCCACGGGGTCGAGTCCAGCTGGATGACCGGGGGGTTGAGCGGCGAGTCGTCGAGCATCTCCGTGACGGGGTGGCCCGCCCGGATCGCGGCGGCGTACACGAACGGCTTGAAGGTTGAGCCGGGTTGGCGGATCGCCTGGGTGGCGCGGTTGTACTTGGAGTCGTCGAAATCACGCCCGCCGACCATGGCGCGCACGTACCCGCTGCTCGTCTCGATCGCCACCAGGGCGCCCTGGAGGTACGGCGTGTAGGGCCCGTGGTCCTCGCCCGACGCCTTGGACGATTCCATGTAGTCGCGGTAGGTGGTGCGGCCCGGGAACTTCTCCTTGCTGTAGACGCCGGCCTCGATGGCGTCGAGCTGCGACGTCAGGGCCCGCTCGGCCGCCTGCTGCATGTCGAGGTCGAGCGTGGTGTAGACCCGGAGGCCGCCCTCGTACAGCTGGCGCCCGAAGCGGGGCTCGAGCTGGGTGCTGCGCAGCCACTCGACGAAGTAGGGCGCCACGTCGCCGTAGTTGGTGCGGTTGCTGGTGAGCACCAGGGGATAGGCCTTCCACAGCTCGGCTTCTTCCGGGGTGATGTAGTCCTGATCGCGCATCAGGCTGAGGACCACGTTCCGGCGGCGGACCGCGCGGTCGGGGTGGGCGCGCGGGTTGTAGAACGCCGGTGCCTTGGGGAGGGCGGCGAGCATCGCCGCCTCGGCGACGTTGAGCTGGCGCGCGGACTTCCCGAAGTAGATTTGCGCCGCCGCGGCGACGCCGTGCGCCCCCGACCCCAGGTCGATCTGGTTCAAGTAGAGCTGCAGGATCGTGTCCTTCGGGAAGTTGCTCTCGATCTCGATGGCGACGCGCGCCTCCTTGATCTTGCGCGTGATCTTCTTCTCCCGGCTGATCTCCTCCGGGAAGATGTTGCGGGCGAGCTGCATCGAGATGGTGGACGCCCCCTGCGAGCGCCCCAGCGTCACGATGTTGGCCTTGAGCGCGCCGAAGATGCGCCAGTAGTCGATCCCGTGGTGCGAGTAGAAGCGCTTGTCCTCGGTGGCGATGAAGGCTTGCCGCACGGCGAGCGGGATCTCGTTCAGGGCCAGCACGGTGCGGCGCTCGAGCCCGAGCTCGGTGATGAGCCGGCCGTCCGCCGCATAGACCTTCGAGGTCTGCTGCGGGCCGGGGCCGCCGATGAGGCGGGAGATGCTGGGACAGCGCTCCGCCGCGCACACGCGCGTCCAGGAGCCGTAAGCGAGCCCCGTGACGTACGCGGCGAAGAGCACCGCGGCCGCGATCAGGCGGGCGCGGACCTTGGGGTCCTGCCACCAGGTCGCGGGGCCGGGGAGCGAGAGCGGGGGAGCGGCGAAGGCCATGTGATCCGATTACAACGTAGTGAGGCCTCCGCGTGCTTGCCAGCGGTGGCCGCGTTCCTTACGATTCCGCGCCATGTCCGATCTCTTCGCCGAGCTCGAGTGGCGCGGGTTCGTCTCCCACGCCACGCAGCACCTGCGGCGCCACCTCGCCGAAGGGCGGCGCACCGTGTACTGCGGCTTCGACCCGACCGCGCCCAGCCTGCAGCTCGGCAACCTGATGCCGCTGATGCTGCTGCGGCACTTCCAGCTCGCCGGGCACAAGCCGATCGTCTTGATGGGCGGCGGCACCGGCTTGATCGGCGACCCGAGCGGCAAGCGCAGCGAGCGCCCCCTGCTCTCGCGCGAGCAGATCCGGGAGAACCTCCAGCGGCAGCGCGATCAGATGCAGCGCCTCCTGGACTTCGACACCAAGGAAATCCGGGCGCTGGTGCGCAACAACGCCGACTGGCTGGCGAACGAGAAGGCGCCGCTCGCCCTCGTCGACTTCCTGCGCGACGTCGGCAAGCACTTCACCGTCAACGTGATGATGCAGAAGGAGTCGGTCAAGGCGCGGCTCGACACGGGGATTTCGTACACCGAGTTCAGCTACATGTTGCTGCAGGCGTACGATTTCCTGCACCTCTACCAGAAAGAGGGGTGCACCATCCAGGTGGGCGGCAGCGACCAGTGGGATGGTGCACCCCTCTTTCTGGTAGAGGTGCAGGAAATCGTAGGCGGCGAGGCACACGGCCTCGTGGCGCCGCTCATCACGACGGCATCGGGGGCGAAGTTCGGCAAGACGGAGGACGGGGCGGTCTGGCTCGACCCGGCCCTGACGTCGCCGTACCAGTTCTATCAGTTCTGGGTGAACACCGATGACCGCGACATGCAGGGCTACCTGAAGCTCTTCTCGCTGAAGCCGCGCGACGCGATCACGGCGCTCATCGAGCGGGCGAAAAAGGACCCGGCCGCGCGGGAGGCGCAGCGGACGCTGGCCGCCGAGGTCACGGAGCTGATCCACGGTGACGCCGCCCGCAATGCGATGGTCGCGTCCGACATCCTGTTCGGCCGGTTCGACCCGCGCCAGGCGAGCGGCCGCGTGCTCGACACGCTGGCGCAGGAGATTCCCACGACGACGATCGACGGCCAGGACGCTCTCACGCTCGTGGATGCGCTCGTGCGGTCCGGGCTCGCCAAATCGAAGAGCGAGGCCCGCCGCGCGATCGAGCAGGGCGGGATCTACCTGAACCAGGAGCGGGAGAAGAACGTCGAGCGGCGGATCGAGCCGGGTGACCGGCTCGCCGACGGCAGCTTGCTGCTGCGCAAAGGCAAGAAGGACTACGCGCTCATCCGCACCGGAGCCTGACCGTGTTCATCGGGCACTTCGCCCTGGGGCTCGCCGCCAAGCGGGTCGCGCCCCGCACCTCGCTCGGGACCCTGTTCGCGGCGCCGACGCTCGCCGACTTGCTGTGGCCCGTCTTCCTGCTCACGGGGTGGGAGCGGGTCAGCATCGTCCCCGGGCCGAACCCGTTCCTCACGCTCCGGCTGCGGACCGGCTATGCTCGCGGCGCGGTCGTGGTAGCGCTGCTCGTGGTGAGCCATTGGGTGCTCGACTTCGCGACCCACGTGCCCGACATGCCGCTCTATCCGGGAAGCCCGCGCGTGGGGCTCGGCCTGTGGCACTCGGTCGCGGGGACGGTGATCGTCGAGGGGCTGATGCTCGCCGCCGGCACCTGGATCTATCTCAGGGCGACGCGGGCGCGGGACGCCGCCGGGCGATACGGCCTCAGGGCGCTGCTCGCGCTGCTCGTGGTCTCCTACGTCGGATCGCTCTTCACTGGTCCGCCGCCGACGCTGCGCGCGCTCGAGATCGGCGGGATCGTGTTCGGGTGGTTGTTCGTCCTGTTGGCGGCGTGGGCGGATAGGCACCGCGAACCAGTCGCCTGATTACTCCAACCCGTCCAGCACGTCCAGCACCCGCTCCATTTCCTCCACCGTGTTGTAGCAATGCGGGGACAGGCGGATCGCGCCCTCGCGCAGGCTGCACACGACGTGGGCGCGCTTCACGGCGTGGAACGCCTCGGCGGCTTTCTGCGGGGCAACGCACACGATCGCCGAGCGGTGGGCCTCGTCGCGGGTCGACGTCACCCGCATGCCGCGCTCGTCCGCCCACTGGAAGATCGGCTCGTGCAGCGAGCGCGTGTGCTCGACGATGTCGCGGATGCCGAGCTCGAGCATGCCGTGGAAATCCTGGTAGGGGAGCGTGGCCAGCTCGAAGCGGCGAGCGTCGGATCGGAAGGTGGGGTTGTACTCGGTGAGCCGGGAGAAGTCGTCCGTACCTTCGAAGGCCATCCAGCCGGTGACCGCCGGCTCCAGCACGGGCACGAGCTCCTTGCGCACGTACAGGAAACCCGAGCCCCACGGCGACAGCAGCCATTTCTGACCGCCGCAGGCGAGCAGGTCCACGGGCGTCTCCCGCACGTCGAGCAGGGAGTTGCCCACGCCCTGGATCGCGTCCACCACGAGGAAGGTGCCGTTGGCGCGGCAGGCGGCGCCCAGGCGGGCCAGGTCGGCGCGGTAGCCGTTGGAGAACTGCACGAACGACACCGCGAGCACCCGCACCCGCGGGTCCTCCAACCGCTCGACGAGGTAGTCCTCGTCGGGCCAGCCCTCGGCCACGCAGGGCGCGAGCTCCACGTCGATGCCCTGCTTCTTGAGGAGCAGCCAGGGATAGACGTTGGCCGGGAACTCCCGGTCGGAGACGAGCACGACGTCGCCGGCGGAGAGCGGCAGCGCCCGCGCCGCGACGTTGAGCCCGTAGCTCGTGTTGGTGGCGAGGGCGATCTCGCCCGGTTCGGCGTTGATGAGCTGCGCCAGGGCCTCGCGCGCCGACTGCAGCCCCGCCAGGCGCTCGCGGTCGGGGAGCAGGTGCGGCGCCGTGCGTTTCGCCGTGAACTCGTCGAGCGTGCGCCGCGTGCGCTCGGGGATCGGTCCGATGGCCGCGTTGTTGAGGTAGACGGTGTCCGCCGTCCAGGGGAACTCGGCCGCGCGCAGCGCCCGGAACGAGTCCCGCACGGCGCGCAGCCGTGTCGGGTGGTAAGCGATGTCGGTCATCGCCGCGGCGAGAGGCGTGGCGCGCGCATAGGGGATACGACTACGTTACCCGGGACTTCACGTTCCGGGCAAGCGGTCGATTCTCGTGCAAACGGACACCCGCTTCACACTGGTGCTGGGCGGCGGCGGCATGAAGGGGCTCGCCCACATCGGCGTCCTCCAGGCGCTCACCGAGCGCGGCCTCCCGCCCACGCACATCGTGGGCTCGAGCGTAGGGGCCCTCGTGGGCGCCGCGTGGTCGGCCGGCAAGAGCGTGGCCGAGCTGCGCGAGGTCGCGCTGTCGCTCGAGCGCAAGGACGTGTTCGTCGTCGCCCACCTCGACATGGCGTTCAAGCGCATGCGGTCCCCGGCCCTGTTCCGGCGCGAGCCGCTGGAGCGCCTCATCAACCGCCTGCTGGGCGACCGCACGTTCGAGGACCTGGAGCGGCCCCTGATCGTGAACACCGTCGACGTCAACTCCGCGATGCAGGTCTTCTGGGGCCTGCCGGGGCTCGAAGAGGTGCGCGTGGCGGACGCGGTGTTCGCCTCGTGCGCGCTGCCGGGCTTCCTCCCGCCGCACGAGATCCGCGGGCGCTACTACGTGGACGGCGCCACGGTGGACAACCTGCCGGTGGCGACCGCGCGCGCGCTGGGCGGCGAGCTGGTCTTCGCCGTGGACGTCTCGGCCTCGAACGCGTTCCGCGCCGATACCCAGGAGGAGGGGTTTACGGCCGTGTTCATGCGGGCCACCGAGATCGCGATGGAGTCGCTGCTCGAGCTGCGGCTGCGCGCCTGGACGACGCCGCCGATCTACTACCTGCACCCGCGCGTCGAGCACATCTCGCCGTTCGATTTCGACCACCTGCGGGAGCTCGTGGAAGAGGGCTACCGGGCGACGATCGCCGCGCTCGATCGTCCCGAGGAGTGGCCCGCGCCGGGCGACGAGGGCGTGTACCCCAAGCGCCGCGTCACCGTACGGGTCCAGCGCGAGCGCTGCATCGGCTGCGGCGCCTGCCTGGTGCAGGCGCCCCCGGGGATGTTCGTGCTCGATGCCCAGGGGAAGGCCGTCGTCACGACGCCGGAGCAGGAGTGGTCTCCCGGCGACGGCGGCTTCATCCGCCACTGCCCGACCTACGCGATCAGCGCGCGCCCGGCGGCCGTCGCCGAAACTCGGCGTCGATCCGGATGAAGTCGCGGGCCACGCGGTCCCAGTTGTAGAACGTCTCCACCGCGCGCCGGCCGGCCGCCCCCAGGCGGCGACGCGCCGCTTCGTCCCCGAGCAACGACACGATCCCGGCCGCCACGGCGGCCGGCTCGTCGGGATCGACAAGGATGCCGGTCTCCCCTTCCCGCACCGCGTCGGGCACGCCTCCCGAGCGGCCGCCCACTACGGCGAGCCCGCACGCCGCCGCCTCGACCAGCGCGATCCCGAACCCTTCCGCCAGGCGGTCGAACCGGCGCGACGCGCCCACGTACAGGTCCGCGGCGTTGTAGAGACCCGGCAGGTCCTCGTCCGACACGAAGCCGAGGAAGCGCACGGCGTCCCCCAACCCGAGCTCGACGGCGAGGCGCTCGAAGTGCGGCCGGCGCGACCCCACGCCCGCCACGGCGTAGCGCGCCGTGGGGACCACCGCGCGGACGGCGGGCAGCGCCTTGATCACCGTGTCGATCCCCTTGTGCCAGTCGAGCCGCGACACGGTGAGGAGCCAGGGCCCACCCTCCAGGCCGTGCTTCGCCCGGATGGGCCGCGGATCGATCCCCGGCCGGAACAGCGACGGCGTCGTGCCGGGCGGCACCACCCGCACGTCGCGCGCGAGAGCTCCGCAACCCAGCGCGGTGAGGAGCGCGCGGGCGCGCTCGGCGGTCCAGCGGCTGTTCGCCACCGCGACCGCGCACCCTGCGAACAGCTGTCGCGCCGTCCAACGCTTGAACGCCGAGCGGGCCGTCTTCTCTTCCAGGAGGAGCAGCTCCGTGCCGTGCACTACGATCCCGTAGGGCAGCTGCCGGCGGGCGTTGAGCCAGCGCGCGGGGTAAGCCGCGGGCTTCAGCTCCGCGCACCAGGCGAAGCCGGGCGCGTGACGCCGCGCCAGGCGGGAGGCGCGCGCCGTCCACAAGACGAGCCCGTTGAGCGTGCGCAACCGCGTGGCCCGGATCGCGACGCGGTCGACCGGGTGGGGGAACCGGGCGTCGCTCGCGGCGCTGTTCGCGTAGGCGCCGGTCGAGACGACGAGCGACCCCGCGGGGTAGCGCAGCGCGATCTCGCCCATCATGCGCGCGATGCCACCGCCGTGCGGAGGGAAATTGAAAGCGAGGAGCAAGGTCGGGGTCAAGACGGGGACGAGGGACGGGGGACGGGGGAAGGGGCCGCCCCCTACCCCACCACTTCGGATTCGATGGCGCGGATGTCGCGGACGACGCGATCCCAGTTGTAGTAGGTCTCGACCGCGCGGCGCCCCGCGG
>Ga0209690_1000659_pt1 | contig 18581 bp, 15 predicted proteins | sample GraSoiAngelo_150_FD_186164 | JGI IMG/M metagenome (GOLD analysis project Ga0209690, IMG submission 186164) | Grasslands soil microbial communities from the Angelo Coastal Reserve, California, USA - 14_1009_09_40cm (SPAdes) (version 2) | ecosystem: Environmental > Terrestrial > Soil > Grasslands ...
ACCGGCGCGCTCGAGGCGCGGCTCGGAGGCGAGCCCGTCGTGCGATTGCGCGGCGAGCGCGACGACACCGGCCCCGGCGACTTCTCGGTCGGACTCAAGTACCGTCTCCTCGACGCCGAGGAACACACCTCGTGGCCGTCCCTCGGTCTCCAGCCGTCGGTCAAGCTCCCCGTCGCGGGCGCGCCGATCGGCACCGGCCGCCCCGACTTCGAGCTCCGAGCGCTCGCGAGCTTCGACCTGCCCGCCGGGTTCGGTCTCGACGTCAACGCGGCCCTCGCCGCGGTGGGCCAGAGCCGCCCGAACGGCTACCTCCTTCAGGCCCTCACCTCCGCCTCGCTCAACCTCAAGATCCTCGAAGCGACGTCCGCGTTCGTGGAGGTCGCCTTCGCCTCGCGCGACGAACGCGACGCGCGCGACGCCGTCGCCCTGCGGGCAGGGATCGTCTACCTGCTCGGGAGAGACGTCGCGCTGGATGCCGCAGCGGGAGCGTCGTTGGCCGGCCAGGGGCCGGACTACACGGTGATAGCGGGGGTGAGCGTGAGGCTCGGCCACAGGTGACGGCCCCGTCGCCGTGCCTGATGGTCCAGGGGACCGGCTCGGGGGTGGGCAAGAGCCTCCTGACCGCCGCCCTCTGCCGGCTCTTCGTGCGCGCGGGCTACCGGGTGGCGCCCTTCAAGGCTCAGAACATGGCGCTCAACGCCGCCGTGGCCGACGGTGGCGAGATCGGCCGCGCCCAGGCGGTGCAGGCGGAGGCCGCGGGCGTCGAGCCGAGCGTGGACATGAACCCGATCCTCCTCAAGCCCGAGTCGGATCACCGCTCCCAGGTCGTCGTGCGAGGGCGTCCCGTCGCGAGCGCCGACTGGCGGGCCTACCGCGAGATGCAGGGGGCACTCTTCGGGATCGTGGCGGAGAGCCTCGAGCGACTGCGACGGACCGTCGAGCTCGTGCTGATCGAGGGCGCGGGGAGCCCGGCGGAGATCAACCTGCGCGACCACGACTTCACCAATATGCGCGTGGCCCGGCTCGCCGGTGCGCGGGTCCTGCTCGTCGGCGACGTCGACCGGGGCGGGGTCTTCGCGGCGCTCGTGGGGACACTCGCGCTGCTCGACCCCGCCGACCGCGCGCGCGTGGGCGGCCTGATCGTGAACAAGCTCCGGGGCGAGGGCTCGATCCTCGCCCCGGGGCTCGACGAGCTCGTCGCGCGTACCGGCGTGCCCGTGCTGGGTGTCGTGCCGTGGCTCGAGGAGCGGTTGGTGGCTGCGGAGGACGCGCTCGACCTCGACGCGCTCGCGGGCGGCGCGGACGACGCTCCCGCCGACGCGATCGAGATCGCGGTCGTGCGGCTGCCGCGGCTCGCGAACTTCGACGACTTCGAGCCGCTCGCCGCCGAGCCCGGCGTGCGCCTCCGCTTCGTCACGACGGCGGCGGCGCTCCGCGCGGCGGACCTCGTGGTGCTGCCGGGCAGCAAGAGCACGATGGCGGATCTCGCCTGGCTCCACGCGACCGGCCTCGCCGCGGCCGTCGTCGGCGTGGCCGCGGCAGGCCGCCCCGTCCTCGGCGTCTGCGGCGGCTTCCAGATGCTCGGCGAGGCCCTCCGCGATCCGGAGCGCGTCGAGTCCGAGCGGGAGGCCGCGGCCGGGCTCGGCCTCCTGCCGGTGACGACGACCTTCGCCCGCGAGAAGACGACGGCGCGCGTCAGAGCGCACGCGACCCGGTCGGGCCCGTTCGCGCGCGCCGCGGGGTCGGAGATTGCGGCGTACGAGATCCACGCCGGACGCTCGGCGCTCACGCGACCCGCGCCGCACCCGTTCACCGTCGTCGAGCGCGGGGGGACGTCCGCGAGCGACCCCGACGGAGCGGTGAGCCCCCGGGGGAACGTCGTGGGCACCTACCTCCACGGGCTCTTCGCCAACGGACTCCTGAGGCGGTCGCTCCTCGGCTTCCTCACCGAGCGCCGCGGACGCCCCGCGGATCCCCGGTGGGGCGCGCCCGGCGCCGATCGCTACGAGCGTCTCGCCGATATCGTCGGCCGGGCGCTCGACATGCCCGCGATCGCCAAGCTCGCGGGGCTCCCGTTTCCGAGAGCCTGAGCTATTCGGCGCGTCTCGATCCTCATCGCGGCGATCGCCCTCGATCTCGCATTCGGCGAGCCCCCGAACCCCGTGCATCCCGTGGCGTGGTTCGGCCGTGCCCTCGGCGTGGGGCGGCGCTGGCTCTGTCGCGGGTCTCGCCGCGCCCTCCTGGTCCGCGGCGCCGGGGTCACGCTCGTCGTCGCGGCGTTCGCGGGCACGGGAGGCGTGCTGCTTCACGCGCTGGGCGCGAGGCTCGGGGCGGCGGGGCTCGCGCTCGAGGCGATCGCCCTCGCGCTGCTCCTGTCGGTGCGCGCGCTCATCGTGGCCGCACGGCGCGTCGCGACCCACCTTCGCCGCGGGGATCTCCCCGCGGCGCGCGCGTCGGTCGGGCATGATCTGGTGTCCCGCCGGACCGAGGCGCTCGATCCCCCACGAGTCGCGTCGGCCGCCGTCGAGTCGGTCGCCGAGAACCTGACCGACGCGTTCGTCGCTCCGGCGTGCTTCTTCCTCGTTTTCGGTCTCGCAGGGGCTGCCGTCTACCGCGCCGTCAACACGGCCGACGCGATGCTCGGGTACCGCGAGGGACCGCTCGAGCATTTCGGCAAGGTCGCCGCGCGCCTCGACGACGCGTTGAGCTTCCTGCCCGCGCGGCTCGCCGGCTGGGCGGTCGTCGTGGCCTCCGCGCTCGCCGGAGAGCGCGCGCGCGGCGCGCTCGCCGTCATGCGCCGCGACCGGCGCCGCACCGCGAGCCCGAACGCCGGGTGGACGATGGCCGCCATGGCGGGAGCGCTCGGCGTCACGCTCGAGAAGCCCGGGGCCTACCGGCTCGGCGCCGGGCCACTACCCGACCCGGAGGCCATCGACCGGGCGTGCCGGATCCTGGCGCTCGCGGTCGTCGTGAGTGGGGCGGCGATGGTCGCCGGCGCCGTGCTGTTGGTCCACTTTTTCTTCGTCGGCGCTCGGACCGGGTGGGTATCATGAGGTGGAACGCCGCGGGGTAGCGCGGCATTTTTTTGTCGCGGGGTGAGGCGTCGAGGACGTGCGGACACCGATCACGGAGCGACTGACCGAAGGGGTTCGAACGGCGCTGGCGAACGCGGGGCTGCCCGAGCTCGAGACGTGCCTGTGGGAGGTCCCGCGCCAGGCCGAGCACGGCGACTACGCCAGCAATGTGGCGATGACGCTCGCGCGCGCGGCGCGGCGGCCGCCGCGACAGATCGCCGAGCTGATCGTGAAGCACTTTCCGTCGCTCCGCGAGGTCGAGCGAGTCGACGTCGCCGGGCCCGGCTTCCTGAACGTCTTCCTGTCGCCCGCGTGGTGCACGGGCGCGCTCGGCGAGATCCTCGAGGCCGGGGACGCCTACGGCCGCGGCGAGAGCGAGCGCGGCCGGCGCGTCCGGCTCGAATTCGTCTCGGCGAACCCGACCGGCCCGCTCGTGATCGTCAGCGCGCGCGCGGCCGCGATCGGCGACTCGCTCGCGCGCCTGTTGCGCGCGCAGGGGGCGCAGGTCACCACCGAGTACTACGTCAACGACGCCGGCACCCAGTTCGAGGCGTTGGCGCGCTCGCTCGAGGCGCGCGTGCGCCAAGCACTCGGCATGCCGGCCGAACTGCCGGTGAATGGCTACCCGGGTGAGTACCTCGCCGATCTCGCCAGCGAGTACCTCGAGGAGCAGCGCGCGCGGGGCGCCGAAGCCCTCGAGGCGCTCGAGGCGCTCGTGACGGAGGCCGATGAACGGGAGCGGCTCGAGCGCTTCGGGCGGTACGCCGTGTCGCGGATCGTCGAGCAGCAGCGGCGCGTCCTGCGCGACTTCGGCGTCGAGTTCGACGTGTGGACGTCGGAGCAGCGCGACGTGCGCGACCTGCACCTCCCCGAGAAGGTCCTGGAGGAGCTCGCCGCGCGCAAGCTCACCTACGAGGCGGAGGGCGCGCTCTGGTTCCGGTCGTCGGCGCTCGGCGAGGAGACGGGTGACGACAAGGATCGCGTGCTGCGCCGCTCGAACGGCGAGGTGACCTATTTCGCGGTGGACGTCGCGTACCACCACTACGTGAAGTTCCGTTCCGCCGACCGCGTGATCAACCTGTTCGGGCCCGACCACCACGGCTACGTGCCCCGAATGAAGGCCGCGATGCAAGCGCTCGGGCACCCGCCCGACGCGTTCGAGGTGCTGATCGTCCAGCTCGTGACGCTCCTGCGTGACGGGCAACCCGTGCGCATGTCCAAGCGCCGGGGCGAGTTCGTGCTGATGGAGGAGCTGCTCGAGGAGGTCGGACGCGACGCCGTGCGCTTCACCTTCCTCACGCGCCGGCACGACAGCCCGCTCCCGTTCGACCTGGCGCTGGCCACCCGCCAGTCGGCAGAGAACCCCGTCTACTACGTCCAGTACGCGCACGCGCGCATCAAGTCGATCGACAAGCAGGTCGCCGAGCAGGGGATCGTCGTGCCGCCGCTCGGTGAGGTCGACCTGTCGCCGCTCCGTGCGGGTGAGGAGCTCGCCATCATCAAGCGGCTCGTGCAGTACCCCGAGGTCGTGAAGGGGGCGGCGCACGCGCTCGAGCCGCACCGGCTCGCGTACTGGCTCCAAGAGCTCGCGGGGGGGTTCCATCCGTACTACAAGACCCACCGGGTCATCCAAGACGATCGGCGGCTGATGCATGCAAGGCTCGCGCTGTGCGCGGGCGTCGGGCGCGTGATCCGGAACGGCCTCGAGTTGCTGGGCGTCAGCGCCCCGGAGAGCATGTGAGACCGCTGCGGGGCCGACACGGCGCCCTCGCGGGGTCGTTCCTCCTGGTCCTCGGCTGCCTCAGTGTGCTCGGCACCGCTTTCATGCTCGGGGTCGTGGCGGCCCACGTCTGGCCGGGCTTCCCTTTCGGTCTCGCCTCGAGCGCCGTGTCCGCCAAGACCGGGAAGGACAAGGGCGACCGGAGCGCGCGCGCTCCCGAGTCGATGCCGACGCTGACGTTCTATCAGGAGCTGACGGCACCGCTCACGGCGCCGCCGCCCGCCAGGCCGTCCAGGCCGGCGCGCGTCGAGAGGACCGAGCCGCCGAGGGCCGACACGACGGAGCGGAGCGACGTGCCGGCCGCGGGCAGCGCGCCGGCCGCCGGGCGGGACGGCAGATTCGCCGTCCAGGTCGGCGCCTACAAGGCGCGCGAGCCCGCCGAGGCGCTGCGCGCGCGGCTCGCCGCGGCGGGCCACGACGCGTACATCGTGGAGGCCGACGGGCCGGGGGCCGCGCGCTTCCGCGTCCGCGTGGGTGCGTTCGCGACGCGGGAGGCCGCGCGAGAGGCTGCGGCGCGGCTCGCCGCCGAGCGGTCGGTCCCGACGTTCATCACCACGCGCTGACCATGAGGGGGCCCCGGCCGGGCCGGATCCTCGTTAGCGAGGCCGAGCTCCGGGCGCGCATCGCCGAGCTCGGAGGGGCGATCGCGCGCGACTACGCGGGCGAGAGCCCCATCGTGGTCGGCGTGCTGCAGGGCGCCTTCCTCTTCATGGCCGACCTGATCCGCGCCATCGCCATCGACCTCACGACCGACTTCATCGGCGTGTCGAGCTACTCGAGCGCCGCCAAGTCCTCGGGACAGGTGAGACTCCTCTCCGACCTCTCGATGCCGATCGAGGGCCGGCAGGTGCTGATCGTCGAGGACATCGTGGACACGGGGCTGACGCTCGCGTACCTGAAGCGCAACCTCGAGGCCCGCCACCCCAAACGTCTCCGGACGTGCGTCCTCGTCGACAAGATCGAGCGCCGACAGGTGGAGATCGACCTCGACTACGTGGGCTTCACGATCCCCAACGTCTTCGTCGTCGGTTACGGGTTCGACTACGGCGGGCTGTACCGGAACCTCCCGTACATCGCCGAGCTCGAAGGCGGCTGAACGCCGCGGCGCGTCACGCGTTCCTGATGCTATAATGGCGGGGGATGAATCAGGTGTACAAGAATCTCGCGCTCTGGATGGTGATCGGTCTCATCGTCATTCTGCTGTTCACCGTCTTCCAGGGCGCGCAGCAGGGTGGCCAGGAGCAGCCCAATTTCTCCGAGTTCCTCAAGGCCGTGGACCAGGGTCGCGTGGACTCGGTCGTGATCCGCGGCAACCACGTCACGTACTCGCTCAAGGACTCGGCGCAGACGCTGCGGACCTACATCGTGGAGTACCCCGACCTGATCAAGACGCTGAAGGACCGGGGCGTCCGCATCGCGGTGAAGCCACCCGACGCGAACCCGTGGTACGCGATCTTCCTCCAGTGGGTGCCGATGCTCCTCTTCATCGGCGTCTGGATCTTCTTCATGCGCCAGATGCAGGGGGGCGGCGCGAAGGCGCTGAGCTTCGGGAAGGCGAGAGCACGGCTGATCTCCGAGAAACAAAACAAGGTGACGTTTCAGGACGTGGCCGGTGTCGATGAAGCAAAGGAAGAGCTGCGGGAGATCATCGATTTCCTGAAGGATCCGCAGAAGTTCCAGAAGCTCGGCGGCAAGATCCCGAAGGGCGTGCTTCTCGTCGGACCGCCTGGGACCGGGAAGACGCTTCTTGCCAAAGCCATTGCGGGCGAAGCGAACGTGCCCTTCTTTTCGATTTCGGGCTCCGATTTCGTCGAGATGTTCGTGGGTGTCGGCGCCTCGCGCGTCCGGGACCTCTTCGAGCAGGGCAAGAAGCACGCGCCGTGCATCATCTTCATGGACGAGATCGACGCGGTCGGCCGCCACCGCGGTGCGGGCCTTGGCGGCGGCCACGACGAGCGTGAGCAGACCCTCAACCAGCTCCTCGTCGAGATGGACGGCTTCGAGACGAACGAGGGCGTGATCCTGATCGCCGCGACGAACCGCCCGGACGTGCTCGACCCCGCGCTGCTCCGCCCGGGCCGCTTCGACCGGCAGGTCGTCGTGCCGCGGCCGGACGTCAAGGGGCGCGAGGAGATCCTGCGCGTCCACGCCCGGCGCATCCCGCTCGCGCCGAACGTCGACCTGAAGGTCCTCGCGCGCGGGACGCCCGGCTTCTCAGGCGCCGACCTCGCCAACCTCGTCAACGAGGCGGCGCTGCTCGCCGCGCGCCAGAACAAGAAGCTCGTCGAGATGGTCGACTTCGAGAACGCCAAGGACAAGGTCCTGATGGGCGTCGAGCGACGCTCGATGATCATCTCGGACGCCGAGAAGCGGACGATCGCGTATCACGAGGCGGGTCACACGCTCGTCGCCGACTTCCTGCCGGGCACCGACCCGGTGCACAAGGTGACGATCATCCCGCGCGGCCGGGCGCTCGGGCTCACGCAGCAGCTGCCGCTCGACGACAAGTACAACTACTCCAAGGACTACCTGGTCAACCGCATCACGATCCTCCTGGGCGGCCGCGCCGCGGAGGAGATCGTCCTCCATCAGCAGACCACGGGCGCCGGCGACGACCTCGAGAAGGCGACGGAGATGGCGCGCAAGATGGTCTGCGAGTGGGGCATGTCCGAGAAGCTCGGACCGCTCACCTTCGGCAAGAACGAGGAGCACATCTTCCTCGGGCGCGAGGTGGCTCGAGCCAAGGACTACAGCGAGGAGACGGCGCTCATGATCGACGCCGAGATCAAGCGCATCGTGCTCGAGGCCGCGGTCCGGGCGCGCCAGATCCTCGACGAGAACATCGAGAAGCTCCACGCCCTCGCCCGTGCCCTCCTCGAGCGCGAGTCACTCGACGGCGAGGAGATCGCGCGCATCCTCCGTACCCGGCCCTTCCAGGAAGCTGCGGCCCCGGCGTAGCGTCGGACGGCCCGATTTGTCCCCGGGTCGAGCCGCTCTCGGAGGCGTCAGCGTCGGCGACGGCCTGCCCGTCGTCGCCGTGGGCGTCGTGAACCTGAGCCCCGAATCCTTCCACGCGGGGTCGGTCTACACCCGTGACGACGACCTCCTCGGCGCCGCGCTCGGGATGGTGGAGGCGGGCGCGGCGCTGATCGACGTCGGCGCCCGCTCGACCGCTCCCTACCTCGACGCGGCGCTCGACGAGGCGGAAGAGCGCGACCGCCTCGTCCGGGCGGTCGAGCTGCTCGCGCGCAAGCTCCCGGTCCCGATCTCCGCGGACACCGCGCGCCCGGCGCCCGCCCGCGCGGCGCTCGAGGCGGGCGCGCGCGTGATCAACGACGTCTCCGGCCTCCGCGACCCCGCCGTCGCCGCGCTCGTCGCGAAGCACCACGCGAGCGTCATCCTGATGGCCTCGCCGGATCGCGGGGGGCCTGGGGGGCCCGGGGCGGGGTCGTCGAGACCCGTTCCTTCCGCGTCGGATGCGGAAGTCACAGCGCCGGGGTGGAGGGGAGCCGCGACGGGTCAGGCGGACGCCGCCCGCGTGGTCGAGCGACCCCGCCCCGGGCCCCCCGTAGATCCGGTCGAGCACGTGATGGGGCTGCTGCGGGCGGCGCTCGGCCGAGCGCGGGCGGCGGGAATCCCGGAAGAGCGGATCGTCGTCGATCCGGGCATCGGCTTCTTCCGTGACGAGGGGATACCCTGGCACGAGTGGGATGCGCGGGTGCTGGCCGGGCTCGGTGGGCTCAACGAGCTCGGACGGCCGGTCTGCGTCGGCGTGTCGCGCAAGTCGTTCATCGGCGCGATCACGGGTCGCCAGCGCCCCGCGGAGCGGCTCGCCGGGTCGCTCGCGGCGACGGCGATCGCCGTCAGGAACGGGGCGGCGGTGATCCGCACCCACGACCCGGCGGAGACGCTCGACGCCATCCGCGTCGCGGAGCGCCTCGGGCGGGCGGGGGCGCCGTGAGCGATCCGCTCGCCGCCTTCCGCTGGCGCGACGCGCTCGACATCCTGCTCGTCGCGATCGTGATCTACCGCGTCTTCGTCATGTTCCGCGGCACGCGCGCCGTGCAGATGATGATCGGGCTCGGCGCGCTCGCGGCCGCGTCGCTCCTGGCCCGGCAGCTCGAGCTCTACAGCACCGTGTGGCTGCTCGACAATTTCTGGTCGTTCTGGGTCATCGCCCTCGTCGTGCTCTTCCAGCCCGAGCTGCGGCGCGTGCTGGCGAGCCTCGGCCAGGGGCGCGTCGGCCAGGCCCTGCTCGGCGCGTCGAGAGAGGAGCGCGCGCAGGTGACGGACGAGATCGCGAACGCGGTGGAGTCGCTGTCGGGCCGGCGCATCGGCGCCCTGCTCGTCATCGAGCGCGCCACCGGGCTCCGCCAGTACGCGGAGCTCGGCGTGCCGCTCGACGCCCAGGTATCAGCGGACCTCCTGGTGAGCGTCTTTCTGCCGTACTCGCCGCTCCACGACGGCGCCGTCTTCCTCCAGGGGACGCGCATCGCCGCGGCCGGCTGCTTCCTCCCGCTCTCGCGCAACCTCGAGGTGGGCCGGGCGCTCGGCACGCGACACCGGGCGGCGCTCGGGATCACCGAGGAGACCGACGCGATCGCGATCGTCGTCTCCGAGGAGACGGGGCGCGTCTCGCTCGCGGTCGAGGGCGAGATGGACTCTCCCGTGGAGGTGGGAAGCCTCCGGGCGCGTCTGCTCACGCTGATCGGCGAATCGCCGGAGCCGGCGGGCCGCGCGTCGGTCTGGCTCGTGCTGCGCCGCTTCTTGCCGCTCTCGGGTAGGCACGCCTGAGCGGGCGCGTTTGAATGCTGAGGCGCCTCGTCGCCAACTGGGAGCTGAAGATCCTGTCGGTCGTGATCGCCTTCGCCCTCTGGCTCGTGGTCGCGGGCAGCGGGAAAAGCCAACTCGCCACCCCCGGCGTCGTCGAGTACACGGGCCTCGGGAACGAGCTCGTGCTCGTCGGGCGGCCTCGCGACAGCGTCCAGGTCGAGCTCGAGGCGACGCGCTGGGCCGTCGCGCGTCTCACACCAGGCGCCGTCCGGGCGCGGGTCAACCTGGCCGGGATGCGCGAGGGCGAAAACATCGCGACGCTCTCCGCCGACCTGGTCGAGGTGCCGCCCGGGGTCACGGTCAGGCGCGTCACGCCGAACCGCCTCCAGGTGACGCTCGCCGCCGCGGTCGCCAAGACGCTGCAGGTGGTGCCGCAGATCCGGGGCGCCCCGGAGCCCGATCACGCGATCCATCGGGTGACCGTCGAGCCCGCCACTGTGCAGGTCAGGGGTCCACGCTCTACAATCGAGGGACGAACGACCGTGGAGACTGTCCCGGTCGATATCGCCGGCCGGCGCGACACCGTGTCGCAGAGCGTGGGGCTCGCGCTGCCCGAGTCCGTGTACCTGACGGACCAGCGCAAGGTGCAGGTCACCGTCGAAATCAAGTCGGAGGAGCCGATGGGTGGGCGACGACGGGAGGGGGCGGCTCGGTGACACGCCTGTTCGGCACCGACGGGATTCGCGGCGTCGCCAACGAGGACCCGCTCACTCCCGACCTCGCGTTCCGGGTCGGGCGTCAGCTCGTCGCGACCCTCCTGCTCGAACACGCGACGGACCGCGTGCGGCTCGTCATCGGACGCGACACACGCCTGTCGGGGCCCCTCCTCGAGTCCGCGCTCGTGGCGGGGCTGCTCTCCGCCGGCGCCGAGTGCTACGCGGTCGGCGTGCTCCCGACCCCGGCGATCGCGCTCCTCACGAAGAAGCTCGGCGCCCACGGCGGCATCGTGCTCAGCGCGTCCCACAACCCGTTCGAGGACAACGGCATCAAGCTGTTCTCCTCGGAGGGCACGAAGCTCCCCGACGCCTGGGAGGACGAGATCGAGCAGGGCCTCCAGGGCGACGACCGTGCGCCGCGCGCGCGGGGCGCCGAGATCGGCCGCCTCGTCACCCACACGCGCGCGGAGGCGGACTACGTCGACTTCCTCTGCCGGGCCTTCCCGCTCCAGCTCCGCGGGCTCACCGTCGTGCTCGACTGCGCCCACGGCGCGACGTATCGCGTGGCGCCGCGCGTCTTCCGGCGGCTCGGCGCCCGCGTCCTGACGATCGGCACCCGCCCCGACGGCCGGAACATCAACGCCGGCGGCGGCGCGCTCCACCCCGAGCGATTGCAGCGGGCGGTGCGCGCCCGGGGCGCCTCGGTCGGCTTTGCGTTCGACGGCGACGGCGACCGGCTGATCTCCGTCGATCACACGGGGGCGATCCGGGACGGGGACTACGCGCTCGCCATCGCGGGTCGTCACCTCGCCGCGCGCGGTCGGCTCAAGGGGAACGTCATCGTCACGACCGTCATGGCCAACCTCGGCCTGGACCAGGCGCTCCACGCCGCGGGCATCCGCGTCGTCAAGACCCAGGTGGGGGACCGCTACGTGTCCGAGGAGATGCAGCGCCTCGGCGCGAACCTCGGCGGCGAGCAGTCGGGGCACCTCCTGTTCCTCGACCACTCCCCCGCGGGCGACGGCATTCTCTCGGCGCTCGCCCTGCTCGGCGTCGCCGCGGAGACGGGCGAGACGCTCGCCTCGCTCGCCCGGTGCCTGTCCAAGTTCCCGCAGGTCCTCCGTAACGTCGCCGTGAAGGCGAAGCCGCCGATCGACGCCCTCACCGGGCTCGCCGAGCGCGTCGCGACCTTCGAGCGCGAGATGAACGGCGCCGGGCGAATCCTCATTCGCTACTCGGGCACGGAGCCGCTGGCGCGCGTGATGGTCGAGGGGGCCGACGGCGCGCGCGTGAGCGCCATGGCGGACGAGCTCGCGGGGCTCATCCGGACCCAGATCGGTGAGTGAGCCGGCATGCGGATCAACGGCATCGGCGTCGACCTCGTCAACATCCCGCGCATGCGCGACGTGATCGACCGCTGGCGGGACCGGTTCCTGCAGCGTGTCTTCACCGAGGCGGAGATCGCGTACTGCCGCGCCCGGCGCGATCCGGTGCCGCACTTCGCCGCGCGCTTCGCGGCCAAGGAGGCCGGACTCAAGGCGCTCGGCACGGGGCTCCGGCTCGGCGTGAGCTGGCGCGAGCTCGAGGTGCGGCGCGAGCGAGGCCAGGCGCCCACCCTCGTGCTCTCCGGGCGCTCGCGGGAGCTCGGGTTGGCCCGGGGCGGGAGCCGAATGCTCCTGGCGCTCAGTCACGAAGGGGAGTACGCGCTCGCCCAGGCGATGCTCGTAGGCGATGAGTCGACGAACGACGTGGCTCGCGCGACTTCTTAGCGTGGCGACGGGACCGCTCATCCTCGGGGGCTGCGCCACTCAGACGGTCGTCTTCGACCCGGCGACCGGGCAGGGCGGGATCAGCGCCCAGCCCGGCCGAAGCGGGCTCGTGATCGCGGCGCCGCACGGCACCTCGGACGTGCGCACCGCCGATATCGCCGCCGACCTCGGCCGCCGCACGGGTTTCGGCATCGTGATCGCGACGGGCTTCGCGATCGAGCCGGACACTCGCGAGCGCGCCGGCCGGCGTGAGCAGGTCAATCGCCCCACGGAGGGCGTCCCCGGCCGCCCGCCCGCGGAGGAGGTCCCCACCGACTGCGCGCGCGAGGTCTACGACGCGTACGAGGCGCGTGTCCGCGAGGTCGCGCGCGGGCCGCTCCGGTTCCTGGCGGAGATCCACGGCAACAACCATCGGGACGCCGCCGGGCGGATCGAGATCGCGACCGTCGGCGTCGACCGCGAGCTGGCCTTCCGGCTGCGGGCGCTGCTCGAGCTGATCCGCGACGCGCATCTGCAAGGTGTGGCGCAGGCCCCACGGCTCGACGTGCTCATCGAGCCCGCCGACACGCTCCGCTACACCGCCTCGGGGGCCAACCACTGCGGTATCTTAAAATCGACGGGGCGTGGGCTGCACATCGAGCTGCCGAAGGCCGCCCGCGCGGAGTGGCGCGAGGTCTACACGGCGATCCTCGCCGACTTCCTCGTCCAGGCCGCCGCTTACGACCCGGGACGGTAGCCGCCGTGCACGGGGTGTTCACGGCGGAGGAGATGCGGCGCCTCGATCGCCGTGCGATCACCGAGCTCGGCATCCCCGGTGCGACCCTCATGGAAAACGCCGGCCGCGGCGCCGCCGCACGGATCGTGGCGCTGCTCGGCCGACTCAAGGCGACCCGGCGTGGGGCGCGCGTGGCCGTCGTCTGCGGCAAGGGCGGTAACGGCGGCGACGGCTTCGTCGTGGCACGCTGGCTCAAGCGCTCGGGGGTGCGGCCCGACGTCCTGCTCGCGTTCCCCGAGGGCGAGATCGGCGGCGACGCCGGCGGCAAGCTCAGGGAGCTCCGGCGGAGCGGCGTGCGGTCCAGGCTCGTGGAGGACGCGCACGCCGCGGTGGAGGCCCTCGCGCGCGCGGACGTGATCGTGGACGCGCTCCTCGGCACGGGCTCGAGGGGCGCCCCCGAAGGGCGAGTCGCGCGCCTGATCGAGCTGATCAACGCGAGCGGCCGTCCCGTCGTCGCGCTCGACGTCCCCTCGGGGGTCTCCGCGGACGGTGACCCGCCGGCGGGGCCCGCCATCCGCGCGACGCTCACGCTGACGTTCGGCGGCTTCAAGCGCGGCCTCGTCTGCGGGCCCGGCGCCGCGCTGGCCGGGCGCGTCGAGGTCGTGCCCATCGGGATTCCCGCCGGCGAGGTCCTGCGCGGTGTGGCGACGTTCGTCCTCGACGCGGCGGACGTCGCGTCCCACTTCCCGCCGCGACCCCGGGACGCCCACAAGGGCACCTACGGCCATCTGCTCGTCGTCGCCGGCTCGCTCGGCAAGAGCGGCGCCGCGGCGCTCGCCGCCGCCGCCGCGCTGCGCAGCGGCGTGGGGCTCGTCGCCGTCGCCACGCCGGCGAGCCAGCAGCCCGTCGTCGCGGGCCTCGTGCGGGAGGCGATGACCGAGCCCTTGCCCGAGACCGGCGCGCGCACGTTCGCGCTGAAGGCGCGTGAGGTCGTCGCGGAGCTGGCGGCCCCGCGCGACGCCGTCGCGCTCGGGCCGGGGATCGGGCTCGACGAGGAGACGCGCGCGGCGGCGCGCGCGCTGGTCCAGGAGCTCCCGAAGCCCATGGCGGTCGACGCCGACGGCCTGAGCGCGCTCGCCGGTCACCTGGAGGCGCTCCGTGCGGCGCCGGCGGCCCGCGTCCTCACGCCCCATCCGGGCGAGATGGCGCGTTTGCTCGCCGCCTCCGTGCCGGACGTCCAGCGCGCCCGGATCACGACGGTGCGGGAGTTCGCCACGCGCCACGGCGCGCACGTCGTCCTCAAAGGCGCCTGGAGCGTGATCGGCGACCCCGAGGGTCGCGTCTTCGTGAACCCGACCGGGAATCCCGGAATGGCGAGCGGCGGGACGGGCGACGTCCTCACCGGAATCCTCGGCGCCCTCCTCGCTCGCGGGATGGCCCCGGGCGTGGCGCTCCAGGCGGCCGTCTACCTCCACGGGCTCGCGGGCGACATCGCCGCCGAGCGCGTCGGCGAGGAGTCACTGATCGCGGGCGACGTCATCGGGGCGCTTCCCGAGGCGTTCCGGAGGGTCGGTGGCGGTCACGACTGAGCTCCGCACGGCGAGCGCCGCCGCGAGCCGCTCGCCCGCGGCCGTCGTCGCCCTCGTCGGCGAGCTCGGAGCGGGGAAGACCTGCTTCATCCAGGGGCTCGTGCGCGGTCTCGGCGCCACGACGCGCGCGACGAGCCCGACCTTCGTCATGATCAACGAGTACCGGGGCCGCGTGCCTATCTACCACGTCGACGCCTACCGCACCCAGAGCCTCGTCGAGCTGTTGGAGCTTGGGGTCCCCGAGCTCCTGCAGGGAGACGGCGTGACGGTCGTCGAGTGGGCGGACAAGCTCCTGCCGCTCTTGCCAGCGCGGACGATCGAGGTCAGGATCGAGGGTCTCGGCGACGAGCCGAGGACGATCACGATCCGTCGGCTCGACCGCACGCGCTGAGCCCGCGCGCGGCGAGCGTCGGCGTCACCGTTTCCGTGGGGCCAACCGTCCGACCACCTTGGGATCCAGGCTGCTCCTGCAGTGTGGACAGACGACCGCGTCCGTCTTGACGTCCTCGGCGCAATAGGGACAGGGCGCCATCTGGTCGTCGTCTCCCCGCGTCACTGGCATCGCCGCCAGCGCGAGCAGGGCGATCACGGGAGACACGAGCAACGAAATGAGGATCCACACCAGGCCGCTCCGGCCCTTCTGGCCGGCCACATAGGGCACGATCCCGACGGACGTGATCACGTACGGAACCGCGAGGGCCCCTCCGAGGATCTAGACGCGCGCGAACGCGAGCAGGAGCCAGCCGAGGAGCAGCGTGACGAGGGTGAGCGGCACGCCCACCTTCGCGTACTCGACGAAGCCGATCTCGACGCGCGCCGCTCGCGCGGTCTCGACGACGATGAGGTTGGCCACGGAGCCGAGGATCGTCAGGTTGCCGGCGAGCGTCGAGGCCATGGCGAGGACGAGCCAGGCGCGCCGCGGCTCGGCGAACGAGGCGACGAGCGGCTTCACGAGGAGGACCGCGGGGACGTTCGAGACGAGGTTCGAGAGCACCGCGGCGACGACGGTCAGCACCGCCGGGCGATCGAGGTTCGCCGCCGCCGCCCAGTGCAGGAAGACGTCCATGATCCCCGAGCGCTCGAGCCCTGCGGTGATGACGAACAGGCCCGCGAAGAGGGCGAGCAGCCCCCAGTTGACCTCGCGATAGACCTTCTCCGGCTTCACGCGCCGCGTGAGGAGCGTGGACCCGGCGCCGGCGATCGCGACGATCGCGATCGGCACGCCGGCGAGGAAGAGGACCAGCATCACCGAGACGGCGGCGATCGTCTTCAGCATGAGCGGATAGTGGACCGCCATCCGCGCGTCCGGGAGGATCGCGAGCGGCGCCTGCGGGAGCTGGCGGCGATACACGAGCCAGACAACGAGGAAGACGCACCCGAGCCCGAGGACGGCGACGGGCGCCTCGCGCGCGAGGAAGCTCCGGTAGCTGATCTCCGAGAAGCTGCCGACGAGCATGTTCTGCGGGTTCCCGGTGAGCGTCGCGACGCTCCCGACGTTGGCCGCCGTCGCGAGGGCCAGCAGGTACGGCACGGGGGGCAGCGCGAGCTGTCGGGTGATCTCGAGCACGACCGGCGCCAGGACGAGGCACACGACGTCGTTCACGAAGAACGCGGACAGGACGCCCGAGGCGGCGACGACGGCTGCGAGGAGGGCGAGTGGCGTCCGGGCGCGGCGGAGCGCCCACATCATCACGAGGCGGAAGAACCCCGACAGGCGCAGGTAGCCCGTGACGATCATCATCCCGAACAGGAGGACGAGCGTCGGCGCGTCCACGGCGGCCACGGCATCCGGCCAGGGCAGCGCGCCCGAGACGACCATCAGCGTGGCGCCGATGATCGCGACGCCCGTGCGGTCGACACGGAAGGGGGGCACGCGGCCGAGCCCGAGCCCGACGTAGGAGGCGACGAACGCGGCGACCGCGATCGCGCCACTCCACTCGCTGCCGGCCATCGTTCAAGCATACATGCGGGGGTGTGACACGCCTGATAGAATCGACGCCGCATGCGTGGCATCGCGACCTACGGCGTCTACGTCCCGTACTGGCGGCTCGATCGGAAGGCCCTCGCGGCGGCGCTCGGGGCGCCGTCCGGGAGTGGGACGCGGTCGGTCGCGAGCTACGACGAGGACACGACCTCGCTCGGCGTGGAGGCGGCGCGCGCCGCCCTGCGCCGGGCGCCGCGCCTGGCCCCCGAGGTGCTCTACTTCGCCACCGCGTCGCCCGCGTACCTCGACAAGACCAACGCCACGGCGATCCACGCCGCGCTCGACCTCGCCCCGTCGGCGCCCGCCTTCGACATGGCGGGCGCCGTCCGCTCGGGCGCGGGCGCGCTCCGCGCGACGCTCGACGCGCGCGGCACGGCGCTCGCGGTCCTCTCCGACATCCGGACGGGCCTTCCGGGAAGCGCCGACGAGCGCGAGGGCGGCGACGGCGCCGTCGCGTTCCTCTGCGGCGACGACTCCCGCGACTCACCGGTGCTCGCCGAGCCCGTCGCCTCCGGGTCCGCCACGGCCGAGTTCCTCGAGCGCTGGCGGCTGCCCGGGGAGCCGGCCTCGCGCCAGTGGGAGGAGCGCTTCGGTGAGCACGTCTACGTTCCGCTCGGCGAGAGCGCCGTGACCGACGCGCTCAAGCAGGCGGGCGTGACGGCGCCGTCCATCGGTCACTGGGTGCTGACGGGGCCCCACGCACGCGCCGCCCGGCGGCTCGCGGGCGTCGTCGGCGCGACGAAGGGGAGTGTCGTCGACGACCTCGCCTCGGTCATCGGCAACACCGGTACGGCTCACGCCGGGCTGTTGCTGGCGAGCGTGCTGGACACGGTCGCCCCCGAGCAACTCGTCGCGGTCGTCTCGCTCGCCGATGGCTGCGACGTCACCGTCTGGCGGACCACCGGAGCGGTCGCCGCACGGCGGCCGGTCGCGACCGGGGCCACCCCGCTCCAGGGCGGCGGCACGATGAGCTACACGAACTTCCTCACCTGGCGCGGGTTCCTCCGTCGCGAGCCGCCGCGACGGCCCGATCCCCAGCCGCCCGAGGCGCCGCCCGCCGCGCGCGCCGAGGCGTGGAAGTTCGCGTTCACCGGGAGTCGCTGCCAGGCGTGCGGCGCGCGGCACTTGCCGCCGCAGCGCGTGTGCGTGAAGTGCCACGCCGTGGACCGGATGGCTCCCGAGCGCCTGGCCGATGTTGCGGCGACGATCGCGACGTTCACGGTGGACCGACTCGCGTACTCGCTCTCGCCGCCCGTCGTCGCGGCGGTCATCGATTTCGAGGGCGGAGGCCGGTTCCAGTGTGAGCTGACCGACGTGGATCCCGGCGCGGTGCGGATCGGCGACCGCGTGGAGATGACCTTCCGGCGGCTCCTGACCGCCGGCTCCGTGCACAATTACTTCTGGAAGGCCCGGCCGATCCGGTGAAGCCGAGACTCTTCACAATCAACTAGATATTTACGTTGAGGCCTTGGGTAGGCGGTTGCGCCTGGGTTGCGGATGGTTGCGTGGTCAGCTCTGGGGGCCCCACCGCGCGTGCACACATCGCCGAGCTCCTCCCTCTGAACCGGGCTGATAAAGTCGCGCATGCTCGTTTCCCTCAGCTGCGCTGTCGCAATCAAGGAGCTCCGCCGCGGCCTCAGTGACGCTTACGAATTCCGGTTCAAACGGCTGCTCGAAGGACATCCGTATCGGCATCGTGGGAGGACGAGGCGCCCGAGGCGGCACGTCCCTAGGACGCAGGGGGCGCGTGTCGCCATGTCCCGAGTCACTCCAACTGGAACCCGGGCGGCGCACGGCTCACCCTAGAGTTCGTCCTGGTTTATCCAATGCTGTTCAGTACAAGCCCCTTTTAGTTTCCCCTGGAGGGCCAGGAAAATCGGGTGAATCCCGCAAAGAATCCGGGTGATCTACCGGATAACAGCGTCCGATCTTTCACTGAGCGCGAGAGCCGGGGGCCTGCGTGATGGGATTGTCGGTTCCAACTCTGGTTCCTGCCGTGGTTCACTCTGGTTCTTGAATCGCTAAGTCCGTGCTGCTCGGCGCTGGACCTGGTGGTTGGCGGCGGCTCCGATGTCGCCGGTCGGGGAAGGCGCCCAGGCAACACGCTGAGCCGCGTCCGATGGGAATCGCAACTATGCGATACTTCAAGAACAGGTTTCTTACTTCTGGAAGTCCGGCCGC
>Ga0209690_1000671_pt1 | contig 18281 bp, 18 predicted proteins | sample GraSoiAngelo_150_FD_186164 | JGI IMG/M metagenome (GOLD analysis project Ga0209690, IMG submission 186164) | Grasslands soil microbial communities from the Angelo Coastal Reserve, California, USA - 14_1009_09_40cm (SPAdes) (version 2) | ecosystem: Environmental > Terrestrial > Soil > Grasslands ...
GGGTGTCCAATCACTATGAATTGAGGGGTCTGGGTCCCTAAGGTCTATAGGCTAGTGCCATTCCTATCCTAGTGCACGCTGATAGGAGGTGTACTAGGCCGATGAGTCGTAGTTCGTATGGCAGTCCTCGGACGATGCATAAAGTAGTCTGTTCTGACTGTGGCAAGGAGACGGAAGTCCCCTTCCAGCCCACAGAGGGAAGACCAGTCTACTGTAGGGACTGTTATCAAAAGCATCGCAGGTACTAGGAATCCCTAAACTAGGGGCCTAGTCCACCCCCTTTCTTTTTTACCGAAACCGAATTTCTGGCGGAGCTTCGGGCTTAGCCAGAGATTTTTTTTCTTCTGCAGTGACTACATCTTAAATTCCGAACCTTTTTGAATTCACAGCCGACGCACGCAAAGATCCATACTACGCGTCCTCCAGGTCGATTCCTATTTCTCCATGGATAGCGGCGTCGCCAATCTTCAGATTCTCTGGGCTCTCCTGCAAAGGAGTGAAGCGACCTATGAGTTTCAGAAGCCCGTAGGAGACGGCGAAGACGTATACGACGGTGACAGCTGCGGCGAACGCCTGTATGCCTAATTGGTTAATGTTGCCAAACAATGCGCCCGTCAGACCAGGCGCAACGTATTGGGTTACTGCCGGGTTAGCCAGGATTCCGGTAAGCAGGCCGCCAGTGAGTCCAGCGACCCCGTGACCCGAGAACACTCCCAAAGCGTCATCTAACTTCAGCTTCGGCATCAGCTTGTTCATCGCAACCCAAGGCGTGATTCCGGCTGCGATGCCAATCAGAAGGGCACCATAGCCATCCACGTAACCCGCGGCGGGGGTAATTGCTACCAATCCTGTGACTGCTCCGGTCATTGCTCCTAGTAACGAAGACTTGTGCTGGAATTTCATGTCCATTAGCATCCACGTGATTACGCTCGCTGCTGCAGCTAACTCAGTGTTTAGAACCGCAATTGAAGCGTCAATCGTGCTCCCGTAGGGGTCCCCTCCGTTGAAACCGTTCCAGCCCAACCAGAGGATTCCGGCGCCGATCAGCACGAAAATGAGGCTGTTAGGTTTCATCCTTCTGTCCGAAGCCAGTCTTGGGCCCACGGCAAGGGCCGCGGCGATGGCTGTTATGCCGGCAGAAAGGTGAATCACATATCCACCAGAGAAGTCGACTGCCCCGAGTTGGTTCAGCCAGCCACCTGCGAACATCCAATACGCCAAGGGACTGTAGACTAGGAGGGACCAAAGGGGAACGAAAAGCATCCATACCTTGAATCTGATTCGCTCAATGACGGCCCCTGCGAAGAGTCCAGGGGTTATTGCGGCAAATACAAACTGGAAAAAGACTATATTCGAATTCGGTATGTTGAGAGCGGTCTGTGCGGGGCCGATTAGGGCTTGAGCACTTTCAAATCCGGCGGCCAGGGTTGGGAAAGGAATCCCAAGAATGCCATACGAGCCGATCTTCCATCCAGCTGGGCCAAAACCCAAGTTATAACCACCGACTAACCAGACCACAAGCACCGCGGCATACGCGTAGAACACCATGAAGAGAGTATTCAGAGAGAATCTCTTCTTGGCTTGACCTGCATAGTACAGCGCTAATCCAGGCAAACTCATTAGGCCTACGAGCGTTGCTGCGGTAAGCATCCATGCATTGCTTGCCGGGTCAAACCATTGAGGTACAGAGACCGGCGGGAAGGAACTCTGACTTGGGGGGGGTTCATACGTGGCAGCGCGCGCTCCGCCTACTAACATTAGGAGAGCAATCGACAAGGCAGCAACCATGAGAAATCCCCATGATCTTCCGGCGAGCCAACTCGTCAATTGTTGCTCCCTTCGCGTAAACGCCGGATTCAGCGGATATTTAGCATGTACCCTAACCCGCCACTGCCGGACGGACTGTTCTTCGGTGGCGGAATCCCCGCGCTGAATCAGCTAGGGATTGAGGCATACGGTATCATAGTTAGAGAAACAGGGAACTAGTCGCCTCACTCACGGCTTTGAGTGGTTCGAGTTGCCTCAACTATTACCAAACCACCTAAGACGAACTCGTGAAGTCTTGCAAAGCCGAATTCACGCTCAGCTAGTCGAGTAATAGCACGATTCGTGCCTAGCCGACGAAAAGTTGGCACGATCATTCGAAACGGATTCCCTACCGTCCGTCCGCGAATGAAAAATCTAGCAAGGATCGGCGTCAACGCTCTAACATAGAGCTCGATCAGCTTCCTCCGAATAGTCCCGCCAGGTTTTCCGATATCAACTATCTCTAATCGACCCTCGCGATTCACTACTCTAGCAAACCCTTCCATAGACAATGCTTTGTCACGGACATCCCGGAAAGAGAAACAAGTGAGGACCCCAGAGAAAGCATCGGCACGGAAGGGAAGGCTTTCCGCTACCCCGAGCACTGGATGGAAGCCGGGTCCGAGAGTAGCTTTCGCAAATCGCAGTAGGATTCGCGATGGGTCGAGTCCAGCGATTTTCTCGAATCCATCTTCAAGCATCATCCTACTACTTGTGCCAGGGCCAGTGCCTGAGTCTAGAATCCAATTTGTTCTGTATTTTTCCAGTCGACGGATTGCCCTGCGCCTGAGAGGTCCTGCTAAGCCCAAAGAGATTATTTCGCTGATCGACTCGTAGAATGGAAGAGCGATTTCAATCGCTCTAACAACTGCGCTCCACTCGTCTGTCGCGTGAGTCGAAGAGTGTCCCATTGATTGATTTCTGTGGAATCCAGTCCTTAAATAGCCGGTCAGCCAAAACTAGTCTAGGCAAACTCTAGTTCATCTTCGAGGTTAGAATTTTGGACGTTGACATACCCCCGACCAGCATAGGTGTATCGGAGGGACTGGACCGGAGCTTCAACTTCTCAGAAGTCTTTCAGCTGGTCAAGAAATCGGTCAAGAGTAGTCTGGGAAAGAGACGAACAGGGTTGATGCTGGGTCTTGCTGATCTGCCAGAATACATCGGCGCTTTCCACCAGATGGGCTCCAATTTCATCGTCATGAACAGAAGCCTGCTAGACCAGGTCACACACATCGCGAAAGATCGACAGACCCTCAACGCCTACGTCTTCTACACTCTTCTCCACGAATACCTGCACACGCTGGGATACGTTGATGAGGGTGAGGTGCGAAGGTTGACCCGTCAGATATGCGCCCGGGTCCTAGGACCCGACCACCCAGCTACAAAGCTGGCTATAGATGGGCCAGCGGTCATGTTTCCAGAACTCACTTTCCAACACCACGGAGAGCTTCGCTCTCGGAGACTTCCCAAGTTCGAGATCGTCCGCGAGTTCGAGAGAGAATACAAGAGCTACGTGGCTTAGCCGCGGCCCGGCTCGCCAGATTCTCCGCCAATGAAGTCTAGGAATCCTTTCAGCTTCCAGTAAGCGTCGAGAAATTCTAATCCTCTATGTGTTATCGAATAACCGGAGTCTTCGCCCGTCTGCATGCCAACGAGCCCTGATGAAGATAGATCCTTGAGGTAGTTTTTTGTCCGGTCGACAGGTAATCCAACGGCGTAGGAGACCCTTGTTATCCGGGTCACTCCCTTTCGTTTCAGAGCTTCTAGTATCTCTGCGTAAATGTCCATCCGAGACCGTTTGGCGGGCTGCAATTTCTCAGAGGGGCGGTTTAGGTAGCTCGTTGACCTTGGCGGAGGGTTTTGCGAATCTTACGTCGGGTGAGGCTTCGATCGTGTCTGTGTAAAGGACCTCGCCCTCGACGTTGACGCCTGCTTCAATGACGCCTTCTCTGAAATAGAGGTTCCGCGCTCTTGACCCGTGTTCCATTTCTAACGTGTCCGCGTAGACGTCCTCGACTCTGCCACCGTGTCCGACGCTCACTTCTCGTGCGACAATGGGTCCGCTCGCCCGTGATCCATGTCCTAGCTCGACAGTGTCTCCTTTTGTTCCCTTGATGGTCTTGAGGTCTCCTCCCACCTCGATGCTTTTCTGGGCGATGATCAGGTCCGCCTCCATGGAGCCGCCGACCTCCAGAGAGTCGAGTCTGAGTTCTGCGCCGATGTATGCTCTGCCTCCAATGTCCAGGTCCTTTTCCAGCGTGAGGCTTCCGGATACTCGCAAGAGTCCTCCAACGTCCACCTCAACCCCTTTTCCGTTCCCGTTTATCGACGCCATGCCTCCAACGTCTAGAGAGTTGAACGAGAGGTCGGCTCTGCTCTCGAATTTTCCACCCACATCAACATCTCCGCCTTCGCCGCCTTCCACTAGTGTTGCTAGACCGCCTACGTCGATCTTCGAGAATTTTAGCGGCTTTGTCGATTCGAACTTGCCGCCGACATCCACGTCCTTGGAGACCTCTCCTCCACCGATCCGGGCCATGCCTCCAACATCGAGCTTTGCAAACTTGACAATGCTGGCTATGTCGACGGTGCCTCCGACATCAACCTCTTCGACTTCGGCGGTTCCTTGGACTTTGAACGAGCCGCCTACGTCCACTTTCTTTCCGGAGATGGTTCCTCTAACCTCAAGGACACCTCCTACATCAAAATCGTCGGCCCGAGCGTTTCCGCCTATCCTCAAGGCTTTGTCGACAGTAACCGTGGCCGCCTCGAGGGACCCATCGATCGCTAGCTGTCCGTCATCGACCTTTACCTCGCTTTTGGCGATAAGATCGCCCTCGATTCTGATTTTTCCGTGGCGAGCGGAGAACTCTGAGCATGATAGACTTCCATGGAACTCGGCGTCTCCGTCACAGGAAACTCTTCCGGTTACATGGATTACCTTGTCTTCTGGTTCTATTCTTGCTGCCTGGCCGACTCTTAGGTCGCCCTCGACCTGGCCGAGTTTGGCTGTCGCGCCTCTGTCTACGGAGACATCGCCCGTCGTCTGGAGGCCCCTATCGAGTAGTCAGTCTTAGGTTGTTTGTTGTAAGCCAATTCTTGATGGTCGCTTGTTCTATTCTCTCTTGGTCTATTTTGACGTGACACATTTCTTGTCGATCGCTCTATGTCTCGTCGCGGCTTATAACGGCCGTGCACGTTGAATAGTCACCAGAAGTGATTACAGAACAAATTTTCCGGATGGAAAACCCTGGGATTTTCCGCTAGCCTTAAGCACGCTTTCGTACTGACTTGCTGCTGGTAAGAGAGGGTTCGTCCTGGAACAGCGGATCAGATTTTGCACTTCTAGGGATGGAACGCGGATTGCGTACTCAACCATAGGTTCTGGTCCTCCGCTGGTAAAGGCAGCTACTTGGCTGGGCCATTTGCAGTTCGACTTTGACAGTCCGGTTTTGAGGCATTGGAGTAGGGAGCTGTCAAAGTATCACTCGTACACTCGATACGACGATCGTGGATGCGGGCTCTCCGATCGAGAAGTAGCATCCTCCACGTTCGAGAACTGGGTGGAGGATCTGGAAGCGGTCGTTGATAGCCTTGGGCTCGAGAAATTCGCGCTACTCGGACTTTCTCATGGTGGAGCGTTAAGCATAGCTTACGCGGCAAGACACCCTGAACGTGTAAGCCACCTGATTCTCTATGGGGCAAGCGCGCTAGGTCGCGCTAAGGCGCGATCGTCGATGAGGGATCTTGAAGAGTTGAATGCTATGCTGACCCTGACGAGGGTCGGCTGGGGAACAGGTAACCCCGCGTACGAACAGTTGTTCACATCAATCTTCATGCCTGATGGAAAGGTCGAGGAACGGCACTGGTTCACTGAGTTACAGAAAAAATCTACCTCACCAGTGAACGCAGTGCGATTCATCAAAGAATTTCTCCAGATCAACGTCCAAGATCTGCTACCAAGAATAACGGTGCCAACACTGATTTTGCACTCCCGAGGCGATCTTGTCCTGCCATTCGAGGATGGCAGGGATCTCGCGACCAGGATCGCTGATGCTCACTTTGTTCCATTAAACAGTAGAAACCACATTCTCATGGAAGATGAGGAGGCGTGGAAAGAGTTCCTGGTGGAAACTAGAAGGTTTCTCGGAGTATCCGAACTGGCAAGGGTCGATCGCGAGGACGATCGATCCGTGGCTCAAGCTAAGGAACTAGTTTCTCTTCTCGAGCGTACTTCTGAGATCGAATTGTCAAAGTATCGTGTGGTAGGAATCTACACGAGATACGATGAGAAGACTCGAAACGTTTTGAAAGATCTCAAACAGAAAATCGTGGCAGGCCTCCAATCTTCAAACGCATCCAAACATGAGAACTACCTGATTTGGGCCCGTCCCGGTAGCGGCAAAACATTCTTCGTCAAACAGGTAACCGAAACACTGGCTCATCCCAAGCCCAAGACGGAAAAGATGCAAGGCTCGTTCGAACGAAACCGCGGCAATGTCGAATATGTACAGTTGAACTTAGCTGAAGTCGAAGAATCGGAGGCTCGCTCAATCCTATCCGCTACCGAAAAATCGGAAAGGCCAAGTCTCTTCTTTATCGACGAAGTCGACGGTAAGTCTGGCAAGTCATGGCCTTACGAGACATTGCTTCCATACCTTGATTCCTCAAAGGTGACCCCGAGAGTCTTCGTGCTCGCGGGAAGCTCTGGCGATAGCTTGGCCGAGATGAAGTCGCTGATTGCTTCACGGCCAAAAGGTGCTGACCTGATTTCTCGGATACCAGACAACAACCAGTACGAGATACCTTCGATGTCTTTGGAAGACAAGATCCTCGTTACTCTCGCAAATCTGAGGCTTGCAGGCCGCGACACTGGACGCGATGTCGCAGAAGTCGAGAAACTGGCCCTGTACTACGTGGCTAAGAATGCTGGCTTAGACAGTGCACGTCAATTGCGAGAGTTCGCTTTGAGATGCCTAGAACGTATGCCATCTGAGGAAGATCGCTTGAAATTTGACCACTTGTTTGCTCCCGGTGACCAGGCAAACAAGGAGTTTTGGTTTGGGGCACGAACAGTCGTGCCTCAACTTATCGACAGCTATCTGGCAGTACGAGACTAATTGAACCCAGCGTCTCCTAGCTAACGATCCAGAGAATTAGTTCGTGCCTGTTTCCCAATGCAACGATAGACTACCCATTTACTTGATGAAAATAGGTAAGTGGAACCTACGAGGGCCTTAGACCGAAGCTGTGAATGGACCGGCAGGACTAACGTGTGAGCCTCGGCTGGCGGACCAGATTGCAATGAGGGAGTATATTCCTCCGAGATAGGTGGCTATCCTACCGGTCCAAGCGATTGGATCCCCAACAGTTCTACCGAAGTAGAACGCGGCCAGCCCTATGGTCGTCAAAGCTAAGGCCATCGAGTACCAGAACAAGATCCCTGATCTTGAATCACGATACAGCCTCATGAAGAGGATGGATGAGACCGCGAACAAGAAGAGCCCCGCTGCGACAACTACCTGCCTCAACACCGTAGAGCCAATTCCCGGGACAAAAAACGCAGGGGTCGCACCTAGTAGCGCGAACATTGTCAGTGCTACAAGGAAGCCCACAGCACCACTGTAGGCTAGAAGTAACTTTGATTTGCGCCGCTTCGAATCTCTGGATGAACTGGCCTGCATCGTAGTAGTGGCGCTTGCGATGTAGAACAGAGATGCGAACAAAGCGCCTGAGTTACTAATGGTCACCCCAATATTCGGTCCGCCTGGAGGGCCAAGCAACCAGCCTGCTACCATGCTTGCGAAACCCCAGGCCAGTGTCCCGCTACCAAGCAGGAGAATTGTCCGCGAACCTCCAGACAGATAGCTCTTCAGAGAAATGTAGGCGACCACGACGGAAGTTCCAAAGAGGAACAGGGTCTGCAGCGTCGCGAAAACCAATAGTGGATTGAAGGCTACACTTGCCGCTACGCTGGTGGGAAGTACCATGTCAAGGATTGCGATCAGCGCGACAAAAATCGGGACAGGAACTACTCCAATACGCCTAGTCGTGTGAGGAGAGATCAAACTTGCATTCCGTACCGCTGGCACAGGGTGGAGATTTGGTTGAATGACGTTTTTTCTAGACACTCTTGATGGCTATTGCTTATGTTTCGTTTTTGTGAACGCATTGTCCCAAGCTCCGGCGACTTCTTGTGTCAATGACCTGTGTGGGGAACCCGTTATGATCCCCTCATATCCAGAAAATGGTGCTGCCACTCTTACTCCGTGAGCGGTTATCTCGTATTCTCTCAAGTGCTTGTCATGGTCGCTCCCTCTCATCTTCATTATAGCTAGGGCCTTCTTCATCGAAGAGTTGATCTCCACGAATTTCAGCAGGACCAGGCAGTCAATGAGAAAACTCATGCCGGTTTGCGTAACCGCATAGGAACTCTCTGTTCCCTGTTGGGCTTCCCAGATCACTAAGGGACTGATTCCCCGTGTCTTGATGTACATTAGTATCCGGTAGGCTTCCTTGCGAAGATCTCCCCGTGGCACGTACATTTCCAAATGGTTGAGAGAATCGATTACCATTCTTCGCGGCCGTAATTCCTTGATCGTTTCACCGAGTAACTGTTCTTCTCCCTCAGGATCCAGGAGAAGATCGGGGCTGGTGCACACGACTCTCAACTTGTTTTCGGCCTCTAGCTTTCTTAGGTCCCAGCCGAAGTTTTCTGCGTCGCGATAGATCTGGTCTGGGAGTTGTTCGAAGGTGAGGTATATTCCAGGCTCGCCGAACTGGGTTGCACCGTTCACGAGATATTCCAGAGCGAGGGTGGTCTTTCCGGTGCCCGCACTCCCGGCAACCATTACCGCGTCCTTGTCCATGAATCCTCCTCGGAGCATCTCATCGAGTTCAAGGATTCCAGTCTTGTTACGGGCCATGCCTAGTCCTTCTTTCCTGTTTTGAGAGTCTTCAACTGGTTGACGAGTAGCGTGTCGAAGGGTTTGCTTTCGGTAGTCATTTTCTTGTGACTCCTCTTTGAAGCAAGAAAAGATCCTTCCTCGCAAGTCCGATTGAGGTTTCGAAGTCGAGCTCGCTACTCGATGTGTAGTGAAGATTCAGCTTCTGGAAGAGTTCTTTCACTATCATCCGTTCCAATGTCAAGGCTCCGAATCCGAAGTAGAACTGGAGTTCTCGGTGAAACTCGCTGGGCTTCTCAGCGTAGGTCTGGAGCGACTGTTTGAGAAGCGGCACAACCGTTAGCATGACCGTTTCTCCTAGAGTATTGCGCAAACCTTCCTTAACCGACTCTTGAAATATGCTGGAGAAATCCGATTTAGGGTCCAACCATTTCTCGTCCAAAAAGTATTCAGCGCTCTAGCGAGTTAATGAAAAGCGGTTCCAGTGGCGATTAACTATCTCGTTACTGGTGCAGGATAGATTTAGGGACATAAAGGCGTCGCCGCTTGGAAGAGGTCTCAGCCTTAGTGCGTAACTCTTTGAATCCAAAGCAGGTACAAGAAAGACAAAGTGAGAGGAGCACCTCGAAGCTCAGGCCTTGCCATCCCAAAATGTCGGCCGGAACTTCGAGTCGGAGAATCTCTCAACCGAGAAAAACCGCGATGATAATACGGTCTGCAAACAGATTATAGAGTCAGATCCATCAATTAGGGTCGCCGCATTTATCGAAGGGGCAGAGGTTACAGGCTACGCAGAAACCGCGAGGACAAAGAACGTCCTTAGCCAGAGTATTGACCTTCGCAAGAGGATTGGGTTCTGGTCAAGTATTGTTACAGAGATGGCGAGACAGACCGACGAGTTGTTTGGTCGCACAGAATCCGTGCTTATCACACACAAAGGGTTGAAAATGGTGACAATTCCTTTATCCGCAAGAAGGTCTCTTGGCCTCTCGCTTGATCGTTCGGCAGACACAGAAAAGATCATTCTGAAGATAATGACAAAGTTTGATCTCGGATCAAGCGATTAGTGCATCAAGCAACCAGGTCTAATTGCGTGAGCTCTTCGATAAAAAAGGGATGAATCCTATCCCCAGATTTTTCTAAGAATATCAATGATTGAGACAGGGATTAAGTCCCAGGTTGGGACTCATATTTCTGTTTTTGATTAGATGCCGCAATATCTGAATGGCTTTCGGTCAGGGTTTACCCTATTGGTCAGGCCTCCAGGCGGTGGATGATCTGCCTTGCACGATGCTGTGTGAGGAGGAAGACTATGAGAAAGGACGAGATTGATGGTATGATCAAGAAGGTGAGAGTCAGCTTGAATGAGTCTAGGTATGAGATGGGGGTTGATGATAGTTGGCTGCTGATGAAGCGGTAGAAGAGTAGTCCGAACAGCGAGATGCCGACAGTGTTCCCGATCTGCATAGAAGTCGAGACTACGCCTGAGGCTGCTCCCACGTCTTGGCTCGGGACTCCCGATAGAATAATTCCTAGGAGTGGTGAGAGTGCAAAGCCGGCGCCCAGTCCGAATACTATGAGCGGGGCCGCTAGTTCGTACAGCGTGAGTCCGGTCCCATAGGAGGTGACGGTGAACATTGTCCAGATCAAGCCCGCGGCTTGCAAGACGTATGCGAGGCTCAGGAGACGGTTGCCGAGTCGCGGGATGAGTCGTGGGCCGAGGAGTGATGCTGTGATGAAGCCGGTGTTGATAGCGGCGAATGCGAGCCCGGAATCTATGGGCGAGAATCCGAGGCCTGATTGTAGGAACAGGACGAAGGTGAAGAAGAGCCCGCTTGCTCCAACGTAGTAGAGGATGACGAGAGGCATGCCAACCGCGAACGACCGGTGTTTGAACAGGTCCATGTCGACCAGAGGGTCAGCTCCAGCGTCTGTTCTTCTGCGTTCGTAGAGAACGAAGACACCGAGCAGTGGGACGGATGCGAACAGGAGTAGTATGATCCATGTCGGCCATCCCAGCTGTTGTCCTTCAGCGAGCGGCAGGATCAGTGAGACTAAGAAGAGGGAGATCAGTCCAACACCCGGCAAATCTAGCTTCGGTGCTCGTTCTGCCCTAGAAGGATGGAGAACCAGGAAACCTGCTAAGACTCCGAAAATGCCGATTGGAACGTTGACTAGGAAGATGGGTCTCCAGGCGAGACCTGCCAAATTGAGCTGTATGAGAAGGCCACCGACGATGTTTCCCGTGATGGCGCCTATTCCGCTGATAGCCGCGAAAAGCCCCAACGCTAGGGCTCGTTCGGACCCTTTGAAAGTGACCTGAATAATCGACAAGACCTGAGGATACATTAGTGCCGCGCCGAGGCCCTGAAGCGCGCGTGCTCCGACGAGAAATGGTGCTGAAGGTGCGTAACCTGCCAGTGCTGAGGCGACTGTGAAGACGGTCATGCCAAACAGAAAAATTCGTTTCCGATCTAGAATGTCTCCGAGACGGCCACCGGTTATCAGGAAGACAGCATAGACCAGAGAGTATGCTGATACTACGAGCTCAAGATCGGATACGCCCGCTCCAAGCGTCGTCTTGATTGAAGGGAGACCCTGAGTCACAATGAATACATCGAGGACCGCCATGAATGAGCCGACCAGTACAACTCCAAGAATCAGCCAGCGCCTTCGAAGAGCCAGAGCCTCTGCCGTCTCAGCTGCCTTTCTCGGTTGAGGTAACTCGAGTCTAGTCGAGAGCTTAACACTCTGCGGTTCAAATCTGCACTCGGCCTCCGCCAGCCTACCAGCGGAGACCAATCCGATTAGTCTGAAGAGGTGGCATCGCCAGCATGGGCATGATGCCACATGATGACCCATCCCCTTCCTGTCTAGCCATTCCATTTACCAGTCACCCTGTGCCCCGCCCTGAATTACGCGCTAACTAACGCCATATTGTACACGTGTTGCTGTTAATGATTTTCTTCGCGAACCCTACCGAATGGATAGAATGTCGCCCGGACCAAACTAGGCGACAGTCTAGCGATCTCGTGTCCTTCATCGATCGTGGAACTCGGGTTTCCAGTCGATCTTCATCCGTCGCCTAGAATATCCAACTGTCCAGCCCTGTTACCATTCACGGCTACCATATCCGTTACCAGCAGAGAAATGCCGAAAGCAGTTCAGTCTCGCGACGCAAGAGTCTTGTTTTGGAGGAGTCTCTGCGAGGAAATCTCTTGCTTTCTAGCCGCAGCCGCTTGTGTTGCCGCAGTTGAGACACTTGTAACAGGACCCGGCTCGGACCATTATCATGCCGCAGTTGTCGCAGGCGGGCGCGTCCGACTGGGGATCGAAGGTTAGGAGGTCGGGCTCGCGGAGTCCCAGCCCTTCCGCTTGACTTCTGTGTTCCACGGTCTTCTGGGTTGCTGGCTCGACCAGCTTCGCCTGCGTGTCATGGTTCTCCAAGGTTGTCTTTGCCAGGCCCATCGCATCCTGGTCTTCCTTCGAGAGATACTTGAGCCCGAGATACCTGAAGATATAGTCCACGACAGATTTTGCGAATCTGATCTCGGGATTGTTTGTCATCCCTGCCGGCTCGAACCGGGTGTGGATGAACTTGTTGACCAAGACCCTCAGTGGAACGCCGTACTGTAGGGCGATCGAGATTGATGTAGCGAATGCATCCATTAATCCCGAGATGGTGCTGCCTTCCTTTGACATTACAACAAAGATCTCGCCCGGAGATCCATCAGCGTAGAGACCAACCATTAGGTATCCTTCGTTCCCGTTGATGCTGAACTTGTGAATCGTAGCGTCGCGCTGATCAGGTAGACGTTTCCGTAGAGGCCTGTAAGCCAGCTTCTCTAGCGGCTTGCCCTTCTCCTTCTCGTCGAGGCTCGTCGTCAGTGGCTGTGTCCTCTTGGACCCGTCCCGGTAGATCGCGATAGCTTTCAGACCCATCTTCCACGAGTTCACATAGGTCTGCATGATCTCGTCCACTGTCACGCTGTTAGGCATGTTCACCGTCTTCGATATTGCTCCGGAGATGAAGGGCTGGACCGCGCTCATCATCTTCACATGTCCCATGTAGTGTATGCTTCGGGATCCCTTGGACGGCTTGAAGGCACAGTCGAAGACAGGGAGATGTTCCGGCTTTAGATGTGGAGTGCCCTCGATCGTGTCATTGTCTTGGAGATATCGTAGAATCTCATCCGTATGACTCGGTGAGTATCCTAGTCTTCTCAAGGCTTCCGGGACGGTGCCGTTTACGATCTTGATGACCCCGCCGCCTACGAGCCACTTGTACTTGACTAAGGCAATGTCTGGTTCGATGCCCGTCGTGTCGCAGTCCATCATGAACGCTATCGTTCCCGTTGGCGCGATCACGGATATCTGCGCGTTCTTGAAGCCGAATCGCTCCCCAAGCGACAAGGCTTCGTCCCAGGACCTTACTGCTGCATCAACGAGATCCTTCGGGACATCCTCGCGCGGAATCTTCCCAGCGTGGGATCTGTGCATCCCGATAACGTTGAGGAATGGTTTCTCGTTGCTCGGGTAGCCTCTGAAAGGTCCCAGCCTCTTAGCGATGAGTGATGAGGTTGCGTAGGCGTGTCCGGACATTAAGGCTGAGATGGCGGCGGAGAGGTTTCGGCCCTTATCGCTGTCATAGGCGAGACCGCGCGACATTAGCAGTGCCCCTAGGTTTGCGTAGCCCATTCCCAGCGGACGATAATCGTGGCTGTTCTTCTCAATCCCCGGAGTCGGGTAGCTAGCATTATCCACCAGAATCTCCTGGGCTGTGATTACTATCTCGACAGCGTGCTTGAAGGATTCAACATCGAACTCTCCCTCAGGAGTCCGGAATTTCATCAGGTTCAGCGAGGCAAGGTTGCAGGCCGAATCGTCGAGGAACATGTACTCTGAGCATGGGTTCGAGGCGTTGATCCGGTCAGTGTTGGAACATGGGTTCCATTCGTTGACTGTTGTGTCGAACTGTATTCCTGGGTCTCCGCAGATGTAGGCTGCCTCAGCCATCTGCCGCATGAGGTCTCGAGCCTTGTACGTGTCCGCGACCTTATGGTTGGTAATGTAGTGAGTCTGCCAATCTTTGTTGTCCGTGACCGCGTGCATGAAGTCGTCGGTCACGCGGACGCTGTGGTTCGCGTTCTGGAAGAAGACAGAGCCGTAGGCTTCCCCGTCAACGGCCCCATCGTAGCCTGCGTCTATGAGTGCCCAGGCCTTCTTCTCCTCATTCGCCTTTGACCAGATAAACTCTACAACATCTGGATGATCAGCATTGAGAATGACCATCTTGGCAGCGCGTCGGGTCCGGCCTCCGGATTTTATGACGCCCGCGAAGGCATCGTAGCCTTTCATGAATGATACGGGTCCGCTCGCCTTTCCGCCTGTGGAGAGGTGCTCTTTCGAGGAGCGGAGTGCTGAGAGGTTGGATCCTGTTCCGGATCCGTACTTGAACAGCATTCCTTCGGTCATGGCGAGCTGCATTATCGATCTCATGTCGTCTTTGACCGAGTTGATGAAACAGGCTGAGCACTGGGGACGATCCTCGACCCCTACGTTGAACCAGACTGGGCTGTTGAATGCGGCCATCTGCTTGAGAAGAATGTGAGTAAGTTCGGCCTCGAATATCTGAGCCTCTTCCTCGTCCAGGAAATACTGGCCTTTTACGCCCCACTTTGTTATCGTCTTGGCCACTCTATCGAGTAGTTGGCGGACGCTGGATTCTCTCTCGCGGGTCCCAAGGCGTCCACGGAAATATTTCGATGCTACGATGTTGGTTGCGGTCTGGGACCAGAGAGACGGGGTCTCGACGCCTTTTTGCTCGAAAATAACCTGACCTTTAGCGTCGGTAATTACGGCATCTCGTGTTTCCCATTTTACCGCGTCGTAGGGATTGACGCCCAGTTTCGTGTAGCGTCTCTGGTATCTGAATTCCCCTCCGGGGACCTTCGGTATTTGATGTGTTTCCATTTTACTTGACACTCCTTCCCGTCCTGTTTTCTCGATGAAAACCGAGGAAGTACCCTATCCCCTTGCGCCACTGGATTAAAGAGATTTGTACAGTTTCGTATAAAAATGTAGAGTGCGCCGTTCTCTGCCGACCTTCGTTGTATGCGTCAACGACTGCAATGGTTCTCGCGACAGCCAGAGACAGCTATTCCTTTAGGCTGACCAGCACGCCGTCCCGGAGGGGAACGATAACCGTTGACATTCCGGCAGATTCTGAGACTAGGCGGTTGAACTTGATCATGGACTGACTGTCCTTCGACTTGCCACCCTTAGCCACGTCTCCACCCCACAGAGCGTTGTCCGCGACGAACAAGCCGCCCTTCCGGAGCATCGGCGCGGACATTTTGAATGCGTCAGGATAAACGTCCTTGTCGGAGTCTAGAAAAATCATGTCGAACTCTTCCTTCAGTGTCGGAAGGACTTTGAGAGCGTTGCCCTCGATTACTTTCACTACGCGTTCCAGTCCCGCCTCGGAAATATTCTTCTTGGCAATCTTGACCCGCTCGGGGTCCATGTCGATCGTTGTTACATTGCCCTTCAGTGGGGCTACGGCGCGGGCCAGCCAGATCCCAGAGTAGCCTATCGCGGTTCCAATCTCTAGAACCTTTCTGCTCTGGCTTGTTTTGGCTAGATTGTAGAGTAGTCTGCCGACCAAGGGTCCTATGATTGGGACGGCGTGGGAATCTGCATATTCTTCCATCTTCTCCAGTAGAGGATCCCGGGGTGCGGCAATCCGGTACAAGTAATCGTCGATGTAATCGTATGTGATCGACACGGGATGATCAGAAAACTGTGAAACAATTCGGGCTACATAATGCTTGGCAGGCAGAGTCTAGAGAACGATCTGAGTTATGTTGAAAGAGTTCGTCACTGTCTGGTCCGGGATGGAGCCGAGCGGCAATAGATCGTACAGCTGAAACGTTACGGTGAATCGAAGCATGTGGTTTGTCGAAGTGCGGAAGAAGAAGATACTGGTCGATTGGACGGCGTCGCTCACATCGTGTCCATTCCCCCAGGTCGAGGTTGATCCGTCAACGCTATCCTGAATGCTCATACCCGTTACTCGCACTCCGAAGCCTTTTACGATCGAATTTGTGATCGTATGATTCACATCACTTATGACTAGAGAATAGTCTGTTCCTATACCTGTTCGCGGGAAAGTTACGTTTGATATTGAAATGGCCAAGTATGCGCTTCCATACCGCATCGTCTCCATAATGGTCCAGCTTCCTCTATTCGAGTAGGGTCCGAACGCTGAGTACTTGCCTCCCACGATGGGGAGTAGCTGGGGGCTTGTGAACTGCCAGACCGCGAGGGCGACAATGATGATGAGGACTATCGAGACAGCAATCTTCTTCCGGACCCCCAAGGAGTGTCCGGAATCTTCCGATCCAGGGCGTCCTTTCCGGGACGTGTTACTGGTTGATTTTTTATCGAGTTACACCAGCATTAGTAGTCATGCGGGGAGAGGGTCGTGATGAAGCGGCTAACATGGTCGGAGCGAAGCCCATGCTCCTCTGGTACGTCTGGATACGGCTAGTGGATGGAGCATGGCATAGGCTAGACGAGATTTCCAAACAACTCCGGCTGCCAAGCAACGCAATAGAATGGGCGGCGAAGTTTCTCTGCGACAAAGGCATGGCAGAGCGCGGCTTTGAAGAGGACGAGATCCGGCTGCACCAGGGAAACGCCAAGTTCGAAGACGCCGTAAGAGCACTGTCCTCCTCTACGAAGGCTTCGAAATAGAAGACCCGGCACTGCCCAGAATTCGCGTTGTTGAGAATTGATCCCGACAGAGTTCTTAATCTTATCGAGCGGGAATTCACGACCGTTTTAGACTAGAGCTTAAGACAAGAGTTCCAGGCAGTCTCGATAGGCTCGTTAATTTGGAGTTTCGTCCCCTCGGCAGGACTTCTGAGTCGATTCCTGAGATAGGAATGGGCACCTGGGGAATGGGCGGCGGAATGCACGCGGACTCGTCCCGGGACGCGGAAGCAATAGAGGCTCTCAAGCTCGGACTTGACCTAGGAATGACCCATGTCGACACAGCCGAGATGTATGGCGCAGGTCATAGCGAAGAGGTCGTTGCAAAGGCTCTGGAGGATTGGGGGAAGCCGGTTTTTGTTGCTTCAAAGGTCTCACCATCGCATTTTGCCTATGACGATCTTCTGCGGTCTGCGAGGAAGAGTCTTGACCGATTAGAGAGGAAGCAGATGGATCTCTACCAGCTTCACTGGCCCAATCCTCGTATTCCGCTTACCCAGACGATGAAGGCGATGGAGAAGCTTGTTCGCGACGGACTAGTGCGGTACATAGGCGTGAGCAATTTCTCGGTTGCGCAAATGCGGGAGGCCCAGGCTGCGTTGTCGAAGGTGGAGATTGTCTCGAACCAAGTGGAATACAGCCCTGTCGACAGGGGAGTTGAGGAGGAGATTCTTCCTTATTGCGAGCGGGAGAAGCTCACCCTCATCGCGTACAGTCCTCTTGGTCAGGGGCGGGTTGCTCGAGGTCAAGGCGGCCCTTTCAAGGTCCTAGACGAGATTGCGGTGAGACTTGGGAAGAGTCGAAGCCAGGTCGCTCTAAACTGGCTTCTGCAACACGAGTCGGTCGCGGTCATCCCGAAAGCTAGCGACAAGCAGCATGTTAGGGAGAATGCGGGGGCGAGTGGTTGGAGTTTGAGCGCCAAGGACTCTCGAGCGATCGATAGCGCGTTTCAATAAGATCGGTTAGCCTCCCAAGAAGTGAAGATTCGGCTATCCTTGACGTCCGATTTGCTCTCTTAGATTCCCATGGGATTTTCTCAAGACCAGGATCATCGCTAGGTAGAATATCGTGGATGCTAGGCCGAACCAGAATAAACTCGCATACGCGTTTGAACTATCAACCCGATTGTCCTGAAGGGTTGAGATCCATTCTAGGACCGCGAGAAATCTTGCCCCTAGCCAGTAGCCTACAAAACCCGAAACCATCATGCCCGAGAACGGGTAAGCCCATCTCCAACCTGTCTTCAGGACAGCGGATAGAGACAGTATCACTACCAGAGCGGCAAGGATTCCTTGGAACACCAAGGAGTTTAGGAACACGGCGAGAAAAATTCCCAAGCCGGGCCCGTAAGCCGCTATTAGAGTTGCCGTGCCAGAATCCACTGGTAGATAGGATGCGACCGCGAGGGATACTGCTAGGTACTGAGATGAGGCTAGAAAGGCGTTGGATAGGGATGCGAGAAGATACACGCCTAGATGTTCTCGAACCTTAGTGGTCGGCAATAACCGACGAAGCAAGTCTCGGAACAACACCCATCTTTCTTGACGAATCATTTACCGATTAATAATCCAACAGTTCCAGAGCGGCTTACGGCTGGATAGTTGAGTTCATATCGGTGACTAAACCATTGCTGGTCAGCATTGAGCGATTCTGACAAGGTCCTCCAAGATATGGAAGAAGCCGGGGACGGCATGACAAAGTACGGAAATATGATGCTAGAGTTCATCAAGAAAGAGATCTTTGAGGAGAGGAAGAACATCTCTGTTGAAGAGGTCGTTACTCTCGTAGCCG
>Ga0209690_1000673_pt1 | contig 18273 bp, 20 predicted proteins | sample GraSoiAngelo_150_FD_186164 | JGI IMG/M metagenome (GOLD analysis project Ga0209690, IMG submission 186164) | Grasslands soil microbial communities from the Angelo Coastal Reserve, California, USA - 14_1009_09_40cm (SPAdes) (version 2) | ecosystem: Environmental > Terrestrial > Soil > Grasslands ...
GACGCGATCCGCCACCGGATGCCAGGAGCGAATCATCGAGCGGTTCCTCCGGGCCCTCGGCCAGAACGGCAAGGCCCACTAGTTAGCTCGGAGGGGGGCTCTGCCCCCTTCCCCCGAAAAGGGAGGCGCTCATGCTCTTCATCTATCTCCTGATGGCCGTGGTCGGGGTGCTCGCCATGATCTTCGCCGTCCAGAACCCGGACCCCGTGGCGGTGCGCTTTCTACACTGGCGCATCGCGGACCTGCCGCTGTCCCTCGTGATCCTGTTCTCGGCGATCGTCGGGGTCATCTGCGCCGCCGTCAGCGGCTTTGCCCAGCAGGTCCGGCTGAAACTCAAGATCCGCCAGCTCGAGCGTCGGATCGCCCAGCTCTCGGACGCTCCCGACAAGCCTTCGTCCACGGTGCCCGGACCCGAAACCATCCGTGGGTGAACGGCCCCGTTCCTTCCGCTGGGCGCCACGAGCGTCATCACGACGACAGTCGCCAGGGAAATCGGCGCTCGCGTTTCTGACTTTTCTCCTTTAGGATCAATAGGTCAGAAAGCGCTTGGCAATGCTTGGGCCTTGTGTTAGAAGTGCAGAAGTTGCGCGCGTGGGGGCGCTTTTTTAACCCCGTCCCAAGGAGGCTGAGGGTGGACAGGGCGCTCGAAAAACGGCAGGTCAAGCGAGCCTACAAGTTCTACGCCCCGGCCTACGACTTCGTTTTCGACTGGATCTTCCATCCGGGCCGCGAGCAGGCCATGCGCCTGCTGGACATCAAGCGCAACGACCACGTCCTGGAGGTCGGCATCGGCACCGGGCTCAACCTGCCCCTGTACCCGACCCATTGCCACATCACGGGCATCGATCTTTCCGAAGAGATGCTGGAGAAGGCGCAGGACAAGATCATCGAGCTGGGGCTCAACAGCGTCACCCTCAAGGTCATGGACGCCACCGTCATGGATTTCGGGGACAGCGAGTTCGACTCCGCGGTGGCGACGTATACCATCAGCGCGGTGCCGGATCCCGTGGGAGTGCTGCGCGAGATGCGTCGCGTGGTCAAGCCGGGCGGGAGCATCGTGCTGCTGAACCATTTCCGGAGCGACCGACGCGTGGTGGGGCGGCTGGAAGATCTGGTCTCGCCCGTATGCACTCGCCTGGGCTGGAAGTCCAATCTGCCCTTCGAGCCTCTGCTCAAGCAGGTCGGGCTCATTCCGGACATCTCGACCAAGGTCAATCTGTTCAACGGCTGGCGCCTGATCAAGTGCGTCAACCGTAAGTAGTCGGCCCCGCCACCCCTCGCCCCCGCAGCCTTGCCGGCTCCCGCCTAGCTTCGCTCGCCTGCCGCTTCGGGCAGGTCCTTGATCTCGTCGACCCGGCGGATGCCCCATGCCGTCATGCGGGCGATCAGCGTGTTTCGGTGGACGCCCAGGCTGCGCGCCGCGCGGCTCTGGTTCCAGTTCTCCCGCTCGAGGGCGCGAAGAAAATATGCCTGCTCGAACCGGTCCCGCGCTTCGCGGAGGGGCAGAGGGTCGTTCCCCATGTCGCCCGCGCGCTGGCCCACCTCGTGGATGGCGAGGTCCACGGGGAGGTCGTCGAGGCGGACCACGGGACGCGTGGCCAGGGCCACACTCCGCTCGATGATGTTCTCGAGCTCGCGGACGTTCCCGGGCCAGTCATAGGCCATGAGGGCGGGCAGGGCGCCCCGTGATATGCCGCGCACGTCCTTCTTGAACTCGCGCGAGTACTTCCGCAGGAAGTGCTCGACCAGGCCCGGAATGTCGTCCTTGCGGGCGCGCAGGGGCGGGATGGTCAGGGGCACCACGTTGAGCCGGTAGAAGAGGTCCTCGCGGAACGTGCGGGCCCGCACGGCCTGGCGGAGGTCGACATTGGTGGCGGCGATCACGCGCACGTCCACGGGCAAGGGCCGGGCGCCCCCCAGGCGCTCGATCTCCCGCTCCTGGAGGACGCGCAGGAGCTTGGCCTGCAGGTCTACCCGCATCGTCCCCACCTCGTCGAGGAAGATGGTGCCGCCGTGGGCCAGCTCGAACTTGCCGAGCTTGCGCGAATGGGCGCCCGTGAACGCTCCCTTCTCGTGCCCGAAGAGCTCGGACTCCACGAGGGTATCGGGAATCGCCGCGAGGTTGACGGCCACGAAGGGCTGGTCGCGGCGCGGGCTCTGGCGGTGGATGGCCCGGGCCACAAGCTCCTTGCCCGTGCCGCTCTCCGCCCCGATGAGCACGGTGGCCGGCGTCTGGGCGACCTGGGAGATGAGCTCGTAGAGCCGGACCATGCTGGGGTGGCGGCCGACGAGCGCGTCGAAGCCGTGCGCGCGGTCGAGCTCGGCGCGAAGGTAGCGGACCTCGCGCTCGAGGACGCGCTGGGACGCGGCCTGGCCCACCAGGGCCAGCATCTCGTCCACGTCGAAGGGCTTGGTGACGTAATCGTAGGCCCCGCCCTTGATCGCCTCCACTGCGGTGCGCACGTCCTTGACGGCGGTGATGATGATCACGGCCACGGCATCGTCGAGGGCCAGGATCTGAGGGAGGAAGGTGGGCCCGGGAGGGCCAGGCATGCAGACATCGAGGAGGACGACGTCGACGCGGCGTGAATGCAGCACCTCGATGCCCTTGCTGCCCACCTCCGCCTCGATGACCTCGTAGACCTCTTGGAGGAGGATGCGGAGCGATTCGCGCACGCCGGGCTCGTCGTCGATGATGAGCACGACAGGCTTCGGGCGGGTCGGATCCGACACGACCATCAGTGCGCCTCGTCTGGCCCGCTCAGGGTTTCTCGGGCGCCTTGAGGACCACGTACTCGCGACCGCCGCCGCCGCCGCGCTGGAGCTGGACGGGCACGGATTCGCCCGGCTTGAGGCCGCCCACGATTTTCCGGAACTCGTCGACGGAGCCGACGGGGCGCCGATTGACCTCGAGGATGAGGTCGCCCCCGCGGATCCCCGCCGCCTCCGCCGCGCTACCCTCGGCGACATCGGTGACCACCACGCCCGAGCGGCCGCTGAGGCCATAGGTCCGGGCGATGTCGGGAGTCAACGGCTCGACGGAGAGGCCGAGCCCCGTGCCTTTCGGGACCGCGGCCACCACGGTGTCATCGGTGGGCTGCTCGCCGATCTTGATGCTGAGCTTGGTCGGCTTGCGATCGCGGAGCACGGTCAGCGGCGTGGGCTTCCCCGGCGGAATGGCCGCCACGCGCTTCTGAAGCTCCATCGACTCCTTGATGGGCGAGCCACCCAGCTCCACGATGATGTCCCCGGCCTTGAGGCCGCCCGTCTCCGCGGGGCTATCCTTGATCACGTCGGCCACGAGCACACCGCCCGTTCCGGGCACGCCGAAGCCCGCGGCCAGGTCCGGCGAGAGATCCTGGATGGAGATGCCGAGCCAGCCCCGCACCACCCGGCCCTTGTCGATGAGCTGGGTCATGACCTCCCGGGCCATGTTGATGGGGATGGAGAAGCCGATCCCCTGCCCACTGGACACGATAGCGGTGTTGATGCCGATCACACGCCCGTCGATGTTGAGGAGGGGCCCGCCGGAATTCCCCGGATTGATGGAGGCGTCCGTCTGGATGAATGCCTCGTAGGTGGCGACGCCCACGTGCGTGCGCCCGGTGGCGGAGATGATGCCCACGGTGACCGTGCGATCGAGGCCGAAGGGATTGCCGATGGCGATGGCCCACTGGCCGATCCTGAGCTTGTCGGAATCGCCGAGGGCGGCCACGGGCAGCGCGGTCCCCGCGGGCTCGATCTTCAGCACGGCCAGGTCCGTCTTCGAGTCGCGCCCCACGAGCTTGGCGGGGAACTTGCGGTCGTCGGAGAGCCGCACCTCGATCTCGTCGGCGTTCTCGATCACGTGATGATTGGTGAGGATGTAGCCGCGCCCGTCCACGATGACGCCGGAGCCCGCCGCGCGCTCGGGCTCCTGACGCGGCCCCCGGCGCTTGAAGAATCGCTCGTAGAACTCGGGGCCGAAGAACTCCCGGAAGCGCTGCTCCGTCTCGGGCGACGGCGTGCCCTCGGCCGCCGTGGACTTCCTGGCCTTCACGCTGATATTGACCACCGACGGCGTCGCGCGATCGGCCACGGACACGAAGGCATCCTCGAGAATCTGGAGGATGGCCCGGGGATCGAGAGCGGGGGCGGGCTGCGCGAGGGCCGGCGCAGGCGCCCAGAGGAGTGCTCCGGTCAGCAACGCCATCGAGCACAGCCGATCTCGCAACGAGCGCATGGTCTCCTCCTGGCGGGCCATCTTACCTCCCGCGCGCGGCGACCACCAGAGGCACGGAGAGTGTCACCTCGAGGATACGGGTCGTCCCGGGGCCGACGGGCGCCGCCTGGCCCCGACGGAGTCCGGCCACCCAGATGAGATCGCCGTCCGCCTCGAGGAGGGGCACGCGGGCACGCTCCCAGCGCGGCACCCGGGCATCGATCAGGAGGGACTTGAGCCGGCGCTCCTGCGCGCCACCCCAGGGCATGAAGCGATCGCCGCGCCGCCGGGCCCGAACGGTGAGCCGAGACGGGAGACGGTCCGCGTCGAAGGCAACGGTGCCCGCGTCGCGCGGCACCACGTAGCCGGAGCCGGCCTCGAAGCAGCGCGCCTCGAGCGCGGCGCCGATCTCGGGCAGCGCCAGGGTCCCCGGCACCACGAACTCGCGCGGCTCGAGATCCGCCAGGCGGCCTCGCCCCACCCGCAGCCATCTCCCGCTCCTCTCCATGACCAGCCCGCCTGCGCTCACGAGACCGCGTGGGATGTCCGGGGCCAGGAGACGGCGAAGGGCGCGCTGGCCGGCCCCGCGCATCGCCCCGGAATGTCCCAGGCTCAAGGCCGCCGCGCGCAGCGTCTCGGCGGCGATCTCGCGCGGAAGCGCCCGCAGGTCAGCGATGCCGAAGACCCAGCCCGCTCCTCCCTGCCGGCCCAGGCGGGCGAGCTCGCGCGCCCCGGCTCCCTCGAGGTCGTCCATGAGCGCGCGCACGAGGCCCGCCGAGCGGGCGAGCCCCGCCGCGATGCCGGGATCCACCGTGCGCTCGAGGAACGGCAGCACGTCGTGGCGCACGCGATTGCGCAGGAAACGCGGATCTCGATTGCTCACGTCTTCCATCCAGGCGAGCCCGCGCGCGCGCAGATGGACCTCGACGTCTGTGCGGCGCGCCTCGAGCAGCGGCCGGATCAGGAGGCCGCGGACGGGCGCGATTCCCGCGAGCCCGCGAGGCCCCGCGCCCTCGAGGAGTCGCATGAGCACCGTCTCCGCCTGATCGTCGGCGGTGTGCGCGGTGGCGATACGCTGGGCGCCGATGCGCTCTGCAACGGCCCGGAAGGCGCCGTAGCGGGCGCGCCTGGCCTCGGCCTCGAGCCCTTCCCAGGGCGGCTCCCGGCGGACCGTGACGCGCTCCACGTGGCAGGGCACACCAAGATCGCCGGCCAGTCGCTCGACGGAGAGCTGCTCGGCATCCGCCTCGGGGCGGAGTCCGTGGTTGACGTGGACGAGGTGGACCTTCAGGTCGAGCTCGGGAACGAGGCTCACGAGCACGTCGGCGAGCGCGACGGAGTCCGCGCCCCCCGAGACGGCGGTCAAGACAGTTTCGCCGCCCCGGAGCATTCCGGCGCGGCGAAGGGCGGCACGAACGAGGGTGACGAGACTACGGTCGCCCGTGGCTACGCTCCCCCTGCAAGCCCACCCAGACTTCGCCGTCCTCGAAGTACTCCTTCTTCCACACGGGCACCGTCGTCTTGAGGGTGTCGATGGCGAAGTGACAGGCCTCGAACGCCTCGGCCCTGTGCGGCGAGGCGACGGCGATCATGACGCTCGACTCGCCGATCTCGAGCCGGCCGATCCGGTGGACGAGGGCGACCTTGCGGACACCGGGCCAGCGCGCGCGGACGGCGGCGACGATCTCGCGCATCTTCGCCACGGCCATGGGCGCATGGGCCTCGTACTCGAGATACTTGACGCGGCGGCCCCCCGTCTCGTCTCGGACCACGCCCGAGAAGAGCACGATGCCTCCCGCTCCCGGGTCGCCCACCGCCGCGGCCAGGCGATCCTCGGAGAGCGGGCTGGCGGTGACCTCGACCCAATCGCCGTCCGAGCCGCCGCTCACGGGGGGAAAGAGACAGACCTCATCGCCCGGGCGCAACGGGTGGTTGGGCTGCACGTAGTCGGTGCCGAGCGCGAACAACGTGAAAGGGCGGTACGGCTGGAGGACCGGGAAGCGGCTCGCCACCGCCTCCCAGGCCGCCTCGACCGTGCCGCCCTCGGGAACCTCCAGCTCGATGTGATCGCGCCCGGCTGCCTCGCGATAGCGGGCGAAGAACCGGACGGCGACCTTCATGGCCTGGACTAGAACTGGTGCGCGAGCTGCCGCACCCACAAGACGACTTCACGTTGGGGTTCCTGATCGCGAAGCCCGCCCCCAGCATGTTGTTGTCCACGTAGTCGATTTCACTGCCCTGCAGGTACGGGGCGCTCTTGCTGTCCACCAGGACCTTGACGCCACTCGACTCCGTGACATTGTCGTCGGCGTTGGCCGTATCGTCCCAGCCGAGCTCGTAGGACATGCCGGAGCAGCCGCCGCCCACCACCCGGATCCTGAGAGCCAACTCGGGCTTGCCCTCTTCGAGCCGCAGGTCCGAGATCTTCTTCGCAGCCGTTTCGGTCAGCGAGATCATGCACTCCTCCTTGAAAGTCGATGCCGGGTCGATCGTCCAGCGAACCAGGCTAAGTATAGCAGAGCGACAAGCGCCCTGGAGTCCTTCAGAGGATGCCGTCTTGCGGCAAGAGGGTGACCTCCTCGAGCGTGGCCCCCGGCTCCAGGGTCGCCATGAGCAGGGCGGCCCGGGCCACCTGCTCGGGCCTGACCATCCGGGCGCGAGAGGGAGGATTCGGGACGGCATCCCACAGTGGCGTGTCGGTCGCCCCGGCCGAGAGGACGCCGACGCGGACGCCGTGGGGGCGCATCTCCTCCGCGAGCACGCGCGAAAGGCCGAGGAGGCCATACTTGCTCGCGGTATAGGCGGCGCTGCCCGGCAGGGTCCGGCTGGTCACGATCGAGCCGATATTAATGATGGTGCCTCGGCGCGCGGCCATCATCGCGGGCAGCACGGCGCGACAGCACAGGAAGACCCCGCGCAGGTTGACGGCCACGGTCTCGTCCCATTCCGAGGTCTTGGCCTCCGCCACGGGGCCAAAGGCCGCCACCCCCGCCGCCGTCACCAGGCAGTCGATGCGCCCCGAGGTCCTGAGCGTCTCGCTCACGAGCGCGGCCACGGCCGCCTCGTCGCTCACATCGGTCGGCCGGACCACGGCTCTCCCGCCCGCGGCCTCGATCTCGCGCTGGACTGCCGTGAGCTCATGCGCGGACCTCGCGCAGAGGGCGACCACCGCCCCCTCGCGCGCAAAGGCCTGGGCGACGGCCCGTCCGATGCCCCGCCCGGCGCCGGTGACCACCGCGACCTGCCCGGCCAGCCCGCCCACCTCTGACGAGCTCAAATGACCAGGCCGCCCCGCGACTTGATCAGCTCCATGAACTCCGCGCGCGTCTCGGGCCGGTCGCGAAATGCGCCCAGCATGGCCGAGGTGACAGCCTTGGAGTTCTGCTTCTCGACGCCGCGCATGAGCATGCACATGTGCAGCGCCTCGACGACCACGGCGACCCCGCGGGGCTGGAGCACGTCCTGGAGCGTCTGCGCGATCTGCGTGGTGAGCCGCTCCTGCACCTGCAGGCGGCGGCTGAACATCTCGACGAGGCGCGGCAGCTTCGAGAGCCCCGCGATCTTGTTCGACGGCATGTAGGCGATATGGCACTTGCCAAAAAATGGGAGAAGATGATGTTCACACATCGAATAAAAGTCGATGTCCTTCACCACCACCATCTCGTCGTAGTTTTCGGTGAAGAGCGCGCCGTTGAGAATGTCGGCGACGTTCTGCTCGTATCCTGAGGTGAAGTAGCGCCACGCCTTCGCCACGCGCTCCGGCGTGCGCTCCAGCCCCTCGCGCGTCGGGTCCTCGCCAATCTCCTTCAGAAACTCTCGAATCAGCTCTTCCATCCGGGTCACCCCCACGGCTCAGCCTCGGTATTCGAAGATGTTGTTGTCGGTCTCGACCACGGCGACGCGGCGAAGCGCTCCCGCGGGCAGGGCGGGCGCGATCCACTCCCAGAAGGCCCGCGCGAGATTCTCGCCCGTGGTGGGGATGCCCTCGAGCGCCGGCACCGCACTCGAGAGATCGTAGTGGTCCACGCGGTCGAGCACCAGCCGCTTGACGGCGGCGTCGAGGGCGCCGAGGTCGGCGGCCATGCCCGTGAGGGGATCGCGCCGCCCCTGCACCGTCACCTCGACCAGGTAGTTGTGCCCGTGCGGGCGATAGCACTGGCCGTAGAGGCGGGCGTTCTCCTCGGAGGAGAGCGTGGGGCTCTCGAGTCTGTGACCGGCGCTGAAGTGGTACTGCCGCGTGAGCTCGAGCGCGCTCACGCGCCGAAATACTCCACGTAGAAGACTGGATCCTCCCAGAGCCTCAGCCGCCACAGACGCTCCGGCCCGAGCTTGGGGAGGAGAAGATCCCAGGCCACGGCCACGAGATTCTCCGTCGTGGGAATGTCACCCTGGCTGAAGAGCGGATCGGCGTTGAGGTCGGCATGGTCGAAGCGCTGGATGACGGCGTCGGCGACCACGCGCTTGAGCTCCGCCAGGTCCATGATCATGCCCGTTCCCGGATCCACCACCCCGCGTATGGTCACTTCGAGGACATAGTTGTGACCGTGCGCGACGGTGAGATTGCCGAAGACACGGCGATTCTCCTCGGCGGGCCACTCGGACCGCCAGTAGCGGTGGGCCGCCGAGAAGGTGAACTTCCGCGTCGCGTAGACGAGGCCGTGGCTCATCGGGATCTCATGCCTCCAACTACCAATCTTACCGCGTCCAGGAACCGCCCCGCGACCCGTTCGACCCCATAGGCGGCCACGGCGCGCCGGCCCGCCGCGCCCATGGCGTGGGCCCGAGCAGGGTCCCCGAGGAGCGCCTCGAGCGCGTTCGCGAGCGCCGCCGGATCGCGCGGAGGGACGAGCACGCCCGTGACGCCGTCCTCGACGACCTCGGGCATGGCGGCGGCCCCACAGGTGACCACGGCCAGCCCCGCCGCCATGGCCTCGAGGAACACGATGCCGAAGCTTTCCTGCACCGAGGGCAGGCAGAAGAGATCGGCGCTGACGTATTCCTCGGCGAGCTGCCCCGGCGAGACGTCCCCCAGCAGCGTCACCGTCTCGCCGAGGTCGAGGGCCTGGTGCCGCCGGCGCACCGTCTCCCACTCCGGTCCCTTACCCACGATGCGCACGACGAGGGCGGGCGCTCGTCCGCGAAGGAGGGCGGCCGCCTCGAGCAGATCGACGATGCGCTTGCGCGGGTACATGCGGGCGACGCACAGGACAGTCGCTCCCGTTCGCGGGCGGGCCTGCGCGGCGACGAAGCGCGCGGTCCAGCCGTCGAGGTCGATGGGCTCGGGCAGCACGGCCAGCTTCGACGGCTCGAGGTCGTACAGCCGGCGGGCCACTCCCTCGGAGTAGCGCGTGGGGACGAGAACGAGGTCCGCGCGCCGCGCGTTGCGCCGCTCCCAGCGCGCCTGGACGGAGAGGAGGACGCGCACCCAGCCGCGCTCGTTCTTGAGCTCGTCGGCGATGACGCCCTTGAGGCTGACCACGAAGGGCAGCTTCCGGCGCCGGGCCCAGAGGAAGCCATCGAGGTCGACGCCGTACACGAGGTCAGCGCCCACGGGCGGACGGAGGGCGACGCCGGCGTTGTAGAGCCAGCGGTCCAGGGTGTGGAAGCCGGTGCGGAGGCGAAGAGGGCGGAGCTCGAGGGTATGACCGAGCCGCATGAGGCCCCGACGGAGACCGTCGGTGCCGACGAAGGTCCCACTCCCCTCCAGCGGATTGGGTGGCGTGGAGGTGAGGGCGGCGATGCGCAGACGCTACGTACCGGTGAACTTCGGCTTCCGCTTTTCCAGGAACGCCCGCGTGCCTTCCGCGTAGTCGTGGCTGTTGAACGTCTCGATACCCATCTCGAAGAGCTTCCTGCGATGGGCCTCGCCCACGCCCTCGAAGATGGCCTGCACCTGCGTCTTGGTCCCGCGGATGGACAGCGGCGCGTTCTCCGCCACCGTGCGCAGGTAGTCGTACGTGCTCGTCTCGAGATCGTCGGCGGGCACGAGACGCTGGATGAAGCCGAGGGTGCGCGCGGAGTACAGGATGTCCTTGGCGTAGGCGGGGCCGACCAGATCCACGAGCTGATGCACGGGATCGAGGCCGTAGATGATGCTGAGCCGCGCCGCGGGGATACCGAACTTCGAGCCTTCCGCGGCGAAGCGCAGATCGCAGGCCATGGCCAGCGCCATCGCCCCTCCCATGCAGTAGCCGAAGACCATGGCCACCGTCGGTTTGGGGCAGAGGCGGATCGACGAGTAGGCGGCTTCCGTCTTCCTGTTGTAGGCGAGGGCGGTCTCCGTGTCCTTTCGGTTCTCCTGGAACTCGGAGATGTCGGCGCCGGAGGCAAAGGCATCGCGTCCCGCTCCCCGGTACACGACGGCGCGCACGGAGTCGTCCTTGGCCAGCGATTCCGTCACGTTGGCGATCTCGCCCCACATGGCGAGGCTGACCGCGTTGCGCACCTTGGGTCGGTTGAACACCACGGTGGCGATGCCGCCATCACGCTCCACCAGGATCTCGTCGCTCACCCCGTTCCTCCCTTTCGATTCGCGATGACACCCCGGACGAGGAGCGCGCCGATGGTGACGGTATCGTGTCCGAAGCCGACGCTCATCACAGGACGCCAGTCTAGCGGAGGCGTCGGCAAACTTCAACGCGCGCACGGGCGGCCGGAGGACCCGCGAGCATCCACCCCAGGCTCAGTCGATGACGGCCACCGCCTCGATCTCGATCAGGGCCCCGGGGATGGCGAGGCCGGCGACCTGCACCAAGGTGCTGGCGGGCGGCGTGGCGCCGAAGAACTCCTGGCGCACCTCGCCGTAGCCTTCCCGGTAGCGGATGTCCGTGACGAAGACGGTGACCTTCACGACGTCCCGGAGGGTGGCGCCCCCGGTCTCGAGGATGCGCCGCATGTTCTCGAGGACGCGCCGGGTCTGCGCACCGATGTCGTTCGGTCCCACGAGCTTGCCGTCCTTGTCGAGGGCGAGCTGGCCCGCCACGTAGACCGTATTGCCGACGCGCCATCCGTGCGTGTAGCGGGGTCGAGGATCCGCCATGTCGGCGGGCTGGATCGCCGTGCGTGCCATCGCGTGCCTCCTGATCGTCGGGGTGTGATATCCGGAGTTACGGTCACCATGACCATGGCCTGGGAATCCGGGAAGACCATCGCGAAAGACTGGGTGAGTGGTGGCGGCGGGAGGACTCGAACCTCCGACACGGGGCTTATGAGACCCCTGCTCTGCCACCTGAGCTACGCCGCCGAAAATCGCGTTGACACCGAAAGCATTTTGCTATGTATAATCCCGCCGAACGACGTCCAACAGTAACGACTCCCTTCTCGCAAGTCAAGGCGGGAGCCGCCCGGAGGAGCTTCATCATGGCGTGGCTCGGCAATCGGCCATGGATCAACGACGAGGAAAATCCCATCTACGCGCGAGAGGACGAGGAGGCGGAGGAAACGGAGACCGAGGAGGAGGACGACGACGACGAGGACGACGATGACTTCGATGAAGACTTCGATGACCTCGAGGACGACGACGACGAGGACGAGGTGGAAGACGACGAGCTCGAAGACGATGACGACCTCGACGATGACGACGAGGTCGATGATGGGGAGGAGGACGAGGTAGACGACGAGGACGACAAGTAACCGTAGCGCCCGCCCCGCAGTTCGTTCCCCCCAAAGGAGGGCACGATGTCATTGCTGAGCGAAGCTGGCTGGCTATTCCTGCTGCGGTGGATCCACTTCCTCTCGGGCATCACCTGGATCGGCCTCCTCTATTACTTCAATTTCGTCCAGGTGCCCTTCTTCGCCGAGACGGAAGCGCCCGTGCGCAGCGGCGCGCAGCAGAAGCTGCTGCCCCGCGCTCTCTGGTGGTTCCGCTGGGGCGCCATGTTCACGTTCCTGAGCGGCTGGATCTATCTCCTGCACTACTGGCTGGGCAAGCGCGGCCTCACCGACCCGCAAACCCTGGTCATCCTCGTGGGCGGTCTTCTCGGCACCATCATGTGGGCCAACGTGTGGTTCGTGATCTGGCCCAAGAACAAGATCGTCATCCAGAATGCCGTCGATGTGGCCGCGGGCAAGCCGGCCAATCCTGCCGCGGCCGCCGCGGGGGCGCGGGGCGGGCTCGCCTCTCGCACCAACGTGGTCTTTTCCATCCCCATGCTCCTCTTCATGGGCTCGGCCAGCCATTTCCCCATGCCCATGCCGAGCTCCGCGCCCGTGTTCTGGGCGCTGATGCTCATCATCATGGCCCTCGTCGAGATCAACGCCCTGACAGGCACCCCGGGCAAAGGCGCGGCCAAGCCCCTCGCCACCGTCAAGGGCACCCTGTGGTTTGGCTTCATCCTCACCGTCGTCTTCTATCTCGTCTTCATGGTGCTGGGCAGGTAACGGCCTCCACGCGTACCAACCGGCCGGATGGGACCGAATCCCATCCGGCCTTCGTGTCCCAGCCGCGGAGATCGAGGAGCAGCTCGGCCTTCGTGTCGGCGGGCAGCTCCACGCGGGCACGCTCGGCCGGATGGTCGACCACGAGGTGGACGGGGGCCTCCGCGAAGGCGCGGACGGCCTCGGGCGGGAAGGCGAAGCGGACGAAGTGCACGGCGGAGAGCTTGCCCTTCTCCTCGTCGGAATGGCCGGCCTCGAACTCGCCAGGAACGGCGAACTCCCGGCCGATCTGGAGCCACACGGTGGGCCCCACGTCGATGCCCATGAAGCGGTCGAGGACGAGCTGGATCTCGTCCTTCTCGGTGATCTCGATGAAAAGGGTGGCGCTGAGCTCTCCGGGCCGGGGCAGGAGCGCGTTGTAGACGTCGAGCTCGTCCTGCACGCGGGCGTCGTCGGTGATCCGCTCCACGCGGCACATCTCCTGGATCTGGAAGAGCACGGTGTCGCGGTTCTCGAAGACGAAGGACAGGTGGCGGCCCACGGTGACGCGCCGGCGGCGCTTGAGCTCGATGATCCGTGCGCGCATGGCCTCGCGCACCTTCTCGTACTCGAAGAAATTCACGACGTCCCTCAGCTCGATCTTCTCGTTGGCCATCATTCGTCCGTGCCTTCTAGGCCGTACGCCTCGGCGAGGATCTGGATGGGATGGCGGGCCTCCACCCCGGTGCCTTGCGTGATCTGCAGAGCGGCGAGCGGGCAATCGGTGGCCACCCGGTCGGCGCGCGCCTCGCGCACGGTCCTGAACAACGGCTCCGCCAGCTTCATGGACAGCTCGAAGTACTCCTTCTTCATTCCCCACGTTCCGTCCACCGCCGAGCATTTCTCGATGGTCTCCACGGCGGCGCCCGTCAGGCGCAGGACGTCGGCGGACTTGGTGCCCAGGTTCTGCGCCTTGAGATGGCAGGGAAGCTGGTAGGCGACGGTGGCGGGCGGATTCGGGAAGCGCGTGTCGAGCTTCCCGGCGGCATGCAGGCCCGCAAGGTACTCGAAGAGATCGCGCGTGTGGCTCGCCACCAGATTGGCGTCCTCGGAGCCGTCGAGCCACGGGTACTCCTGCTTGAGCATGTAGGAGCAGGTGGGGCCCGGCACCACGATGTCTCGTCCCTGCCGCACTTCTTCGGCGAGCGTCCTCACGTTGTCGGCGATGAGTGCCTTGGCCTCCTTCACCGCTCCTCCGTCCAGATAGGGCATGCCGCAGCAGCGCTGGGCGGGCAGCGAGACGTTCACGCGGTTCCGCTCGAGCACGCCGACGGCGGCCCGGCCCGTGGCGGGATCGTTGAAGTCGACAGAGCACGTGGCGAAGAGGGCCACCCGCGCCTGCGGCTCGAAGCGCGCCGGCTTTCGGCGATCGAACCAGGTCGAGAACGTCTCCCGGTGGAAGGCGGGTAGCTGCCTGTCCTTGTGAATACCGACCACCGCCTGCATGAGCGCGCGATGCGGGGGCAGCGAGGCGGCCCAGTTGGACAGGGGCGCGGTGAGGCTGCCGAGCCTGCCCACGAGTTCGGTGTTGCCGAGGAAGCGGTCCTGGAGGGTCACGCCCTTCTGCTTGGCCTCGGCGGAGCGGGCGCGCAGCATGAGCCGCGGAAAATCGACCTGCCAGCGATGGGGCGGCGTGTACGGGCAGTGGTTGTAGCAGAGCTTGCACTGGTAACAAAGGTCCACGACTTCCTTGACGTCCGGGGCGGGCAGCTTCTCGACGTCCCCGTCCACCGTGTCGGTGTCGAGCCGGTCGAAGAGGACCTTGAACGACGGGCAGAGGGGCAGACAGCGCCGACAGCCGCTGCAGATGTCGTAGACCCGACGCAGCTCCTGATCGACGGCGTCGAGCTTCCAGAACTCCGGCTTCCTGATGTCGAGGGTCATGCCAGAGCGGCCTTTCATGCGCGGCGGGGCGGCCCCGATTCGACCGCCCCGCGCGTCGGAGGTATCAGATGGCTTCGGCGGGGTCCTTGCCGGCGATCTGCTTGAGCCCCTTGGTGAAGCGGCCGGCGTGAGACTTCTCGGCCTTGGCCAGCGTCTCGAGCCATTCCGCCAGCTCGGGGAAGCCCTCGTCACGCGCCGTCTTGGCCATGCCCGGGTACATCTGCGTGTACTCGTACGTCTCGCCCGCGATGGCCGACTTGAGGTTCGTCTCCGTCTTGCCGATGGGCTCGCCGGTGGCAGGATCGCCAACGTCCTTCAGGAAGTCCAGGTGGCCGAAGGCGTGGCCGGTTTCCGCATCCGCCGTGTCCTTGAACAGCCCGGCCACGTCCGGGAAGCCCTCGATGTCCGCCACGCGGGCGAAATAGAGGTAGCGGCGGTTCGCCTGGGATTCGCCCGCGAAGGCTTCCTTGAGGTTCTCGTGGCTCTTGCTGCCCTTGATGCTCTTGCCTGCCATGGTCTCTCCTCCTTGGGGTCGGTGCCCGGCGGGGGGGTCGGTGCCCGTCGGACTCAGGGTGAGCGGCGCGGCCGATGCAGGCGGGCCCGGGGGGCCCGGCACTGCGGACAGCGGCCGAAGAACTCGATGCGGTGATGCGTGATGGCAAGCCCGGTGCGCGCCGCGATCCGCACGCGGAGCGCTTCGGCGTGGGGCTCGGCCAGAGGCCCGTCCACGTCCACAATCCGCCCGCACCGCACGCACGTGAAGTGATGGTGGGCATCCATGTTGGCGTCGAAGCGGGCGTGGGGGCCCGGGATCTCGGCGGCCAGACCCTCGGCGACGAGGAGCCGGAGGTTGCGGTACACCGTGCCCAGGCTCACGCGGGGCAGCCGGCGGCGCACGAGGCGGTGGACGGACTCCGCGGTGGGGTGCGCGTCACTGCCCCGCAGGACCTCGAGGACGACGCGGCGGGGCCCGGTCAGGCGCAGGCCCCGGGCGCGGAGGGCCGCGTCGGAGTTTTTAGGAATAGTTCTCATTACGATGTGGAGCCTACATGCCCTCTCCCGGCCTGTCAAGCGGTCCGGGTGCCGTGTTGGATCTCGTACTTCACCGGTCCGGTTGCCGGGATGGTGCATGCTCAGGTAGACTTTCCATCTCAGGAGGACGGACCGAATGGCGCAGCCCCTCTGGCTCCGGATCGAGGGAGCCAGGCAGAACAACCTGAAGAACGTTTCCCTGGCCATCCCCCACGACCGCGTCACCGTCATCACGGGCGTCTCGGGCTCGGGCAAGTCCTCCCTCGCCTTCGACACGGTCTTCGCCGAGGGTCAGTGGCGCTACATCGAGTCTCTCTCCGCCTACGCGCGCATGTTCCTCGAGCGGCTCGACCGGCCCGACGTGGACCGGATCGAGCACATCCGCCCTGCCATCGCCCTCGAGCAGAAGAACCCCGTGCGCACCGCGCGCTCCACGGTGGGCACGGCCACCGAGCTCCACGACTACCTCCGTCTCCTCTTCGCCAAGGTCGGCCGCGTGCACTGTCCCCGCTGCGACAGCGAGGCCCGGAGCGATTCGGCGGAGCGCGTGGCCGACGAGCTCGTGCGCGACCACGCGGGCGCGCGCGCCATGGTCTGCTTCCCCCTCCCCCCGCAGCCCCGCCCGGATCCGCGCGCCTTCATGGCCGCCCTCCTGCAGCGCGGCTTCGCCCGCATCAAGATCGGCGAGACCCTGGTGGACCTGGCGGAGTCCCAGGGCGAGGCCGCCCCCGTCCTCGACGGCCAGCCCGTGCAGGTCGTGCTCGACCGCGTGGTCGTGGGTCCGGAAGCGCGACGGCGGTTGACGGAGTCGCTGGAGACCGCCCTCGCCGAGGGCGACGGCCGCGCCGTGGTGGACGTCGTGGGGCACGGGCCGCTCTCGGTGAGCCGGGAGTTCCGCTGCCCGCGCTGCGAGGTCGCCCTCGCCCGGCCCCAGCCACTGCTCTTCTCGTTCAACCACCCGCTGGGAGCCTGTCCGGAGTGCAAGGGCTTCGGAAACATCCTGCGCTACGACGAGGCCCTGGTCGTGCCCGATCCCACCGTGAGCCTCGCCGACGGCGCCGTCGAGCCCTGGTCACATCCCTCGGGCCGCTGGTACCAGAAGCAGCTCCTCAAGCATGCCAAGAAGCGCGGCGTCGACGTGACCCGACCGTATGCCGACCTCGCGGAGGCCGACCGCGAGTGGATCTACGCGGGCGGGGAGGGCCTCACGGGCATCCAGGGATTCTTCGAGGAGGTCGAGTCCTACCGGTACAAGCTGCACGTGCGGGTCTTCCTCTCCCGCTACCGCAGCCAGTCGCCTTGCCCGCGCTGCGCGGGCGCCCGCCTCAAGCCCGAGGCGCTGACCGTGCGCGTGGGCGGCGCCACCATCGCCGAGTGGAACGGCAAGACGGTCGAGGAGCTTTACGCCTTCCTCTCCGGCCTCGGCTTCTCGGCGTGGGAGGAAGCCGTGGGGCGCGAGGCCCTCAAGCTCCTGCGCGCCAAGCTGTCCTTCCTGCAGCGTGTCGGCCTGGGCTATCTCACCCTGGGCAGGCAGACGCGCACCCTCTCCGGGGGGGAAGCCCAGCGCATCAACCTCGCCAACCAGCTCGGGGCCCAGCTCGTGGGGACGCTCTACGTCCTGGACGAGCCCTCGATCGGGCTCCACGCGCGCGACACCGAGCGTCTCGCCGAGCTGTGCCGGGAGCTCGCCCAGGTCGGCAACACCGTGCTCATCGTCGAGCACGACCGCACCTTCATCGAGGGCGCCGACTATCTCGTGGAAATGGGACCGGGCTCGGGGGAGCGCGGCGGCGCCGTGGTCTTCGCGGGCACCCAGGCCGAGTTCGCCAAGGATCCGCGCTCGCTCACCGCGCGCTACATGACGGGGCGCGACGGCATCCCGCTGCCTCTCGCGCGCCGCGAAGGGCGCCGCGCCCTCGTCATCCGGGGGGCGCGCCAGCATAATCTGAGAAACCTGACGGTGCGGCTGCCCCTGCACACCCTCACCTGCATCACGGGAGTGTCGGGCTCGGGCAAGTCCACCCTCGTCCACGACACGCTCTACCGCGCCCTCGCCCGCCATTTCAAGGTCGAGCTGGCCCGCGCCGGCTCCTACGACGAGATCGCGGGCATCGAGTTCCTGAAGGGTGTGCGCCTCATCGACCAGGAGCCCATCGGGCGGACGCCTCGCTCCAACCCTGTCACGTACGTCAAGGCCTTCGACGAGATCCGCAAGCTCTTTGCCGGGTTGCCGCGGGCGAAGTCCTCGAGCCTGTCGCCCGGCGCCTTTTCTTTCAACGTGCCGGGGGGTCGCTGCGAGACCTGCCAGGGCGACGGCTTCCAGAAGCTCGAGATGTACTTCTTCGAGGACGTCTACGTCACCTGTCAGGACTGCGAAGGGCGCCGCTATCGTCCGGAGGTCCTGCAGGTCACCTACAAGGGCCGGAATATCAGCCAGGTCCTGCAGCAGACCATCGACGAGGCCGTCGAGTTCTTCGCCGCGCAGCCTGTGCTCGCCCGTCGGCTCAAGGTCCTGCAAGAGGTGGGGCTGGGATACCTGCGCCTGGGCCAGCCCGCCACCACGCTGTCCGGCGGCGAAGCCCAGCGGCTCAAGATCGCCGCCGAGCTGTCGACGCGCCTGGCCTCGGACTTTCTCTACATCCTCGACGAGCCGACCACGGGCCTGCACCTCGACGACGTCAAGAAGCTGCTCGTGGTCCTGAACCGCCTCGTGGATTCCGGCAGCACGGTCCTCGTGGTCG
>Ga0209690_1000674_pt1 | contig 18272 bp, 17 predicted proteins | sample GraSoiAngelo_150_FD_186164 | JGI IMG/M metagenome (GOLD analysis project Ga0209690, IMG submission 186164) | Grasslands soil microbial communities from the Angelo Coastal Reserve, California, USA - 14_1009_09_40cm (SPAdes) (version 2) | ecosystem: Environmental > Terrestrial > Soil > Grasslands ...
ATCGTGTCACGGTCGGTCGTGACGCCGTACTTGCGGGCCAGGCTGAGGTACACCTCGCCGACGGACCCTTTCACGTGGAAGAGGGTGTCGGCCGCGTCGAAGAAGATGACCCGAGGCGGCGGCATCCGGCTCATGGGTTCCGTCCGCGGCGCTCCAGAATCGACACGACCACCACGATGATCGTGGCCTGGAGCAGCAGGAACAGCGCGTCCACGGTGCGGGCGTTGCGTAGGACGACCCCGGCCAGGCCGAGGGCGATGCTCAGCAGGAAGATCATGAACACCGTCTCCGTGCGGCTGCCCAAGACCCGCTCCAGGCGATGGTGCATGTGGTCCTTCCCGACGTACTCCAAGTACTCCTTCACCGTCCTCACCCTGCCCAGATAAGTCCGCTCGACCGTGGTATGGATCATATCGTAGATGAGGACGCCGAAAATCAAGATGGGCGTAGTGACGGACACAATGGGATTATGATCGGCCCACTTCCCTTTGACGGCCAAGCAAGCGAGGGTGAAGCCCAGGAACGTGCTGCCGGCATCTCCCAGAAAGATCGTTGCAAAACCCTTGGGTCTGAAGTTATAGGGAAGAAAGCCCAAGCCGGCCCCGACCAGGGCGACGGCGACCCATCCTAGGGCGGGCTGGTTGGTTTGGAACGCGACGATCCCGAGAAAAAAGGCGATGATGATAGCCAGGCCCGGGGCCAGTCCGTCCATCCCATCGAAGAAATTGAACGCGTTGGTAATGCCCACAATCCACAGCACCGTCAGCAGGACGTTGAGCAGGTCGCCCCAGAGTCCATGCGGGAAAAAGGTCAGGAGTTTACCGGACCAGATGACGATCGCCGCCCCGACGATCTGAACCACCAGCTTGGTCAAGGCCGGGACCTCCCGGACATCGTCCCATATGCCGACCAGGAGGAGCAACGTGCCCCCGGCAAGCACTCCCAGCATGCCTTCGTTCAAAACCAATGGGGCCGCCAGACCCGCAGTGTTGGCCAGGACCGCGACGAGAAAGGCAAAATACACGGCCACCCCGCCTAGCAGCGGCGTGGAGGACTCATGGATCTTGCGCGAGGAGGGATGGTCCACGGCGCCGATCCGGACGGCCATGTGTCGGATAAGCGGCGTCAGAGCCACCGCCACCACGTATGAAACTAGCAGCACATAGAGCCAGCGAACGCCAGCCGTGTAAAACTGGGTCTGGACCGGTGGTAGCAGCAAGAAGGTAGCGCTCAGAAATGCGATCGCGGACACGAGCTTGCCAGTCTTCACAGGTTGTCCCTCCTCGCACTATCCTGGCCGATCACCATCTAGCATTATCCAGCCAGGATCGCCGGCAAGGCGCCGACAATACGATCGACTTCATGATCGGTTAATGCGGGATAGAGCGGAATGGAGAGCGCCCGCTCCCACGCGGCGTCTGACTCAGGGAAACCTGACAAGTCCAAATAGCGGTGAATGGGACGGAAGACCGGACGCCGGCATCCGATGCTAAGTGAGCGAGCCCGGTCCAGTGCGGGGCCGACTGGCCCGGAGAGCCGCACGACGTAGCGAAAGTACCCGTGCTCCAGCCCGGCCGGCACCCACGGCGGCGTCAGACCTGCCTCACGGACGGCCTCATGATAACGGGCGGCGATTGTTCGACGCCGGGCCAGGAAATCCTCCAAACGGGCCACCTGGCACAGGCCGAGGGCGGCCTGCATGTCTGTCATTTTGTAGTTGAAGGCGCGCACAAGTGCGTCCTCCTCATCGTACTGGCGTAGAGTCTGGACGCGGCTCATCAGCGATTCATCGCGCCCCAGGACCATGCCACCCTCCCCAGCCGTCAGCAGTTTTGTGGCGTAGAACGAGCAGATCACCAGCTTTCCCGTGCCGCCGACCGATGTACCGCGTACAGTGACCCCCAGGGTCTGAGCGCAGTCTTCGATGACGGGAACCCCGTGGCTCTTCAAGGTCTCAATATCGGCAGGGAGCCCGAACATGTGCGGGACGATCACCGCCTTGGTATGTCGGGTGAGGACCCGCGTCACTGCCTGCGGGGAAGGATCATACGTGGCCGGCTCGATGTCCACCAGGATCGGCGTCGCGCCGGTCAGGCGTACCGCATGCCACAGCGCGGTACACACGTACGAAGGGATCACCACCTCGTCGCCGGCGCCGATCCCCAGCGCCATGAGTGCCACGTAGAGCGCCGCTGTGCCCGAACTGACAGCTACGCCCTGCGCCTGCCCCGTGACCTTCGCCATAGCTTGCTCGAAGGCTGCCACCTGGCGGCCCTGGGCGACCCACCCACCGCGAACGACCTCGGCCACAGCCTTGGCTTCGGCCTCGCCGAGCGCCGGGCGGGAATGGGGGATGAACGGCTCGTTCACACGCGCTCAGCGCCTATATTGATGAACAGTCGGAGCGGAACGAATGCCTCAGCAGCCCTGACTCGTCCCTGAACACCGCGGAAATGGGCGGAGGCACGCGCGAATTCCAGGATGCTGAGCCCTTCGATGTTGGTCTTCAGAACCTGTGACGCATGCGCTTCCAGGGACCGCACCTTGTCCTCTAGGACCCCGTCAATGTTGACATAGACCGTCGGAGAAAAATCCTGGGTCGTGGCGGTCTCATAGAACAAGACGTTGCGTGTGTAGCGGGTGGCGGTCACGGTGGCGGTGGCCAGGTGGCGATGGTCTTGGTGGGTGTCGTCAAAGTAATTCACGAAGATGAACGCTGGCTCGATTTTCTTGACGACGTCCTCGATCTGCTGGATGACCTGCCGGGTCAGGGGGACTTCGGTGTCCTGGTATCCTCCCCAGAAGACCTCCTTGGCGCCGAGAATGCGGCATGACGCGAGCTGCTCATCCCTCCGCACTTTCGCGCTTCCCCCCTGGGCTCCATCCGTCAGGACCATCAGGTAGACCCCGTGGCCCGCTCTAGCATATTTTAGCAGGGTCCCCCCGCAGCCGATTTCGATATCATCCGGATGGGCGCCCAAGGCTAATATGTTCATAACCGGCTCCTGCGCGATTTTCTCAGCAGCTCAATCCCATCGCGCCCGTAATTGAACAGCAGGTCGATGGCCGACATCCCGGCGATGAAGGGCTCATAAACCTGCGCGTACTCGGGGTGCGCGAACTCTTGGAACTCCACCGTGATCCCGGCCGCTTCAAATTCGGTCAGGTTCATGTAAGCGCGCGCGCCGTCCCCGGCGAGGTAGCGATCAGCACCGAGCACCCTGCACAGATCCACCAACCGGCCCGTCTGGTCGTCCCGGACCGTGAACCGGCCGACCTCGACAAGCTCTGTCGTAATTCCGAAGGCCTCGGTCAACACGCGGATGACCTCGATGTTGAGCGGAGCCAAGCGCTCCCAGTCGCGGCTGTAAAGGGCGCGAAGCGCCGGCGCATACCGATCATAGTGCGGCGCCTTTCGGTAGTGGGTCTCCAGCGCGGTCAGGTGCTTGCGACGCCAGTCGGTCTGGTTGTTGATCCGGACCTGGTCCAGGCGCTGGGGAAACTCGTGGAGGACCGGCACGGTCAGATACTGCCAGCCCTGCGCCGTTCTGATGCGATTGCGGTTCTGCCATTCGTTCTTCTTGAACTGGACCGTATCCAGGAACACAAAGACATCCGCCCGCTCCAGTTTATCAAGATAGCCCAACCAGGGCAAATACTGGGGTTGATGGATTGCCACGCGCACTGGTCTGCCCTTCACAGAAAAGGTCACTCTCCGCGGATGAAAATCGGATTGCTGACGATCCTATGCTGACCTGTTCCGATCATCAGCCGATAGTAGGACTGCTCGCCAGCCGACGGCGCCGTGTCTCGAAGTGTCAACGTAAAGGGCACCGATTCGGTCCCCGTTTTCATAAGCCGGCCGGACCGTATGACCTGGACAGGGATCTGGTGCGAACGGCCATCGTCGCTGGAGACGGCCAGGTGAACCAGGACAGGTGTCAACGCAGGGGCCCGTACAGTCTGCCCCGATATCGCCGGTTCCCCTGTCGCCTCGGAGAGGAGCGCAAACTCGTCCAAAACCAATCCATACTCCTTGGACCGCAGCACGGTATACATCCGCCCTTTGGCCATCGCGTCCAGCAACGCTGGCTCGGTGCGCTCCCGCACCCAGAGGATTGTCTCCACATCGAACAGCTCCTTGCCGGCTTGCCCCCGGCTGTGAAACACTGACTCGCCCATACCCCACACCGGCGTCGCCCGCCGGCCGGACGCATATTCCCCCAGTACGGCATCCCAGACACCGCCCGAGTCGGTCGAGGTGATGGTGTCCTCGTACAACGCGCCGAACGCCGTGTAGTGGCGTGTTTGAAGGAGCACATCAGGATACGGATCAGTCTTGACCGTAACGATCCCCAGCCGCCCGAAGCTGTATCGGTGGGAATCCCTCACTTCAGGCATGGACCACACGGTCAATCCGCCGCGCTCGCGGACATACTCGATCAGGCGCTGATACGGCTGCAGTCCGTTCCCATCCTGGTATACATCAAAAGGTGGCCGGCCGAATGGGTAATTGTTGAACAACAGGAGGCCGGCCACGATCAGCAAAGCCACACCAAGGCCTCCTTGTCGTGTTCGCACGACCATGAATGTCCACCCGACCCGTACCTTCCGTTCAACCCGACGGTTCAGTAACCAGATCGCTGGGGCAACCAGCAAGACCGGGGACAACCAGAGCACGGTCGGCCACCCGTATTCGTACGAAGCGTAGTTGCCCGCTACCGGTAGCTGTTTGTAGTCGGTCTCGGACGGCAGGCCGACGACCAGAATATTCTTCTGTGAGTCATGCATCGTGAGGTCCTTCCCTAGGAGCGAGCCGGTCCAGTAATAGTGGGGCACCACTTCCACGCCCGGTACCAGAAGCACATCGCGATGGCGTTGGTTAGACTCCCGGATCGCTTCGAGGTACCGATCGACTCCGGAGCTCAGGACCGATGGAAACGTCACAGTCCGGCGGATCAATCCGGGCAAGGGGGAAAGCCCGTACTCGAAGCGGAGGAGGAAGTTATCGGTCAGAATGATGGCCTCGATCCCATAGGACCGTGCCTGCGCGACAAGCGACTCCAGCGAGTCACTGCCTGTACTTATGTCGCTGTGGACGTGAAACACTGTCGTGACCGGCCGCCAGGCTTGCCCGGGCTCGTCAGCCTCCGCCGCCGCGTTCCAGAGTGACCCGGCCAGCGCGACACACCCGATGAGACGAAGCATGTTACGTCGCGGGGTGTTTTTCACGCCAGACCTCATCGTAGAGCCGTTCAACGCTGCGTACCATTGTTTCGACGTCAAATCGTCCATCGATATGCCGCCTCGCCGCTTCACCGTACGCGGCCCGGCGCGACCGATCCCGCAGCAAGGTGAGAATAGCTTCGGCCAGCGCCCGCTCGTCCCGAGGCGGCACCAACAGGCCGGTCGTCCCGTCCGCGACGATGTCCGGGATGCCGCCAACACGCGTCGCAACGACGGGGCAGCCCACCGCCATCGCTTCAAGCAAAACCCGTCCCATACCCTCATTCAGTGAAGGCAGGACGAAGAGGTCCAGGGCCGCCAGGCATTCGGGCACGTCCTCTCGCGCCCCCAAAAACACCACCCGCAGGCCTATCCCCAATTTTGAGGTCAACTGCCTGAGCTCGCCGAGCAGCGGCCCATCGCCGATGATGACGAAACAAGCCTGCGGGAATTGAGCCAGGACCTGCGGGGCGGCTTTCAGGAGCCACTCCAGGCCTTTGATTGGAACCAGTCGACCTACCGTCCCGACAATCGCCCCGTCTGGCGGAAGCCCCAATTCCTTCCGTTTGACTGCAGGGTCCACCTGCACTGATCGAAAGTGCGCAAGGTCGATTCCACTATGAATGGTCACGAATTTCTCCATCCCAGCGATATGAAGCCGGACATGCTCCTCGGCTCCACGATCCGTCAGCGTCACAATCCGGTCGGTTATTTTGGCCAGAAGCCGCTCAACCAGGCGAATGAGCGCACTGGCAGCCGCTCCGTAGTAGCCATAAAAAATATGCCCGTGCGGCGTATGGATCACGACTGGCACCCGGGCCAGCCAAGCAGCGAGACGACCCACGACACCCGCCTTCGAGGTATGCGTGTGCACGAGTGCCGGGCGCTCGCGGCATAACAGACGCCACAGCGCCACAGTCGCACGCGCATCCAGGATTGGTCTGACCTCACGTACCAATGCAGGCACTTCAAATACCCTCACACCTGCTTGGGAGAGCAGCTTCAGGTCGGCTTTCATCACCGCAGCCTCCTCAGCCGTCAAGGGCACCGGCCGTCCGTGTATCAGGCCGACACGAAACTGTTTCCGATCGTGGCCGATTGCAGTGAGGAACGTGTTGCGGGCAGACCCTCCGCCATCCATGCGTGTAATTAGGTGCAGCACATATCGCCGTTCTCCTTCCATTTCATTCATCCAGTGTAAAGCGTCGCGTCTCATGACATGTGCGCTTCCGTTTAGTTTCGTGGAGACGCCGACCTCATATCCATCAGTGCTTTAAACACAACCTCGATGGGAAGCGTTTCCAAACATATGTGGCGACCTTTGTTTATACCTTTGCAGGCTGTGCACTCAACTCGCGAATGCAGAACACGAATCAGCCCTGGACCACGTGGACGAAAGCGATGAACATCACCAGCGCGGAACAGTCCAATGCAAGGGATTCCTAATGCAGCTGCCAAGTGGGTTGGTCCAGAGGAATTACCGACATAAATCGACACGACGGACAACAAGGCCATCACTTCCTCAAGCGACAGGTGTCCGGCGAGACTCACTGCATTCTTCCCAGCCATTTCGACAATCTTACGTGCGGCATGCTCTTCGGCTTGACCACCAAGAACGCACACTCCCAGACCCTCTTGACTTAGCATCATCGCCAAAGTTCCGTAGTTGGTTACCGCCCAACGGTTAACAGCCTGGGTCCCTCCGGGGAATATGGCCACGACTTGCGTGACGGAAGGAAATTGTTTTTTCAGCAGGAGCGACATTTGCATGACGAGGTCCCCGTCAGGGGATACACTTGGCACGTTGACAAGACTTCGTACGCCTAGACTCCGTAGCATGCCGAGGTTCAGATCAATTTCATGCGGAGAGACACTTTGGGTCTCGTCCCAGCCAATGTCGAAAGGTGAACACCGGTAAGGTGAAACACGTCCGATTGAGAGGCCGGGACGCATCGACATAAAAAACGTCTTCATGGCGATGGCGCCGCGGAAACTGGGGATATTGTACAAGTGAAGGGCACAATCAAACCGATCCCGGCGAAGTCGCAAAACCTCTTTGACTAAGGTAGGGAAATGAAACACGTCCGGAGGCCAAGGCAATGTCCTGACGTCCTCCACTCGGTTTCTGAGGATTGCACGATTGGGAAATCGTGTGACGACTGTCCACCGTATAGCAGGGAAAAAAGCTCTGAGGTTGTCAATGGCAGGCAACGCCAGAATTAAATCACCAAACCCTGCAAGTTGTACGAGGACTCCACGTGTGCAGCCACGCAAGTACTCTATCGGTTCCACATGTGTGCTCGCAGAAGTCGGTTGTCCATATTGTGCGTGGGAGATTCCGCGCAGGTCGTCACACCGGCCGACCCTCCACGTAGGCTCGCTGCCAAATTTCTAAGACCAGAAGAGCGTAGATCTGGTCTGTCAAGTTCCTCCGGCCCGACTCGTGCTCCTCCAGTAACCAGTGAACATAGGAATAGCTGACGTATCCTCGCTGACGCACAGTTTCCTCCGAGAGAAGCTCGCGCACCATCTCCTTCAGATCGGCATTGAACCAGCGCGCCAGCGGAACCTTGAATCCCTGTTTGGACCGCGTCAAAATTTCCACCGGAAGGAAAGGCGCGAGGGTTTTCTTCAGAAAGGACTTCAACCGTCCATTGCGGAACCGATCGTGCGCCGAAAGACCCAAGGCAAACTGCGCCACGACGTGGTCGCAAAACGGGACCCGGACCTCCAGCGAATGGGCCATGCTCATGCGGTCTCCCAATACCAGGAGATCGCCAGGTAGATACGTCTGAACGTCCAGCGCCATCGCGCGTTCAGCCGGATCGGAGCTCTCCCAGGCCCGGTACAGTTGTCCATAGACCTGCTCAGGCCTGTTCGGTCCCGCACGTGCGCGGGTGTCCGGCGTCAGCGCCTCCTCGCCCCATTCCGACGGGAGAAAGGTAATCCAGCGAAGGTAGCGTTCATCTGCAGGAAGGCTTCCCGCTTCCAGAAACCGGCGGATCCGGCCCGGCCAGTTGTGGGAGTGAACAGATTCCGGGATCCAACGGCTGGCTGAAGCCAGGCCACGACGGAGGCTCGAAGGAAGCCGGTCATACAGCGTTCCCGCGCGCTGCCCCAAGTATCGTGGATACCCGCCGAACAGCTCGTCCCCACCGTGCCCCGCCAGAGCCACGGTGACGGTCCGTCGCGCGACCTGAGAGACCAGGTAATTGGGAATCGCGGAGGAGTCGGCAAACGGTTCGTCGAAGGCCTGAATGATGCGCGGCAACAAATCGACTGCGTGGGGCTCGAGGATCTCTTCATGATGGTCCGTGCCAAACCGCTCCGCGACCAGACGCGCAAACGTCAGCTCATTATAGGTCTCGTCCGCACCTCCATACCCGATTGTGAAGGTCCGGATCCGGCTGTCGGAGACCGTCCGCATTAGAGCCACCAGGGTGGTGGAGTCCATCCCGCCAGAGAGGAATACCCCGAGCGGGACGTCGCTGATCAAGTGAAGGCGGATCGCCTCTTTCAAGTGAGCGAGCAGTCGTTCTTCTGCCTCTTCCGCGCCCAGACCAATCGCTTCTGGATCAGGCCTCAGCGACCAGTACCGGCGGACGCGCAACTCGCCTCGTGTAAGAGTCAGTATATGACCAGGCGGAAGTTGACGGATGCCTTCAAAGATCGTCTGGGGCGAGGGCACATACAGGAAGGTCAGGTACTGCCGGAGCGCCTGCGCATCAACTGTCCGCTCTAAGCCCCCTGCGAGCAGCGCCTTGATCTCCGAGGCGAACCAGAACCGGCTGCCCACGTGCGCGTAGAACAAGGGTTTGATCCCCAGCCGATCGCGAGCCAAGAGGAGGACCTGTCGGTCTCGGTCCCAGAGCGCGAACGCGAACATGCCGCGCAGATGCTCGACGCAAGCCTCGCCGTAATCCTCGTACAGATGCACCAGGACTTCGGTGTCGCATTTTGTCTCAAACCGGTGCCCCTTCGTGATGAGAGCATTCCGCAGTTCCTGGAAATTGTAGATCTCTCCGTTCATCACCACGCCGATCGTTCTGCTCTCGTTCCAGATCGGCTGGCGTCCCCCAGCCACATCAATGACGCTCAGACGGCGCATAGCCAGGCTGACCGCGTCTTCGACATACCGCCCCTCGTCGTCAGGCCCACGATGGACCAGGCTTCTGACCATCCGGGTCAAGCGCTCGTCGTCCCGAAATCCAGCAAACCCGCAGATCCCGCACATGATCGTCAAGCCTCGCTAACCCGTACTACTCAGTCTTCCAGGCATCGTCATCGTGTCGTTCCAAGAGAAGCTTTGCACGCCATAACCTCTATGGCCGGAGCCCAGGCCTTTTGATCGAGGCCGAAGATTCTGAACAAGCGATATCCCATCCGGTCGGCCAGCTTCAAGATCCTCCGAAAGATGGGTCTCACTCCCTCCGTCCGCCCATACTCGTCCTCTTGACTTGGCATAGCCATTCGTACTGCCACGCTAGTAAACCCCAGACGAGGCAGATGATGAAGGAAAGCGTCACGGCTGAAGCCGTAGAGATGAAACACGGCAAGTTGCCCCAATCCAATGGAGTTGAGCGCCCGCTTGAGATTCATGTGAACGGGCCCATTGGGCACTCGAATGTACAGCACACCACCAGGGCGGAGTATCCGCCATGCCTCCCCAAGCACGCCGAACGGGTCACGCAGATGATCGAGGACATTGATCAACGTCACCGCGTCGGCTGATTCGTCGGGGAGGGAGCATGGCGGCCACTTTTCCGCGTAGGCTTCGAGACCATGCTCCCGCGCATACGCCACTGCCTGGACGGAAGGATCAAAGCCGATCGCGCTCCACCCACGTTCGCGGCAGTGGCGAAGGAAGGCTCCCCCTCCACAACCTACGTCTACCAGCATACCGGCAGCGGGATGACGGTCTGTCAGCCAGCTCAAAGCCTGCACATAAACGTTGGCCCTTCCTCGCCCTATCTGCTCCATCCGGAAATGCACCCAATAATCATCCCGATAGAAACTCACCGCTTCTTCCTCGGTCGGCATCTTGGCTCGCGCCAAAAGACTGCACTGTCGACACCGAAGCAATTCCTGCCCGTTTCCAACATGCACCACCGAGGCCGAGGCACATCCGCATGGGCATGGAACAGTATCGGCAAGTGCGCACAGAGCCATGGTCATCACGCCCGACATACTTCATAGAGCAACCCCAACACGCGCCCCGAAGTTCGGCCTGAGGAGAACTCCCGCGCCCGTGCAAGTCCACTTTGCCGCAACGTTCCCCTCAGATGGCCTCTAGTGAGAACTTGCGCCATCGCTTCGGACATCGCCGGTACGTTCTCTGGGTCGATGAGAATCGCCGCCTTGTCCACTAATTCAGGAATCGCCGCCCTGTTCCCTGCGACCACAGGAGCCCCGCATGCCATGGCCTCCAATGCCGGCAGTCCAAAACCCTCCTCAAGGGATGGCAGCACAAACAGCGTGCAACCGCTGTACACAGCCGGGAGATGCGAATCCTCGATAAGTCCCGGGAAACAAACACGGTCACTGATTCCAAGATCACGCACGAGACCTTCGAGCGTCTGCCGATGCTCCCGATCACCCCCAGCCAAAACCAGTTGGTGAGTATCCCGGAGTGCTTTGCTGAGGTTTGCAAAAGCCTGAATCAGCCGTGGGAGATTTTTATGTGGTCGGAAATTCCCCACATAGAGGATGTACGGAGACACAATTCCATATCTCGTAGCCACCGATTCCGTGAACGGCTCTGGCTTGAACTCCGGCCCAAGGGCCACCGGGATCACAGTCACTTTTCCAGGGCTCACGCCAAGCCGCTCCACGATGGACCGCTTCGAATACTCTGAATCCGTGATAATAGCAGCCGCACGACTGGCATAAAGCCGAGCCAGTCTGGTCGTCAGGGCTCCATAGGCTGGCCACCTCTTCCTCGGGTATTGAATGAAGTACAGGTCATGGATCGTAAGAACCACCCGGCAGGGGGAAAACAACGGTCCTTTATAGTAGGGGGACAGCAATACGGAGGTGCGGTCTCGCGCGAGCCGGAGAGGCAGGCTCACCTGATCCCACCACTGAGTCCAGCGACTCTCGATCGTCTGAAGCGTGACTTTCGGCAGCGTGATGGGAAGCCTGGTGTTGAGATCGCCGTAGACGATGCATTCCACTTCACTCTGCGACGCCGCACGCAGCACCTCGATCAGGTACCGACCGATTCCGGTACGCACGCCGGCCGCTAACTCGCGGCCATCTATCCCTACCCGTATCACGCTCTTCTAGGACCAGACGTGAGTGGTTTGCGGGCTTTGACAATCATCTCACAGAACCTCACATACTGGCAGTCCAGGATTTCATAACCAGCAGCACGCAATCGACCGGCGAGTTCGTCCCGCGTATAGCGCGTGATATGTTCATGCACATACACGCCGGGCAGGGCTTTTCCGTAGATCCGCTTGAGCACCCGGCAGAGCCAGCGGCCATAGCCTGGCGTGCCTAGCACCAGGCTCCCGCTTGGACGGACGATGCGCCACATTTCTCACCATATGTCCAGTGAGTCAGGGAAATGCCGACCCATTATACCTGTCCAAATCTTGATTGGGGCACAATATTCTTCCTGACTACCGCGAGCAGGGAACTGCCAAAAGGCAGATTCATGGCTCTCAGAAGTAGACGCTCCAGTAACATGATGCGATAAAGCGTATGGTTCAAAAAGCCAGGAAGCGGTCGAAGCTCGGACCTCGGCTGTTCAGACTTGCCATCCACCAATAATCTTCGGCTCAGCCTATAACTGGCGATCGCTGGAAAAAGCAGCGTGAAAAGATAAGTGATGCGACTAAGATGGATTGGACGACTCTGAAGCAATGCCAGCAAGCTGTTTTTCGTGTACCGCCTGGAGGCGTGCACTGCCTGATGGTGCTCTTTGCTCAACAGCCAGTCATACGCTGGAACAACCACAACAATCACACCATCATGACGAGCCACCCGCCAGAGTTCACCATACGCCGCCTTCTCTTCCACCTCATCGCATTCTAGGACGTCGGTGCTGACAATAACATCAAAAATGCAATCTGGCCATGGCAGGTGGTTCACTGAAGCCAGACTTACTCGCTTTAAACCTCGCCGCCTCCAATATGGCGTCACATGGGATGAGAGATCTACACCAAACGTGTGTTCACTGATGCATTTGGATATATTGACCAGATTTTGTCCTGTTCCGCAGCCGGCATCCAGCACTCGGGAGGTGCTGGTCACCCCTTCCTGTTTCAAGACATCCAACAAGACCGCATGGAGTCCCTGATACCACCAATACGAGCCTTCGCACTCAAACAGGGTCTGATACTCGTAGGGCTCCACGCTGTCGGCTATTCTGAGACTGGAACGGGATACTGAAAGGTATCAGGATCGTCTGGATCGTAGCGCAAAGACTTCAGCATGATAAACTCAGATTCTTCCAAGAAATGGACGGCGTGTGACTCGAAGGGTTTCAGGAGAACTCCATGGTTGGCTTCTAGAGATAATCGCCGCTGCTGACCCTTTTCCACGTGAATTATGTCAATCCGTGCAGAGCCCTTAGTGAGAAAGAAAAAGATTTCCGTTTTACGATGATAATGATTCCCGATGACCGCGCCGCTATGCATCTGTCCATAGATCAATGATTCCCAATGTCCGTTGTTCAGAACCTCTAGGAACGTGCCCCGCTCATCTGTTCGGCGAAAACTCGGTTTAGAATCTCTTTGTCCATATTATTCTCTACCATAAGATAACTGACCATAGAGCGAACGCAGGTCTGTTCAGTCAATGTGTCGCAAACGGGCTACACCAATGCGGACGACGTACTGCAGACCGATCTTCAGAAACCTGAATAGGCTAACCGCAGTTTTCGATATTCCTTTAGCGCGGTCTTTGAACACATAGGGAACTTCGTAAACCGTAAGTCCTTTTTTGCGACAGGTGTAGAGGAACTCCATAAAATAGGCGCCGTAACCGGTCGGGATAATTGAGACCTTGTCAAACACCTTTCGCCGCAATACCACAAAGCCACTATCATAATCCCTAATTCCATAACCAAGGACTATTCCAGCAAAACGATTAATTAACCAGCTTGCATACACTCGTAGGTAGTGACGATCATCTTTGGCCCCTTCGACATAGCGTGAGCCGATGACAATATCGTAATCTTTGAGTTTCTCAATCATCTGGGGAAGTAAACGTGGAGGCATGGACATATCGGCATCCATCCACCCTACAATCTCACCTCTTGATTCAATAATGCCCCTATTGAAGGCTGTGGCTAATCCACGCGTACCGATCCGGCGGATCACCTTTACACGCCGGTCCTCTAAGCTGTTGGCGACGAGCCATGTATTGTCGGGGGAATCGTCATCAACAACAATCACTTCCACCGAATCGGAGACATGTTGGAAAATGTCTTGAACGGTGGCGCAGATGTTCTCTCGCTCGTTATAAGTCGCGAGAATAATAGAAACGCGAGGATCCTGATTCATTGGCAAAGGTATGAGTAGATCACCGCCTGCACTCTAAGAGCTTGCTGACCACCTCCTGAATCTGCGTAGTCCTAAGCCCTAAGCCTGACGGGAGGTAAAGTCCGCGGCGAGCCAAATCATCGGAAACTGGATAACTCCCCGAGGTGTCCGGGAAGCGGTGGTCGTTACCTTGATAAACAGGCTGACGATGCATGGGATAGAAAAACGCCCGTGTTTCAATGCCTTTTTCGCCCAACTTGCGTATCACCTCGTCCCGGTTCATGCCAAAAGCATTCCCGATGAGGACCCCGTACATCCCATAGACATTCCTGGCCCAGGGAGCTTCCCAGGGTAGCGTCATATCCGGCTGACCCTGGAGCAACTCATTGTACATCCGAGCAATCTCACGCTTACGGGCAACCTTCTCCTTCACTTTTTCCGTTTGCGCAAGACCAATCGCTGCTTGGATGTTGGTCAAGCGATAGTTAAAGCCCATCACTCGGTGCACGAATCGTGGTTCCTCGAAACCCTGATCCTGCAAAAGTCGTAGGCGCTCAGAAAGTTTGTCGTCATTGCAAAGCACCATGCCGCCCTCGCCCGTTGTCACAATCTTGTTCCCGTAGAAGCTAAAGCCAGCAACATCCCCGAAGGTGCCGACTTTTTGTCCGTTAACTTCGGCACCGTGAGCAATGGCACAATCTTCGATGACGTATAGATTATGGCGCCGGGCGATCTTCATGATGGCTGTCATATCGCAAGGATGCCCATACATATGCACAGCCATGATCGCTTTCGTTCTCGGAGTGATTTTCTCTTCTATTTTCGTTGGATCGATACACCATGTTTTTAGATCCACATCTACCAAGACTGGCCGTGCACCTGCGAGAATCACTACGTTGGCAGTCACAATGAGCGTAAAGTCTGGAATGATCACTTCATCACCATCTCCTATGCCCAAGGCCACCAAGCCCAAATGCAGCGCCCCTGTCCCATTGCTGCAGGCTATTCCGTGGCGTGCACCACAATAATGACTGAATGCTTCCTCAAAACGAACGACATATTTGCCGAGGGATGACACCCAATTCGTGTCAAGACAGTCCTGCACATACTTCTTTTCATTTCCTTCAAAGAATGGCTCACACACAGGAATCATGTCAGCTTCATGACCTCCACTAATGACAGTGGTGTCGGACTTCTCTCGGAGGCTGATTCCCGCATTCTAAATGGCGGTTCATACGATCCACAAGCTCATGCATCCGATGATAGACGGCTTCGAACAAGCGCATCAGGCCTACTCGAGAGATCGCACATGTAAACGGCCTCTTCTGGCTTCCGCGCCTTGAGGATCATCTCACAGAACCCCACATACTGGCAGTCCAGGATCTCATATCCGGCGGCCCGAAGCCGCGTGGTCAACTCCTCATTGGTGAAGTGCGTGATATGCTCATCAGCATACCCGCCGGGCAGGACTTTTCCATAGATCCACTCAAGTACCCACCAGAGCCAGCGGCCGTAATCCGGCGTGCCTAGCACCAGAATCCCGCCAGGCCGAAGGACCCGACACATCTCCGACCAGATGTCAGGAGAGTCGGGGATATGCTCGATCACTTCGGAGTTGATCACCGACGCAAAGCTGCCAGTTCGGAACGGGAGCCGGTCGCAGCTTGCCTGGACCAGCAAGCGATGGCGCGGCTTGAGCCACCGCAGTTTGGGTCGGAGGATGTCCAGCCCGACCGCGTCTGGCAGGTCCTGGATGATCCGGCCGGATCCGCAGCCGATGTCCAGGACGCTCTTGCGGTCTTCCAGAAAGCCGAAGACGACCCGATGTCGCGACCGTTGCCAATACCGCTGCAGCCAAATCGGACTGTCAAATGCTCGGTGATCATAATCGGCAGAAGCGACAGAGTTCCTCAACCTCCACATACGTACCAGCGTCTTCAGGAACGCCACACCGAATTTGAAGAGCCGCACGTGGGAGCGGCCGGTGCCACGGGACATGTAGTGGAAAGGCACCTCCAGAATCTGCCATCCCTCGGCATGCACCCGAATCAAGAGTTCTTCCAGTAAATCGAAATCCCGCGCCACGAGCGTCACCCCAGTCAGCACTTTCCGGTGGTACATGCGAAACCCGCTGGATAAATCATGGAATGGAAGGGAGAGCACCCGGCTGTACGTCCGGTTCAAAACGTGGCTGAGCAGCCGGCGGAATCGCCCCATATCCGCGCGTCCTCCCGCCACATAGCGAGACGCGATCAGGACCTCCGCCTGGTCGCGCCGCCGCCAGAACTCTTCCAGAAACACCGGCCGGTGCGAAAGATCCGCGTCCATCGTCACGATATACGGCGCAGTGGTATCCGCAAAACCCGCAAGCAGCGCGCCTCCATATCCGCGCTCCCTCTGGACCACCACGCGTGCCCCCCATCGCGTTGCAGCTTGAGGAGTCCCATCAGTAGAACCACCGTCCACCACCAGAATTTCGATAGTGAGACCGATGGCCGCCACCACTTCCTTCACGGCCGGAATCAGGAGATCAAGGTTCTCTCGCTCGTTCAACGCAGGAATTACAACAGCCAACCGCGAAGAGGCGGAATCCGTGTCCGAGTGTGAGCTCATTTCGTCAAGAGCTAGTCTTGATTTGATAGACGCGTAGCTCACCACCCATCCATCCGCAGCGTGGTTCGAGCGCACGTGCTGGGGCCGGCTCGCCCCTCCAATCCGTGTACCCATGAGAACCGGGATGGGTCGTAAAAAGAAGTTTGCCGTGGTCCTCCACCCATCTCAGAAACTGCATTGGCCCAGGATGGCGATCAGGAGCCATCAGAAACCCCCTTAAACTCTCCTCGCGGATCACCACATACTGAATGCCCTTCATCATGATCCATTCCGGATTTAATTCCAAGTGCCGCAGCTCCACGGTCCTCGATGTAACTACATATTTGTCCATATCATAAAAGGCATACCCAGTCCCGGTAGGGGTAGTCCGCTGCAAAAATCGCATTCGGGCGCCCCCGGCCGGGCGATCCTTCGTCGATTCAGCCAGCAGTTCAGCAAGTCGTTCGTCAGTCAAAGGCAAAGTCATGCCGGCGGCGGTGCCGAAAATACGCGAGCCTGGCGGCAAATGCTCTCGGATCCAACCAGCGGTCTGTTCCGGCGTCGTCCCCCGTGTGACACGTATTTGGCTACAGATCGCAGCATACAGGGAGGACGAAACACAAAGAATGGCCACTCCCCCTCGGAGGACAGGCTGAAAACGGAGTGCCCCACTGACTTCGAGGCGGCACCGTTCAAGCCCTATCCCGGCGCAGACGCACAAAGTGGGCAACAACGGTAACAGATAGCCAGCACGCGCATATGCTGCGACAAACAACGGGATGATATAGACGGCAATGGGCACTAGCACGATGACCGTCGTCCTCCAATCTTGCCGAAACATACACACCGCCCCCCACATAGCCAAGCCGAGAATCGGGAAAGACAGCGCCTCTGGCAGGTATCGCCACCAATACAGTGCCCACACCATATCGCCCTCCGTACCCGGTAGGCGATGGGTGCCAATGTGTAAATGTATCATCATGTCCAGGTGGAACTTCTCAGGATCGAGAAGCACAAAAGGCGAGCCTGCGAAAAAGACGGCGGTCGCAATCACACCAATGAGACCCAGGTCCCTCAGGCGAAGCCCGAGACTCCGGCCACGGGAAACGGGATTGAGCAACAGGGCAACTGCTGCTGCGAACAAAGCAGCGCCGCCTGGATACTTTAACGACGCGCTGCACCCACTTAACGCAGCTGAGCCCACCTGCAGGCCTAACCGTCGCTCTGAGTGGTATCTGACCGCCAACAGCACCGCCAACTGCATGGCAAACACCATAGCCGCATCAGTCTTGGCTATCGCCGAATAATAGATGTGCATCGGTGACGCGGCTAAAAAGGCCGCGGCCCACAGACCAGCTTGAGTAGACCAAAGCAGCCTCCCCAAATAGTACACGAGGACAAGTGTTGCGCTTCCAGCCGCCACTGACCAAAGGCGGGCCGTCCAATAGACGTATCGAGGGTCAGTGAAGTACCAGTCAGCAAACGACGCAGGAGTCGGGGTGATGCCCCAAAGCCAGCACACTCCGAACACTATCGCCTCTGAGAAAGCAACCAGGTAGATAAATAAAGTCGGATATATGAAATAACGAGGGTTCGGACCTTCATTGAACATCCTCAAGGCGTGATCCACAATGGCGACTTCATCAGTGTCAAGCAGAAGGGGATGAGCGGACAAGAGCAGACGCAGGCTCAAGCCGACCGCAATAACACTGAGCGCCAGAACCTTCAACAAATGGCTCATGGGCAGCTATCCCAAGAACCCCTCTCAAACACCCAGTTCGGGAATACGCCGCAGACAAACCGTAGCAAGCCAATCCATGAGGCACAAAGGCGCCTGTCGGCACTTACCACGGCAGCACAGCAACCTCGCCGACAGCTGATCCTGTCATGTCACGAGGCTTGTTCCGGCACTCTGTGCCTTCAGTATCATCCCAGGTCAACACAACCCATGTGTATCGCCCAGGC
>Ga0209690_1000677_pt1 | contig 18258 bp, 17 predicted proteins | sample GraSoiAngelo_150_FD_186164 | JGI IMG/M metagenome (GOLD analysis project Ga0209690, IMG submission 186164) | Grasslands soil microbial communities from the Angelo Coastal Reserve, California, USA - 14_1009_09_40cm (SPAdes) (version 2) | ecosystem: Environmental > Terrestrial > Soil > Grasslands ...
TCGGCGAAGGCAAACTCGCACGCGCGGCGCAGAACGACCCGGCCGCGACTATTCGCCAGCAATACACAGATTGGTTGCGCGCGTACGAGCAAAAGGACCTCGCCGGAACAATGGAGATCTTTGCGCCGGATGGCATCTCAACATTCCCTGGCGCAGCGGACAGCGATGTAAACGCAATGCGACAGTCATATGAGAAATCGTTCGCGACTGTGGGTCCATCTCGCAAATGGAAGCCGATCGATCTGGAAATCGGTGCGTCAGGTGATCTCGCTTACACGTTGGCTGACTGGCAACTGTTCGAAGTCGCTGCGGATGGTGCGGCCAACGTTAGGCTGACAAATCGCAGCATCGATGTGCTGAAGCGAGACGGGACGAAGTGGAAGATCATTCGCTCGTTCACGATACAGAAAGACGGCCGCGAAGTGAAATCGTCGTGCGATATGACGTTGCCAAAGGTCTCGCCAGACGCGTTCACAAACGGCGCCCGCGAAGTCTGGCAAACGCTGATGCGCTGGAGAGATTCCTACAACGGACGCGACCTCGCAGGCACGCTGGCGTCTTACGATAGTTCAATCAATGGAATGTACGCAGGCAATCAGTTAGACACATTCGCGAGTCTGCGTGAATCCTATACTCGTTCATTCGCCGCCACCGACCGGCAACGAAGTATTGATTTCAAGCCTGAAGAGATCCTCGTGTCCGGCAATCTCGCTTTCGTGCGCGATCATTGGACAAGCACGATGCGAACGCCAGCAGGCGCGAGCCGCAGATTGTCGCGCGGAATCGAGATTTGGCGCAAGAACGGGAGCGGAGACTGGAAGCTCCTCCATTATCTGAGCTATCTTGTGTGCAACTATACGGCTAACGAGCCGCGCATTGTTGGGGAAGGCATCATTTCAACGCCGCAGGACGAATTTGGGGGGTCACTTTCGCCGGACGGCAAAACGATCTACTTCGATCGCTCAGTGCCGCCTCATTATCTCTACACGATGTGGGAATCCCATCTGACCGGCAATAAATGGTCGGCGCCGGAAATATTGCCATTCTCCGGTCAATATCGCGACTCCGATCCGGTCCTTTCACCGGATGGAAAAAAATTGCTCTTCGTTTCGGATCGGCCAGTTGATGGCAAAGATCCACATCACTACGAAATCTGGATGTGCGAGCGCGAACGCGACAAATGGTCCGAGCCGAAAAATCTGGGGCCGATGGTAAACACGCACAGTCAGTTCTTCGCTTCGATGGCGAGCAATGGGAACCTGTACTTCAGCGCAACGATCGCACATGACGATTCCGAGATCGACGTTTTCGTTTCCAAATTCGTCGACGGTAAATACACAGAGCCACTAAATCTCGGGCCGCAGATCAACGGCAAAGGCATCGTGAATATCGAGGCGTTCGTTTCGCCCGATGAAAAATTTCTTCTCATCGGCGCATTTAGCCGGCCGGATTCGGTCGGCAGCTCCGACATTTATGTCAGCTACAATCAAAACGGAACATGGAGCGCGCCGTTACCGGTGAGCGCGATCAACACGCCAGCGCGCGAGTATAGCCCGCGACTCTCGCCGGACGGAAAGCGGCTCATCTTCACGAGCGAGCGCGGCATGGCAACGGAAAAGCTCGACAGTCCGTGGACAATGGCGGAGTTCGAAACGAAATCGCGCTCGATTTGGAATGGCCTTGGAAACATTTATTCCGTCTCGATCGAGGTATTGCCGAAGCCGCCGCCAGCGTAAGACGACCGATTGGAGAGATATCGCGATCTGTCGTTTCCGGTTTTTTAGGGACGCGACAGAGCGCGCTGCTCCGATCAAAGGGTAGGAGGTTCGACTTTTTCTTACTGTGAAAGCAACAACAATTACCTTGTTTGCGGTAGCGAGTCTCGCCTTGAGCGGCGTGGCCTTTGCCGCTGGCGCCAAGACGTACGAAGTCACCGGAACTGTTCTCGAGACCACGCCCACGAAGATCGTCGTTCAGAAAGGCGCGGAGCGATGGGAAATCGACCTCGACCCGCAAACCAAGGTCAGAGGCGAGTTGAAAGTGGGAGCAAAGGTCACGATCACGTACACCATGAGCGCGGCGAAGGTTGATGCGGGTGCCCTAACAAAACTCAAAGCCGCCGCAGAAGAAGCTGTAGCTCCGGTCACTTCGAGCACAGCGCCCGGTTCGCAGAAAAAAGAGGTGCCGGCTGTTAGTCCTACACCATAGGTGAATAGACCACGTGGAAGGACGATGTCTTTATCGTCCCAAATGATGGGACGCGACGGAGCGCGTCCCTCCCAAGCGACGATCTCATCCACCGTACGCGGCTTATGATCGGGCGAAAGGCCAACCTTAAAAGCGAGAGATTCCTCGACTCCGCTCGGAACGACAAAGGGCCGATGACGACGTGGATGAGAGGAAGCGGATCACAAGGCGTGCGGCCGCAAAGCGGAGGCTGGTATGACTTTCAAAGATCATTTTTCGAGCCAAGCGCCTGATTACGCGAAATTTCGACCAGGCTACCCGCAGGAGCTATTCGATTATCTGGCGAGCATTGCGCCGACTCGGCGGCTCGCGTGGGATTGCGGTACGGGAAACGGACAAGCGGCAGTCGGATTGGCATCAGTGTTCGATCACGTGATCGCGACTGATGCAAGTGAGAAACAGATCTCAAACGCGCAGCCGCACGAGCGCGTCGAGTATCGTGTCGCGCCGGCAGAAAACAGCAGCATCAAATCGGGGACGGTCGATCTGATCATGGTCGCGCAGGCGCTGCACTGGTTCGATCTGCACCATTTTTATGCGGAAGCGCGGCGAGTGCTCAAGCCTAACGGCGTCCTCGCTGCATCGGCTTACAACTTGTTGCAGATCGAGCCGGCCATTGATCAGGTGGTAAATCGATACTACTACGAGGTGGTCGGGCCTTTCTGGCCACCGGAGCGCGAGCTCGTTGAACACTTCACCGATCTCCCCTTCCCGTTTCATCAGATCGATCCGCCGAAATTCGAAATGACGGCGCAATGGAATCTCAATCATCTGGTCGGCTATCTTGGAACGTGGTCTGCGACGCAGCGGTTCATCGCTGCGAGAGACATCGATCCGTTAGAACAGATAATTGGTGAGCTTCGCGCTCTATGGGGAGCTCCCCAGCAAATAAGGAAGGTTATCTGGCCACTGATCTTGCGCGTTGGCATAAAGGGGGTGCCGGAACCGCCCAACGAGTAAGAAAACGCCGAACGCTCAACGTCCAACGCCCAACATCGAATTTCAGCGCCCGTTTTTCGCAAAATGCTTGAATAGAGGCGCGGTGGAATAGTCTAATCGGTCACTATGATTATGAAAACAGCATTTAGTTTATTGGCGGCAGCGAGTCTGGCGCTCAGCAGCGCAGCGCTTGCCGCGGGAGCGAAAACCTATGAGGTCACAGGGCCAGTGCTGGAAGTGAATGATTCCATAATCGCGGTTCAGAAGGGGAAAGACCGCTGGGAGATTAATCGGGACGCGAACACGAAAGTCACGGGGGACGTCAAAGTTGGCGATAAAGTTCGCATCACCTACACCATGTCGGCGACCGAAGTGGAAGTGAAAGCGGGCAAGGGAGCAAAGAAAGAAGCAGCAAAGCCAGCTGCTTCGCCGAAGAAATAATCAACCGACGATTCAAATCGCCGGGTGCGCAAAACGTGTCCGGCGATTTTTTGTAGCACAGCCATCCTGGCTGTGGGGCCGTCAGGCATCTTGCCCGACGAAATTTGGACAATCAGCAGGCGAGACGCCCGCTTGCCCCACAGGCTAGAAGCCTGTGCTACCTTCTCCGCCCGCCGCCGCCGAGAATGCTTCCGAGGATTCCGGGAGCGACTTGCCGGCCGATCTGGCTACTGGCGACGCGCATTGCACTCTCCGCCACTGAAGTCGCAAGCGAATCATGAATTCCGCCACGCGGTCCGATTCTTGGGATAAGTGTTGATGCTTAAGCTGTTCGTTTTCGCCAGGCACCCAGTACGAGTCCGCTAATCGCGAAAGCAATGAACGGACGGCCCATGTCGATGAAAATCAGCGGCCACGGATTTGTTTCGAAAGCTGAAAACACCGCGATCGTGGAGTATTCGACAAAGAGAAACGCGAACCAACACAGGAGCGCGATTTTTAATCCGGCGACTGCGTTTGTGGCATTGAGCCGGCCTATTAGCCACGCGAGTGCGTAGTTGACGATAATGGCTGTGACAATTGCGAGCGCGTACGCGCCGACGTTATGTGTCCGCTCGATGTCGGTCATCGTTCTGGCGTGAAGATTTAACCATTTCTCGCCAAAGATCGCGTACCAGGCCCAGCCGATGAGGAAATAAACCACCACCAGAATCCAGACCGCGAGATGATTGATTCTGCTGTTCATAAAAATTTCTCGATCATCCGGGGACGCAGATCTCGAAGTCTATGTTCCGCGAAATTCAGCGTAATCCGCGGTCAATGTTACCTCAATAAATATAAGGCTGGGAAAGCGGGAACGCGTTCTTGATTAATTCAAGCCGTGGACTGGCGTCTTCCGCGATAATTACCTCCACAACGTCGAAGCGGAAGAGAATATCGGGATTATCCAGCATCCGCAGCCAGTTGAGTCCCCCCCGCGAAATGCGTTTTTGCTTTTGTCGATCGACCGCTGCAATAGGCCGGCCAAAATCTTCCCGCGTACGCGTTTTTACTTCGACGAAGACCAGGGTGTCCTTGTCACGACAGACAACGTCGATCTCGCCGCCGCTGTGTCCCTTAAAGTTGCGATACAGGATTTTGTAACCCTTCCGCCGCAGGAAGCGACAGGCTAGTGTCTCGCCCTGGGCGCCGCGCCGGAGGTGTTGCGGCCGCAATGAGGCCCTCGAGGGCAAGAAGCGGCTGCGCCACCGGCTCGAAAGATCGGCGATGGATCGGACAAGGCCCAAATTCATGGAGTCTTAAGAGATGTAGCTCGGTGCAATAACCTTTATGCTGGCCGAAATAATACTCCGGAAAATGGGCACAAAAGTCACGCATCATTCTGTCCCGCGTGACTTTTGCAATCACACTAGCGGCGGCGATGGTAAGGCTCAGGCAGTCCCCATCGATAATAGCGGTCTGGGGGACTGGAAAGGGAATAACGGGCAGGCCATCAATCAACACGTGGTCGGGCATGCTGGAGAGCGCGGCGACGGCGGCGCGCATCGCTTTGTGCGTGGCGCGCAGAATATTGATGCGGTCGATTTCAATGGAATCGACAATGGCGACCGCCCAGCTCAGGTCGGGATTCGAGATCAGAGCGTGATAAATTTCTTCACGTAGTTCCGGCGCAAGCTGTTTGGAATCATTCAAGCGGCGGTGACGGAATTTTTTCGGAAGAATCACCGCCGCGGCAACAACCGGACCTGCCAGAGCACCACGGCCAGCCTCATCAATCCCGGCAATGCGAGCGGCGCCGATGGCGCGGAGTTTTTTCTCGTAACGAAATCCGCAGCGCCGATACATTGATCGCAGATTACACAGATTTCCGCAGATACGAAAATGAATTGAAAGAGATGTAGCTGCCGGACTGTGGCCCTGTTCCGCCACGTCGTACGCGGCTACAAATTATTCTCTGACCGCCGTCGCTTCCTTGCCTTTGCGGGTTCGAAGATAATTCAATCTGGCGCGGCGAACGCGACCTTGTTGCTCCACTTCGACTTTTGCGATCCTCGGCGAATGGAGGGGGAATACACGCTCCACGCCCTCGCCGTAGGAGATTCGGCGCACGGTGAATGTTTCGTTAAGTCCGCGGCCTTTGCGGCCAATCACTACGCCAGCGAATATCTGGATTCTCTCCTTGTCCCCCTCCACAACCCGGGTATGAACGCGGACGCTGTCACCGACCGAAAACTGTAGTGCATCGCTTCTTCGCTGTTCTTTTTCGATGGCATCAATGATCTGATTCATGAAAAATCCCTTCCCCGTCCGCCGGACGGGCGAACATTTTCATTCGGGCCAAGTGAAATTGCAAACTGAAAATCCGTGCACAGGTATCCCCTTGCCGCAGGACAAATCCATCCGCGCACGGACAAGTCTGTGTTCCGTTGTGTCGCCTATGGAAATCTGCGTAATCAGCAGCTAGATTTCCGGGCTACTTTCTGCGCCCGTAGTTCAACTGGATAGAGCGACGGCCTCCGGAGCCGTAGGTTGTGGGTTCGAGCCCCGCCGGGCGCATTTCCAATTTCGGATTTCGGAATGCGGATTTTAGATTAACCCAGCGCCTCAATCCGGCTAAGTAGATCCTTCTTGCTCGTGACGCCAGTGACTTGATCGCGCAGTTGCCCGTTCTTGAAGAAGAGCAGAGCCGGGATGGCACGAATGTTGTACTTGAACGAAAGACTCTGGTTTTCGTCCACGTTCACTTTCGCAACCTTGACCGCGCCCGCTTTTTCGCGCGCAACTTCATCCAACAGCGGGGCAATCATTTTACAGGGACCGCACCATTCTGCCCAAAAATCGACAATCACAGGCTTGTCGCTTTGCGTCACTTCGCGGTCGAAATTGGATTCATCGAGGTTAATGGTGGCGGAATTATCCATGGCTTTAGGAAAGGTAAGTCCAAATCTGAATAATCAAAATGACGGTGGAAACGCCGAGAAGCACCCAGCACAGCGGCATTATACTTTCCTCTGCCGGCGCCACTGCGATTGAAGCGCTCTGAGGGGCGGTGATTGGCATGGCGATTAGCGGTTGAGTCTTTTTCATCTGAACCGTTGGAAGCGGTTGGAGGGGCGGGTCCGGCATGCGCGCAATGCGCGCTGTCTCTTTTTTGGGTCCCAAAGAAGGCAAATTTGCCGCCGGAGTGACTGGCACGGGAGCTGGTGTGGGGAGCGGCACCGAAACAGTTGGCGGCTTCGGAGGAGAAACTGGCGACGAGGGCGGCGGTGGCTGGAAAAACTGAGGCGAGCGCAGATCCTGATCGATAGGTGTTGAAACAAGCGGCGGCCCTGTTGGAGGCCGGAGAGGCACAGATAGCTGGCGATTCGGCAGCTGGATTCGCACAGTCTCGCGCGATTTTGTACTTGGATCGGGCGGTTCCGCTACAGGCGGCTGCGGTAATGGCGGCAAGTCAATGCGAACGGTCTCTTTTTTTTGGTCGTTTGGGTCGGCCATCGTGGGGGGGGAATAAATGTCAGAGATTTTGCTCGAAAAACGGGCCGCTGTCATCTGCTAAGTTCGTTTCTGCCAAAAAAAATCTGCCTTTTTGAAACGATCGGTTTTTAGGCCAGAAGATCGTATCCGCGGCTCCCAGTGATCCTGCGCCAAACGAATTCGCCAACCGGCGCCGCCTTAGATAAAACCACGCAGGCGTCGACATCAGGCGCGTCCGCTTCGGTACGGGCGATATACGGCTGATCAATCAATAATTTCAGCCCGCTTCCAACTTTTTCGCGGGCTATTTCATAGGCGGTCTGTTGCTGGATCGACATGGCCGCCCGGTAGCGTGCGTTTTTGACCTTCGCGGTGATTTGGTTCGGCATTTTCGCCGCACGCGAGCCCTCCTCCTGTGAATATTTGAATATCCCGAGCCGTTCGAATCGAGTCCGCAGAATAAAACCGAGCAGACTCTCAAATTCCGCTTCTGTTTCTCCAGGAAATCCGACGATGAAAGTCGTGCGCAAGGCAACCCCAGGAATTCCGGCGCGCAATTTATCGATCAAATTCTCGATGTGTGAGCGCGCTGTTTCTCGCCGCATGCGCCCCAACACCGCGTCCTCAATGTGCTGCAAGGGAATATCGATGTAACGCGCCACCTTATCGCATTCTGCGATCGTCTCAATCAATTCGTCACTCCAATGCGCGGGGTGCGTATAAAGCAGGCGCACCCAGAATTCGCCGTCGATCTTTTGAATCTCACGAAGCAATTCAGCAAGGGTCGGTCCTCGCGCGGAGTCAAGCGGCTGACGCGGTCCTGCTTTCTGCCTCCACAAATCCATCCCGTAATACGTTGTATCCTGGCTGATCAAATTGATTTCGCGGACGCCTTCGCTGACGAGTCCCCGAATTTCCGCAAGAACCGATTGGGGAGACCGGCTACGGTGTTTTCCCCGCATTTGCGGAATCACGCAAAAACTGCATGGATGATTGCAGCCTTCGGCAATCTTTACGTAAGCGGAATGTGCTGGGGTAAGCCTGAAGCGCGGCGTGTCGTAATCGGGAATGTAAGTTGGCCGCTTTGTAACAAAGTTGTAGACGCCATCGGTGATTGCAGCCGCACTCATGTTGGCCTCGAACCAGCCGGGATCACCGATCCCGGCTACAACTCGCTCAATGATTTCTCCAAGCTGACCGACCTGGTCCAGTCCGATGAACGCGTCCACCTCAGGAAGGGATTGGCGCAGTTCATTCGCGAACCTTTGTGACATACAGCCGCTCACGATCAGTTTTTGATTCGGTCGCCTGTTTAGGCCGCACTGCTGATGCGCCTCCAGAATCGCTTCGATCGATTCTTCCTTGGCTGAATCGATGAATGCGCATGTGTTTACTACCAGGACGTCAGCCTCCTCTGCACGCGAGCTAATTTTCATTCCACACTTCAGAACACTGCCCAGCATGATCTCCGCATCGACGAGGTTCTTGGCACAGCCGAGGCTGATCATGGCAACCTCGAGCGGAAGGCGTGCGCGCCGCGCCGAAGCCCGGCAAGGGCGGGTCATTGGCTCTTTATCTCTCACACGGGAACTTGCGCTTGGCATGGCCAAGTCTCCGCCAGCAGCTGACACGGCTGCCACTACAGCGGGCGAATTCATGGGGCGCTAATCGACTGTTACGGCTTCGTCGTCCTCTTCCAGCGGCTTACCATTTTTCATGATCTCAACGGCGTCGCGATCGAGAACGCGAATCGAGACATGCTTGGCCCGAAACTCCACCGGGCCGTCCGCGGGGGAAATCCAGCGTTCAAACGCGGGATTTTCAGTTCCTTCGCCGACGGTGACCTTAACGTAAGTTCGTTTTAGTGCACGAACAGTGACGTGATTTGGCGCGCTTGATTCTGTCGGCGATGAATTCGATTCCGCCTGCGCCTTTGTGAGGTCCTCTCGACGCACAGGCTTGGCTCGACGCACTTCCGGCTCACTTGGCGCTGCCGACGCCGCCGCAACCGCTTTTTGCACGATCGTTGGTGCGGGCGACACGGACGGTGCAATCGTTGGCGCAGATGCCACACTCTTCGCAGGCGTCTCAGTCGTCGCCGGAGAGGCAGGCGCAGAGGTCGGGAGCGAGGAAGGGCTTGGCGAAACTTGTGCAGTGGACTGCGCGTGCCCCGGCGCGAGCCGCTGCACATTGAGAACTAATTTCATTACCGAAAAGCCGATTATCAACACCACGATGCCAAAAATGAGCGGCATCGGCGAGACGCGATCGCCGCTGGAACGGCTCGCGCGACGGTGAACGACCGGAGCGCTGACTGGCTTGGGAGGAGGACTGTCCTGAAGGTACGAGTAGCCATCGACTGTGACGCGTTCAGAATCTTCAAAAGCGTCGAGATACGGCGTCACATCGACATCCAAAAATTTTCCGTAGATCACTAAGAAACCTTTCGCGTACGCCAGGCTTGGAAACTGCGAAAAATCGTCCGCCTCAATTTCCGCCAGTCGAGCCTGACGAATCTTGGTCATCCGAGCTGCTTCATCGAGCGTAAGATTTCTCGCTCGCCTCGCCTCCTGAAATTTTTTCCCAAGACCCTCGATTGTCATCGCACGAAATGCAGGCTAAACGGCGGCGTCGAGATCGACCAGAATCTCGCGTGGTTTCGCGCCTTCGCCGGGACCCAAAATACCGCGCTGCTCCAGAATATCAACGATGCGCGCAGCGCGCGTGTAACCAAGTCGCAACCGGCGCTGAAGTAAAGAAGTGGAAGCGCGTTTTTCCTGTCGAATGATCTCGAGACATTTTTCGACCAGCTCCTCGTCTTCGTCAGTCACTTCTTCCTCCGGCGTCACGGGAGATTGAAGCTTCTCATGCATCGTCGCGTCAAAAGCAGGGGTGCTTTGGGCAGCAACAAATTCAACCAGACGGTGAATTTCATCGTCGGTTACGAGAACGCCTTGCGCACGAATGAGGCGTGAAGCGCTTGGCGGGAGATAGAGCATGTCCCCCTGCCCGAGTAAACGGTCGGCACCGTTTTCGTCGAGAATCACACGACTGTCGATCTTGGACGCTACTTGGAATGCAATACGGCTGGGAATATTCGCCTTGATTACGCCGGTGACGACATCCGCGCGCGGCGTTTGCGTCGCGACAATCAGATGAATGCCAGCCGCGCGAGCCATTTGCGTGATGCGCGCGATCGCGGTCTCAACGTCGGCTGGTGAGGTCTGCATTAAATCGGCCAGTTCGTCGATGACGACCACGATATAGGAAATCTTGTCAGGAATTTGAACCTCTGTGGTGGCAGCCGTGCCGGCTACTGCGTTCGCAAACTTTGCAGGCGACACGCCTGCCTCTACAGGCTCGTCACCAAGCTCTCCATCTTTCTTTTTAACCGGACGTGCATTGAAACCGACGATGTTACGTACGCCAACGCGGGCAAAAATTTTGTAGCGCCGCTCCATCTCATCAATCAACCAGCGCAGAGCAAGCAGAACTTTCTTTGGATCGGTTACGATCGGGAAGGCAAGATGCGGCAGCGAATCATAAGACTGCATCTCCACCACTTTCGGATCGATCATGATGAAGCGCAGTTCTTCCGGCGTAAACCGGAAAAGCATGCTGGCGATTAGCGCGTTAATACAAACGCTTTTGCCGCTCCCAGTCGTTCCCGCCACCAGCAGATGGGGCATTTGCGCTAGGTCGGTGATGATGGCTTTGCCGTAAACGTCCTTGCCCAGCGCAAGCGGAATTTTTGCATGTCCTTTCGCTGCCTCCCAGTCGGGCGATTGCAAGAGTTCCCGCAGTTTCACTGTCACTTTTCGGGTGTTCGCAAGCTCGATGCCCACAGTGTCTTTTCCGGGAATCGGCGCGAGAATGTTAATGCGCTCTGCGCGCGTCGCTCGAGCAAGGTCACGCTCCAAGCTCACGATCTTGTCCACGCGAACGCCCTTCGCTGGATACACTTCGTAGCGCGTAATAGTCGGCCCTTTCGTGATGTCACCCGGCGCCACTGCTATGCCGAACTGCGCCAGCGTATCAATCAAGATTTGCTGGACATGTTCGAGTTCCGCGGGATCGGCAGCGGCGCGCCCCTCCAAATTGTGTTCGTCGAGTAAATCCACTCCGGGGAGCACATAATTTTCGGATTTCCATGCGCGACTTGTCAGACTCGGCGCCGGCTTCGCTTTCTCTTCGCTGACGCGCAATTCGGCGAGAGACGGTTTTCGACGAGCCGGCAGATGCTCACTTGGCAAGGCAGTTGTATCGACCACCTTCGGTTTCGGCCGATCTACGAGTTCGTCCGGCAAAACAATCGGCCCCGCCGGTTCCGGAATGGACCTGCCTTTTTTTCTTAGCTGCTTTTCGAGTAATCGCCGCTGTTTCGCGAGCTGTTTTTCACTGATCTCCAATTGTTGCTTGAGATCGGATCTGCGAAGTCTGCGGCGCAATCGCCATTCCTGCACTCTTACATTGGCGCGCCGGGTGGCGGCAACCGTCTCGCGAATAAGATATATCGGACGCAGTCCAGTCACCAAAATCAGCGTCGTCGCATAGATTCCAATCAAGAGAATAACCGAGCCGACCTGGCCGAGAGCGTTGCGGAGCAAACCGTGATGTTCATCGGCGAACCGATAGCCAACCCAGCCGCCTGGTCCTTGGATGTTGAACGCGGCATGCCAGCCACGCAAATGGTACGGTTGCACATGCAGCAAACACGCACCCGACATGATAAAAAGAATGATCCATGCCAATCGCGGCGTCACGCGCAGGCCCGGGTAAAACAGTTTCGCGGCGCCAAATCCGAGCAGAATTGCGGCCAAAAGGTACGCGCCCGCGCCGATTAATTGATAGCAAATCCCTGCGACAACCGCGCCGACTGGTCCGATGAAATTTTGCGCGGGGTGATTCGATGGTGAAATGTTGCTAAACCAGATCCAGGACGGCACGTCCTTTGGCGTATAGGAGATGAGCGCGAAAAACAGCAATGTGCCGACGAAAAGCAGAACGAGGGCGAAGACTTCGTTCCAAGCGTTGTGTCTGTCCGTGCGAGCCACCGCGTCTGATAGTAATCCGATGGCCGCTTCTTTCAATCATTTGTAGCGGTGCAGGGTACGGGCATGTTGCCTGACTAATTCAGCAGGCGGAAGCCCGTCCGGCCCACAGACCATTCGCCGCAGCGAATCCGTCCGTGGCGGCGAAGTCCGGGCTCCGGATTGGACTGCTTTGGTCTTGCACGACAGGCGAGCCGCCTATTACTGTGCCAGCTCACTATGACTGTTCTCTTTCGCCAGATAATCGTAGCTGTCTCGATCGGCATGGTGCTGTTTTGTGCATCATGCGAAAAACATCGCCTCGGCGAAATGCCGGAAGTCCAAAGGGAACAGAGCGATCCGGCAAAAAGAGTTTGGCCCGAAGGGAGCGAAATGAAATCTGAAAAATCCGCATCCTCACCGACGCCGGCCGAATTTTTTCCACACCAACCTCGTTAGGCAAAGGAGATCACATGTCTAAACACAAATACGCGACCTCACCACCAAATATCAGCACGATGCCGCCAGGCGTGCCATACATCATCGGCAACGAAGCGGCCGAGCGCTTCTCTTATTACGGCATGAAGTCGGTTCTGACCGTCTTCATGGCGCATTACATTTTGAATCAGTCTGGGGTGCTGGCGCCGATGAACCCGAACGAGGCGTACATGTACACCCATTATTTTGTTTTCGGCGTCTATTTCCTCCCGATTCTTGGCGCAATCATCGCAGATGGTTGGGTCGGCAAGTATTGGACAATCCTTTCGCTTTCGATCGCTTACTGCTTTGGCAACCTCACACTCGCCTGCATGGCCACCTCCTGGGGAATTGCAGTGGGACAACGAACGATGCTCGTAATAGGACTGGCGCTGATTTGTTTGGGCGCCGGCGGCATCAAACCATGCGTATCGGCCAACGTGGGCGATCAGTTTGGCGAATCGAACAGGCATCTGCTTTCAAAGATGTTTGGCTGGTTCTATTTCTCGATCAACGCTGGTTCCTTCATCTCCTCTATCCTCTGTCCATGGCTCCTTGCGAATCCCAAGTACGGCCCCGGATGGGCGTTTGGAATTCCAGGCATAGCAATGTTTATCGCCACTTTGTTCTTCTGGGGCGGTCGCAAAAAAATGGTGCATGTGCCGCCAGCGGGGCTTGGCTATTTGCGAGAAACATTCAGCCGCGAAGGTCTCATCACGCTCGCCCGGATCGCGATGGTCTATGTTTTCATTTTGGTCTTCTGGGCACTCTGGGGAATGAGCAACGGTGTCGAATGGACCCTGCAAGCTGAGAAAATGAATTTGCATTGGCTCGGCATGGACTTGCTCGCCGCCCAGGTGCAGACGGCGAACCCGATCTTGATCCTGATTTTTATCCCGTTAGTGAACTACGTCATTTACCCTGCGCTCAACCGCGTCTTTCCCCTTACTCCACTGCGCAAGATCGGGATCGGCCTTTTTCTCACCGGTTTGTCCTTCATGGTTATTGTTTGGATACAGGGACAAATCGATGCCGGTTTAAAGCCGACCATAAATTGGCAACTGCTCGCCTACGTCATTCTCACGCTGGGCGAAGCAATGGTTTCGATCACAGGCCTTGAGTTTTCATACACTCAGTCGCCCAATTCGATGAAAAGCTCAGTCATGGCGCTATGGCTTCTCACAGTAGCTTCCGGCGAATTCTTCGTTGGCAAGGTGAACGCTTGGGACTTGAACGTCGACGGCACGCGCAAGCTGACCGACTATCAATACTTCACGTTCTTCACGATTTTGATGTTCGCCGCCGCGGTGGTGTTTGTCGTTGTCGCCTGCTTTTACAAGGGCCGCACTTATCTCCAAACACAGCAGCTCACGCTGGATGAAATCGCGACGGAGCCGATTCTTCACGGCGGCACGCCCAGCTAAGATCGGATGAAAATCATCATTTCAGCTGGCGTCTTGCTGTCGCTGTCGATCTTCAACACATTGGCGACTCCGGAGGACGATGTGTTTAAAAAAACTGCGCACGATTATATCGAGCAATATTTGCAGGCCAATCCGGAGGATGCGACCGAGCTGGGTGACCATCGGTTTGACGGTCAGCTGACCGATTATTCCGCCGAAGCGCGAGCTAAAGAGCTGGCAACACAAAAAGAATTTCGCGAAAAGCTAAATGCTCTCGACGGATCGCGCCTCACGGGCGCCAACAATGTCGATTTTCGCATCCTGAAGGAGAACATCGATTACAAGATTTTCCAGGCTGAAGAGCTGAAGGAAGCGGAGTGGAATCCGCTGGTTTACATGCAGAGCCTGGCCAACAGCCTTTATCTGTTGGTTGCACGGGATTTCGCGCCACCGGAAAAACGGATTCCAAGCTTGCGCCAGCGCATGGAAGCGATTCCACTCGTGATCGCTCAGGCAAAAGCCAATCTTCAGCATCCGCCGCGCGTCCACACGGAAACAGCCATTGAACAAACGCAGGGCGCCATCAATCTAGTGCGCGAAGGACTCGCGCTCCTGCTCGATCGCGCGCCGCAAATGAAGACGGAGCTAGCGCCGTTGCAGGAAAGGACCGCTGCCGCGCTGGAAGATTACAAAAAGTGGCTCCACAACGATCTGCTGCCGCGCTCAGACGGCAATTTCCGTCTTGGTGCCGAGAAGTTCCGAAAGAAGCTTCGCTTCGCGCTCGCGTCCGATTTGTCGATGGAAGAAATCATGAAGCGTGCGCAGGCCGACCTGCAAAAGACGCAAACCGCCATCTATGAAACTGCGCTGCCGCTCTACAAAAGATATTTTCCCAACGTTGACGACAAGACGCTCACAGATAAACACAAAGTGACAGCGGCAGTGCTCGACAAACTTGCCGAGCAACATCCCGACGACGCCACAGTCGTCGGTTACGCCCAAAAGGTTGTCGGCGAAGCGACTGATTTCGTGAAGTCGCATAATCTTGTGACCATTCCGGACACGCCGCTGGATGTGATCGCAATGCCCGAGTTCAAACGCGGCGTAGCCATTGCATATTGCGAGTCGCCTGGGCCGCTGGAGAGAAACGGCAGAACATTTTTCGCCGTCGCGCCCACGCCGAAGGACTGGTCGAAAGAGCGAAAGGAATCGTTTTTTCGTGAATACAACAATTATGAAATTCGCGATTTGACGGTGCACGAAGCGATGCCCGGCCATTACTTGCAGCTTGCTCACGCAAATGAATTCCGGGCGCCCACTCTAGTCCGTGCAATCTTTCGGAGCGGCACATTCATCGAGGGCTGGGCCGTTTATTGCGAGCAAATGATGGCAGAACAAGGTTACGGCGGATCCGAAGTGAAGATGCAGCAGTTGAAGATGCGATTGCGCGCCATCGCTAACGCCATTCTCGATCAAAGCATTCACGCGGGGAATATGACCGAGAAGGAAGCAATGGATTTGATGATGAAAGAAACTTTTCAGCAGGAAGGTGAAGCGGTGGCGAAATGGAAACGCGCGCGGCTCACCTCGGCTCAGCTTTCCACTTATTTCGTCGGCGCAACTGAGCATCTCGACCTGCGCGCTGCAGAAGAGAAAAAACTTGGCAACGATTTCGATTTAAAGAAATACAACGACCAGGTGATTTCCTACGGCAGCCCACCGGTGAAATACGTTCGCGCGCTGCTTCAAGGAACGACGGCTTCCCAGCCGTCGAGTTAAACGTGACGGCTCCGAAGCCGTCACTCCTTGGGCTTGGCAATGGAAACATTGCGCTTCTTTAATCCATACGAAGAGATTCGATATACGGAGAATCTCCTCCCACATTGGCAACAAAAAGGTGCAGTTTACTTCGTCACATTTCGCCTTGGAGACGCGATACCCGCACACCTACGCGCGGAATGGAAAGATGAGCGTGAGGTCTGGCTGCGACTTCATCCGGAACCGTGGAACGCTGAGACCGAGCAGGAATATCACAGACGCTTCTCCAGTGCGATTGAGCGCTGGCTCGACGCCGGTCACGGGTCGTGCGTTCTGGGGCAAATCGAGTGTGCTAGAATTGTCGATGATGCACTTCGCCATTTCGATGGGCAACGGCTTGCGCTGATCTCTTCGGTCGTTATGTCGAATCATGTCCATGCCCCTCTTGGTTCAGAACCAGAACATCCCCTGGAAGATTTGCTTCGTAGCTGGAAAACGTTCACTGCGCGATCCATCAATCGATTACTGGGACGTTCTGGAACTTTTTGGCAACGAAGCTATTTTGATCGGCTTGTGCGGGATGAGAAACATTTTCGAAGGTTACATCCGGCGTAATCCAGAAAAAGCCCGGTTGACCACTGGCGAATACATTCTATACGAGAGTGATCTGGCGAAGCAGATCGAGTAACAAGGAACGACGGCTTGGAAGCCGTCACTCCTTGAGCTTTATTCCCCAATGCCCAACCTTGCTACGTGGATGCGCCCGAAGGATGAAAAATGGTTTCAACCATTTTTTGCCAAGCATCCTGACATTCGTGTTTTCGATGCGCGCACCGGCGACGTTCCGATGGACCAAATGGACGGACTGCTGCTGACGGGCGGGTCGGATATCGCCCCGGAATTTCTGCGCCAGGAAATTGCTGATCCGAGCTTGATCCTCAAAGATATCGATCCTGCGCGGGACCGCTGGGAGTTCGATGCGATTTCGAAGACCGTCGCGCGTGGTTTGCCGATCCTCGGCATTTGCCGAGGTATCCAGGTCTTGAACGTCGCGCTCGGCGGCACGCTTAAGCTCGACATTCCGGATCACGAGCACCCCGACCAAAAAGAGCAGGATATTCAGCCGTTGCGTTACGATACGACCGCGAACCATCGATTCGAAAAAGTAAACAGCTCGCATCACCAGGCGGTCGATCGCATCGCGGACGGTTTCGAAGTCGAGGCGTGGTGCGCTACTGACGATATCATCGAGCAAATGCGCCTGTGGAATTATCCGTTTGCGCTCGCGGTGCAATATCATCCTGAGCGCGGGAAAATTTACGACGCATTATTTGAGGATTTCTTTGACAGAATTAACAAAATTAACTGAATGATTTCAGAAAAGGATTCTGTCGATTCTGTTCATTCTGTCTGAAGGATGCCCACGCCGCAGAGCACCGTCGCGATTGTTTACGATTACGATCAGACGCTTAGCCCGAGTTACATGCAGGAAGACGTGATCTTTCCTGCTTTCGGTATTAATGGCGAAAGTTTCTGGCGACGCTGCGCCGAGCTCATGCGAGAACATGGTTACGACAACGAGCTTGCGTACATGAAGGTAATGCTTGACACCTTCGGCATGGATCGCCCGACGAATGCAGAACTAAGAAAGCTCGGCACCAAATTAAATTTTTACAAAGGCCTGCCCGAGATGTTCGAACAATTTCGAAATGATCTTCTCACTGAAGAACAGATCGCTCACGGCATCAGAGTCGAGCATTACATCATCTCGTCCGGACTAAAGGTGCTGCTCGATGGCAGCCGATTGCAGCCTTATGTCCACGCGATTTTCGGATGCGAATTTGCAGAGGACAAAGAGGGCCGCATCGCTTTCCCAAAGCGTGTCATCAGCCATACACAAAAGACGCAATTCCTATTTAGAATTAACAAGGGTCTGCTCGACATGTCGCAGGACGTCAATGACCACATGGATGCGGACATTCGCCCAATTCCATTCCCAAACATGATCTATGTCGGCGACGGGCCGACTGATGTCCCCTGCTTTACTGTTATGCGAAAGAATGGCGGGCAAGCAATCGCAGTTTACAATCCCGACGATCCACAGCGCGTTAGCTTTCGAAAATGTTACCAGCTCTCAGCCCACGCCGATCGGGTCAAACACATCGCCCCAGCAGATTACCGGCCAAACACGCATCTGCGACTGCTACTGGAACAGATGGTCGAAGAAACGGCCACCCGAATAATCGCCGAGCGCAAGGAAGCAATCGAGACCGGCACCATCCGAGCGCCGAAACATTAACCTTACAAGGAGTGACGGCTTGGCCAGCCGTCATCTTTTAAGTCAACGGCTGCCCAAGCCATCGTTCCCTTGTAGATTACTCGCCGCGATAAACGCAGCGTGCTGTCGGCGTTTCGTGCACGACAATCTGGCAGAGCCTGCCGCATTGAGATTAGAAAGTGTAATTATTATACTGGCTCGAGTGGAGGGT
>Ga0209690_1000681_pt1 | contig 18198 bp, 20 predicted proteins | sample GraSoiAngelo_150_FD_186164 | JGI IMG/M metagenome (GOLD analysis project Ga0209690, IMG submission 186164) | Grasslands soil microbial communities from the Angelo Coastal Reserve, California, USA - 14_1009_09_40cm (SPAdes) (version 2) | ecosystem: Environmental > Terrestrial > Soil > Grasslands ...
CAACGGCTCAACCGTTCAGCTTGCTTCTGTGCGGCGTAGTGTGTCTCGAGGCTTCTTCTCCAACTCGATCGAATCAGTAACCTACTATGTTGAAGCTCACGTGTGGTCATACGCAACATCATTGGACACTCGAGTAAGCGACCCAACGTTCTCGCTCATCGTCGACACCTATTCCGTCAGCGGAGTACGGGCAGGAAGTGGTACCTTCAAACCGAATAGCTATTTGATCTACTCGCTAACTTTCACGACTGCGGACAGCACGGTTGCAAACGCCATCGGTCAACTAGCCTCGAACCATTTGATTCTCGGGATGGATGCCATCGTAAGCGCCGGCATGTATCAGAATCCAGTTACTGTCTCCGACTCGGCCACAGATACCTTCCAGAGTTGAAGTCACTGGCTTTGATGAAGTGAAGTTGGGCGTAGAAGCGCATGGCAAATGCGATGGACTCTGTGAACCGAAGAATCCTGGTGGAATCCCGGTCTACGCCTTCATTGTCTACGACTCAGACTCAGGGCGGATCCTTGGTCAAGAAGCAGGACTTGCAGGAGAGCCATGGAGTAGAGATGTGACCCACAACTTGGCGGAATATACGGGTGCCATCAAAAGCAGTGAAGTGGGTAAGGGAGCACTCGCCGAAGGTCGAACTGTTGATCTACGGCGATTCAGAACTCGTAATCAACCAACTGAACAAGATCTACAAGGTAAGGTCGCAGAGAATGCGCCTGTTGTACGATGAACTCGTTGGTCAGCTAGAGGGACTTTCATGGAAAGCCATCTGGGTCCCACGAGAGCAAAATTCAGAGGCGGACAAGCTCGCCAACGAGTTCTACAGGGATTACTGCATCACGCACGAAGGAAAAGTCATGCCAACTATGAGAGAATCTGGAGCAATTTACTGAGTAGACGAGTGCCTACATAAGCGCGGCGACCCATCGGCGTTGGTCTCGACCTCGTCCCCAATCCGATTGTAGGACTACTCCTTCCCATAATTCTGATAGTCGCCGCGATATGGTTTATGCGGCGTTCTGCGAGGAAGATTCCGGTCTTCCATCCACGTCCAATATGTCACGAGAATATTCGGTTCAGCCTTGGACTGCAAGGGGGCATGCGAGGCCACTTCAAAACCGTCCACCCTGATTACTGGAAATGGCTGAGAAAGTGGATTGCGATCAACACTCTGGTCGCTTTTACAGCTATGATCTCCGTCTTTCCTCTGTTGATATACAACATAATTCCGTCGCGAACCGCCACCGCGCACACTTTTGTCGGAATAGGCATCTGGATGGGTGTGACTTTCTCCGCGTTTGGGACCGGGGCCCTTCATCAACATCGAGGTTGTCGGAAATTCAGGGAAGAATGGTCTCAGAAGCATCCGCTATACCAGCGTAGGTACGGCAACCTTCGCGGAATAGAGGTTGCAGTCACTCCGGTTCAAGGTCGGGTGCGATCCGCATTGGGCTTCGTAATCGACCCGATAACCTCGGCTGTCTTGCACATAATGATACATTTCATGGCTAGGAAAGCTCGCACATCTAGCCTCGACAGGTACGAGGACGGAAAATTGTGGCTATACAACGGATTCGGCCAGCTTGTAGCGATAGACGCGAAAAACCCTGAACCCATGATGATTGACGAACAGCGGCTCAGAATCGCCCTCAAGAAAGGCCAGGTAGAAATTAGAACTGATAACTCGGCAGACCTCAGCCTGATACTCTCTGTCCTGAGCCAAGCTCAGACAGCTTCGAAGGTTTGAGCCTGTCTTCGACCTTCATGAGACCCTTAGTTAGATCTTTGGAGAACTGATTCATCAAAGACACTCGTCGGCGCTTGACCCGTCAATGCTATTCCTTTCCCAAGTTGTTTCGGATCTCTTTGTACAGTTGATCTCTCTTCTTATCTGAGTAATTGTCGTAGCTCAGCTCTAGAATCCTGTAACCTTTCTTCCGCAGTAGTGTTCTGGTCTCTTCGTCTTTCAGCATCTGCGAGGTCTTGAGATGGACCGGGCCGTCAACGAACACGACTAGTGGTCTTGGTTCTACTGCGAAGTAGAAGTCGGCGGTTGTTATTGGTATTTCGACTTGGGTCCGGTAGCTTATCTGGTCTTGTTGCAGGTTGATAGCTAGTTCCTCTTCCATCCGTGAAGGGTTAGCGTGGAGTCGTTCGCGCCAGTCGCTCCGCTGACTCGACATCTGTAGGGTTGAGCTGTCGTTCGGCTATTGCTCAGACACGAGAACGAAACTGCTGACTGCTCCTGGCACACGGCTCGAGGTCCTTTATTTTGGACCTTAGAAGCATTGACGATTATTCGAGGCACAAGAAGATGAGGATGCCTACAGAGCTAAACGGGTGGTCTTACGAACTCATCGAGAAACTAGTTCATGAAGGATACCTAGAGACCGATCAATTTGATTTCAAAGGCGAGTTAAACAGTAAAGATCCGAAGCATGCTGAAAATCTAACCAAAATATCCTGCGCTTTCGCCAACACCGTAGGCGGATTCATAGTTTTTGGAATTGCAGACCTTGATCAAGCTTCCAGGATACCTCGAATCTTTGGAATAACTTTGCATGCCGGTTTGGCAAAGGAGTTCGGAGAGAAGATCAGAGGCGCATCTCCCAACATACTCTTCGACTTCAGGAACCCTCCGATACAGGTCCCTGCATCCACAAAAGTCCTATTCCTTGTTCACATTGGTCAAAGCCCTGATCGCCCTCATATGACAGCTGATGGGAAGTTTTGGAAGAGAACAAACGAAGGGAATAAGCTAATGAGCTATGAGGAAATCAGAGAATCTTTCCTTCACTACGAGGAACGCCGGCACAAAATCAAACATCTGTACCTCGAACTGGTTGAAATCAGGCAAATGGCCAATCTAGTGATAGAAGTGCCGGACCCAACTCAGCAATATCCATTAGCGCCTATCGAAACGACATCACTTAATGCCCTTCTCGTCGATACCTATAGCATGCTACAGAACGATCCGACACTAATTGCAAACCTCTTCAAGATACGCCGAATCGCCTCAGTCATCAACTACCGCATTCAAGCGTTCCACGCAGCAGTGCCCCTGATGCTTACCATCAACTCCACAAGGCAGGCAATTCGACAACTCAACAGAGACCTTGAACGAAACGCAAAATCTATCCTGATGTGGACCGACCAGTGCATCAAAACACTAGAGACGAAATATGGACTGACAAACCCGCCGAATACTTCGGACCTTTCAAGCTAGTCTACTCCGAAACAGGTGATCTTAAGGTCAGCTGTCTAGTTGGCCATAGTAACTTTTCCACTAACGAAAGTGAACTGAGTCGCTTGAGGTTGAGGTAACGTTGAAGTGCTTGTGTTCTAAGAGGAATGCTCATTGAATCTTGTCAATGCGGCTCCCGATTGCCGTAAGCCTATAATCCCAATCTTCTCTGACGATTCGAGTTGCTCAATATGAGCAAGCACGACGGAACCGAAGAAGAGAATCTACGCATTGTGAAGTCTGCCATTGAAGCTCATAACGCCCACGATGTCGGTCGAGCGATCGATTATGAGGCACAGTCAATCATCCATTACTCCCCCGTTCATCCAAAAGGCCTTCTAGGTCGAGAGTCAGCGATATCAACACTGAAGGCTGATTTCCTGGCTTTTCCCGACCTTCAATTCAAGGTCTATCAGATCATTGGCGAAGCCGACTGCGTTAGCGTGCATGGAGTTGTAACCGGAACCAATACAGGACCATACACGATCGAAAAAGGCAAAACCGTAAAGGCTTCGAACCGGGAAATTCGGATTCCGCAAGCATATTTCCACCGATTGAACGGTGGGAAGATTGTCGAAACGTACGAGTTCTGGGATATGCGCCGTTTGATGGCACAGCTAGGCTTTCTCAGGAAAAACCTGTTTAGAGCATTCTTTCTCATCGCTCTCGGATTAATCACGATGACTGCCGATGCTACAATCTTTTTCAGATCGGATCCCCTATTTCCATTCTCAGGTCTCTTGATCGGAATCGTGGTGGTAATCCTGGGTACCAACTGGCTCGGGAAAACGCTCCTAGAGATCAGCAGAACTGAGTGAGACACCACACCCAACCATCACGCGGAGAGAGAGGGACAAATCGATTCCATTACAAATTAGCTGAGTCCAGGCGGGTCCACGGTAAGAGCGATTTCAAGTCAGGAGACCTCGAAAAAAGATTCATTCTGGACGAGGCTGTCGAATCTTCTAGGCGGTGCCATAGACATTCTGGACTGAGGATCGTGACTGATACGGTGAAACCGCATGCTGAGCCGCTGATTCCACCGATCGCGTCGCGATCCTCATACAATGGATATTCTTATTATGACAGATTCGGAGCTTTTCATGGAACGTAGTTGAGAAGCCGACTCGCATTTCCGATCGTCGCACTCGTATTGATGATGGCAGTACTGCCGGCCCACGCAGTGACCAAGGTTGGCAAGAACATCGACATCACCGCAAGCAACGACCCTACTGAGCGCCAGCAGGTCGAGCCCACAATAGCCGTCGACCCGAGGAACCCGAACATCATCGTGGCCGGGGCTCAAGATTATCGCCTGCTCAGCGTCGGTGGGCACAGATGGCACGGGTTCTACAGATCCATAGACGATGGGCTAACCTGGACAGTAAGCCTTGTACCCGGATTCCCTGGAGACAACTCGTCCCAGGGACTCTCGTCTCCTCTGCATGCTTTCCAGTGCACATCAGATCCTGTTCTGACCTTCGACCGGAACGGAAACGTCTACTACACCGGCATAACCTGCTCCACGCCAGGCTTCACCCTGTTCGTAGTCAAGTACACGGACGACGGTGCCACCTATTCGGGCGCCACTATTTTCCCTGTATCAACCTACCACGAAGCGGATAAGCCCTGGATTGCAGTCGACACGTCTGGCGGGCCAAACGACGGAAGTGTGTACATAACCTACGATGCTGTAGGCTTTCAGAGCGCTATTTTGGTGAGCTCGAAGGACGGGGGTCAGACATGGTCGCTCCCGCTGATGGTTAATCCCGGGGCTTTCTTCACGGGTATTACTGTGGACCCTCAGGGGAGAGTGTTCGTCTCCAGCCTCCGCGGTGGTCCTTCCCGTGCATCAATGTTCATCAGTGTATCGACCGACGGAGGCCAAACATTTACGACACATGAAACGGTCAAGGTGACCGAGCTGCCTCCAACTCTGCCCGGCAACTCTTTCCGAACCTTCACAACCCCCCAACTGGCCTCAGACGGTAACGGTGTCTATGTAGTCTGGGACGATTATGAGCTGGGGAACAGCAACGTCATGTTTGCCAGGTCCACGGACGGCGGAAACACTTGGACCACGCCAACTCGGGTCAATGACGTCATCACTGGCCAACACTTCTTCTCGAGCATCGCAGCCAGCGGAGGGGTCATCAGCATTGTCTGGTACGACAGCAGATTCGGACAACTCTCTAACGGAACCATAACGGGGCTCACCGTCTTCTACGCACAGTCTACAAACGCCGACTCCAGCTTCTCGAAGAACATCCGCGTGACCTCGGCCTCGTTCAATCCCAACCTTGTGGAGAGGGCCGACTTCGGCGTCACTCAACCCTTCATGGGAGACTACATTCAGGTCGCCGCGAGTCCGGGCGCTGCACACCCTATCTGGGCGGACAATAGAGACGCCTGCAGCAACACGGTGCCCATCTTCGGTTGCACCAACCAGGACTTATTCACTGCCACGATAAGGTTCTAAACGGCACGAATTCCGCGAAACCACTCTACGACTATTTGTCCCAGAGAGTGCTGGGGAACATTGGCGAATCTTCCCTCCAGATAGCATCCCCTCCGACCAGCTTCTTCGAAACTGCTGGAAGTCTGGAGCTCATTTCATTCTGCGGCGCGTAAGGACTCTTATGCACGTCGTGCTTCACCACAATTCAGTTCTTCCTCCAAGCCACCACTCTTCTTCCACAGAGAAGAATGAGGTGAGACCATCAAGATTGTCGAGTCCCCAGACTTGGCTATTCTAAGAAGATGGTGATCCCGTCAAAATTGTTATATCGCTTACAAGTTCGCAACATGGATAGTCAGGAAAATGACACATTCCCAAAACGCTACTCGCGTCCGCATGGCCCTAATAACCGTCGCCGCCTTGACATTATTCTTGGCGTCCGCTCCCCTTGCCCGGGCTACAGGCCTCCCGAATTGCAATGAGTCTGGATCGTCGCCCTGCTTCGAGATGGTCTGGGTGAATGGGGTTCAGGTCACGATGACGTTTGCCCAAGCCCCATTCCTCGCGACACCCAACGCCAAAATTGACCCCTTCTATGTAATCGCGCCACAAACCGACACCCCACAGGGGGGCCCGGTGCCCTTCTTCCACGACCACGTCGTAGGCGACGCGCCACAACAAAACCGTGGCGACTACAACGTTATCCTGCACGGCTTCCTAGTCTTTTGTAGCGCTGAGGGCATCTCCAGCGGAGGTTGCGTGCCTACGTTCACCTCATCACCCCAGGGAACCCTGCCCTTTGCCAAGACAGTGAACGGGCAGATGCTGACATCGGCCGACACCATAGAGTCATCCGCAAACTCCGGGCTCATCGTGCTAGTCGACACCGGGGCATTGATCCTCGGTACAATCAACCCCAACAATTAGACAAATCCTTCCTCCGGACCATCTACCTTTTTTTCAATGACCCTCGCCTTCTGAACGCTGCATACAAGAAGTTCTCCGAGAAAAGATTAGAGCATGCTGATGCCTATCCGGTCAAGAAGCCACCAGTAGCAGCGTACAACTTTCCCCGCCGACTCTCGATGCATCTCAAGAATGGTTTCACCGAATATCGCGATAATGACTGGTACCTTGTAGTAAGAAAACGACCCGCAACGCACCTCCGATCCGTGGTCGTGTAGAACGTCTTTTACCTCTGCTACAGGATCGAAGTTACAGTAGAAGCTTGACCTACTCCTTCGCCCGGCCTTGAAGCTTTGAACCGGCTCGGGATAGCCCTCGGCTTGATAGTTGTGGCTGTTGCTCTGGTCGTTGGAGCAGTCTTATTCTCGAATGCTCCTCCCCAAACTTCGAACAACGTCAACGCGCTGAGCTTCACATATACTGTCAACAACAACACGTTTACGTTCTATGCAGCAGACGGCTTCACAAATTACTCTTGGGACTTTGGAGACTCTTCGACTGGCGCGGGGTCGGTTGTCTCACACACCTATCAGACGAACGGAAACTACCAGGTTACTCTCATAGCTGATCCATTGACTGGTCCATCAGGGTCCTTGTCAGCGTTCAAACAAGTACTCGTTACCACAGTAACCACACTAATCCACCACTATTTCGAAAACTTGAACGTGACCATGGGAAACAGCGCTACCTGACCTCTAGAACTCGCCCGCATGGACTCATAGTAAGGGATTAGACCCAGGTCCGGCGCGGAATCCGCGACCAGACACAAACCAGCTCAAAAGTTAACTCCAACAATTGTGTAGGAGAAGGGTTGGTTTCGCAGACAATGTCCGTCTCAACATGTCCTAGATGTGGTGCAAGCAACGCCCCACCTGCGCGTTTCTGCAGTACCTGCGGCACATCACTAATAACCGTCCCAGCTCCCACGCTCCCCCCGATGGGTTATGCTCCGCCTCCCGCCCAACAATACTATCCGTACCAGTATCCCGCAAACTCCTGGGAGGTCGCGCGAACAAACAAGATAAACAACAGTCTCACAGGACTGCTCCTACTCGTCATCGGCGTGCTGATCGCCTGGATTCCCTTTGCAGGGTTCATCGGCGGAATAGTAGGCTTCATCGGCGGAATCCTGGTCTACATCGGACGCGAACCCTTCGGCACAGACCACGTCCGCAATACTACACTAGCCCTGATATTCTTCGTCGTCGGAATCGCAGGCACGATATTCGGATTCTTCTACGCCTTGACCTACGGAATCTCGTCGGGGCTTGGCGCCTCAGTCGTGGGTCTATTCGGCATCGTATTCCTGATCGGCGGCGCAATCTTCGGGCTCGCAGAAGTCCTCCTCACATACTCCCTCCAGAGCAGCAATCGTCACATGCTACTCTGGACAGCTTACGGAATATCGATATTCCTCGGCGTCGTCAACGTGTTCCTCCTCCCGTTTGGCAGCGGCGGATTCTGGACATTATACTTCGGCACTGGAGTATTCCTCTTCACAGGCTTCCTCGCCGCCATACCAGCCGCACTCTACGGGACAGCGTTCTACCTGGCACGAGAAAGAATCGTCCGTCACGAAATACCGCCACCAATGAAACAACAAGAGCCAGGAAAACCACCCTGGTAGAAAATTTCTCAAAAGAAAGCCATGTAGTTGGGTTACCGCGTTCGCTTGTGTCTATGATGCCTGACAAAGAGCGCGTCGTCTTGTAGTTTGATCACTGGTTCCTGTTCCATCGGTGACGGGTTGGGCGATGCGGCAGTTTATTCTGCTGAGGGGGACGGGAGGGTTGTCTGTGGACTCCTCGCCGGCAATGTGATTGAGGGAATCGTGTTTTCAGATCATCGTGACGCTGATGTTTGCGACTTTCTCTATGGTCTGAAAGTCCTTGTCCGAGGTGACTATTTCATCAGCGCCGTTTGCAACGGCGATCCCGGATATGAGAACGTCTAGTGCATTGATGGGCTTTCCAATCCGCAATAACGCGCCCATTATCTTTGAGGCTTCTTCGGTCGCGGCAGAGTCCAAGGCGAGGAACTGACTCTCTCTCGCAAAGGCTCTCACAGCCTTTTCCCTCTTCAAGAGTCTGCGATGGAAGATGGGACTGAGAAGCTCGAATAGTGAAATGCTAGTAACGCCGACCGTGTCTCCTCGATTCCTCCCTTTTTCAATAATTCTCTTGGTCTTCTCGCCCTTGCGGAGAAAGTCGATTATTGCAGAGGTGTCCAGTACTAGCGTGTTCGCACCACGCTTCTCTTCCTCGTCTCCTTCACACTGGTCTCGATAAACGCGACGTCTTCACCCTCATCCCATGCACCCCACAAGGACAACAAATCTCCCCGTCTCTCGAGAAGCTTTTCGATCACGTCACTAAAGCTGTCACCATCCTTCTTGGCTTCTGAAAGCTTCCTGTAAACATCCTCTCGAATAGCAAGATTCTTGGATGCCATACATAGATATGTATACAGTACTGTGTACTAAAGATTACGTTCGAGAGAGCTGAATCTCGCGAAAGGTTTCACAGGCAGACTTTCAGGTCACCGTCGGTGTATCTCAAGAACGGTTTCACAGAGTACCCCGATAACGACCGGTACCTTGTAGTAGGAAAACGACTTGGGACCCCGCCGAGTAAAGCGGAATCCTTTCGAGGACTGAAGAGGTTAGCGATCGGTTGCTTCTCCCAACCAGGCCGAAGGAGACGTTTGACGGTGATCCCTGGCCCGAGATTTTTGCGACGGTCTATGATCCAATTGAGATGCTAACGTTCGCCGCGGCAAGGACGAGGAAAGTTAAGCTCGGCACGAGCGTGATGAGCGCTCTCTTCCAGAATCCCGTAACCCTCGCCCGACGTTTCGCAACACTAGACAGACTGAGCAATGGAAGAGCAATTGCCGGCCTCGGCCAGGGCGACTTTAGAGACGAGTTTGAAGCTGCCAACGTCCCGATGAAAAGGCGTGGAAGAGGATTTGAGGAATTTGCTAGAGCAATGCGCGCCGTCTGGGGCCCAGACCCCGTCAGCTTCACTGGAGACTTCTACAATATCCCGGAATCAAGAATCGGGCCGAAACCCGTACAGCCTGGCGGCATACCAATGCTACTGGGCGCCTTCGCTCCCGCATCACTCGAGCGGGCGGCAAGAATTGCCGACGGGATCATGCCGGCTGCGGGAAGAAGCACCGCGATTGAGAAGTTGAGTCAGACAATCAATAACTTTCGCGATATGGTGCGAAGAGAAGGTCGTAACCCCGAAGAGATCAGGTGGATCCTGAGAGCCCACAACCCCCTGGAGGAAGAAAAAGCCAGAGCCTCGAGCGTTATTGGGAGGTACGCCTCAACAAGCCGCAGAAGATTTCCCAAGACTCAAGGAGCTCGGCATAGATCACGTATTCTACGACATGAATCATCCGGCCCAAGTTCCAATAGACACTCAACTAGTGCTGCTTAGAAGGCTCGTGCGGCTGATCAAGGCCTAGGAATGCGCTGCTTGAAACCCGCCACCTGCCGCTTCCCCGGATAGGTCTAATCCACTGACTGGGAGGATTATTCCCCCAGAAATGGACTAGTACGAGCGATAGCATCCAAGTTTATCTGCCGGAACCAGCCTCAGTGAGAACATCCCGGTTCGACCGGACTGGGTATCTGTCATAACCTGTGATAAATTTGGGCTAATCGGCAGAGGTTCGGAAACGCGATATGGGCTATGATTTCTCTAGTTATGGACGGCCGTCATCAAACACACCTTAACTAAGATTGAGCGATCCGTGGGAGTAAGATTGAATCCCCATCAATTGCAGGTAGGAATCCGGGACTTGGCGCCGGGACTTTGGATTTGGCGCGCTAGACACCCATTCTGGCAAGCTGGGGCGGACTGGCAGCCGGTGGTAACTTCAACCTTCGTCGAGTCGAAGGGCGAACGGCTGGTGCTAGACCCGCTCGCTCCGACTCTGGACAATATTGGTCTCTGGGAAAGACTCGACCAGTACCCCCCAACCGCAGCCGTGGTTTTGATGCCGGATCACGTCCGAGACATCGATCTGTTCGTGAGACGCTACGGCGCTCGTCCTTTCGGGCCGATGTTCTTCTTTCCAGACGACATCCCAAAGACCAAATTGGAACCAATCATCGCGGACAGCAAGCTCCCAGGGGGTTTGATCGCCCTTTACGACGGGCGCGGACGTCTCGAAACCCCCATGTGGCTTCCCGAACATCGCGTCATAGTGTTCGGGGACGCCCTTACAGAACGGGACGGACAACTTCGAGTTTGGGGCTGCAGAGCAGGGCACGAAAAGCGTGAACTGCCCGCTCTTCGGGAAATGCTTGAACTCCACTTCGAGAAGGTGATTATATCTCATTGTGACAATGAACCTGTGCATACTCGCGCAGAGTTCGAGAAAGCACTGGAGCGTCCCCCATGGGAGGGCTAGTCACGGCGGCAACCCTATTCATTCCCATTCGCCTTACCTTGGACACCACGCCTCAACAGGGGGAAATGTTAACCGACAATTTATCGACATTCGAAAAGGTCGCAAGTCCCCGCCGTTTCATTAGGACAAGCAGTAACTCAATTATTCCCTCAGATTAGAGTGAGTAATTCGCGTTAATCGAGGGCGGTTCTCCAACGGGCCAAAGGGTTTTCGGTTATGCACTAATAGGCGGTCTCGGTCGAGAAATGGCTGACAGAGTATACGTTCCTATGCGAGAGCGTTCTGTGGCGTGGCGAGATCTGGAAGGCATGCCCGTTGGCTCGCTTTGGAAGGATCTTTTTTGGCCAGCCTTCGCCGTCCCTGGAAAACGCTCGTCGAGTCAGACTTTTTTCTGATTTCGGCAATAAATCAGTTTGGCTAGTCAGGTCTGGTTTTTGAAAATCTGTAGCCTGCGACGAAGAAGAAGCCTATGATGCCGAGCGCTATGATTGGAATCTTGATATCGATCTGATAGGCTGGAAAACCAAAATTGTTCAGGATTGATTGGGTGAGAGAGTTCTCGTATTGCGTGATCAGGGTGTCATTGTAGACTACGATAGATGAGATCTCGGAGTGTACGAAGCCTGCCCCGAATGCTCTCGCATAGCGGCCTTGGACGTTCTTTTGGGCGCCTAGTTTTTCATGGGTGAACCCGTCAAAGATTCCTATGGAGAGGTTAGCAGCTTCGAGGTGGGATGCGATCGCTTGTAAGGCCCCGTTGATACCCCCGTCTCCATCGCTGAGAACCACAAGGGGTTCTGTGGGATGGTGTGACGCGTCAAAGCCGTGGATCTGTATAATCACTGAACCAAACTTGGTGAAGGCTTCATGGGCGGTTTCGAAGATGCTCTGTGTTCTGTGAGCCATGTCGGTCTCACCGTTTGGACCGAACGTTCTCTCTACACCTGATACCAAGAGAGCGGTAACGTGTGGATAGGCGCTGGCGAAGATTGTGTAAGCTATCTCTTGGCTGTTGAAGTCTGTGACTGGATGTGGGGCTTCTATTATGACTGGGTCATCGAGGGACTCCTTTCCGCTGTGAACAGGTATGATCCCCATCCTCGGTTTACGGTTGTGTTTTCCATTAAGACGTAGTACTTGTTGCCAGTTACCGAATCGTTCACAGGGATCAGCTGGTAGTTCAGCTGTGTTGCCACGTTGGATGCGCTAAGGATCGAAGCCGCGTCGTTCTGGGATACCCCCGTGTCAATCAATCCGAAAATTGTGCTCATCGTTGAATAGTCTGAAGAGGAGGGCTCAGTATAGTTTCCAGGTATGAGCCCGATGAACCTGTTCTGTATCAGATTGTAGACCTGCTGCAGTGGCTCTGTAACCCAAGTGATACCTGTCGGCGGGAGCGGACTGGTATTGACCGACAAATGATGAACCGGCATGGAAAAAGTCGAGACTATTACGAGCAGAATTATTACGGAAATTATCGGCATGATTCTTCTGGGTCTCTTCTTCGCCTGAGCGGGCAAGGAGCATGATCACTTTCCAGTGACGGCGTAGAGTATTACGTACGTGATGACGGAGACGATTGTCAGAGCATAGATCGTCTTGGTGATTCCCTGTCTCTCCATGCTGTTCGCAACTAGCCCGGGTATGATGAATCCGATGACCTGGAAGATTCCGGTTGGTCCGACGCTTGCTACCTGGCCGTAGGTGAGTGCGAGTGCTACAAGAGACTGGATTCCCCAGGCGATGACGAAACTCATCAGCATCATGAACGAGAATTTTCTTCTTCCAAAGAGGACAATGTATCCGGCAACTTTCTTGAGCGCGAACAGTGTGATAATTGCGACCGCAAACGTCGAGAGCAGCAAGTAGGGTCTGTCGAGGGTTAGAGCTACGTAGCCAGGGACGATGACTCCTCCAGGAACGAGGTTCTGTTTCTCATAGAACAGCATGCTAACGGCGATTCCCAGCGCGATAGCGACCTCGGCGGTGTCGAGGGTAACCCCATAGACCACCATCTAATTCCGAGACTCCATCGGATGTGAGTCTTCCTTCTCAGACAGTCTCTCGAACGCGTCGATGAAATCCTCAATTCCGATCATATTCCCACAGCCGAACAGGGTTAGGCCTTGACCCGATTCGAGAGACATCTTCGAGAGGAAATCCATGATTGCTGGAACGTCGACAGCCCCTAAATTCACAATCTTCTCCTTCGCGTAGCCTTCTCGGCTTGCCTGGCCTACGAACAGGTTCGTCATTTCTCCCACGACGAGTATTTTCTCAAACGGCATTCGCGCCATGAATTGGGCGAATTCTAAAGTTCTCGTAACCCTGTCCTCTCGAGCATGGAACATTCCGACGAGCATTCTCTGTTCTTCTATGACTCGTCGGCGGCTGAGTTCTTGGAATACGAGTCTCGTCGAGTCGACGTCGTTGACGCCGAAGGCTGCGATGAGCCTCACGTTGTGATTGGCGACCGTCCCGTTGAGGATGCGTGTTAGACCCGGGTCAGGTTTCGCGTCGAGCATTCCCTTCAGTGCTTCATCCGGTGGGACACTGAGTAGTTCGCAGACTCTGAGTGCTACTGCGATGTTTTCCTTGAAGATCATGTAGGAGAATTTGGAGAGATTCTCGTCGGGGACGGTGTCAGGGTCGACCTCTATGAGTTTCGCATTCTTCTCTTCCGCTCTCTTTCTGATGATCGGTAGGTACTTCTTCTCCGCGGTAACAACGACCCCGTTGCTTGGGACTATTCCGGAAAGGTTCCAAGCAACATCTTCCAGTGATGGTCCCATGACGTCCAGGTGATCGGCACGGACGTTTGTGATAACTGAGATTGTTGACCTAACGAACCTGCTCTCTGCGATTATGTTCTTTGGCCGGATGGACATGCATTCGAAAACTATCGCGTCTGCGCCGCCCGCGTCGGCTACACTCTCGATTATTCTAGGCTGTTCTCTGAGGTTAGGCTGTTCATGGTGACTACGGATTCCACGCTCTGTCCCTTCAGGGTCGATTAGTCTCGCGGCCTTTCCCGTGGTCTTGGTTACTACCCGCCAGCCGTGGTGTCTAAGGGCGGCTCCGATTAGTCTGGTAGTAGTTGTCTTTCCTCTTATTCCGGTCACGTGTATTCTCGTTGGGATCTTGGCGATAGCCTTGGAGTCTGCCACATATTCTCTTACGAAACCCGCGGCGAAGCAGGCTAGGATGGAGCCGATGAGTACGCCGGGAGCCTTGACTAGTGGAATGTAGTAGTCTACTCCGAACCAGTGGTAGATGGGCCAGAGAAATGCGATTATTGACTGGATTGGGATCGCTCGGGGTAGCCAGATTAGAAGGAACGTGATGAGAAAGGCGGTCTCGCCGAGTCTCCGGAGCGAGAGTTTCCACAATTCACTTTTCCACCAGTCCATGATACTTAGCCCTGTGCTTTCTCTCGTATGCGATGGCGACCGCGACAATTAGGGCGAGGGGGATTACGATGTAGAGCCAGGAGAGATTCTGGAAGAGGGAGGGAGACGATATGGTCTGGCAGTTGGCAAGGTTGACCGGGGTCTCGGGGGAGAGTACGTTCGTGTCATGAATTACTAGGTACGAGTCGACGATGCCGCTTACGGTATTGACTGTTGTTAATGCGTTGCCAGGGTTGGTTGTGTTGAGGAAGAATCTGAAAGTCCCATCGGGATACTGTGCTGTTAGCGTGTAGTTGAGTAGTTTCGATGAGGATGTGAGGATGTTGTACCAAGCGTTGCTGGAGCATGATCTGAGATCGTTTGCGATCGAGAGCATGTGATAGGCGCCCGTCGGGTACAGTCCTTCTCCATTGTCCGGAAGGGAGAAGTTCCCGTTAGACTGGAGATACAGGCTAGTGAGGTAAGACTCGGCCCGGTACGCCGAATATGCGTAGGTCAGATTGTTGTGGAGGTAGACGCTTGAATCTAGATCTCTCGCCAAATCCTCTACAAGGTAGGATTTGAAGAGGTTGACCGTGACGATGTTACCGTCTGACTGTTGTCTCTTTACAAGCTGGTTCGCAACCCCGGTCTCTAGTGTCTGATAGGATTGGCTGAGAGAATTGCCTTGGAGCCTGAAGTAGCTGTCAGTGTAAGTGATTGGCTTGAGAAACCGGAGAAGCTTGGCAAAGTCGATGAGCGGATCTGCGGCTGCTGATGTGGCCCCTATCTGGTTGTAGTTGGTGTTCAGGTCTTGGACCGCTGCCGTGAAGTCCGAGGCCGGGGGTAGCGCAGATCCGCTATAGTGTGCGAACCAGACAGCATTCGAGAGCGTCCAAGCGACCGTGTCGAAATAGTCGCTTCTGGAAGGCAGGTTGAGATGCATGTTCTGGGTGACGTTGATCATGTCAGACCTTGCGGTCGGGTCGAGCGTTAGCCCGTAGGCTCTTGACAGGAATTTCTGTGCGTCGAGGTTCACCTGGAACTGTAGGTTGAGGTTTGCAGGGGACCATATTCCGTAGCTGATAAACGACGGATTCTGAAGCAGAATGTGCTCTGCCTTAGTCATGTTCCGGATAATTGTCCTGGTCGTTGAGTTGCCAATTTCTAGTTGAAGGTAGGTCATAGTTCTACCTACTAGGGATGTTGCCCAGAGATTGTTCGAAGTGCCTTGAAGCGTCGCGGTGCCATTAGGAAGAACTCTTGACTCGGCCCACGTGAGGACTTGCCTCATTGAGGCGTTTAACGCGGCGGTGTTCAAGGTGGGAGGATTTATCGGACTGACTGCAGCCGAGGATTGGAACGAAGGAAAGATGTTAGACGTAATTGGGGTGCTCGACAAGATGATCCCGATTAGGAAGAAGACTGGCATTCGAGCCACGGAAGCTCTAGACCCCATTCTACACGCCTCCTCGCGTCCGCGTTTGATCGCTGGATAATTGATGATTGTTACTGTTCAGCCAAGTTATCGAAGACTTTGGTCGCTCTATAGGTAATATGGCTGAATTCGATGTGAACTATCATCTTTGATAGAATGTGCCGGACGACGAACTTGGCCGAGACATGAGTCTTAAGTAGGAAATTCACGGAAGATCGGTGAATGCGAGTTCCGAATCAGGTTCGCCAATTGTCTCTATGCTCTGTCCAAAGTGCGGACAAAGGATAGACTCTGCTATACTCTGCTCAACCTGTGGTCTTTTGGGGAATGCGTCAGATTCGGCCAAAGTTGAGTTTGCGAAGACAGAGAATCACACGCTGAGAAATTATGCGATACCCATCCTGATTCTCTCCGCTTTGTTAGTATTAGTATTATTACTAGGACGTCCTCCTCCAGAATGATAACGCTTCTAATATGGACCGCAGAGTCCTAGTGAGGCGGTCTCGGTGATGCCCAGGATCACTAGTAGCACTTAGCACTTAACCGGTTTCTCGGAACTTGAGGGACGCTTCGACATACTTCGCCAGTTTTCTCTTGAGCTTCGCGGAGATCTTAATTGCAGATCTGGTCTTGTAGTCGTAGGCTACCTGTGTAGTCCTGCCTATTGCGTATTGGACCCCTCTGGGTCCGTGGATGGAGTAGTCGAGATCCCATGAGCGGTCTCCTATCCTACTCACCCATACTGAGACCGTGATTCTGCGTTCGTCTCTGATCGGCTTCTTGAACTCGGCGCGCGCCGAGGCGATGATAAAGCCGGGACGGAACCCTTCTCTTACCTGTCCCAGCCTCCTTGCAAGCTCGACACGGGCAGTCTCCATGTACTGGAGATACGTCGCGTTGTTGACATGACCCATGACGTCAATGTCCCGGAACTGGACTGGCAGATCAATGCTAAACTTCAACGACAATCCTTCCCTGCCTAGAGGACAACCTCAGACCTGGTCATGTGAGATTTTCACGTCCATACCTTTTATCTGCTGAAGAAAAGTCTGCTCTTGCCTTGGAAAATAAGTTCAAGCATCCGGTTCATCACTTCCAGATCCAGGTCTCGAATATTCAGAAGTCTGCAGTGTTCTATGGCGAGCTGCTAGGCCGACTAGGCTTTGCCAAGGTCTTCGAAACGGAGGGAGCGGTGGAATGGCAGAAGGAGGGAACCAGAATAATCGTCGCCCAGTCTCCCAAAAGGTTCCTCACGGATGGCTATCATCGAAAACGTGTCGGTCTCAACCACATAGCCTTCCGAGCACCAAGCCGCGCAGCAGTCGACGACCTCTATCACAACTATCTGGTTCCCAAGAAGATCCCGACACTCTACGGCGGGCCCAAGGAGTGGAAGGACTATGATCCGGGCTATTACGCGGTCTACTTCGAGGATCCCGACCGGATGAAGCTCGAACTAGTGCATGTTCCAGGCGATTTGTAGAACGAGACGTAGTTGGTTTACCTGTGGGCGTAGTAGACAGTTACTTGCGCATCATTCATTGAATCGATTCTGCCGAATCCGAACCTAACCATTTGGATAATGCTCCCCGCCCTCTCCTGGCGAATATTCGTCTCGACCGGACCCTTCGTTCTTGACGCATCAGGCATCACAACTTCTGCGATCATATTGTTCCCGCTTGGTAGCCAGTTGACCAGGGGCGCCTTGATTTCTCGTGCTTTCATGTAGTCCTGGCTGTGGAACGCGGCTGTGATCAAGTTGTTTTCCACGCTATTGATCTCAACGTTGAACAGTTCCATCAGTCGGACCACTTTGCTCTTTCTTAGAAGATCAATGTCAGATGAAGGGATCAGTAGGTTGGCTGAGCCGTTCTTTGGGACCACCTTGAAGAGTCTGTCTGGAAGGTCCTTCCTTTCTGGATGTAACGGCAGACGCGCATCGTAGGTCCGTTCGACCCCTGAGACTGTTATTGTGATCGGGTTTGCGATGAAGCTGTACCTGTGCGCAATCTTGTCGATCTCCTTCCGGTTCGTAGCGTTCACATTGTGCCAGCTGAGCGTCGCGTCCACCGGTCTAGGTCCCATCTCGTAGACAATCTTCCTCAACGCGCTCGGAACATACCCTCTCCTCCTGAGCGCGGCCAGGGTCGGGAGTCTCGGGTCCGAGTAGCCGTCCACAAGGCCCTCCTCGATCTCCTTGACCATCAACGACTTGCTGAGCTTGATATCCGTCGTCTTCAACCGTCCGTAATGGACATACTCCTGAAT
>Ga0209690_1000682_pt1 | contig 18193 bp, 17 predicted proteins | sample GraSoiAngelo_150_FD_186164 | JGI IMG/M metagenome (GOLD analysis project Ga0209690, IMG submission 186164) | Grasslands soil microbial communities from the Angelo Coastal Reserve, California, USA - 14_1009_09_40cm (SPAdes) (version 2) | ecosystem: Environmental > Terrestrial > Soil > Grasslands ...
TCGAGATCCACCAGTACTAGGCGCTGCTCTCGACGGACGGCGAATTCGTTTCGCGCGTCTGAACGAGCCGTCGACGATATATACCGAGACGATTTCATCGCGTTCTTGCAAGCGGCGCGCTGCCTCAAGAGCCAGTCGGGTCTTTCCGATGCCACCCGGGCCGGTCAGGGTGATCAAACGTGAGCGACGTTCGGCGACCAGCACCTCCGCGATCTCGTTCTCGCGGCCGATGAAGCTCGTGGGCTGATCCGGAAAACTCATAACCCGCCACCGGGAGCTGGGCGATTCGGCTGGACGCGCCCCAGCGCCACGAATCATGCACCACCGGCAGGGGCCGCGCAGTTTCAGCGCTTGAACCGATCGGCGACGCTTCGGCGCAGCCCCACACCTCTATTCCGGCGATACGTTCAGGCCGATTTTTGAGACCGACTTTGAGACCGAACTGAGACTGCGCCTGAAACGCACAGCTCCCAGAATCACTCCCATGACAAGCCGACTCTCGCTAACGGCAGACCGATGAGGCACGTCGCCGGCCCCAACCGCGGCCGTGTCCTTGGGCTGCTGGCCGTGGCTGTCATCGTGGTGTCCGGTCTTGTTGGCGGTGCCGCCTGGATCGCCTGGCAAGTCATCGACAACATTGATGCTCCAGGTCCGGGAGCGACTGGCAGCGGCCCATGCGGACCTGCCGACTCGGTCAACATCAAACTGATATTCGGTGACGGACGTGTGGTCCATGCGTGCACCAGGGATCGTCCTGCGTGTCCAAACCAGACCATTACCGGCACCCTCAACGGACAGAGTCAGACGACGAGGTCGCAGTTCCGCCTTGACAATCAGCTTCGAAGTTCCTCTCGGCGCTATATGTTCTTGGTTGGATTTGACATTCCTTTTGGGCCGGAAATGCCCGAGAGGATTCTTCAGATCAATCCTCAGTCATTCATGCCCGATACCTCCCAATCGGAACCTGGCATCTTGAGCGCTGCGCACGCGGAAATCCAGATGACGCCGCGCGATCCGATCGGGGATGCCTACACTCCGGGGGCGGGGACGCTCACCGTGTCTTCCGCCCACGGGATAGTTCGCGGATACATCAACGCCACCTTCGATCAGGGTTCGCGTCCGGATCGGCCCGAGGCTAAGACGCACGTGGGCCCGGCAAGTCTTACAGGCGATTTCACCTGCATCAGGTAGGCACAATGGGAGCTGGTTCCTTGCGCTTGTGCACAGGCTTGCGGGCCGCTGCGATCTAGCGATAGCCTTCGTCGAGAGAATTCAGCTGTGCCTGACGCGATGGCGCCAGACGGTTCAGAAATCTATTTCCGCGTGCTCGATGCGGAGCGGGCAAGCCTGGTCGAGGTCATCCTGGCGCCCGGGCGCACAAGCCGCCCGGTGCGTCACCGAACGGTTGAGGAGATCTGGTATTTCCTCGCCGGGTCAGGTGAGGTGTGGTTGCGGTCGCCCGACGGCGCCAACACGACACACCGACTGAGACAGGGGTCGACGGTGACGATTCCTACAAATTGGGACTTTCAATTTCGTTCCGACGGTGTGGACCCGCTCAGGTTCCTGTGCTTCACCATACCGCCCTGGCCCGGCAACGATGAAGCGATCTTGGTTTCCGAAGGCGGCCTTGGCCCGGCGAACCTTTGATTCGCGGAAATCGACCGATCCCGTGAAATTCGCATGGGAACTGCGTAGGGCGTGGGGCGTTTCTATTTAGTTGGAGGTGCGCTGATGGATTTGGCGACCCTTGCAGTCGACGTCGTGATCGCCCTGTGGATAACCGCCGTCATCGTGGCGGTGGCGCGCGCATGGCAGTCCCGCATGCCGCGACTCGCTCCTCTGGCTCCCGAAGCACAAGGCCGTTATCGGCAGGCCTGGGAGAATGTCATGGCGCGATTCATATCCGCACCGCGAGAATCAGTTCGGCAGGCCGACTCCTTGGTGACTTCCGTGCTGCGTGACAGAGGTCATCCTCTCGACTACGTGCGGCTTCCACGCCAGATGATCGAGGCTCGCCGCAAGACGATCGACGGCGAGGAGCGCGGCCAGACGGAGCCACTCCGCCAGGCTCTGCTTGCTTACCGCGCCGTCTTCGAGCAGGCACTGGGCGGCCGCGGCCGGGAAAAGGCACCGGATCGCAGCCGGGAGATGGCCTGACCGCCGCTCTGGACGTCTAAGCAAAGCGACCCCGCACGCTGATCTCGTTGTCGACCTCGACGAGCTTCAGGCGGCTGTGCGCGCCCGAGCGCAGCCTGACCCTCGACTCCGGCACATCGAAAAGCTTGGCGACGGCCGCGAGCACTGCCTCGTTGGCGGCGCCCTCGACCGGCGGTGCGTTGACCCACAGCTCCAGCAGGCCGTCCTTCCATAAGGACCTGGTACGCGAGGCTCGCGGATGGACGCGGACGCTGATCACCACGCCGCCTCAACGTCATGTGATGCCTCCGCTTCTCGATCTTCGCACCTTCCGAAGGCCTTAGCCATCGACCGCAAGAGGGTGAAGGGAGCGCGTCGGCGCTCCCTCGTCACCTACTCGTCGAAAAAGACGCCGTTGCGCTCTCGGCCGATAACGGAACGCACGTTTGTGGTGGTGTTCGCGGGGTCTGAGACGAAAGAAAAGCCAGGAGCTGTTGCTGACCATTCGATCTGCACGGCGCACAGACGGAACCTGCCGGTAAAACGGTGTACCGAGTCGGTCACGTTCATGGGCTTCGCGATCGCTTGCCACCGCATTTCGAATGACACGCTGGCGGGGTCGCTCGGACCGTCAATCAATGCGTTGTGGAGGTCGTGGTAGTCCTCCTCATCGAGGTCGTCCAGCGCCAGCGAGGCGGTGCCTGCCTCGAGTTCGACTCCCAGAGAGTCGCCTGCGACCGGCTGTGTCCAAAACAGGCCGCTTTCTCGGATGCCAGGGTTGAAGTCGTGGACCTGGTTGGAGCCAACGGCTCCATTGAACAGGTCCATTCAAATGAAGGCGAAGGTTCCGTGGTGCTTGCGGCCGTCCTCGCCAATGTACAGGCCACTCATGAACCCGTTATCCACCTGGTAACTGAGCCGGGTCTGGGTGCCGGTAGCGAGGTCGGTGCCGGTGCCGGCGCCCGTGACGCGACATATCCCCACCAGGCCGTTGAAGTCGGTGATCTCGGACGGCTCGTTAATCGGTCCTGGGCCGAAGACCGGAACGGGCGGGAAATGGTGGATTGGAATCCCAAATGGCGCTACACCGCCGGGAATGGGACGCGGGAAAACAGTAGCCACTCCGTCGAAGGCCGCCTTGGCAACCTCGGGCAGCCACCAGCCCGCGGTGACGGCTGCACCACCCGCCAAGGCGGCGGAGCCAAGGAATGTCCGTCGGGTCATGGGCCGGACCCAGAAATGGGAGTGGCCAACGTGGCCGTGGCTCAAGTTCATCCGCACCTCCTGCCGAAAATCGGCCTATTGCGCCTGTGAACAGCTGATGAGCCTGGATTCCTGGCGGGTATAGCACTCGCTTGCCTGCGCGTCAATGGGCGTTCACGCCCACCTAGGAGACAAGCCATTCCGTCACCGCCGTCCGTCGTTTCGTAGCAAACAAAGGAGCCAAAAGGACAAGCCGAATACCTACATCAGGCGGTGGTACAGCTCGAGGGTCCGCGACGCGATGCTCGGCCACCCAAAGCTCTCCAGCACACGCTGCCGTCCCGCCTTGCCCATCTTCGAGGCCCGGGCTGGATCACTCAACAACTCCTGGATCCGGGAGGCCAGCGTCGTGGTGAAGTCCTGGGGGTGATCGACGTCGTAATCGACCATGTAACCTGTCTCGCCTTCGACGACGATTTCCGGAATGCCGCCCACACGGGACGCAATCACCGCGCTCTCACAGGCCATCGCTTCGAGGAGCACCAGACCGAAAGGCTCATAGATCGACGGGCACACGAACACCGTTGCACCCGAATGAAGGCGGATCAGATCATCGCGAGGCAGGAACCGGTTGATCCAGACCAAATTCCCTCGCTCGGTGCGAACCCGTTCCGCCAGGGCGTCCACCTCGGCTCCGATCTCGGCAGTGTCGGGTGAGCTCGCCGCTATCACCAACTGAAATTGAGGATCGAGATCGAGAGCCGCGGCCAGAAGCAGCGGCAATCCTTTCTGTCTTGTGATCCGACCGTTGAAGAAAGCGTATGGGCGGCTCGGGTCGATGCCAAAGCGCGGGAGCGTTTCCAGCGACGGTTCCGGCTTGTAGATCTCTGGGTCGATGCCGTTGTGGATTACGTGGATACGGTCCGGGTCCACTTTGGGATAGCAGTCGACGACGTCCTGGCGCACTGCTCCCGAGACGGCGATAACGCCGTCCGCCGCTTCGATCGCGGTTCGCTCGCAGAACATCGACAACGCATAGCCACCGCCGAGCTGCTCCGCCTTCCATGGTCTGAGCGGCTCCAGGCTGTGAACGGTCAGAACATGCGGAATCGACCACGTGAGCTTCGCCAGGTGGCCGCCAAGGTTCGCATACCACGTATGGCTGTGAACGATGCCGGCGCCTTTGACCCCAGCTGCCATCGCAAGGTTGATCGACATGGCCTGCAGCGCGGCCGCCTCTGGCTTCGGCTCCGATAGAGCCGTCCAGGGTTGATGGCTGATGACGCCTGGCTCATCTCGCGGTGCGCCCCAGCAGTGGACCGAAACGTCGGTGAGACGGCGCAGCTCACGGACGAGGTATTCGACGTGCGTGCCAGCACCTCCATAGACCTCAGGCGGATATTCACGCGTGAGCACGGCGACTCGAGGCGCTGCCATCACCGCCAGTTTGGCATCAGGTCTGGCGCTCCCTCAGGTCATGTCGGTGAGGGTGAGGGCGACGGTGATGTGGAACCCGAGGGCGACCCGGACGGCGAACCCGACGGAGACGCCGAGGGCGATGGCGACGGAGATGGGGATGGCTTAGGGGAAGGTGACGCAGCCGAGCCGGCCTGCCCGAGCAGGCCCGGCCCCACAGGCTCCGGAGGAGCCGGCGGAGTGGCGAGGGAGATGAGAACCAGGATCACCAGGGCGATCGCACCTACCGCCGCCGACATCGCGACCGTTCCCCCACCCGTCGCGGGCCAGGCACCGGTGCTCTGCGCCGAGCTCCGGTAGGCGCGCCTCATGGGCGTCAGGTGGATCCCTTCGGCAGACGCGCTTGCCCAGATCCCGTTCGCATAAACGCCCGCCTGGAACAGCAGAAGCACGGTCATTGCCGCGCTTGCCACCGACGGCACCCGGACCAACATGGCAAGCGCGGCAACCACACCTGACGCCGCCAGCAGGGTTTCCACCTGGGCGGACCGCAGCGCCTTGACCACCGATGCCTCACCATCCTTGGACTTGGGCGTGCGCAGGAACGCGGTGTGGAAGCGCACGAGCCCGCGAAGGCACGCGAGCGCCACAACCCAGCTGAGCGCGAACCACACCTGCAGCCCGGCAAACGCATCTCGCCAGGTGCAACGGGTCTTGAGCTTCATCGCCCACACGGCTCGCAGAAGGCCCGAGGCGAGAAAGGCGATGGGGAGACCAAGCGCCAAGCCCGTCAGCTGGCGGATCGGCAGCTGGTGGTGAAGCGCGGTTGAGATCGCAGTCAGCAGCAGCAGCGTGAAGCAGAACATCAGCACGTCGCCGAACCACTGCACGTTGCCGAGCAGGTAGTGCACTCGCTGGGCGACAGTCAGCTTCCCGCCTCGGCCTGGCAGCAGCAGGCGCGACCAATGGAGTCTGAGGATCTGAACGCCTCCGAGCGCCCAGCGAAACCGCTGCTGCTTGAGCCCTTCGAAGCTCAATGGCATCAGGCCCTGACCGAAGGGCCGCGGCTCATAGACGCCAACCTGGCCACTGGCAAGCATGCGAAGGCTTGCCTCGGCATCTTCCGTCACCACGTCCGTGTTCCAGCCGCCGATATCCTGGAGCGCGCTGCGCCGGATCACGCCCATCGTGCCCGCGAAGATGATCGCGTTTCGGTGCGCGCGGGCAGGCATGGTGATCTCGAAGAAGTACTGATAGCTGTAATACAGGCCCCGTAGGTACTGGTCATCTATCCAGTCCCGATAGTTCTGAGGACTCTGGACGAACGCAACCTCCGGATCCGCGAAGTGGCCGACGACGGAGCGCAGCCAATCAGGCTTGACCACGTAGTCCGAGTCGACGACGCCGATGAGCTCGATGTCGGCGGGCAGCCGGCGGGTGGCTTCATTGAGCGCCCCCGCCTTGAAACCGGGCCAGTTCTCCAAGTGCATGAATTGAAAGCGCGCTCCCAGTCGTTCACATTCCGCCTTCAGGGCTGTCCAGTTCTCACGGTCGGGCGTGTTGTCATCGACGACCTGGACGATCAGGTTGGGGTAGTCGAGCTTCACATGCGCCGACAGCGTCTCTCGCATGACCTCGAGCGGTTCGTTATAGGCCGGGACCTGGACGGCAACCTTCGGCAGGGAGTGTGGTTCCACGTGGTGGACCGGATCCGATACCCGGCTGAGTGTGTCCACGATCTCGAAGAGGTACGACATGGACAGCGAGAGAGCGGCTACCTCGAGGATCAGCAGCAGCGACGAAGCGACGAGGTAAACAGGGTTGCGCGCCACCACATAAGTGATGTCCGCCGCGTAGACGAGATAGCTCAGCGAGCCGAGGGTCGCGGCGGCAAACAGCTGCGCATCGAGCCAGCTCCAGCGCCGCATCGCGAGCCGAAACGCAACCGTGGCGACGAGCGCTGTCAGGGCCAGGTAGTAGTCCAGGGTCCGGTTGCCGCCGACCAGCACGGCAACCGCTGTCGTCAAGCTCAGGACCACGACCCCGAAGGGAAGCCCGGCCCAGAGTCGGGCGCGGATCATGCCCGGAACGAACGCCGAGACGGTGGTGATCGCGCTGAGGGCGCCAAACCAAAGCGCGGCGTGGGGCAGCACGAAGAGAAAACGCCGCCAGGGCGCGGTTGCCCCGTTGTCGCGAGTGCGGGCCGAAACGCCGAATTTTTTTAAGGCCGGCTTCCGACGCCCGCGTTTGGCAGACCGTGGGCCCCACATATAGAGTTACGGGTGCGATCCAAGGTCGCCGTGGCGACACGGGTCGACGGCGCGGGGTAGGAGGGACGGCAAGGGTGATTCCCAGAAGTCGCGTCTTCGTCTCCCATGTCGGCACGCGTCCGCGGGTTCTCGCTCCGGTCCTGCTCGGCCAGATGGCACGACCGACGATCAGCGTTGGCGACGCGCTGGCGGCATCACCGGGTGCATCTGGCAATTTGCTCGCGCTGGTGGAGATTCGTGCCGGCCGTGACAACGAGGTCTTCGCTCAAGAACAGCGACGGCGTGACATGCTCCACTGGGTGGCAGGTCTGGAGTACGCAGGCGACGTTCGCCGTCGCATGAGCGTCACTCTGCGCATGACCGCCAATGCGGCGAGCAGCATTCGCGATGCGGTTGCCGAAACTGAAGCTACGAGCCTGGTGCTCGAATGGCCCACTATCGCGAGCCCGCGCCGCCACGGACTGACCGACCTCACTCGCCAACTGTTGCCTGACCGTGGGACGGATATTGTGTTCGTCCGCTCCAACTCCCCGAACCATGCGATCACGCCGCGGTCGATCATGGCGTCCATCCGCGGAGGTCCTAGCGCTCGAGTCGTCGCGTCCACAGCAACGGCGCTTGCAGATGCTTATGGCAGCGCGCTGACCCTGTTGCACATACAAACCGATTCGCAGCACCCAGACCGATCAAGAAGGGAGTGGGAGTCTTTCGAGCAGATCGTCGAGGAGATGCACCGTCCTTCGACCATGGTCCGGCTGCATCATCACGACAGTCCGGCGGCAGGGATCCTGGAGGAGGCTGTGGGTCATGACCTCGTCATCATCGGATCGCGACTCAGTGCATCCAGCCCTAACGTCTTGGTAGGGCGCGAGCTCCTGCGCATGGTGCGACAGCTGGATTGCCCGGTCGTGATGGTCAGGCCGAAGCACCTCACCCCGGCGGACTCCGCACATGCGAGTGCGATGAATGGGAACGGTCGGCGGTGAGCGCGCCGGAGCAAACGCCGGCGCTGCAGTCGATCGGCCGCGATGCGGCAAGGCTGCTGGGTCAGTTCTCGCCGATCATTCTGAGCAACCGCGCCCCTGTGGAACCCACATCCACCGGGCAGCTGGTGGCGGGGGCCGGTGGTCTGGTCAAGGCGCTGACCTCGCTCGCGAGCGCGACGAAAGCCTCCTGGGTGTCGGCTGCCCGAACCGATGCCGAGCGGGAGCTCGCGGGGTCCGACACACCGTTCAACTCCGATGCCGACAGCGACCGAGCGTTCCCGATCTTCTTCGCTCCCACCGAACCGGATGTATATCAACTCCATTACGCGGTCATCAGCAATCCACTGCTGTGGTTCGCACACCACTACTTGTGGAACATCGCGATCGAGCCGGTCGTCGACCGGAGCATCTATAGGGCCTGGTTCGAGGGCTATCGCGTCGTCAACGCCGCGATCGCGGAGCGTGCGCTATCCATCAGCCGCCGCCTGCCTCGACGACCGCTGTTCCTGACCCAGGACTATCAGCTGTACCTCGCCCCGGAGGTCATCAGAGCCGCTCTGCCGGACGCGGCGATGCAGCACTTCATCCATGTCCCTTGGCCCGAGCCGCGGTACATGAAGGTGCTTCCCGCGGCGATGCGGGAGGGCATATTCAAAGGCCTCCTGGCGAACGACATCATTGGTCTGCAGACCAGCCTGGACGTGCACAACTTCTTGCGATGTTGCGTCGAGTTGATGGGACTCCGCGTCGCCGAGACTGAGGGCGCCATTTTCTATGGCGGTCGATTGGTGTGGGTTCGGGCGTACCCCGTCTCCATCGATGTGGACGCAATGAGGCACCTCAGTGAATCGCCGCCAGTGCGCGAGCTGGAAGCAGAGGTGGCGGCCTGGCGTTCGGAAAAACTGATCGTCCGGGTGGACAGGACCGACCCGTCAAAGAACCTGATCCGAGGTTTTCTAGCCTATGAGCGGCTGCTGGAAGACCACCCCGAATATCACGGTCGGGTAACGCTCTGGGCTTTTCTGCAGCCCTCGCGACAGGACGTCGAGGCGTACCAGCAGTATCTGGATCTCGTTCGGTCCACGGTCGAGCGCATCAACAAGCGATTCCGAATGGGAGTCTGGGAACCTACCCGCCTCGATCTGGGAGAAGACATTCACCGCGCCCTTGCCGCCTATCGTTCCTATGACGTCTTGCTGGTAAATCCCATTCTTGATGGAATGAACCTGGTCGCGAAGGAGGGACCAGTCGTCAATCAACGTTCGGGTGTATTGGTGCTTTCGGAGTCAGCCGGCGCCCATGAGGAGCTCGGGGCCCAGGCGCTGAGCATCAATCCGTTTGACGTCGAGATAACCGCGCGAGCCATCCATCGGGCGCTGCAGATGAGCGTTGCCGAACGGGACGGGCGATCGAAGGCGATCAGCCAGACCGTCGCCGCCAATGATGTCGCTCGCTGGATCCGGCACCAGCTCGAAGACATTCGTTCCATAACGCCGCCACTTCGCGGGCATCCGACAGGGCCGAATGGGCTGCGCGACGGGAGCCAATCGGTGAAGCGAACCACCGATGTGGAGCCGATCGGGCGCTAGCTCGTCGCGACATCGTCCTGTACGGCCAGCATGTTGAGACGCGCGGCCTGGGCGGTGAGGTGGCGCCGTTCTGGAAGGCTTGTCGTTCGATCAGCCGCCGCTCGATAGTGCGCGAGTGCGGCCGTCGTATCGCCCGCCATCTCCAGCAGGTGTGCGCGGACCGAGTCGAGGCGGAAGTGCCCGGCCAGCCGTTCGTCGACCGTGTCGAGCATGGCCAGGCCCGCGGCCGGGCCGTCGACCATGGCAGCCGCGACGGCGCGGTTGAGCGTGACGATCGGATTGCCGGTCATATGTTCGAGCAACCCATATAGAGCGAGGATCTGGTTCCAATCGGTGTCGTCAGCTCGCGGAGCCCGGTCGTGAACGGCCGCGATCGCGGCCTGGAGCTGATACTCACCAACGACCCCTCGGCCGATTGCGCGGTTGATCAGGGCAACCCCTTCGGCGATGAGCGCCCGATCCCACTTGGTTCGATCTTGTCCCACGAGCGTAACCAGCTCGCCTGAGGCGTCGGTTCGTGCCGGGCGTCTGGCATCGATCAAGAGCATGAGGGCAAGCAGGCCGGCAACCTCGGCGTCGTCAGGAAGCATCCGCTGGATCATCCTGGACAATCGAATGGCCTCGTCCGATAAATCCGTGCGGTGCAGCTCGCGGCCGGTGCTGCTGGCGTAGCCCTCGTTGAAGATCAGGTACAGGACATGCAGCACTGAGCGCAATCTGGCCGGCAGCTGTTTCCGTGTCGGCATCCGGAACGGCACACCTGACGCTTTGATGCGCTGCTTCGCCCTCGAGATGCGTTGGGCCATCGTCGCCTCACCGACCAGAAATGCGTTCGCGATCTGGGCTGTGGTGAGTCCACCGACGGCCCGCAGGGTCAGGGCAATGGCCGAGGCTGGGGTCAGCGCCGGATGGCAGCACATGAACAACAAGATCAACGTGTCGTCGTGCTCGGGGACCTCTCCCATCGGTGCCTCCTGCAGGAGTGCCAGGCTCTCCCGGTATCTCCGGGATTGTTCGCTCCGCCTCTGGTCGATCAGCCGCCGTACAGCGGTCTGAACGAGCCACCCGCGCGGCTTCGCCGGAACACCATCGCGCGGCCAGTGCAAGGCGGCCGCGAGCAATGCCTCCTGGACGGCGTCCTCAGCAGCGTCGAAGTCACCAGACCTGCGAACGAGCGCGCCCAGGACCTGCGGCGCAAGGTCGCGCAGCAGGTCCTCGACACTCGAGGCACGTTCAGCGCTCGTCGCCCACCTGTTGCAGGAATGCCTCCATCTCGGCGACATCGGACGGCGCTTTGTCCATTACCTGCCGCACCTGGATCGGCTGCTGCGTCGCGGCACCGCCAGGTCCCGGCACGGCGGAGATCTTCGCCGCGATCTCGATGGCGCGCGCCTCCGAGTCCACTTCGACGATTTGATAGCCGGCCAGCCACTCCTTGAACTCCTGGAAAGGACCATCGGTGACCACCGGCGCGTTCAGGCCGTCAGACGTCACGATCTTGGCGAGGTTGGGTCCCGCCAGCACCTGGGAATCGACCAGCTCACCGCTGCTGACCAACTCCTTGTGCAGGGCCTTGTAGTAGTCCAGATGGGCCGTGATCTCCTCGGGCTTCCACTCCTCCATCGGCGTGTCGACAACGCCTCCCTCGAAATTGACGATCAACGCGTATCTCATGATCTGACTCCCCGTCTTTTGGATGTGTGCCGATCCTGGCACCGTCATGAGAACGGAGCAGGCCGTCCGTTCTCGACATCGCCTCCGCCCCGGCGCCAAACTAGCGGATCACTCCTGACGGCCTGTTCAGGCATCAGTTAGAAATTGGCGCACGGTCGCGTTGAAGGCGTCGGGTTTCTCCATGTTGCTGACATGGCCCGCGCCATGGATCACCCGGAGCTCCGATCCGGAAATCGCCGCATGAAACTGCTCCGCGACTGTCAAAGGACTGCGTTGATCGCCGTCACCCCAAACGAGCAACGTGGGCGCCTTGATCGTCGGGAGTACAGCGGTGGTGTCGGTGTGGGCCAGCGACGTGGCCATGAGCCGGAAGCCAACTGGGTGGAAGTCCGCCACCACGGAAGCCATCTCGGCCGTGAGCTCGCGCGAAGCATCGAGGAAGAAATCTGCGGGCACCCACTCGGCCACCACCTCGCGTGGGGGACGGAGAGCGTCCCTGTAGCATCTCGCGAGCCGCACCTCGACGATCTCCGGCGGGAGAGAGCCTTTCCAGCCCGCGTAGGTGTCCGCCAGGACCAGATGATCGACACGTGTGGGGTAGAGCCGATAGAGCTCCTGCGCGAGCATCCCGCCCCACGAGAGGCCGAGAAAGTGTGCCCGATCGATGGCGATGGCATCGAGGAACTCCCCCAAAGCAATGGCCCAATCGGTGACCGTGAACGGGGCAGTCGGGTCAGCTGAGGACCCGGCGCCTGGAGCGTCCCAAGCCACCACCCTGAACCGATCCGACAGGTCCGTGAGCTGAGGCATCCAGCACCGCGAGTCGCAGAGAAATCCGTGCAGCAGCACGAGTGCAGGGCCGTTGCCCGCCATGCGATACGCGACCTGCATTTCAGCAGCGTCGACGTACGCGAGCCTCAGCCCCGGCGCAGACATGACCATGGCGTGGTTGTGATTTACAGCAGCGTAGACACTGCTGGTGAGCCTGGCGCCGGACCTTCCTCAGCCTGACCCCTTGACATCCGCCCCTGGCCGATACATACTCGACATACATACTAAGTATGCTTAGTGGAGAGATTGTCGCTTAAGTACGGGGTGCTGGGCCTCCTGAAAGGAGAGCCGCTCCATGGATATGAGGTCAAGAACCGCTTTGAGGCGATGCTGGGTGGGACCTGGGAAGTCAACATCGGCCAGATCTACACGACCCTTCAGCGCCTCGAGCGCGACGGGCTCGTCCGGCCCGTCGGTCCTCGTGGCGACCGCGGCAAGCTGGTCTACGAGCTTGCCCCCGAAGGGCAGAAAGCGCTCGACCAGTGGCTCGCCCAGCCTGACTCCGGGCCACAACAGTTGCACGAGGACATCTACGTGAAACTCCTTCTCGCGACCCGCATCGCGAACGGCGACCTGCACACCCTGCTCTCTCGCCAGAAGCGCGCCTACCTGCAGCGGCTGCGGGACCTCAACCGGCTGGAAGAACGGGCACGCCGTGACGGCCGCGTCGACCTGACGCGGCTCGTGCGCGGCGCACTACTGCACACGGAGGCAGACCTCAAATGGATGGACGAACTCTCTTCAGAGCGTTTCGGGACGGAGGGGGCGGCAACGGAATGAGCGAGCTCGTCCGGCTCACCGGCGTCACCAAGGTCTATCAGGGCGGCATCACCGGGGCGCTCAACGGCATGTCGGTCACGGTTGAGCGCGGCGAGTTCACGGCGATCATGGGACCCTCGGGCAGCGGTAAGTCCACGATGCTGAATCTTGTCGCAGGGCTTGACCGGCCGACCTCCGGGACCATCGCAGTCGGCGGCACCGATCTCGCCAAGTTCAGTGAGGCGGGGCTGGCCAGGTTTCGGCGCGACCACATCGGCTTCGTCTTCCAGTTCTTCCACCTGCTCCCAAACTTGACCGCGCTCGAGAACGTCCTCATCCCGGCCCAGCTCAAAGGGAATCCCGCGCCCGAGCGAGCCCGGTCGCTCATCGATCAGCTCGGCATCACCGAGATCGCGGACAGGTATCCGGCGCGACTCAGCGGTGGCCAGCAGCAGCGCGTCGCGATCGCGCGGGCTCTCATCAACAGCCCAACGCTATTGCTCGCCGACGAGCCCACCGGCGCGCTCGACACGCACAGCGGCGAACAGGTGATGGAGCTCCTGGGCCAGCTTCACCGCGACGGCCAGACGATCCTTCTCGTCACCCACGACGCCAAGCTCGCGACGCGGCACGCCGCGCGCGTGATCAGCGTGATGGACGGAAAGATCGTCGACGACGCCAGGCTCGAGAGTCCGGAGCGAGCTCCTTCAGAGGTGATTCGCGTCCGCGGCGAGGAAACGTCGCGATGACAGCAATCTTGGTCAAAGCGCTGGCCGACTTGCGCCGGCGACGTCTGCAGGCCGCCGTGATCTTCCTGACCGTTCTCTTCTCCATGGCCGCGGGGACGATGGCCATGACTTTGATGTCGCAAACGCGTGACCCTTATCAGGCCGCATTCGAGAAACAGGAGGGCGCGCATCTGCAGGTGGCCTACAACGTGAGCACTGATCTTCAGTTGCTTCGCAAAACGCCCACGATCATCGGCGCCTCGGCATCCGGCGGTCCATACCCCGCGAGCAACATTCAGTTCCGGTTTGGCGATCGAAAGTTCTACGTGGACGCGGTTGGTCGGGCCAACCCCGGCGGATCCGTTGAGATCCTCAAGGTCACATCAGGGCGCTGGCCGCTCGCCAATGACGAGATCGTCCTGACCAGGTCGTTCTCTGAGCTGAACAAGATTTCAGTGGGCAACCGAGTGAAAGTCACCAGCGTCGCGCAGACCCCGACACTGACCGTCGTCGGCGAGGTAGTCGATATCGATGAGGGCAGCGCCGACCTGAGCAGCCAACGTGCGTGGGTGCTGCCGGCCGCGCTGCCAGCTCTTGCCACCCCTGATTCGTCCTACTACTTGATGGACTACCGCTTCGGCACCGACCCGACGAGCGGCCAGCTGCAGTCCTCTGTCGACCGCTTGCGTGCGAGCCTCCCGCCGGGAAGCATCACCGGGTCCCTGAACTACCTCCTGATCCGAAGCATCTTCAACATCACCAACCAGATCCTCACCGGCGTGCTGGCTGCGTTCAGCATCTTTGCGCTCGCGGCGACGATCGCGATCGTGGCCACACTCGTGACCGGAATCGTGATCTCGGCCTACCGCGAGATCGGGATCATGAAAGCCATCGGGTTCACCCCATACCAGGTCGTGGGGGTCTTCGCCCTCCAGATAGTCCTTCCGGCGCTGGCCGCATGCCTGGTGGGCATACCAGTGGGGACGCTCGCGAGCCAGCCGCTGCTGGCCAACAGCTCACACGCTCTCGGGCTGGCATATGCGCCCACCTTCTCGATCGGGCTGGACCTACTCTTCCTTGTGGGTGGGCTCTTGGTGGTGGCGGTTGCGGCCACGGTACCCGCTCTCCGGGCCGGGCTCCTCAAGCCGGTCGCTGCGATCGCCAAGGCCTCCGCGCCTCGCGGCGCGGGCGGGCGCCTGCTGCGACAGGCCGCCGCACGAGCAAGGCTTCCACGGCCCGTGGTCCTTGGCATCGGCGACGCATTCGCCCGGCCCCTTCGAGCGATTCTCACCCTGGTCACGGTCTTGTTGGGGGTGGCGACCGTGGTCGTCGCGGTCGGGCTGCCGCGAAGCTTCGAGCTGATCAACAACAGCGAGACCGGCGCCGGCAACTACCAGGTGGTGGTCACCCGCACCAGCGCTTACGCAGATTCGGACGTGATGAGGTTGCTGAACGCGCAGCCCGAGACCGCGCGCGTCGTTGCGGTCGGCGGCGAGAACGTGGCTGTCCCGCGCCTAGGAGATCCGGTGAATACGCACTTGTTCCGCGGGGACTCGTCGCGACTGGGCTACATGGTCATCGCAGGACGCTGGTTCTCAGCGCCGGGCGAGGTCCTCGCACCGGCAGGTTTGCTTCACGACGCGCACCTCAAGATCGGCGACAGCTTCACCGGCACCGCCAATGGCCAGCCATTGCAGCTCCGGGTGGTCGGAGAGGTCTATGACATCAACAACCTGGGCCATTCGCTGTTCATGGACCTGGCGACCATGGCCTCGGTCAAACCGGCAGTTGAACCGTTCTATTACGACGTCACGCTCGCTCCCGGAGCTGACGCGTCTGCTTATGTGCGGCGGATCGCCACCACGCAGCCCGACCTTCTGGATGTTCGCCAGAGCGACACGTCGCTCATCGCGCCCGTAAAGATCATTGACCTGGTGCTGCTGATCATCGCGGGGGTACTTGCGCTCATCGGTGTCGGCGGTGTGTTCAACACCCTCTTGCTCAACACTCGGGAGCGGATCCGGGACACTGCGACTCTGAAGGCACTGGGCATGAGCCCGCGTCAGGTGATCGTGATGGTGGGCGCTTCGGCGGCGCTACTCGCCATGGTCGGCGGGTTGGTGGCCATGCCCCTGGGCCTGTCGCTGCATCACGTCCTGAACGACGTGATCAGCAGCTCGGCCGGCAACGACACCCCGCCGGCCGCGTATGGGGTATTCAACCCGCTGGAGCTGGTGCTGATGCCGCTGCTCGGTGTGGTGGTCGCGATGGCGGCAGCACTGGTCCCGGGCCGCTGGGCGGCGGGCACCAACGTGGTCGAGGTGCTGCACGCGGAATGACGTCCGGCGGCTCGTTTTCGAGTATCGGATCGGGATTGGACGGGTATGCCGCCCTCGATATTTGTGAGCTTCGTCACTGTTACTGATCCGATGTCAGGCTAACCTTCCAAAAGTCTGTGGGAAGTCGTGACTATCGTGTCCTTGCTCTGCGTACCGCGAGAGCCAAAGGAAGCTCGGTCCTTCACTTGGTTCGCGAGGACGCCGAGGCTTCGCTTTGCGGCATCCCTCGGCCTGCCCTTGACTCGGACCGCCTGGTGGATGAGTTCGTCTGTGAGGACTGCATCGATTGGCTGCTGAAGCGTCGGGCCGTGTCCGGACAGCAGCGTCTAGCCGACTCGGTCTAGTGATGCTCGCCGACCGCGGCCGGCGGTGAGTCTACAAACCTTGTAGATCGACCGTTTCGTCGGCTAGCGCGGCCGGATCCGGCCGCGCCCGCTTGGCGATCAACCGGCTCGCCGCCGCGAGCTCATCCTGCTCATCCAACTCTGGATCCCCGCCCCGATCGAGGCCGACCGCCGCCCGCAGCCCGCCGTCTGTCAGGTAGAAACCGACGATCTTCCGGTCTTTGGGCGAACCTCGCACGATGAAGCGGTCCCACTTGCGGACGTGGCCGACGTACTCGAGCTTGTGTTCGTACTGGTCCGACCAGAACGTATGGACATATCCATAGGCGGCGTCTGATCCGAGCATCGACCTGGCGGCCGCGGCCCCTTGCTTCTCAGCGTTGTTGTAGTGCTCGACGCGGATACGGCCGAAGAGCGGATGCAGGTGGTTGGCCACGTCGCCGGCAGCGAATACTCCCGGCACGTTGGTTCGGCACATGGCGTCGACCAGGACGCCGTTGTCGACCTCCACTCCCGTGTCCTGAAGGACGTTGATCGTCGGTCGAATGCCGACGGCAACGACGGCGAGATCGCACGTGAGCCGGCGGCCCTTCCTGGTGGTCGCGCGTTCGACCCGTTTCGCGCCCTCGAAGCGGACGACCTCATCGCCCGTCATCAGCTCGACGCCCGCGTCGTGGTGGATGCCGGCCATGAGCTCGCCCATCTCCGGGCCAAGGACGGACTCGAGGGGTGACGCCCCGGGCAAAACGCCAGTCACCGCGAGGCCCATCTGAGTCAGCGAGGCGGCGACCTCCGAGCCGATGAAACCCATGCCAACCACCAATGCCCGCGCGCCGCGATGGGCGGCCTTCTTGATCGCATCGCAGTCGGCCACTGTCCTGAGCTGAAAGACGCCACGCAGGTCCGCGCCAGGGATGTCCAGATGCCTGTTCTCGCCCCCTGTGGCAATCAAGAGCTTGCCGTAGGGAACAGGTCTCCCGGAACTCAGCTCGACGCGATGCCCCTGGATTTCGATGCGAGTGGCCGTGGCGGTGACGCGATCGACGTGGTTGGAGTCGTACCACCCGTCCTGGTTGACAAGCCAGCCGGACAGCGTTTCTTCGCCGCGGAGATACGTCTTGGACAGAGGCGGGCGGCCAAAAGGCGGGGTGGGCTCGTGGCCGATCAGTACAAGGCGGCCGTCATACCCTTCCTCGCGCAAGGTCCTGGCTGCGACTCCTCCCGACATCCCCGATCCGAGGATGACGATCGCTTCTTGGGCCGCCCGCACACCGCAACCATAGGGAAGGCCCGAATCACGCGCCACTCGCGACCGATAATGTCGTTCATGCCGACGGTGCTACGTGACGGGATCCGCCTGCACTACTCCGACATCGGAAGCGGCCCAGCGTTGTTCTTCCACACCGGCGGTGGGGGAGACGGGACGATGTGGCAGACCGCGGGCTATCTGGACGCTCTGCCGGGCCGACGCCATCTATTGTTCGACCACCGCGGCCACGGACTGAGCGATCAGCCGAAGGACCTGCAGGCACACCGGCTCGACGAGTACATCGCGGACGTCATCTCCGTGCTGGACTTCGCTGGAGTGAAGCGGGCGGCGATGGTCGGCTACTCCGACGGCGCCCGCCTCATTTACGCACTCGCGTCTCGCCATCCACAGCGTGTTGCTGCGATTGTCGGCATTGGCGGCGTCGCACATCCGAGTGACACCGACGCCTGGCGTCCGGAGCTGCTTGCGGAGGTGCGTCAGATGGGGTTCCGTGCATGGCTGGAGCAGATGTCGGCTAGCGAAACGGAGCCCGCGCCAGCATGGCTCATGGAAAACCTTGCGTCGACGCCGGGCGATATGTTCGAGCTCGAGATCGAGGGCTGGGCGGACGCTCCCAGCGAGTGCGATGACTTTCCGCGCATCGAG
>Ga0209690_1000683_pt1 | contig 18179 bp, 15 predicted proteins | sample GraSoiAngelo_150_FD_186164 | JGI IMG/M metagenome (GOLD analysis project Ga0209690, IMG submission 186164) | Grasslands soil microbial communities from the Angelo Coastal Reserve, California, USA - 14_1009_09_40cm (SPAdes) (version 2) | ecosystem: Environmental > Terrestrial > Soil > Grasslands ...
CGCACGACGCCGTGGGAGTATCTCTTTTACCTGGACGTGGAGGCGCGGGCGGCGGATGGCGCCATGGCCGCGGCCCTGCGCGATTTGGAAGCGCAGGGCGCGGTGGTCATGGTGCTGGGCAGCTACCCGCGCTTCACGCCGCCCGTTTGACCATCGCCCGCCACCCGAAGTACACCGGCACGCCGAGCAGCACGAGGCCGAGCCCCAGCGCGCTGTAGGTGCGCGTCGTGTCCTGGGTCAGGAGGTCGGCCGCGATCAGGCCCGTCATCACGAGGTAGAAGGCGGGGAGCCACGGATAGCCAGGCGCGCGCACCGGACGCGGTGCGGTCGGCCGTTTCGCGCGCAGCGCGAACAGGCCGACGGTGGTCAGCATGTAGAACACGAGCGCGGCGAAGATCACGAAGTTGAGGAGCTGGGTGTAGGTGCCCGAGAGGCACAGGGCGCTCGTCCAGATCGCTTGCACCACGAGGGCGACGGCCGGCGTCTTGAATCGCGGGTGCAGGATCCCGGCGGACCGGAAGAACAGGTCGTCCCGCGCCATCGCGTAGTACACGCGCGCGCCCGACAGGATGAGGCCGTTGTTGCACCCGAAGGTGGAGATCATGATCGCCGCGGCCATGAGCTTCAACCCGGGGTCGCCGAGGATCGCCTGCAGCGCGGCCGTGCCCACCCGGTCCTGCGGGGCTGCCGCGATCGCCGCCGCGGGCAGCACATTCAGGTACGCGACGTTCGCGAGCAGGTAGAGGAGCGTGACGATCAGGACGCCCGCCCCCATCGCGAACGGCAGGTCCTTCTGAGGCTCCTTCAGCTCGCTCCCCGCGAACCCGACATTGTTCCAGGCATCCATGGCGAAGAGCGATCCCACCATCGCGGCGCCGATCACGCCGAGGCCGACGGTCGCGCTTCCCGTCGCCCAGAAGTTGGCGCCGAAGTTCGCCGCCAGCGCGTCGGCGTGCCTCCCGATCGAAAGCCCGAGGAGGATGAGCGCGGCGAGCGCGGCGGTCTTGATCGTCGTGAGCGACGTCTGGATGATCGCCGCCGTCCTCACCCCACGCACGTTGATCCAGGTCAGCGCCGCGACGGAGGCGACGGCGAAAATGCGCTGGGGTGACAGTCCCACCGCGACGTCGCCGATCGGCAGGGGAAAGTGCACGGTCGTGCCGAGGAACACGTCCGGCGTGAGGCCCGGCCAGAACACCGCGGTGAATCGGGCGAACGCCACCGCCACGGCCGCGATGGTGCCGGTCTGGATCACGACGAAGAGCGTCCAACCGTACAGGTACCCGAACAGCGGCGAGATCCCCTCGCGCAGGTAGACGTACTGGCCGCCTGCCCCGGGGAAGAGCGCCGCCAGCTCGCCGTAGGTCAGCGCCCCCATCAGCGTGACGACGCCCGAGACCGCCCACACGACGAGCAGCAGGCCCGGGGCGTGGACCTCCCGCAGGATCTCTGCCGAGACGATGAAGATGCCTGAGCCGATCATCGACCCCACGACGAGCGCCGTGGCGTCGAGCCGGGAGATCGCCTTGACGAAGTCGGCCTGCGGCTGCTGCGTGGTCGCCATCCCCGTGGTCCCCTGTCGGTCCTGGTGTCGGGCGCCGTAACCTAGTGGCTCTTGCCGCGAGCCGCTATGTTCTCGGGCGATTCTTACCCACATCTCGCGGAGGCCCGCCGTGCGCCTGCTGCCTCGGGAAGAGGAGTTCTTCGATCTGTTCGTCGCGGTCGCGGACCGCAACAAGGAAGCGGCGCGCTTTCTGCGGGAGTTGTTCGAGGCCGCGCCCGAGCGGCGCACCCCGCACGTCGAGGCGATCAAGCGGCTGGAGCACGAAGCGGATCAGATCACCCACGAAGTGGTGAACCGGCTCGATCGCACCTTCATCACGCCGCTCGACCGCGAAGACATCCACCAGCTCGCCTCGGACCTGGACGACGTGATGGACGCCATCGACGGCACCGCGCGGCGCTCGCAGATCTTCCACCTCGGCGCGGCGCCGCAGGGCGTGAGGCAGCTGAGCGAGGTGATTCAGCGGATGGTAGGCGTGCTCGCCGAAGGCGTGAGCCGCCTCAAGAAGGGCGACGACGTGATGCGTTTCTGCGTCGAGGCGAAGCAGCTGGAGGAGGAAGGCGACGCGATCTACCATGAGGCGCTGGGCCAGCTGTTCGAGAAGGAGCGCGATGCGCTCGAAGTGATCAAGTGGAAGGAGATCTACGATAATCTTGAAATGACCCTGGACCAAGGCGAGGACGTAGCGAACGTGCTGGAGTCGATCACTCTGAAGCACGCCTGATGGCCGACTCCGTCGCCCTCGTCCTCGCGGTCGTCCTGATTGCACTCGCCTTCGATTTCATCAACGGGTTCCACGATAGTGCGAACTCGATTGCGACCGTGGTCTCCACGCGAGTGCTCAGTCCCACGGCGGCCGTTGTGTGGGCAGCGTTCTTCAATTTCGCCGCCGTGTTCATCTTCGGGACTGCGGTGGCGAAGAACATCGCCAAAGGGATCGTGGATCCCGCGGTGGTGGACGCCAGCGTGATCCTCGCGGGGCTCGTCGGCGCCATCAGCTGGAACCTCATCACGTGGTACGCCGGGTTGCCATCCTCTTCTTCGCACGCGCTGATCGGCGGCTACGCCGGCTCGGCGATCGCGAAGGCGGGCACGGCGGCGCTGGTCCTCCCCGGCAAGTGGATCTCCACGCTGACGTTCATCGTCGTGTCCCCGCTCCTCGGGCTTACGGTCGCCTTCGTGCTGACGGTGGGGCTGTCGTGGCTATTGCGGCGGGCGCTGCCCCGTCGCGTGGACAAGGCGTTCCGGCTGCTACAGCTGGTGTCGGCGGGGAGCATGTCCTTGAGCCATGGCAGCAACGACTCCCAAAAGACGATGGGGATCATCGTGAGCCTGCTCGTGGCCGAGCAGAGCGTGCTGAAGGATTTCCCGATCCGGGCGTTTCACGTCACCTCCGCTGACAGCGTCCCGACCTGGGTGGTGTTCGCCGCGTACCTCGCGATCGCGCTCGGCACGATGGCAGGCGGCTGGCGGATCGTGAGGACGATGGGTCAGCGTCTCACCAAGCTGAAACCGTTCGGTGGCTTCTGCGCTGAGACCGGCGCGGCGGCAGCGATCTCACTCGCCTCGCACTTCGGCATTCCCGTCAGCACGACGCACACGATCACCGGGGCCATCACAGGCGTCGGTGCGGCGAACCGGATCTCGGCCGTGCGGTGGGGCGTGGCCGGCCGGATCGTGTGGGCGTGGATTCTCACCATCCCGGCGGCGGCGGGGATCGCGGGGCTGGCGTATCTGGTGCTGCGGGTGCTAGTCCACTGAAGCGTCGTCCGCCTTGCTCAGCCGGGACAAATCGATCATCGGCACGCCATCGATGTACTGCGTCACGGGGGCGTGCGTGAGGTTCACCAGCCGATCCATGCTGTTGCTGATCCGGCGCGTCATCGTCAGGATGTTCTGAAGCGACTGCTGGTCCTCCGGGTGGGTCAGCACCGCGTCATGCTCGAGCAGTTGGCCCTCGGCGAGGATCGTGGCGAGCGCGTTGTTGACCTCGTGCCGCATCGCCACGGCGACCTGGCTGATCACCGCCACCCGCTCACCCTGGATGGCGCGCGCGTAGAACAGGTGGAGCTGCTCCGACAGCCACCCCACGGAGATCGCGATCGTGCCGTAGGCGGTGTAGATCGGCACCGTGACGCGCCAGTCCTCCGCCTCGACATTGAACGCCACGAGGAACTGGATCGCGGTGAACAGCACGGTGCCCATCGCCAGGCCGGCCACCGCGCCCCGCAGGCCGTAGGTCAGGGACAGCAGGTAGGCGGGCACGAGGGTGAGCAGCCAGACGAGGTCCCGGTACGGCACGTCCTCCGCCCGCACCAGCTGGAGCACGAGGCTCGGGGCCAGATAGGCCACGGCGCAGTACCCCCACCAGCGCCGGGGGAGCGGCGGCCGGTGCGCCAGGGGCGTGAACCCGAGGAAGTCGACGAGACGATAGCGCGCGCCTCCCACTTCGGACCGCCGTGTCACAGCCCCAGCACCTCCACGACCGCCTGCGCGATGGCGGCGTCTTGCACGCCCACGCCGGTCAGGTCCGCGACGGTGATCTCGCCGTCGCGCTCCCGCCCGGCGCGCCGGCCCGCGGCGAGGTCTCCCAGCTCCGCATAGACCTTGTCGCGCGTGACCGCGCCGGCCGCGACGGCGTGCCGCAGGTTGCCGTACCGCTCGGTCTGGAACACGCGGTCGGCGACGAGCTTGTCGGCACGGGCGAGCACGGCGGGCTCGAGCTCGATTTTCTCGGGGCTTCCCGTGCCGACGGACGTCACGTGCATGCCGGGGACGACCCAGGCGGCGTGGACGAGCGGCGTGGTGCTCGCCGTCGCCGTCACCACGACGCGGTGGTCGCGCACGGCGTGCTCGAGCGCCGGCGCCACGCGCGTTTCGACGAGCGGCGCGAGCTCCTGCGCGAGCGCGTCCGCGCGCTCGCGCGTGCGGTTCCACAGGGTGAGCCGCTCGAGCGGCATTTCCGCGATCATGGCGCGGGCGGTGAGGCGCGCCAGGGCGCCGGCGCCGATCAGCAGCGCCGCCTTCGCGTCCTTGGGCGCGAGGTACCTGAGCGTGAGCGCCACCGCCGCGGCGGTGCGCAGGTCGGTCAGGTAGCCGTGCTCCTCGAGCAGGACGTCGGGGATACCCGTCTCCGCGTCGAGCAACAGGAACAGTCCATCCCCCGACGGCAGCCCGCGCGCGCGGTTCTTGTAGAACCCGGTCGCGACCTTGAGGACGACGTGACGCCCGCCCTTCAGGTGCGCTCCCTTCACGTGCACTTCGGCTTGCTCTGCGGGGAGCTCCATCACCATCGGATCGGGGAGCGTGGCTTCGCCCAAACCGAGGGCCCTGAATCCCCGCTCGACCGCGCCCACGGCGACGGCGAAGGGGACCTTGTCCCGAAACGCCCCGAGCGGGACGACCCGCATGTCAGTCGGTGAAGACCCGCTTCAGGCCTCGCTCGGTCTCGGCGAGTGCTTCCTGGAAGTGATCGAGCTCCTCGCCGAATCCGAAGCGGATGTGGTTCGGGAGGCCGAAGTGGTCGCCCGGCACCAGGAGGACGCTGTGCTCCGCCCGCACCTTCTCCACCAGCTCGAGGGCGCTGATCCCCTGGCGGTACCGGGCGAGGCAGATCGCCCCGGCGTCCGGCGGATGCCAGGTGAACGTGTCGCCGAAGCGCTTCAGCCACGCCTCGAGCACGGGAGCAGCTTCTCGCGCACGCGCGGCTCGAGCGCGACGGCGGCGAGATGGTCGCTCGCGCCGGTCGGGCCGATCACCGTGTAGTCGTGCCGCGCCCACGCTTCCGCGGCGAACGCCGGCGGGGCGACCAGCCAGCCGATCCGCAGGCCCGGGAGACCGTATGCCTTGGAGAGGCCGTTCGCCACGAGCACGCGCTCGTAGCTGCCCCAGAACGACGGCGTCGTGGCGCCGTCGCGCTCGGCGCCCTGGTACACTTCATCGGCCAGCAACCACGCGCCCACCTCCGCCGTGCGGTCCACGATCAGCTTGCGCATCTCGCCCGACAGCACGTGGCCGGTGGGGTTGTGGGGGTTGGTCACGACCACGAGCTTCGTGCCCGGCGTGATCGCGCTGCGCACCTCTTCGGCGAACGGCTCCCAGTGGGCTTCCGCGTGAAGCGCGAAGCCGCGTACCACGGCCCCGAAGTTCTGCACGAGGCCCCAGGTCTGCAGGTAGTTGGGGAGCATCACGGCGACGTTGTCGCCCGGCTCGATGAGCCGCCAGCAGACGAGGAAGTTGGCCTCCGCGCTGCCCGTGGTGACGAGCACCTGCTCGGGGGTGACGCCCTGGTACAGGGCAGCGATCCGGCCGCGCAGCAGGGCAGTGCCGTTCGACTGGCTGTAGCCGAGCCGCACCTCGAGCAGCGGCAGCGTCGAGGCGCCGGCCAGGCCGAGCAGCTCCTGGATCGAGAGCGGGTGCACGCCCGACTCGGACAGGTTGTAGCGCACTTGGTTCTCCCAGGTGCTCTGCCAGCGCTCGAGCTCGAAGGGGACGAAGCGCAATGATCCTCCCAGTCGTCAGTTGTCAGTCGTCAGTAAACTGAGGTCCTCCGGTCGTTCTAGCCAGTAATCCGGCGCGAGATCGGCGAGGTGCGACCGGTCGAACGGTCCCCACAGCACCGCCGCGGTCTTGACCCTGGCGGCGCGGCCGCACTCGATGTCGTGGCGGGAGTCCCCGATGAACACCGCCGTCTCGGGTGCCGCCCCCAGCCGGGCGAGCGCCGCCAGCACCGGCTCGGGGTGCGGCTTGGGATGCGTGACGTCGTCCGACCCCACGATCACGTCGAAGGCGTCCGCCAGCTCGGCCACCTGGAGGCCTCGCAGCGCACCGCTCCGCATCTTGCTCGTGACCAGTCCGAGGGCCCTCCCGGGGCGCCGCAACGCCCGCACGGCCGCGACCACGCCCGCGTACGGTCGCACCAGCTCGTCGTGGTGCGCGAGGTTGTAGGCCCGGTACGTCGCGACCATCGCCTCGACCTCGGCCGGATCATCGGTGAAATGCCGGAACTGGACCGACAGCGGGGTGCCGAGGCCGGTCATCCAGACGTCGTCCGGCCGCATGGTGTGGCGGTAGGAGCGCAGGATCAGCTCGATCGAGTCGATGAGGGTGCCGTCGAGGTCGAACAGGAAGGTGGAGAGCGCCACGCCGGAAGCTAACTTTCGGGAGCCCGCGCGCCATGTACAACTTCGAGATCGTCCTCGCGCTCTTGGTCGGCGTCGCCCTGTTGGCGCTGCTGGCACGCCGGCTGACCGTCCCCACGCCCGCCATCCTCGTCGCGGGCGGCCTGCTCGTCGCATTGCTCCCGGGGCTGCCCGCGGTCCGGTTCGACCCGCAGCTCGTGTTCCTCGTGTTCATCCCGCCACTCCTGTACCGCGCGTCGCTGCTCGCGTCCTATCGCGACGTGCGCGCCAACCTGCGGCCGATCCTGTCGCTCGGCGTGGGCCACGTGTTGTTCGCAACCCTCGCGGTGGCCTGGGTCGCGCACCGCACCGTCCCTGGCCTTCCCTGGGCGTCGGCGTTCGTGCTGGGCGCCGTCGTGTCACCACCGGACGTGGCGGCCGCGACGGCGTTCCTACGGCGACTGCCGATGCCGCGGCGCGTGGTGACAGTGCTCGAGGGCGAGAGCATGGTGAACGACGCGGCGGCGATCGTCGCGTACCGCATGGCCATCGCCGCGGCGGTCAGCGGCACGTTCTCGCTCGGCGAGGCGAGCATGCGGTTCTTGGCCGTGGGTGCCGGGGGCATCGTCGTCGGGCTGGCGGTGGGGTGGCTCTTGGCGCAGCTGCGTCGTCGCATCCACGATCCCGAGGTCGAGAACACGATCTCGCTGTTGACCGGGTACGCGGCCTATCTCCCCGCCGAGCGCCTCGGAGTGTCGGGCATCTTGGCGGTCGTGGCGACGGGGCTCTACCTCAGCCGGGTGGGCCCGCGGTTCGTAGCGGCCGACACGCGCGTCCAGAATTCTGGCATGTGGGAAGTCGTCGTGTTCCTGCTCGAGGGGCTCATCTTCATCGTCATGGGCCTGTCGCTGCGGCCCATCCTCGGCAGCCTCGGCGGTGCGGTCGCGCGGGAGCTGGCGCGGGCCGCCCTGCTCGTGAGTCTCGCGGTGATCGTCGCGCGGTTGGTATGGATTTACCCCGCGGGGAATTTTCGCTGGCTTTTTGGCCGGCGGCTGCGGCCGCGCGAGCCGCGGCCGCGGTGGCAGATCCTCACGGTCGTCGGCTGGGCCGGCTTGCGAGGCGGCGATTCGCTGATCCTGGCCGCCGCGATTCCCACCATGACGGCGGCGGGGGCCACGTTCCCCGGGCGCGACGCCATCATCGCTATCAGCTACGCCGTGATCCTCGTGACGCTGCTGGGACAGGGATTCACCCTCGCGCCCCTGTTGCGCTGGCTCGGCGTGCGCGAGACGGGCGAGGAGGAGCGCCGTGAAGAGACCGCGGCCCGGCTGCGCGCCTCGAAGGTGGCGCTCGCGCGGCTCGACGAGCTGGCGACCGTCGAGTGGATGCACCCGGAGACCCTAGCGCACACGCGGGACCGCTACCGTCATCGCGCGCGCCGGTTGCACGGTCAGGCGAAGGGCGTCGCGGACGGCGGCGAGGAGGCCATCTCCGCCGCCGACCGGCGGCTCGCGCGGGAGCTGCTCGTGGCGGAGCGGCGTGAGCTGCTCCGGATGCGCGACGAGGGAGCCATCAACGACGCCGTGATGCGGCGCGTGCAGCGCGACCTCGATCTCGAAGAGCTGCTGCTCGAGCCGGATTGATTCACGGCGGCCGCCGCAGCACGACCGCCGCGACGAGCTGCACGTCGGGGACGTCCGCCCCCTCCGCCGCCGGCGCGAGCCGCTCGTGCCACGCCAGAACGTCGCGCACCGCCAGCGGGCCGCCTCGCGCCAGGAGATCCTCGAGCAGCAGCTCCTCTCCCGCGGTCATGCCGAGTGCGAGGCGCGAGACGAGGGCGTCGAGCCGGGCGAGCTCGGCGTGCTCGCGCCGCTGGGCGGCGCGCCGGGCGGCGGCGAGCACCCACGGAATGAGCCGCCGGCCTAGCCGGTCGCGATCCTCGGCACGCCACCGGGCCGCTTCGACGGCGCCGAGGCGGGCCCGCACCAGCGGTGCGGCGCGCTCGATCGCCCGCGTGAGGACCGCGGGGTCGAGGGCCGCGGGCCGGGCGCGCGCGGCCCGCTCGAGCAGCGATGTCGCCCGCACCGGGTCGGGCGCCGCATCCTCTTCGGTCACGACCAGTGCCTCGACGAGCCCGCCGATGCGCACCACCAGCACGGCCGCGTTGGTGCGCTCGGCGACGGCGGCCCGCGCCGGCCCGCCAGCTGCGCCCACCGTCGCGGCCAGCCGTTGCAGGCGGTCGCACCAGTCGAGCGCGTGCGGCCCGGCGCCGGCGCGCGCCTGCGCCCGCGCCTTGCCGAGCAGTCGGCGCTCGAGGGCGATCGCCTCCGCCAGCGGCGGCGCGGGAAGCAGCGTGATCGTCTCGATGCGCGCATGGGGCGATCCGGCGCGATCGATTCGGCCCACCCGCTGGGTGAGCCGCGCAGGGCTCCACGGCAGGTCGTAATGAATCACCCGCACGGCGTCCTGGAGATTCAACCCCTCGCTCAAGAGATCGGTGGCGATCAGGACGTCGGTCTCGAGCGCGGGGGCCGGCGACGGCGCGCCCTGGCCGCGCGGCGCGAAGGCCCGCAACACCTCGCCTCGTCCTGCAACCTCCCGTCCGAACAGTCCGGCCTCGCCCATCACCGCCGCGACACGCCGTCCCGGGAGCCGCCGGAGCAGATAGCGCGCCGTCGCCCGCGATTGCACGAACACGATCGTCTTGCCGTCGCGCGCCGCGAGCAGGCGTGCGAGCGCGTCCGCCTTGGGGTCGGAGGCCGTGCTGGAGAGGTCGCGCAAGCGACGCACCACCGCCTGATCCCGTGCGCCGGCCGCCGCCGTGCCGGGGGGAAGCAGCAGCGGCAGCAGCGTGAGTTGCAAGTCCGCCGCTTCGCTTCGCGGAAACAGCCGTTGGAATTCACGCGACCCGAGTGAGCGCCCCTCGGCCGCGGCCGCGCGCGCGAGATCGAGAAACGCCTCGTAGCGCGCCAGCGACGCGCGGAACGCCGGCAGGCTCGAGGCCAGCTGCGAGAGCAGCATGAGGCGGAACAATCCGGCGGTCGCGCGTGCCGCCGACACTTCGAGCTGCGCGACCCCGCGAACCAGGTCCTCGAGCTGCCGCTCCGGGGCCGTCCCGGCGCGGATCACCTCGCCCGCCGCCCGCTCGGGAAAGCAGAGGGCGACCGGACCGGCGGGGTACCCCGCGCGGGCGCGGGTGCGCGAGCGTGCCACGATGAGTCGCGCCGCGACCGCGGCCAGCGTCTGCGCCGCCACGTCGCCGCGCGCGGCGCGCCGCAGCGACGGTACGCCCAGGGCCGTCAGGTCGTGATCCCGCAGGAACAGGCGAAACAGGTGGAACAGCTCGGCCACGCGGTTGTGCACCGGCGTCGCCGTCACGAGCAGCACCTTCCGGCCCCCCCCGCCCCCCTGGCCACCCGCCGCGAGCCGCGCCAGCGCGCGGTAGCGGTTGGTCTCGGGGTTCCGGAATCGGTGGGCTTCGTCGACGACAAGCAGACGGATAGTCGGATGGGCGGTTAGGCGGATAGAGCGCCCGCTGAGCGATTCGTGCGTGAGGATCGGCGCCCGCGAGTCGTGCCGAGCGAGGAGCGACCGCCACTGGGGCACCAGCACCGCTGGCACGACGAGCGCGAAGGGTTCGCCCGTGCCGAGTGCCACCGCGAGCGCGACGTACGACTTGCCCAGGCCGACCGCGTCCGCGAGCAGCGCACCGCCGTAACGAGCGAGGATGGCGCGCAGCCGCGCGACGGCGGGGACCTGGTGCGGGGCGAGCCACGCCGCCGCGTCCCCCGGCTGCGCCGCCACCGGCTTGAGGTCGAGCAGCGCGCCCGCCGCGAGCGCGGCAACGACGCCCGGCGGCCTGAGCGCCGCCCCTGCGCCCGGCGTGAGGAGGCAGGCGAGCGGCTCGGAGAGCGGTGCCAAGTGCTCAGACAGGATCCGGGGCGAGGACGGCCAGCGCACGGCGATCTCGAGCGTCGAGGTGGTAGGCGTCGGCGAGTGCGGCGTCGTCCGACGCGCGAGCGCGTCCGCGGACCGAGAGCGCGGCCCACGCGGTCGCATCCGCCGGCACGGGCAGCTCGCGCACGACCCGCGCGTTGAAGCGGTGAAAGCCCCCGCGGGCGGGGTCGGCGCGCAGTCGCGCCAGCGCGGTGAGCCAGCGCGAGTTGAGCAGGGCGGCCAACGCGTGCGCGTCGTCCGCTGTGCGCGTCGCGATCCCGTACACAGTGTTGAGCGGCACGACCTCCGGTTCGGGAACGACCGCCGCGAGCCGCCGGCCGAGATCCGGCCACAGCACGCGGTGCGGGGCGTGCGCCAGGGCGGTGCGAAACAGCTGCCAGGGCGCGCCGGCGCGGTAGTCGCTGCGGCGCCGCAGCCGATCGAGGTGCGGGCCGAGCGCGCGCGCCAGCTCGGGCGGGAGCCGCTCGAGCGGCCGCCCGTCGGGCGCGTGCGTCCACAGCACGTGGGCCCGCAGCGTGAATCGCCACGGGGCGAGGTCACGGCCCCGCGCCGCGGGACGGGTCGCCCGGTCCGGATGGGGGACGACGAACACGTCGTCGGCGCCGGTCTTCACGCCGAGCTGCGGGCTCCACCGGTCGCCGATGGTGGGAAATGCGCCCCGCAGGTGTCGCGCCACGCGGATCGCGTCGGGATAGAGGATCCAGGGGCCGTCCGCCTGGAGCGCGCGTTGCGCGATCTGGGGTGCCTGGCCTTTCGGGCCGAGCCGCGTGGCGACCTGCTCGCGGCTCGCGGGCTCGGCGCGCGCGGCGACGAGGGCCATCGGGTACACCGCGGCGCCGAACGCGCTCTCGGTGCGGTCCACCCGCGCCACCCGCTCGAGCCGCGTCGTGTCGGCGAGCCGGCGCCGTAGCGGCTCGGCGTACCCGCTCGACGCGAGCTTCGCCGGTACCAGCAGCGCCACCGCGCCCCCCGGCGCGGCCAGCTCGAGCGTCCGTTCGACGAAAGCGACCGCCAGGTCCGGCAAATGGGCGAAGCCGGGCCCGGGTGTAGGGCGCCAGGTGACGTAGCGCGTGGCGAGCGCCTCGCGCACCTGCGCTGGCAGCCGCTCGCCGCGCACCCAGGGCGGGTTTCCCGTCACCAGGTCGAACCCGCCGCGCGCGAGCAGGTCGGCGAAGTGCGACTCGAACGCGAAGAACGGGGCGCCGCCCTCGCGCCGCAGCGTGCGTGCAGCCCCGCGGAGCTCCCGGCGGCTCGCCCGCAGGCGACGGAGCCGAGCCCGCTCGTCCGCCGTGAGTCCACGCCTCCGGCCGAACAGGTCGCGGTCCTTCGCGGCCGCGACGAGCTCGGTGATGCGCCCGTCGAGCGCGTGGACCGCCTCGTCGAACAGCCCGCGAGCCAACGCCGCTTCGGCGCGCTGGAGCTCGGCCTGTGCCTGGCGCTTGGCGGGGCCGGCGAGGTCGAACAGGCTACGGCGCGCTGCCGCCAGTCGATCGACCACCATGGCTCCGGTCGTCAGGCCGGGGCGTCCAGACAGCGTGCGCGCGAGCGCGAGCGGGTCGATCAGCGCGTCCCCCTGACGCACGTGCCCGTCGAGGTTGGGAAGCGGCGCGATCCGCGTGAGGTCGGTCTCGGCCTCGTCGGCGACGAGTGCGAGCCACAGGCGCAGCTCGGCCAGCCGCACCGCCGTGAGCTTCAGGTCGACGCCGTACAGGGAGCGGGCCAGCACGTCGCGCCGTACTGTTCCGGGTGGGCCTTCACCGCCGGCACGGCGCAGCCGCGTCAGCTCCTCCAGCGCGCCCAGGAGGAACGCGCCCGAGCCGACGGCGGGGTCGAGCACCGTGAGCCTGCGCAGGTCCGGCCGCTCGGCGGGGGACTGGGGTGCCTCGTCGTGGTGGACCCAGCGCTCGGCGGCCCGCGGCGCGAGCCCGAAGCGGTGCACCAGGACTGCCTCGAGCCCGGCGCGCACCACCTCGCGCACTAGGCCGGCGGGTGTGTAGTAGCTGCCGCTCTTGCGCCGCTCGTCGGGATCCATGACGCCCTCGAACACCCGGCCCAGCATGTCGGGCGCCACGAGATCGCCGTCGTCCGCTTCGCGCGCCGAGAAGTGGAATCGCTCGAACAAGTCGTCGAATGCGTCACGCCAGTCGGCGTTGCTCCAGCGGGCGGTGCCGTGGCAGCGCTCCAGGGCGGTGGGCTCGAACAGACCGCCGTTCAAGAACGGCAGCCGTCCCAGGGCGCCGGCGGCACGTGATCGCTCGGTCGCGGGCCGGTTGAGAGCGCCGAAGCACAGCGGGTCGAACACCTGGCGGTGGAAGTCACGGCGCCCTGCCAGGCCCTGGTCGAAGCGGTGGATCAGGTAGCGCCGGTCGCCGTCGAGCCAGCCCTTGGCCTGCACGAAGTAGAGAAACAGCACCCGCGTCAGCGCGGTGAGCGTGAGGGCGTGGCGCTCGGTGCGGCTGCGTGGCGCGGCGAGGCGATCGGTCAGCCGCTCGAGCACCGCGCGGAACGCCTGGAAGAAGCGCGGGGTGACTGCTTCGCTCGCCAGCGCCTCGCCGACGCGGAGGCTGAGGGAGAGGGATGTCTCACCCGGGACCGGCGCGAATCGCTCGAGCGTCTCCAGGGCGCCGCCGGGCGGCCGCTTGAGGGGGATCGTGGCGAGCCGCACCGACGGCCCGCGCGCACCCACGCGCCAACTGGCGCACACCAGTCGTTCCGGCGAGCCGCTCCCGGCGAGGGCGCACGCGAGCCCCCGCTCCGCCCGTGCGGCGAGGCGTTCCGCCGCTGCCCGCGCCGCGCGCTCGGGGTCCCGTGCCTCCAGGGCGAACACCCGGAACGCCGCGTGCCGCGCCACCAGCGCGACGCGGGTCACGCCGGCCGCTTCGGCGCGCGGCAGCCCGAGCCAGGGCCCGGGTGGCACGTTCTCCCACGCCGCGGCGAAACCGAGCGCCCCAAAGAGGTGGCGAAGATCGTCGATCTGCTCGGTGCGGGCGAGAAGATCCCGCAGCACCACGGGGCCCCTGGTTCGGACGGCCCCAAGGTGGGACGGGATGGGCCGGGATTAGGTACCGGGTTGTTGCGGCGAGGAGCGAATCAATGCGGAATTAGGTCTTCCTGAGTCGTATCGTCCCATTCACCGTGTCGAGCTCGAGCCGTCGCCCACCGCTCCCGATCGTGCCGTGCAGGCTGCGCGGCCCCAGCCGGCCGGTCACCATGAGCGGGAAGTCGGTCACAATGTCGCCGTTCACGGTCTTGGCATTCACCTCTGCCGAGAGATCGGCCGGCAGATCGAGCGTGATCCCGCCGTTCACGGTGCGGAACTCGAGGGCGTCGCTCCAGTTGGCGCGGCCCAGCGACGCCGTGATCGACCCGTTTACCGTCCCAGCCTGGGCGAAGCCCGAGGTGGAGATGCGGATGGCGCCGTTCACCGTATTCGCCTCGACATCGCTCGCGAGATGCGCCGCCTCCACCGCGCCGTTCACGGTCCTGCCGACGAAACGGACTCCCGCAGGCACGCGCACCGTGAAGTCCACCGCCACGTCGTTGTCGTGCGTGCTCATGTGCCCGTGCTCACCCGCCTCGCACGTGTTCTCCCGCCGCCCGTCACTGGGGTAAACGGCGCAGATGGTCACGCCGTCCGCGTGCTCCACGACCGCGATCTTTACTTCGTCGGGGTCGCTGCGGTGCGCGTGCTTGACCGCCGTCACCTCCACGTCGCCCGATCCGGCGACGGCGCTCACGTCGCCGTTCACGCCCTTGATCTCGATCGCCTTGCCGGCGGCGACCTTCCCCTTCCAGTGGAACTCGTTCTGGGCCGCGGCCTGCCGGGCCGGGAGGGCCAGACCCGCGGCGACGAGCAGCAATGTGGGCGTGCGCATGGTCACTCTTCCTCCTTGTCCTTGTCCTTGTGGCTCTCGTCCTTGGTCACCTGCCCGGGCCGGCAAATCTTGATGTCGCCGTCGAACGACTCGACCTCGAGGCGGGCGCTTCCGGAACCGATCGTGAAGCTGAACCGGTGCTTGGTCTTGCCCGTCAACTTGACGGGGAAGCAGGCGTTGAAATCGCCGTTGAACGTCGACACCGAGACCGACACGTTCGCCTTCTCCGGCACCGAAATGCGCAGGTCACCGTTGTGGGTCGAGAAGCGGTAGCGGCCCGCGTCCTTGATCGTGCCGTCGTACGTGATATCGCCGTTGACCGTATTGGCCTCGGTGTTCGCGGACTCGATCTGCAGCAGCGTGATGCCCCCGTTCACGGTCTCCGCGGAGATGTCGCCGGAGATCTCGGTCGCCTTGATCTCCTCGTTCACGGAGTTGAGATCGATACGGCCCTTCGCCTTCTCGAGTGTCACCGATCCCTGGACCGACTTGAGGGACACGGTCCCCGATCCGCCCAGCACGGTCACCTCGCCCTGGACGGTCTCGGCCGTCACCTCGTTCTGCGCGCCGGCCACCTTGATGTCGGTGTAGACGCCCGAGAGGTTCAGCGCCATCCACGTGGGCACCGTGATGTTGTAGTCGATGGTGCCCGGCCCGTGTCGCCCGCCCTCGGATTTCACGTGCACGGACTGGTCGGAGGCCACGATCTGGATGCGGTCGCGGCTCGAGTGGTTCGCTTCGACGCGCACCGCGCTGCGGCTCCACGTCTTGACGGCGATCTCGCCCCCGAAGTTGTTGACCTCGAGGCGTGCGCCGCTTCGCACCGGCACCGCGGTGTCGGTCTGCTGCAGGGCGAGAGCCGCCAGGGTCGTGAGCGTGGTGAGCATTCCGTCTGTCCTTTCTAGCTTCGGGCGCCGGCCAGGGCCGCCGCCTGCCGCAACAGCTCCAGTTTGCGCCTCATCTCTTGAGCGAGATGCAGGTTGAGATACGAGTTCGCCGGGTCAGCCGCCAGCGCGCTTTGCGCCTCGCGGATCGCCCGGTTGATGATCCGCAGGTTCTTCTCGATCACCCGCACAGTCGTGGTGTCGAGCTGCCCGCGGCCGCGCTCGAGCGCGCGCTCGAGATCCGCGACCTGCGCGGCGTAGCGCTTGTCGGGATACATCGCGGCGGTCGCCAGCGTCGCTGGCGCGCTCGGCGCCGGCGTGGGCGCCTCCGCCACGGGCCCACGCGCGCCGGGCCGGATCAGGAGCCACGCTGTGGCGCTCGAGACCAGGGCGAGCGCGACCGAAGCCGCGGCGAGCTGCGGCACCGTGAAGGCGATGCGCCGCCGGGCGCGCCGCGCTGGGAGACTCACCACTCCGATGTGCTGTGCGATCGCGGGCCACAGGTCGGCGGTTGGCGGCCGGTCGTGGAGCGCGCCGGCGCGGGCCACCACGCGACGCAGCTCGGCGAGCGTCGCACCGCACTCGGCGCATGTCGCGAGGTGCCCCTCGAGCGCCGCGCGCTCCGCGGCCCCCAGCTCGCCGTCTAGGTACTCGCTCAGTCGATCCGTCCACTGGTCTTTCATCGTTCCCCCCGGTCCTTCAGCGCTCGAGATGCCTGCGCAGCGCCATGCGCGCGTGATGCAGCTGCGATTTCGACGTGCCCTCGACGATCCCCAGCATGTCGGCGATCTCCTCGTGGCGATAGCCCTCGATGTCGTGCAACACGAACACCTGACGCGCCCCGTCGGGCAGCCGGCCCATCGCTTGCTCGAAGTCGACCGACAGCTCCACGCCCGCGCCCGGCCGGCTCGGCACCACCTCCAGCGCGTCCTCCGAGTCGTCGTAGCGCCCGCGCTCGGTGCCGAGGGTGGTGCGGCGCGCGAGGATCACGTTCACCGCGAGGCGATGGAGCCACGTGCCGAACGCCGCCTCGGCCCGAAACGTGGCCAGCTTGTTCCAGGCGCGCACGAACACGTCCTGGGTGACGTCGTCCGCCTGATCCGGCCCCATCATGCGGCGCACGAGGCTGTGGATGCGCGCGACGTGCGCGCGGTAGAGCCGCTCGAAGGCACGGCCGTCCCCGGCGGCGGCGAGCGCCGCGTCGGCCGTTTCCGCGTCCCCCCCTCTCCCACTTCGCCGCGCCGCCTGGTCCCGATCTCTGTGCAGTGTCGCCACCCCAGGGATGGTGAGCTCCATGTGCCGCATTGGATAGGGCTTAGGCCCGAAAGGTTGGAAGGTGACGGGGCTGGGCGGCGGCGGCTAGGGTCGCTAGATTGCCGCGCCGATGCACACGAGCTTCTTCGCCCTGGCGGGCCTCGGCCTGCTGCTGGGCTTCCGTCACGCCTTCGAGCCCGATCATCTGGCCGCGGTCTCGACCCTCGCCACGCGCCAGGGCAAGCTGCTCGACGCCTGCCGGCTGGGGGTCGCGTGGGCCGTCGGTCACAGCCTGAGCGTGGGCGTCGTCGTGGGGGCCATCATACTGTTCGGGCTGCAGCTGCCGCGACGGCTCTGGCCCGCCGCCGACTTCCTGGTCGGCCTGCTCCTGATCGGGCTCGGTGCGTCGGTCATCGTCCGTTACGTGCGGGGGCGCTGGCACCTGCACGTGCACGCACACGATGGCGGTCCGCATCTTCATCTTCATAGCCACGCCCACGATGCCGCGCACGCGCATGCGCACCCGCAGGGAGACGCCCGCCGCTCGCTCGGCTTCGGGTTGCTGCACGGGCTCGCCGGAAGTGCCGCGATCCTGGTACTGCTGGTCGCCGCCGCGCCCACTCGCACCGCGCAACTCACCTACTTCCTCGCCTTCGCCGCCGGCACGATGCTCGGGATGCTGCTCGTGTCGTTCTCACTCGCGGGACTGGTGCGCCTCGCTTCCGGGCGGGGCGCGCGCTGGGCAACGGTACTGCACTTGGGATCGGCGACGGTGAGCGTGGTGGTGGGGTTGCTGCTGGCGGCGCGGGTGGCGGGGGAGCTCTAAGGGCGCCTCCGCCGGTTCGCGATGTCTCCCGCCGCCCACGCGGCGTTGGCGAGCAGCTGCTCCCTCGAATCTCCCGCGACCACCGCGATCCACAGCTCGGCGCTCTGATCGTGGCCGAGCGTGATCGGGCCCGCTCCCTGGATATACCGGTAGTCGCCCGGCGCGTCGCTGGTTGGGCGCGAGAGGCGTCCCGCCAGGGCGTCGACCTGCTCCGTGAGTGAGGGCCACGCCGCCTTAGTGAAGAAGTAGTTGCCGGTGATCGGCGCGTCGCCGCTGAGCAACGTCCCCAGGTACGGCCCTCGCAGGTCGCTGTCGGTCTGATACATCAACCGCCCGCCCATCTCGGTGAACCCGACGTCGTCGTTGTCGTTCACGCCGATGTCCCAGTCGCCGAAGAATCCCGCATGGAAGGTGGTCGTCGCCGGCCCGGCGTTGGTGATGGTGAAGTCGAAGAGCACGTAGTCCGCAGGCGGCCGGCCGTCGAACGACTGTTGCCCGACGCGGAGCCCGACGCCCTCGGGTGACCGCGCGTCCGAGTACCGCCATGTGACTCTCTTCCCCCACTGCCGCGAGGCGGTAACGTGCACCCGCCCGTCCAACCCGAGGTCGCGGCAGGCGGCGCCGCACGCGGCCAGGTCCCGCCGAGTCACGCCGCTGAGCACGCGGCCGGGCGCGATGCCGATCATCAGGCCGCCCGAA
>Ga0209690_1000686_pt1 | contig 18130 bp, 13 predicted proteins | sample GraSoiAngelo_150_FD_186164 | JGI IMG/M metagenome (GOLD analysis project Ga0209690, IMG submission 186164) | Grasslands soil microbial communities from the Angelo Coastal Reserve, California, USA - 14_1009_09_40cm (SPAdes) (version 2) | ecosystem: Environmental > Terrestrial > Soil > Grasslands ...
ACTCTGGATCGGCTGCTGTCGCCGTATCCATTATTGCCGTAGCCGTAGTCGCCGTATTGATTGCCTCCATAGCCGTAGCCATAACCGTAACCGTACGGGTTACCATAGCCGTACCCGTACGGGTAGCCAGAACCATAATATCCATATCCGTATGGATAGCCCCAGCCCCACGACGAACCCCAGCCCCAGCCCCACCACCACGGGAAACCGAAGTCACCGATAAAGATGACATTATTGCCATTATGGTGGTGCCAGTTGCCGTTCCAATTACGGCCACCCCAATTGCGGCCACTCCAGTTGCGGCCACTCCAGTTGCCTCCGCTCCAGCGCTGGCCGCTCCATGTGCCCATTCCGGGGCGCCCAGGCATCGAAGCGGAATGATGACCGCCACTAAAATGGCCACCACCGCGCGGAGCAGCTGTGGAAAGTGGAGCAGTCAGCGTCACTGCGACAAGGGAACTCAAGAAAAGTATAAGTTTTGAATTATTCATAGTAAGCGGGGTTTCTAATTAATTAGACACCGCACGCCCCGGAAAGTCTCGCTTTTTTTACGGTGGCAAAGAATTAAATGAGACGCCGGCTCGCTGCCTTTTGTCCTGCGAGTCCGCCGGTAAAATCAACCGAACTCGATTCCTGCTGGTCAGCGCACGGCCATTGCGAGTATCATTAACGCTCAATGACGATAGAGCGTGCCGCGATCTTCATATCGGCCCTGTTCGCAGGGCACGTGCTTTACGCCGCGCCGACCGAACGCAGTGTGAGCCCGTCCCGCCAGTTCGTTATTTACGGATCTGACGCGGCGCTGCGCGGTGCGGTCTCCGATTTAGCAGAGCGAACCAAGGCCGATCTTCTCGTGCTGTTGCGGCAGCGCGACAACTGGACGGTCCCTATCGTGGTGAATCTGCAACCGCAACAAGCAAACCTGCCCGAAGTTCCGCCAGCTGGCCTGCGATTCAGCCAGACCGGTTTCGGTCTCAAGCTCCAGCTCGACCTGACCGTCTCCCAAAACCTTGATGCTTCATTGATCGAGCGCGAACTTCTGCGCGCAATCTTACTGGAGATGATTTATCGAAAAGAATCGCATATCGCTGCCGGCACGGTATTTGTCGAGCCGCCGGCTTGGTTGCTTGACGGCGTCCTTGCGCTTGCGCCTGGGCGCGATCGCAAAGACTTGGTCGAAGCGCTTACTGCGGCGAATAAAAGCGTGCCGCTGGAGACGTTTCTCCGCCAATATCCCGGCCTTCTCGATTCAGCCGGCCGCGTACTTTATCGCGCGTACTCTTTTGCGCTCGTGCAAATGCTCATCGATGGAAGGGACGGACCTGTCCGCCTGGCGCAGTACATCGGTCATCTATCTGACGCCTCAAACGAACCGCCCGCGAAATTGAAGGCGTACTTCCCGTTCCTTGTTGGTGATGCGGAGGGAAGCTGGCAGTTGACCTTACATCGGTTGAGAAATTTCCAGACGTACCAATTACTCACCTTCGCCGAAAGCGAGCGACGCCTAGATGAATTGTTGCGAGTCAAAGTCTCGGAAGCAAATAAGCCGGCCAAGGCGGCAGCCCTTGACGAACTTTTGCAGCGCAAGATTTCTCCAAGCGAGAAGATGGCGCTGAGCCAGTTGAGCCGTGATTTGCTCGTGCTTATTGCCCAAGCCAATCCGGTTTTGCGCCCGATCGCGCGTGAATACCAGCAGAGCGTCGGGCTGCTTGCCCGCGGGAAACGGAGAGGAATCGCGAAGCGTTTGTCGCATTTGGACGCTACTCGCAAACAACTTGCCGCTCGAATGAGCGATATTGACGATTACATGAACTGGTTCGAAGCAACCCAAATAAAGAACGGCAGCGGTAATTTCACTGATTATCTCAAAGCGGCGGATCAATCGCAGCTTTCGGCTTCAAAGCGACACGATCCGCTCTCGGTGTACGTCGATGCGCTCGAGGACCAGTTCGAAAACTAAAAACGCAACTGCGAATGAAGATTGCATGGATCAGTTGCCGCTTTCCAGCTTGGCGAGTATGTTTAAGTAGCGCCTTATGAACACGGATTTCTGCTGATGCAAAAAATTGGGTTTGCCGAGGCTCTCGATTCGATTCTTGCCAGCGATCCACGTTACGGGCGGGACGCCTATGTCTTTCTGCGTGACGCCCTCGATTTTACGACGAAACAACAGAAGAAAATCAAAGGCGTCAGCGTGCGTCACGTGACCGGGCCGGAATTGCTCGACGGAGTTCGGCGGTACGCTCTGAAGGAATTCGGACCGATGGTAATGACGGTCTTCGATAACTGGGGAATCCATTCCTGCGAGGATATTGGAAGGATCGTCTTTAACTTGATCGGTGCCGGTGTGTTCGGGAAAACCGAGGAGGATTCGATCGAAGATTTCAAGAACGTTTATGATTTTGAACAGGCTTTTGTAAAACCCTTTGCGCCGGAAAAACCAGCGATTGCGACACCGCCGGCGCATTTGGCGGCACGAAGGCCCGCTACGTCGAGCAAGTGAGTGGTGACAGATGATCACAAATCACTGATCACTGCAATCGACTTCTACCAAGCTAATCATTGATGAATCGCATCCCAGTGGCGAAGTTTCTCTGCGCGAGTCTATTGTTCAGTATGGTTAATCTGAAGGCTGCGCCGACTGAACCTTTGTCTGTCGTCAACTTTCCGCCGAGCACGGCGCAGAAATGGATCCTGCCGAACGGGCTGACGATCATCGTTCAGGAAGATCGCAGCGCGCCGGTGGCAAGCGTGCAGGCTTGGTGCGCCACGGGAAGCATCTACGAAGACCAGCACCTCGGCGCGGGCCTGTCCCACATTCTCGAGCACATGCTCTTCAAGGGAACAAAGACCAGATCGACCAATGAGATCGCGCAAAAAATTCAGGGCGTGGGCGGCTACATCAACGCGTACACTTCGTTTGATCGCACGGTTTTTTGGATCGACGTGCCGAAAGATGGCGTCTCTACCGCGCTCGACATTTTGGCCGATGCGATGGTGAATTCCACTCTGCCGCCGGAGGAATATCAAAAAGAGCAGGAAGTCATTCGCCGCGAGTTTGCCATGGGCATGGATGATCCAGATCGCATGGCTGGGTTGCTTCTTTTTGCAACCGCTTATCAGCGGCATCCCTATCGGTTCCCGGTCATCGGCGAGATCGAAGTCTACAATCAGCTCACCCAGGAGCAGGTGATGCAATATTACAAAACGCGCTACGTCCCGAACAATCTGACTTTCATCGTGGCCGGAGATGTTGATGCTGAAAAAGTGCGACAACAGTTGACGGAATTGTTTAAGCCGTATCCGGAGAAATCGCTCAAGCCGGTATTCATTCCTGCGGAACCGCCGCAACTTGGCCGGCGCGAAGTGCACCAGGAATTTGCCACCGAGCTGACGCATCTCTCGCTCGCATGGCACATTCCAGAGGTCACGAGCCCGGACGTTCCCGCGCTGGATCTGCTCTCGACCATTCTCGGCGAGGGGCGCAGTTCGCGCTTATATCGGCGTGTGCGCGAAGAAGCCGGTCTGGCGTTCAGCATAGCCGCATTCTCGTACACGCCGGGCGATCCAGGTTTGTTTGGCATCGATGCCACTGTCGATCCAAAGAAGCGCGAAGCAGCCGAGCAATTAGCCTTGCGCATTGTTGACGAACTGAAACAGGGTGGCGTCACAACGGAAGAGTTGGGGAAGGCAAAAAAAATCACGCTCAGTCATCATCTCGGAGCGCTTACGACCATGCGTGGCCAAGCCTCGGACATCGGGGCGAACTGGTTGCTCACACGCGATCTGAATTTCAGCCGGCATTATCTCGATGCTGTCCAGAAAGTGACGCTGGACGACATCAAACGCGTCGCCGCGAGTTATCTGACCGAGAACAATCTGACCGTCATCTCGTTGAATCCAAAGGGTTCGCTGGCCACCAAAACGGAGGGCGTGAAGGCGGGAGCCCTGGGTGAGATTCAAAAGTTTGAGCTCTCTAATGGATTACGGCTGCTGGTGCGTGAAGATCCTCGCCTGCCACTCGTCGCAATGGGTGCGGTTTTTCGCGGCGGTCTTCTTGCTGAGACGCCACAGACAAACGGCATCACGCGTTTGATGGCGAAAGTGCTGTTGAAAGGCACTAAGACGCGCACTGCCGAGCAAATCGCCAACGAGATCGAAGCAGTAGGCGGTTCCATTTCGAGCGACGCCGGTAACAACAGCTTCAGCGTGTCGATCGATGTCATGAAGCCCGACGTGAAATTGGGCGTTGACCTGCTCTCGGACGTATTGCTCAACGCGACGATGCCGGAAAAAGCGATCGCGCGCGAAAAAGAAATCCAGATCGCCGCGATCCAGCAGGAAGAAGAACAGTTGACTGCGGTAGCGCGCAACATCATGCGGCAGGCGCTTTTCCCGCAGCATCCTTACGCGCTCCGTTCAAATGGCTCGGTCGAGTCTGTCCAGCGGTTGACGCAAAAAGATTTGCTGGAATTTCGTGATCGTTATGTGGTCGCGAAAAATGGCGTCATCTACGTCTTTGGAAACGTAAAAGCGGCCGAGGTAAAGCAGCTTGTCGAACAAATGCTCAGCAAGATGAAGCCTGGCGCGCTTGCCCTGACCGACGCAAAACCTTCCATGCCGCTTGGCAAACCGGAAACCGTTGAAAGCCGCAAAGACAAAGCGCAAGGCGTAATTATGGTCGGATTTCGCGGCGCGAGCCTGTCGAGCCCTGATCGGTACGCGTTGGAGTTAATCGATGAGGCCAGCAGCGACCTCGGCTCGCGCTTTTTCATTCGCATTCGAGAGCAAATGGGCCTGGCCTATTATGTCGGCGCCAGCCAGATGCAAGGACTGGTGCCGGGACTCTTTGCATTTTACCTCGGCACCGACCCGCAAAAGATCGAACCGGTAAAGACCGCGTTGCTCGATGAAATCCACAAGCTCGCAAACGATGGGCTTACCCTGGAAGAATTGGCGCGCGCGAAAAAGAAATTAATTGGACAACAGGAGATCGCGAATCAAAGCAACGACGTCTTCGGTTATCATTGCGCGCTCGACGAGCTTTACGGGCTGGGCTTTGATTATTACAAGCAGCTCGAACACGATGTGAACGCGGTGACGCTCGAGGATATTAAGCAAGTGGCGTCGAAATATTTTCGCGATCAACCGTACGTGTTGGCGACGGTGCGACCGCCGGAAGGTTCCGCAGCCGCGAAACAGAAATGAGCCATGGCTGAAGTCCAAAGAACCACACAAAGCGGCGAGCTTTCCCAGCGCTTCATTGAATTCGTTGTCATGCACGCACAAAACGCCGCGCTGTTTCTTGGGCAAATTCCAAATCCGAAAACCGGTGAAGGCGAAGTGAACCTGGACCTCGCCAGGATGTTCATTGATCAACTGGCCATGATTCAGGAAAAAACGCGCGGCAATCTGACCAGCGAAGAGACAAAAGTGTTGAGCAACGCACTTTCCAATTTGCAGATGGCATATGTGGAAGTTGCCCGGGAAACACTCAAAGGCGCAGCGCAACCCGAAACGCCAGACGCCTCGCCGCCGCCAAAATCTGCGGAACAACCATCCGCAGGCACGCCTGAGTCACAAGCACCGATCACATCTGCTGAGCCCGAGACAGAATCGCGGAAGAAATTTACTAAGAGTTACGGCCCATAATTGCTGTGTCGCGCCATGCGAAGGAGCGAGGCGCTGCACCATTGCCAATAAGTTCAGTCCACAATGGCGCGCGCTGCGGGACGTTACCGGCTACTCGTGTGCGCACTGGGAGTGGCGTTCGCACGGGGTCTTGCGCTTGCGCTTTTGCGCACGGTGATGGCTCCCTGGGCAGGAGCGGGAGTTGGTGATGCTTCGGCGTACTTTTTTGTCGAGGGCCAAATGAGACGCCACGGCTGAGTTTTAATTGTCTCGCTGAATTGCTTGATGTTTTGGCCGGCCGGTTCGAGCTCGGTTGTCGCGACCTTCAATTTCTCTGACGACGTCCGCAGGTTTCGCAGGGTCACCTCGATATTGTTGTTCTCCGTAAGACTGGTGCTGATCTTCTCGATGTTGGTCAGCGAATGCGAGAGCGCGCTCTCGGGCGCGGTCAGGTCAGAAAGATGTTCGCCGAACGTTTTGAATTGGGTGAGAGCGAGGGTTAGCTCGGAATTTTCGTCGGTCAGGCGGTTTAGGTTTTGCGCCGTCTGCTGAAGGTCCTTCATTGTGTTCGTGGCCTCGGTCGCCACCGGTTTGATCACTTCCAGCATCTTCGCCGCGGCTTCGCCCAAATCGGGAGTGCGTTCTCCGGCGAACATCTCGCCATCTTTAGCGCGGCCGAAAGCTTCAGTCCCCTGAGTAATATCGATGGCCATGTCGCCAAGTAATCCAAGCTGCATCAGTCGCGCCTTGGCGTCCCGGTACACCCTGGCGCTCTTATCCACCTGCACATCCACGCGCACTTCAAATCGCAGTTTGCCCGGCGTGGCAGTTGGGCTCGGGCTCGCATTCGCCTCGGCCCGATGAATAGCCGCGTCTGCTTCCTCCGCCTGTTTTTCTTCCTTCGGCGACACGGGCGAATACAACTTCTGGACCTGTCCAATCTTGCGGCCTGCCAGCATCACCGGCGCGCCCTGTTTGATCCCGGCTGCGTTATCGAAGTAAATCTTGTAAGTCACAAGTGGCCGGAACAATCCCGGCGCGCCGAGCAAAACCAAAAGGAACGCGACCACCGCAATCGTGCCGATCACGAGCAGGCCGGTCATGATTTCATTTCTTTGTAATTGCATCGAGGCTGCCTTCCAGAATGGGACCTTCGGTGCTCCCGCTCAAAAACTGGGCGACCACCGGATTTTTCGATTGTTTGAATTTTTCGGGTTCCGCTTCTTCAATGATTTTGCCCTGATACAGCATACCCATTCGCGTGGCGATGCGAAAGGCGCTGTCCATTTCGTGCGTGACAGTGATGGATGTCACTTTCGATTTTTCACTAAGGCTAATGATCAATTCGTCGATCACCGAGGCAATGACCGGGTCGAGCCCCGCTGAGGGCTCGTCCAGGAGGATCAATTCGGGCTCCAGCACCAGCGCGCGCGCCAGGGCCACGCGTTTTTTCATGCCGCCGCTCAGCTCCTCCGGCAACAGGTCCTTGGAATCCTTCATGCCGACGAGGTCCAGTTTTTCATCAACGATTTTGTCGATCTCGTCGCGCGATTTGTCCGTGAGCTCTTCGAGCGGCAGGGCAACATTGTCTCGAACCGTGCGCGAACTCAGCAGCGACGAATATTGGTACACCATGCCAATGTGTCGTCGCACTTGCTGAAGCTTCCGGCGCTGAAGCCGCGTGATTTCGAATTGCTTAAAAAAAACTGAGCCGGAAGTAGGCCGAAGTGTGCCGAGGATCAGGCGTAATATGGTGCTTTTTCCGCTGCCAGTCTGGCCCATGATCACCAGACGCTCCTCTGGCTCGACCTTAAGCGAAAAGCCGTCGAGCACTTTTTTTTCTTCAAATTGCATGTACACATCGCGCAACTCGACCATGTGCGTGGGGGTCGTCATGTTGGATAAAACGTGGTGTAAACGACGTTATACAGCGTATCGAAGCCGATGACCGTGGTGATCGCTGTCACGACGCTGGACGTTGTCGAAGTGCCCACCCCCGCGGCGCCGCCTTTGACGGTCAATCCCCGGTAACACGCAATCGCGGCGATGAGCAGCCCGAACAGAAAGCTCTTCAAAATGCCGGTGATGATATCGCGAATGAGCAATGAATCTTTCACAAGATCGAGAAAATACGGGAACGCGATGCTGAAATACGCTTTGCAAATAAGGCTGCTGGCACCTATGGCGGCGATGTTCGAAACCGTGGACAGACACGGCATCAGCAGAAACAGCGCGAGCATTCGCGGCGCGACGAGGAAACGCAGCGGACCAATGCCCATTGCTTCGATTGCTTCGACTTCCTCGGACACTTGCATCGTGCCGAGCTCGGCGGTGAAAGCAGCGCCGATCCGTGCTGCCAGCATAATGCCGGTGATAAGCGGCCCAAGCTCGCGGGTAAAACCGATCGCGACCAATCCAGGAATCAACCGTTGTGTTCCAAAGCGTTGCAACTGATAGCCGGTGAGCAGGGCCATGGTTAGCCCGAGAAAAAACGACACGAGTCCCACCAGTGGTACGGAGTCCACACCCGCGCGTTGAGTGTGCCGAAAAAAGCTGGCAGCACGAAACGGCACCCGCCCGTGCTGAATACGTTCGAACGTCTCCTCGAACGTATTCACGATGAACCAAAACATGCTACCCACTTCACGCAGAAAATTGCGTCCGAGGTGGCCGATTCCTTGGGCAACTAAAACCGGCGGATTAGCGTTTGCCATGGCCGGCAAAAGTCGCCTTACTTGCCCCACACGGCAAAGGGCAAAGTTCGGCGCGGGAAAGCGATGCGAGGACGCATCGCACTCCAAAGCACTTCGTGCGAAGTCTCCAGGAAAGCTCATTCTGCTTTCGCGGCAGCTTTGGGAGTGCATGCGCGTCCTCACGCCGCTTGCTTTGATGCGAATATCAATAAAGATCGATCGCTATTCTAGCTAACTTAGCGGGGCCCGTATGAAATGGGTTTCAATAACGAATTGCTTCTTTGGCATCGCGCTATTTAGTGCCGGGGCGCTGGCGTTCGGCGAGGAGCAACAAACGCCCGCACACGCCGTAAGCGGTGTGCGGCCAGTTGATCAGCGAAAAATGCAAAACGAGAAATTCGGGCTGGTGATCCACGGCGGCGCCGGAACCATTGATCGCAGCAAGATGACGCCGGAAAAAGAGCGCGAATATCGCGCCGGCCTTGAACGTGCCCTGGCGGCTGGCTATGACGTTTTGAAAAACGGGGGCTCGAGCCTCGATGCTACCGAAGCTGCCGTGCGTGTGCTCGAGGATGATCCGCACTTCAATGCGGGCAAAGGATCAGTATTTACCAGCGCTGGCACAAACGAGATGGACGCAGCCATTATGGACGGGAAAGCGCTCGCCGCAGGTGCCGTCGCTGCTCTGAAGCATGTGAGAAATCCCATCAGCCTCGCCCGGCTTGTCATGGAGAAATCTGGACATGTCATGATGGATGGCGAGGGCGCGGAAGCGTTCGCCAAGGAGAACGGAATGGAACTCGTGGACCAAAAATATTTTTTTACCCAGGAGCGCTGGGACGCTTTGCAGAAAATTAAAGCTGCGGAGAAACATCGAACCGGCGGAGCAGGCAAAGCATTTTTTATTACCGATCAAGATCGCCACGGAACCGTGGGCGCTGTCGCGCTGGACAAGAATGGAAATCTGGCCGCAGCAACCTCAACCGGTGGGACCACCAACAAGCGACCGGGGCGCGTGGGTGATTCGCCGGTCATTGGTGCAGGAACTTACGCGAACAATGCGACGTGCGCCGTTTCCGCGACAGGCGACGGAGAGTATTTCATTCGGGCGACGGTCGGGCACGACGTCTCGGCACTGATGGAATATCGGAGAATGTCCCTCAAGGAAGCGGCACAAGCTGTGCTCGATAAAGTCGCCAAACTCGGAGGCACCGGTGGATTAATCGCAATCGATCGTCACGGCAACGTCGCCTTGCCATTCAATACCACGGGGATGTATCGCGGGTATGTCGATCGAGACGGCAAGTTTGTTGTCGAGATCTACAAATGATTTTGTGATTCGTTGAAACGTTGAACCGTTGAAGCGGAAACAGGATTGTCATTCTGAGCGAAGCGAAGAATCTCTGATCGGTTCTTCCACCACCGCCAAAGTGACAATCAGAGATGTTTCGCTTCGCTCAACTTGGCAAGATGGCGCTGTAACGGCTTAACGCTTTAACGTTTCAACGATTCTCATGCTCCCGCCCTTCTCCGTCGTCATTCCCTGTTTCAACGAAGCGGCGCGCATTGGCGGAACCTTGCGATCGACGCTCGATTATCTCACTGCCAACGCCCCACAAAGTGAGTTGATCGTGGTGAATGACGGATCAACCGATGCAACTGCAGCCATCGCGCGCGAAAAATTGGATGGGGCGACGATCCAAACGCGATTGCTAGAAAATTTTCCGAATCGTGGCAAGGGCGCCGCGGTTCGCTCCGGATTACTTGCCGCGCGAGAACCGATCGGACTTTTTTCTGATGCGGATCTTTCCACGCCGCTCACGGAGACGCCGAAGCTGATCGAGCCGATTGCAAACGACGAAGTCCACATTGCTTTCGGCTCGCGCGCGCTGGACCGCAGTTTAATCGGGATTCATCAGCCTTGGCGGCGAGAACAGGCCGGCCGTGTTTTCAATCTGCTCGTGCGCGTCGCCACCGGCCTTCCGTTTTGGGATACGCAATGCGGATTCAAGGCATTTCGCCTGGATGTTTGCCGGCCGATTCTTGAGGCAGCGCGGGTCGATGGTTTTGCGTTCGACGTTGAGCTGCTTCTTCTCGCACATCGCGCTGGACTGCGCATTCGAGAAATTCCGGTCCGCTGGAATCACGCTGAAGGAAGCAAAGTTAGTTTTTTTCGTGACAGCCTGCGAATGCTGCGCGAAGTGATCGCGATGCGAGCCGAGGTAGGGGCGATTGACCTGAATCGCCCGCCAGCGGTTCGGTGAACCGCCCCTGCCTCTTTTCTTTCGCACCGCCTGATTTAGCTTAATCCCTCCGCTGAGTAGGGTTTTCAATGCGCTCATTTCAATTTCATCCCGCTGTTGCGCGGTGGTTCGAGCAAACCTTCGGCTCACCGACTGAACCGCAATTGCGCGGCTGGCCGGCAATACAATCCGGTCGGCACGTTCTGATTTCTGCGCCGACGGGTTCCGGCAAAACGCTGGCGGCGTTCCTTGCTTCACTGGATGTGCTGTTCCGCGAAGGCGTCGAGGCTGATTTGCCGGATGAAACGCAGGTGGTTTACGTCTCGCCACTCAAGGCGTTGAGCAATGATATCCGCAAAAATCTGCAAGAGCCGCTTGCTGGAATTCGCGCGTTGTTACATGAAACGAATGGCCGCGAGATTGATGTGCGCGCAGAAGTGCGCACTGGCGATACAACTGCTGCCCAACGGCAGTCGCTTATCAAAAAGCCTCCGCACATCCTCGTCACGACGCCGGAGTCACTCTATTTGCTGCTCACTTCTGACTCCGGGCGGCGCATGCTGGGCACCGCACGAACGCTGATCCTTGATGAGATTCACGCTGTCGTCGATGACAGGCGTGGCGCGCACCTTGCACTGAGCGTCGAACGTTTGGCCGCGCTAACCAAAAGACCGCTCCAACGAATCGGTTTATCTGCGACGCAAAAACCGATTGAAGAAGTCGCACGTTTCCTTGTTGGCACTCGCGCCGTGGATGACGCCGGCAATCCTGATTGCGAAATCATAGATATCGGTCATCGCCGTGAACTGGACATAGGCATCGAGCTGCCTGGTTCGTCGCTTGAAGCGGTGATGTCGAATGAAGTTTGGGAGGAAATCTACCGTCGGCTTGCGGAATTGATTCAGGCGCACCGGACCACTTTGGTCTTCGTCAACACACGCCGGATGGCCGAGCGCGTGACGCATCATCTCAGCGAACTGCTCGGTGCAGACGCAGTGACGTCGCATCACGGAAGTCTCTCCGCAAAACTGCGTCTGGACGCCGAAGATCGATTGAAGCGCGGCGAATTGAAAGCGCTTGTTGCCACGGCTTCACTTGAGTTGGGCATCGATATTGGGTCGGTTGATCTCGTCTGCCAACTAGGGACGACGCGCTCCATCGCCACCCTGTTGCAACGCGTTGGCCGCGCCGAGCACAAACGCGGCGGCTTGCCGAAAGGGCGTATCTTTCCATTGAGCCGCGATGAACTGGTCGAATGCGCCGCGTTACTCCATAGCGTCCATCGCGGCGAACTCGATCGTCTCAGCATTCCGGAAAAACCGCTGGATGTCCTGGCCCAACAAATCGTCGCTGCGGCTTCCACCGAGGATTGGGAGGAAACGGAGTTTTTCGAACTGGTCCGTTGTGCATGGCCGTACCGAAATCTTGCTCGCGAGGAGTTCGATAGCGTCGTCAAGATGCTCGCCGAAGGTTTCAGCACCAAGCGCGGACGGCGCGCGGCGTTGATTCATCACGATGGGGTGAATCATCGTTTGCGTGGCCGGCGTGGCGCGCGACTTGTCGCTCTGACCTCCGGCGGCGCGATTCCCGACAACGCTGATTATCGAGTCATTCTCGAACCGTCGGAAACTTTCGTTGGCACTGTGAACGAAGATTTCGCGGTGGAAAGTTTGGCAGGCGACATTTTTCAGCTCGGTAACGCGTCGTGGCGAATTCTACGCATCAACTCTGGCGTCGTTCGCGTGGAGGATGCGAAAGGTCAGCCTCCTGGAATTCCATTTTGGCTTGGGGAGGCGCCCGCGCGCACCGCCGAGCTTTCGCAAGCTGTTTCGAATGTTCGCACGGAGATCGAAAAATTGCTCAGCGACGGCGGGGACGTTAGCGAGTGGATCGTCTCTGAAATGCGGCTCCCCACAGAAGCTGCTCAGCAAATCGCCGATTACTTTGCCGATACTTATCGAGCGCTCGGTGCGCTTCCCTCCCAGCAGGCGCTCGTGATCGAGCGTTTCTTCGATGAATCTGGCGGAATGCAACTCGTTTTGCACGCGCCTTTCGGCAGTCGAATCAATCGCGCCTGGGGTCTCGCACTGAGAAAACGTTTTTGTCGTTCGTTCAATTTCGAGCTGCAAGCAGCGGCAACGGACGACGCGATCGTGATCTCGCTCGGTACGCAGCATTCATTTCCGCTGGAGGAAGTTTTTCGTTATCTGAATTCAAAAACGGTTCGCGACCTGCTCGTTCAAGCTTTGCTGGATGCTCCGATGTTCGCCATCCGGTGGCGCTGGAACGCCACCAGGTCTCTCGCCGTGCCGCGCTTCCGCGGAGGCGCGAAAATCGCCGCGCCATTGCAGCGGATGGAATCGGAAAATCTTTTGGCCGCAGTCTTTCCAGACCAGCTCGCGTGTCTGGAACATATCGTAGGCGACCGCGAGATTCCCGATCACCCGTTGGTGAAACAGACAATCGACGATTGCCTGAGCGAAGCGATGGACATCGACGGGTTGGAAGAGGTTTTGCGCAAGATCGAACAGGGTGAGATCCGCTGCATCGCGCGCGATTTGCCGGAGCCTTCGCCGCTCGCGTCTGAGATTCTAAATGCGCGGCCGTACGCGTTTCTGGATAATGCGCCGTTGGAAGAGCGCCGCACTCAGGCGGTTTACACGCGTCGCGCTTCGGAAAGGAATGTAGGCGACGGTCTGGGCATTCTCGATTCGGCTGCGATTGAGAAAGTCGAGAAAGAAGCGTGGCCAGAAGCGACAAACGCTGATGAATTACATGACGCGCTGATGCTTCTCGCGGCGATGACGCAGGATGAAGTGCAACGAACAGTTCATCATGAAGGCAACGGCACAGCAGTCGAGCAATTACTCAATGAACTCGTCGCATCGAAACGGGCGACGCAACTTCGTGCCGGCGACAAGAGTTTTTGGACTACCGCCGAGCGGTTGCCGATGTTGCAAATGATTTATCCGGACGCCGGTGCCGATAGTCAGGTAACGGCGCCGGAATCTGCTCAGCGACAAAATTGGGAACGGTCGGCAGCGATTCGTGAATTACTTCGCGGAAGAATCGAAGTTTCCGGCCCACTGTCGGTCGGGCAGCTGGAAAATATTCTTGGTCTTCGCCGATTGGAAATCGACACGGCGTTGCTCGGCCTTGAAAGCGAAGGTTTTGTTCTGCGCGGCAAATTTCACCCAAACGCAACCGAACTGGAATGGTGTGATCGCCGGCTGCTGGCGCGAATTCACCGGCTCACCATCGATCGGCTGCGGGCGGAGATCCAGCCGGTCTCGCCACAGGATTTTTATCGATTTCTGTTCGCGTGGCAGCGCGCAGATCCAGAACATCGCGTGGAAGGTCCCGAGGGTCTGCAGTTCGTGTTGGAACAACTCGACGGCTGCGAGCTGCCGTTGGCGGCTTGGGAATCGGCGGTCCTCGCCGCGCGTGTTACCGAGTACGATCCCGAGTGGCTTGATCGCCTTTGTTTTTCTGGTCGCGTCGGTTGGGGACGGTTGAGCGCGCCACAAAATCCGAGCGCGCGTACCAGCGCTCCGCTACGAACCAGCCCGATCGCGTTTTACCAACGAGAGCACCTGCAGGATTGGTTGATCCTGTCCCGAGCGAATTCGACCATGGACCTCTCGATCGCGAGCCGAACTTTGTTCGATACGCTGGCAGAAGGTGGCGCACTCTTCTTCACCGAGCTGGTGCGTCGCAGCGGACTGCTGCCTTCTCAAGTTGAAGAAGCTTTGTCGCAACTCGCGGCGCTCGGTCTCGTGACGTCGGATAGTTTCGATGGGTTGCGAGCGCTCCTGGTACCGTCAAACAAACGCCCGACGTTTGGCCGGAACATTGGAAAACGCCGGCGCAAAACAAACCTTGCGAGCATCGAGTTTGCAGGGCGCTGGTCGTTGCTGAGAACGGAGATCGCCTCGAAACCATCCGGAAATGGTGCGGAAAGCATCGCGCGCGAGGCTGCGATCGAGAAATTTGCGCGGACGTTGCTACGTCGCTACGGCGTTGTGTTTCGACGATTGCTTGAGCGCGAGAGTCTTGGCGTCAATTGGTACGAGCTAGGGCGATTTTATCGCAGGTGGGAAGCGCGCGGCGAGATTCGCGGCGGCTATTTCGTGGCGGGAATCAGCGGCGAACAATTCGCCCTACCCGAAGCTATTGGCTTGTTGCGTTCCATACGCAAAGCGCCCCCAAACGGCGAACTGATCACACTGAGCGCTGCGGACCCGTTAAATTTGCAAGGCATTCTGACGCCTGGACCACGAATTGCCGCGCTGACCGCAAGCCGAATTTTGTTTCGCGATGGCTTGCCGGTCGCCGCGCTCGAGGCGGGCGAGATTCGCAAAATCTCCGGTGCGCCTGTTTCTGACTTGCAGATCGAAACGGCTCTCAGAATCGGCAAGCTGCGTCCGTCGTTGCGGCCGTATTACAAGTGACGGCACCGTCGCGGCCCTGTAGCCGCTTCGCTGTGCGAAGCTCAACGCTGAGTTTTGGCACGCACGCGCCACGCGTCTCACAGAGACGCGGCTACAACTATTTCTTCACTACCGCGGCGTTCTCGATCATGGCAATGCCGCCGCGTTCCGCCAGCTTGCCTTTCACAGTAATGTTTTTGCCACAGTACTCTGCGAGCTGATCGTTGATTGGCTTGTGTTCGCCAACGACCAGATACGCTTTACCCTCGCTCACGATACCGACCGGCCCACCACTCTTGATGCATTTTGCCCCGCAGGACTGCCCATGCTTTTCGCCGATAGCATTATGATCGACGTAGCACATCATATCGACCACTTCGCCGGTCACTTCTTTGGAAGCAGCCGCGTCGCCGCCGTGCTCGTGTTCTTGGGCGATCGCCAGCGGCGCGCACGCCAGACCTGCAATGAAGGTCACAGTCACTGCAACTTTCAAGACAGTAGGTTTATTGTTTGGTGAATTAATCATGGGACAAATGTGGCCGTCTCGGCCCGTCGGTCAATCTGCTACGGAGCCGAAAATGACGAATCACGAATGTCTAATGACGAAGGAATGACGAAATACGAATCACGAAAAATATGTCCGCGAGCCTTTTTGTTGTCGTCATTTGAGCGTTCGGACTTCCTTCGACATCCGCGATTCGGACGTCGTCATTATTTCTGTTTTTCAATCAAATCGGCGAACTGATCGAAAAAGTACAAGGCATCATGCGGGCCGGGCGCAGCTTCGGGATGGTATTGCACGCTGAAGATCGGCAATTCCTTGTGGCGCATTCCCTCCACCGTGCCGTCATTCAAATTGATGTGCGTTACTTCCACATCCAAAGGGAGCGACTCCGCGTTGACGGCGAATCCGTGATTTTGCGCAGTGATGGCCACTTTGCCGCTGCGCAAATCCTTTACCGGCTGGTTGGCGCCGCGATGGCCGAATTTCAATTTGAATGTCGAGCCGCCGAACGCGAAGCCGAGAATTTGATGGCCGAGACAAATCCCGAAGATCGGTTTTTTTTCCATTAAATCATGCACGTTCTTGTGCGCGTAAGGAAGCGCCGCGGGATCGCCAGGGCCGTTGGAGAGAAAAATTCCGTCGGGATCAAGACTGAGCACTTCCTCAGCCGATGTCGTCGCCGGGACAACCGTCACTTCGAAACCCTTCTGGCGCAGCAGGCGCAGAATGTTTTGTTTGATGCCGTAATCGTACGCGGCGATCCGAAATCGGTTCGGCCCGTCTGCTTTCTCCATCTCGCGGTTGCGGGATCAACCACGGCGCGCTCAGCTTGTCCTCAGGGTCCCAGCGATAAATTTTCTGTGTTGAGACTTCGCGAACGTAATCCATCCCGATCACGCCGTCGCCCTTGATCGCCCTTTGCGTTGCTTCTTCGGGCGAAATCTTCTCGGTCGTTAAACAGGCTTTCATCGCACCGCGGGTGCGCAAATGCCGCGTGAGTGCGCGCGTGTCGATTCCTTTCGTGCCAGGGATATTCCATTTTCGCAAGTATTCGTCGAGGGACATTTCGGAGCGCCAGTTGCTCGGGACCTCGGTCAATTCCTCTATGACGAATCCGCGCACGTGAGGCGAAGAGCTTTCCTGATCGAGCGAATTGATGCCGTAATTTCCGATCAACGGATAAGTCATCGCCACGATCTGTCCGCGATACGATGGATCCGTCAGCACCTCCTGATAACCGGTCATGGCGGTATTGAAACAAACTTCGCCGACCCGGGTACCGGTTGCGCCAAATGATTCACCCTCGAAATACCGACCGTCTTCGAGGGCTAGGAGTGTGCGCACGTCACTGCGCATTATCGATCTCGTCGGCGGATTTTCAAATCCGTTGAACTTGTGGCCCAGACAATCTTGTCTGCGCCTTCGCGAGCTTTTCAGGCAGGATTGCCTGCGTCACGCACAACAAAATCTTTACCCCGCTGGTGCCGTTCAGGTGATTCTCCCGTTCCCCTTCGTAAAGGGTGGATAACCGTTGCTGCGGAATCTGGCTTCCAATGAAGGCCTGTCATTCTCCGCACCAACCAAGTCTCCTGATTTCATCAACTATCGGTTCGGGGACGTCACCTCAATCGCGAACATCGCAGGGTAAATTCAAAAGCCGCTGGTTGAGAGTTGAACGGAAAGCACTGGTTTCCTGCCCAACCCTCAACGAGCGGCTCTCAATCTCAAAGAACTATTCGCGCAATTCCGCGCCGAGGTCGCGCCGCAATCGCTCGCGAATTTTCGCGTGCGCAGCGTTCACTTCCTCACTCGTGAGTGTGCGACTTCGGTCTCGATATGTCAATCTATATGCGAGCGACTTTCGTGCCGCTCCGACTTCACCGCCGCTAAACACATCGAATAACTCCACGCTTTCCAAGAGTAGCTCACGCGGCTCCTGGATCACGCGGCAAATTTTTTCGTGTGAAATCTCCTCCGACACAATCATCGCAATATCGCGAGTAACGGCTGGAAATTTCTCAATCTCGCGAAACTTTTTCCTCAGCTCGTCCGGGACCAAAAGAAGATCGGCATGCAACTCGGCGACAAACACTGGCCCTGACGCGGTCGCTTTCGCCGAGGAAAGTTGTCCGCCGAAACCGACCATCCGATCGCCGGAGAAAACGTCGACCGGCAGCGCGAGATCAGGAAACTTTCCCGGGCGAAACGACAGATTTGGAACGACGCATTCCAGCGCGCCTTTGAGATCAAACAAATCGACACCGCGGTTCGATACGGATCGCCAGTTCCCCGCGCCCGCGACATTTCCCCAGAGTAAAACTCCAAGATGCCGTTCTTCTTTTCCCGATGGCGGAATAAAGGTGCGACCGATCTCAAAAATCGCCACACGGGCCGCGCCCGCTCGAATGTTTCGGTCAAGAACGGCGAGCAATCCCGCCAAAATGCTCGGCCGCAAGGCGACGTGATCTTCGCTCAGCGGGTTGCGGAGCTCGATGGCGCCTTCGCTGAAGGCGACTAGTTCGCGCGGAAGCAATTTTGAAGTTCGCACTTCATTGAGACCGACTGCTGCGAGTCGGCTTCGCCACGCTGATTCCAAAGCGTGCGCGCGATCGGCTGCGCTGGAAGGCG
>Ga0209690_1000688_pt1 | contig 18106 bp, 14 predicted proteins | sample GraSoiAngelo_150_FD_186164 | JGI IMG/M metagenome (GOLD analysis project Ga0209690, IMG submission 186164) | Grasslands soil microbial communities from the Angelo Coastal Reserve, California, USA - 14_1009_09_40cm (SPAdes) (version 2) | ecosystem: Environmental > Terrestrial > Soil > Grasslands ...
CGACCGCCTCGCAGACCAGCATCTCGTCGTGGCCGTCGGCGAAGGTCGGGTAGCCGTCCCCGCGCGCCCCGGAACCGACCGCTCCGTATACCGTCGCGTACAACGCCTTGAAGGTGTCGGCGAATCCCTCCGCATGACCGCCGGGCAGCCTCGTCGCCCGGCGTCCCTGCTCATTGAGGATCGCCGGGTCGCGAAGGAGGATTTCGTTCGGACGTCCCCGATGTCCGATCCACAGCTCGTCTGGCCGTTCAGAGTTCCATGCCGCCGCGGAGGTCGAGCCGTCGATCTCGAAGATGAGTGAATTCTTGCGTCCCGGGCTCACCTGGGAGACAGCGAGCGCGCCGCGAGCTCCGTTTTGATATCGAAGCAGGATCGTGGCCGCGTCTTCGGTTTTGACCTCGCGCGCGTTCCGCTGCTTGATGAACGTCGTCAGGTCGGCCATCACGGCAGTGATCTTCGCGCCGCAAAGGAACGTGGTCATGTCCATCCAGTGCGACCCGATGTCGGCCACCGCACGGAGATCGCCGCCGAGTCCGGGGTCCACTCGCCAGTTCCAGTCGGTGTCGAGAAGGAGCCAGTCCTGCAGGTAATGGCCGGAAACGAGGCGCACATCGCCGAGAGCGCCATCCGCGATCAGGCCGTGGACATGCTGGCATACGGGGTAGAAGCGGAGGTTGAAGTTGACCGCGTGCACGCGTCCGCTCTCCTCGGCCAGCTGCAACAGGTCCGCCGATTCGGTCGAGGTCATGGCCAGCGGCTTCTCGCATACGACGTGCTTGCCGGCCGCGAGCGCTGCCTTCGCGTGCTCGTGATGCAGGTGGTTCGGCGACGTGATGTGGACCACGTCGACGCGCGGATCGTCGAGCATGGCCTGAAAGCTTTCATAGGCCGGGGGCAGGCCCAGCTCGCGTGCACGCGAGGCGGCGCGCTCACGACTGGAGCCGACGACGCCGTAAACCTGGACTCCGAGCCTTCGCAGCGCTTCGACGTGCACCACGCCGATGAATCCGGTTCCCACGACGGCGGCGCCTATCTCGCCAAAGGCCCTGGATTTCACATATACCAGTTTCGCTGGGACTTCCCCTGCCGTGCAGAAGGCAGGTCGTTGACCTTCGCAGTCCAGCCGCACCACGCGACCGCGTTCGCGATCACACGCTGGATGTCCGTCTGGTGGTACACGGGAAACTCCTGGTCGCCGGAACCGAAGTAGAACATTCTTCCCGCGCCGCGCTGGTAGCAGCAGCCGCTGCGAAACACCTCGCCTCCCTCATACGAGCTGATGAAGACCAGCTCATCTGGTGGAGGGATGTCGAAGAACTCCCCGTACATCTCCTGGTGCGGGACGACGATCGGCTGCGGGATGCCCGCGGCGATCGGATGCGCCGGGTTGACCGTCCAGATGACTTCTCGTTCGCCACCGGGGTCGGACCGCCAGCGAAGGGCGCATGTCGTGCCCATGAGCCGCTTGAAGATCTTCGAATAGTGGCCCGAATGCAGGACGACGATGCCCATTCCGTCCAGCACCCGCGCGTGCACGCGCTGCACGACTTCGTCATCGACCTGATCGTGCGCCGCGTGACCCCACCAGGTGAGGACGTCGGTCTCGGCAAGCGCCTCCTCTGAGAGACCGTGCTCGGGCTGCTCGAGCGTCGCGACGCGCGCCGAGACGCCGCCGCCGAGCTCGCGGCGCAGGCCCTCGACGATGGGGGCGTGCATGCCGTCGGGATAGATCCGCTTGACGGACGGGTCACGCCGCTCGTGGACGTTCTCGTTCCAGACCGTGACCCGAAGGGGGCGGCCGGCCGCCATCAGATCGGAAGCGCTTCGCCGGCCCGATAGATCGATACAGGCTCGTGTACTGTCGCCGACTCGACGGCGGCGGCCACGAACGCGATGGTCCCGAGGTTGTGACGACCCGAAGTCGCAGGCTCGCGCCCGCTGCGCACCGCGTCGACGAACTCGGTGATGGTTCCCCAAGGGCCGGTTCTCGCCATCGGTCGCAGGTTAGCGGAGCGCGGCTTGCCGCCGCGCGGCCGGATCACGACCTTGTCGTGCGTCATGTCATCGTCGCGGTTCGTCCAGAAGATCTCGCCATGCTCGAACTCCAGGCTCCACTGACCGCCCCAGGGCGTCACCGGCCCGGCGCTGATCCAGCTGCCGCGGTAGCTGACCACGACTCCGGGGAAGGCGATCGAGGCGACGGTGGTCGACGGTCCGTTGAACCCGGTCCACTTCGGGTTCCACGCCTCGCAGTAGATGCGCTCTGGCTCGCTGCCGAGGATCATGCGCAACAGGTCGAAGTGGTGGATCGACATGTCGACCAGCAGCGGCTGGTCCTCCAAGTGATGGCGCCCGCGGCCGTTCGGACCGATGGTCGAGTAGCGGCGAAAGTCGATCGAGACCTGGTGCAGCTTGCCGAGTGAAGCGTCGCGGACGAGCGAGGCAATCGCCCGGGGCGCCGGGAAGTGACGGTAGTTCTGGCTGACCATCAGGACGAGGGCCCCGCGCGCGGCAATGTCGACCAGCTCCTGCGCCGCTCCGATGCTGGGTGCAAACGGCTTCTCGACCAACACGTGCAGGCCCGCTTCGAGCGCGGTCCTGGTCGCGGGCACGTGGCCGGGCAAAGCCGTCGTGTTGAGGACGGCTTGCGGATGCGTCGCCGCGATCGCTTCCTTCAGCGACTCGAAGACCATCTCGGGCCGCGGCTTGAGCTCTTCGCGGAGGATGTCGAGCGAGCGCGGGTCCGAGTCGACATAGGCGACAAGCTCGACCTCGCCGATATCCGGGAGCACCCGTTTCGCCCAGTTGCGGCCGTGCGCACCGAGTCCGACCTGGGCGATTCGGAGTGGAGTCACGGTCGAAATGATGCGGGAGCGTTCGATGATTTCATCCGGCTTACAACGAGAATCGCGGCGATAGGTTTCGTGCGCGTTGACGAAGCGCTTCCTTGAGCTGTCTAGGCGCGTGCTCTCGCGGACGAGGTCGACTCTCGCGCGATCAGGTGCACGGGAAGCATGATCCGGCCCCCGCCCGCCTTTCCGTTCGCCACCATCCTGAGAAGGAGGCGCATCGCCTCGGCGCCGGTCTCGTAGAACGGGACGTGGACCGTGCTCAAGGGCGGGCTCGTGAAGGCGGCGGCGTCGAGGTCGCCGCATCCCACGACCGAGCAGTCGTCGGGCACGGCCCGGTGGGCCTCGCGCAGCGAGATCAGGGCGCCGATCGCAGCCAGGTCGTGGTGGCAGAACACGGCGGTGAGGTCAGGGCGCCGTGCGAGCAGGTCCGGCATCACCGCGAGGCCGCCGGCCACTTCGCCGCCGCCCTCAGCGACCAGCTCGCTCGCGAGCTCGAGGTCCGACTCCTCGAGCGCGCGCCGGTAGCCGCGAAGCCGACTCTGCGTCTGGCGTGTCCCGCGTACCCCGGTGACGACGCCGATCGCCGTGTGCCCGAGCTCGAGCAGGTGACGTGTGGCGACGTAGCCAGCCTCTTCGTCGTCGGGAGCGACGATCGTCACAGCGCTGCTCGCGATGTGGTGCAGGCTGACGACAGGGAGAGTGCGGTCCAGCACGTGGCTCAGCGCGCGGTCCTCCTCCATCTGCGGCGCCGCGAGGAGGATCCCGTCGACGCGGCGCTCCATCATCGCGGGCAGGGCGTACTCAGTGAGGGATCCCTCGGGCTCGATGCTTGTGATGAGGAGCGCGTATCCCTGCCGGCGCGCCTCCTGCTCGGCGCCCGCAAGGCACCGGCTCAGCCCCGGGTCGCGAAAGTCCCCCGTGATCAGGCCGATGATGCGGGTCCGCTGCATGACGAGGCTTCGCGCCTGGAGGTTGGGCACGTAGCCGAGGTCGCTCGCCGCCCGGAGGATCCGGGCCCGCGTCGTCTCGGACACCGAGCCGCCGCCGTTCAGCACCTTGCTCGTCGTCTGGAAGCTGACTCCCGAGCGAGCGGCGACGTCCTTGACGGAGACGTGCCTCATGGGCCTGTACTCCCTCACGCTCCAGGTATTATGCGCGGAAAGCGAACGTTCGCCTACCGAGCGTCTGTGGAGGGCACAGTGGGACCCGGACCCGAGTACCCGCGGCCGAACCTTCGGCGGGAGGAGTGGTCGAGCCTCGATGGCGAGTGGGAGTTTGGCGCCGGCGCCAACCCGGTGTTCGACCGCCGGATCGTGGTTCCGTTCTGCCCGGAGTCGGCGCTCTCCGGCATAGGCGAGCGCGTGGGTGACGTGGTCTGGTACCGGCGGCGCTTCGACGCCCCGGGCGCCGATCGGCTGCACCTCCACTTCGGGGCCGTCGACTACCAGGCGATCGTGTGGGTGAACGACGTCGAGGTCGCGCGGCACGAGGGAGGGCACTCGCCTTTCACCGCCGACATCACTGCCGCGGTGCGGGCGCGCGACAACGTCGTGGTGGTGCGCGCGGAGGATCCGCTCGCTGACATGACGATCCCGCGCGGCAAGCAGCACTGGACCGAGACGCCGGAGGGAATCTTCTACACCGCGACCACCGGGATCTGGCAGAGCGTCTGGCTCGAGCCACTGCCGGCGCATCACGTCCGCGGCGTGCGGCTGACCCCGGACCTCGACGCCGGCGCGGTGGACGTCGTCATCGACGCGGACGGCCCTGCAGACGTGGTCGTGGACCTGGATGAGGAAGACGTTGGCCGCTGGTCCGGCAACGGCGGCGGTCGAATCCGGCTTGACGAGGTCGAGGCCTGGTCTCCCGAGTCCCCTCGGCTCTACGGGGTCGAGGTACGACTTGGGGCCGATCTCGTGCGCACATGTTTCGGCCTGCGCAAGGTGGAGGTCCGCGACGGGCGCTGCTGGCTGAACGGCGAGCCGTTAACCCAGCGCCTGATCCTCGATCAGGGCTACTTTCCGGAAGGGCTGCTGACGGCCCCGTCGATCGAGGATCTACGACGTGACATCGAGCTGGCCAAAGCGCTCGGTTTCAATGGCGCGCGCAAACACCAGAAGGCCGAAGACCCGCGCTGGCTCTATCTGGCGGACGTCCTCGGCTTTCTCGTCTGGGCGGAGATGCCCAGCTTCCACCAGTTCTCGGACGAGGCGATGCGCCGGCTGGCCGCGGAGTGGACGGAGATAGTGCGCCGCGACCGCGATCACCCCTCGGTCGTAACCTGGGTCGTAGCCAATGAAAGCTTCGGCCTCGACGGGGTCGACGCAGGGGTTCGCTCGGGTTTCACCTCGGGCCTCCGGCGAATCACGCGCGAGCTCGATGAGTCCCGCCCCGTCGTCTCCAACGACGGCTGGGAGCACTCGCTGAGCGATCTGTGCACGCTCCACGACTACTCGCCGCCGGCAGACCTCGCGCGGCGCTACCGCAGCGTCGAGACCGCGCTGGACGGGACCGGGAGCGCCCATCCGCCATACGACCCCGGTTTCGGCTACCGCGGGGAGCCGATCATCGTCAGCGAGTTCGGCGGCCTGCGGCTCGCCGGCTCAGGCGGCTGGGGCTGGCTGGAGGTGCCCGATGACGCCGCGTTTGTCGGGGCGTACGGGCAGCTGATCGCAGCGTTCATGCAGCGTGGGCCGGTCGAGGGCTTCTGCTACACGCAGCTCACCGACGTCGAGCAGGAGCAGAACGGTCTGCTCACCGCCCAGCGGGAACCCAAAGTCGATCCAGCCCGCCTGCGACCCATGACCCAAACTCCGAAACGGCGGTGAGGATCGAGCTCCCTCTCCTTGGTCTTAGGCGAGGCGCGCCTGCACAAACCGCCGGCGGATGGCGAAAATCACCCTTGACAGATTTCCCGGTGGCGCATACGATCCTATAAACCGCTTTAATAAAGCGGTTTATAGCGTGGGGAGCGCTGATGCCGATGCCAGGAGCCTTGGTGGGTGTCCCGGGTCACCATCGCTGACGTGGCCAGCGCGGCCGGCGTCTCGAAGACGGCCGTGTCGTTCGCGTTCAACAACCCGGAGCGGCTGGGACATGCCACGCTGGAGCGCGTGCTCGGCGTCGCCCGCGACCTCGGCTACACGCCTCACCCCGCCGCCCGCGCGCTCTCCATGCGGCGCAACGGCACGATCGGCGTGCTGATCCCGCAGCGCCTGTCCACGGTTTTTGCCAACCCGTTCCTGAGCGAGCTGATCCAGGGCCTGGGTGAGCTGTGCGAGGAGCACGACCTCACGCTTCTCTTAGTGCCGCCGCTCGACGGGTCGCTCGAGAGCGCAATCCGTCAGGCTTCTGTCGATGGATTCATCAGCCTGGGCCTCAGCCCCGACGATCGCGCGTTCGAGGTTCTGGACGGCATCGGCATCCCGACCGTGCTGATCGACTCCGAGGATTCGTTCGGGCATCCCGTGGTCAACGTCGACGATCGGGGCGGCGCCGAGGCGGCCGCCAAGCACCTCCTCCAGCAGGGACACCGCAACGTGACGATCGTGCTTTTGCCGCCGGCACGCTCACAGGTGGAGAGCACACCGACCGCAACCAGGCGGCTGGCGGGCTACCATGCCGCCTTCGAAGCCGCCGGCGCACCGCCGCCGGAGACGGTTACGGCCGGGGTCTCGATAGCAGGCGGCACGCGGGCGTTCGAGTCCCTACCCAGGGGTAAGCGTCAACCCACCGGCCTGCTGGCGATGAGCGACATGGCGGCGATCGGCGTCATGAACGCAGCGCAGGCGGCCGGCGTGAGGGTGCCCGAGGACCTCTCCGTGGTCGGATTCGACGACATTCCGCTCTCTGCCTGGACCAACCCGCCGCTCACGACGGTTCATCAGCCGATCGTCGAGAAGGGCCGTCTTGCCGCTCGCATGCTGATCGAGCGCATGAAAGGACGCGGAGTGGACTCGCCGGCGCCGCTCAACACAAGCCTTGTAATCCGGGGTTCGACATCGGCGCCGAGAAATTCGGATTTGCCAATTGGGAGGAGGTAAATAGAATTGTTTGTGGGGCAGAGCCCGCGTACGCGGCATGACCGTGCATTTGGTGAAGGGATAAAGAGATGGCATCTGTAACTTATGACCACGTCGTCAAGCGCTACACCGCGGACGTGACCGTGGTTAAGGACTTCAACGTCGAGATCAAGGACAAGGAGTTCATGGTCCTTGTCGGTCCGTCTGGCTGTGGCAAGTCGACGGCGCTCCGCATGCTCGCCGGGTTGGAGCAGATCTCCGAAGGTCGCATCCTGATCGGGGACCGGGTCGTTAACAACATCGCCGCCAAGGACCGGGACATCGCGATGGTGTTTCAGTCCTACGCGCTTTACCCGCACATGTCGGTCTACGACAACATGGCCTTTCCGCTGCAGATGCAGCACATGAAGAAGACCGAGATGGACAAGCGGGTGCGCAACGCCTCGCGCATCCTGGGTCTCGACAACTTCCTCAAGCGCAAGCCGCGCGCCCTCTCCGGCGGCCAGCGTCAGCGCGTCGCCCTGGGTCGCGCCATCGTGCGCAGCCCCAAGGTCTTCTTGCTCGACGAGCCGCTTTCCAACCTCGACGCGAAGCTTCGCGGCCAGACGCGGGTCGAGCTGCAGAAGCTGCACCGTGACCTGCAGACGACGTTCATCTATGTCACGCACGACCAGGTCGAGGCGATGACGATGGGTGACCGGATCGCGATCATGAACGCCGGCATCCTGCAGCAGGTCGGGACTCCGGGCGATATCTACGACCATCCCGCCAACCTGTTCGTCGCCGGATTCATCGGCACGCCCACGATGAACTTCGTCCCGGCCTCCGTCAGCAACGGATCGGCCAAGGCGTCGGGATTCGAGGTCAAGCTGCCGAAGGCAGTGAGCGCGCACAAGGGCACGCTTGGATTCCGGCCCGAGACCGTGACGGACCGCATCGCCGACGGAAGCCCTACCCTCGAGATGAAGGTCGACGTTGTGGAGAGGCTTGGCTCCGACCAGTTCCTCTACGGCATGGTCGGGGGCGACCAGGTGACGGCCCGAGTCGACCCGCGAATGACCGTGGCGCCGGGCGACCGAGTGAAGCTTGGCCTCGACACCCGCACCTTGCACTTCTTCGACGCCGAGAGCGAGCAGGCGCTTCTCTAGAACCAATCCAGTTCGACCCGTCGGGTTTTGGGCTTAGAGCGCATTCGCGCCATCCAGGATTTCGACGCCGCACGGGCGCGGGCGTTTCGTCGCAGCTTGCGGACGATCCTGACGGGCAGGGTCCCGCGGCTGCGTTCGATCGAGCCCGTGCTGAAGGCGGCGGGAGTCGAGGCCCGTGCGGCCGGCGGGGTGCAGGAGATCCCGATTGACAAGATCGTCGGCTCCGTCGCACCCGACGCCAAGACAGGCGACTTCGACCCAGGTTTCTTGCCCATCAACCGGCGCATGCGCGAACGCTGGACGCGGATCTACCAGGCGATGGTCGAGGGGGACGAGCTGCCTCCGATCGACGTCTACAAGGTGGACGGCCTCTACTACGTGATCGACGGCCACCATCGAGTCTCGGTGGCCCGCAACCTCGGCAGGCCGACGCTCAACGCGCGGATCATCAACGTGCGGACCCGTGCTCCCGTGAGACCGAATGTCGACACCGACTCGCTTCTGCGCGCGGCGGAGTACGCCGCCTTCCTCGACACGACACAGCTGCACCGCAGCCGGCCGCAGGCGCGCCTCGAATGCAGCCGGCTGGGGCGCTACGACGAGATCCTCAAGCACATCCTCGGCCACGCTTACTTCCTGTCCCTGGAGCAGCGCCGGGCCGTGCCGCTGCAGGAAGCCGCGGCCAGCTGGTACGACCACGTCTATCACCCGATCGCCGAGGCGATCCGCAAGCACAAGGTCCTCGAGCAGCTGCCCGGCTGGACCGAGGCTGACGTTTACGTCGAGGTGACGCGGCGGTGGCTCGAGCTCAGCAAGGAGGGAGAGCCGGCCGGCCCGGACCCCGCGATCGAGGCGCTGCTTGCGGAGCACGCGCGCCGCTGGTGGCGCCGGCGGCGCAAGATCCGGCTTGACAACGAATGATCGGGCTCATCTTCGGCCCACCGGGGAGTGGCAAAGGCACGCAGGCGGCGCGCCTGGAAGAGGAGATGCGCATCCATCACCTCTCCACCGGCGACACCCTACGCGGCGAGGTCGCCAAGGGCACATCGCTGGGCAAGGAGGTGGGAAGGATCATGGCGGCGGGCGACCTCGTTCCGGACGAGCTGATCGTCGACGTGGTGCGCACCAGGCTGCCCGGGGCGGAACAAGGCGTCGGCGCCTTGCTGGACGGCTTTCCCCGCACCGTCGCACAGGCTCGGGCCCTGGACGCAATGCTGGCCGACGAGGGGCACAGAGTCGACTTCATCGTCGCCCTGAAGGTGCCGGAGGACGCCCTCGTCGAGCGATTGCTGCACCGAGCGGAGCTGGAAGGCCGGACCGACGACACCCGGGACGTGATTGCGGAGCGGATGCGCGAGTACCACAAGCTGACCGAGGCCGTGCTCGAACATTATCGAAAGCAAGGCGCCAGAATCATCGAGGTCGACGGGACGGGCACGCCGGACGAGGTCTTCGACCGCATCCATCTCGCTCTCACCTAGGGGCCCCGCGAAATCAAGGCGAAGCCTCGGATTTCGTGGGGACTACCGGAATATCCTCTGAGTAGACGACCATGGCCCGCAAAGCCCGCCACGCCGATCTAGGCCAGTCGATCGCGCCGGCTCTGAACGGCGACGGGCAGATGCCGATCTCCGAGATCGGGCCGCAGGTCGACGAACTGCGGGTCGCGAGCCCGTTTCCACCGATCGCGGAGTACGCGTTCCTGTCCGACTGCGAGGTCAACTGCCTCATCGCGCCCAGCGGCCGCGTGGAGTGGATGTGCCTGCCGCGCCCCGACAGCCCGAGTGTCTTCGCGGCGATCCTCGACCGAGGAGCTGGGAGCTTCAGCTTCGGGCCCACAAGCGTGCAGGTCCCCGCCGGCCGCCGCTACCTGCCGGGGACGCTCGTCCTGGAGACCACCTGGCGCACGCGCACGGGCTGGCTGATCGTCCGCGACGCGATGTGCATCGGACCCTGGTATCACAGCCAGCGCCGCTCGGGCACCTATCGCCGGCCGCCGTCCGACTACGAGGCGGAGCACATCCTCCTGCGGACGGCTCGATGCGTCGTCGGCCAGGTCGAGCTGACGCTCGACTGCCAGCCGGTCTTCGATTACGGACAGACGGACGCCAGGTGGGAGTACGGCGGAACCGGCTACAACGAGGCGATCGCCAGCGGAGGCGAGAACGAGGTCCCGATCAGGCTCGTGACCGACCTGAGGGTCGGCTTCGAGGGCCCCGGCGCGCACGCGACCAAGACGCTGCGTCAGGGCGAGCGTGCGTATGTGGCGATGGTGTGGCCGCGCTCGAGGCACTCGACCGGCAAGGAGTACTGGGCCGAGCACCCGGCCCCGGCCACCGTGGAGGAGGCTTTCGAGCGCGTGGAGCGGACGGCCGACTTCTGGCGGGAATGGATCAACCGCGGCGAATTCCCGGAGCACCCATGGCAGAGCTACCTGCAGCGGAGCGCCCTGACGCTCAAGGGACTCACCTACAGCCCGACAGGAGCGCTGCTCGCGGCGCCGACGACCTCGCTGCCCGAGACGATCGGCGGCGAGCGCAACTGGGACTACCGCTACACCTGGATTCGCGACGGGACCTTCATGCTCTGGGGCCTGTACACCCTTGGTTTCGCGCGCGAGGCCAACGACTTCTTTTACTTCATCGCTGATGCCGCGGCGGGCAAGAAGGACCTGCAGATCATGTACGGGATCGGCGGCGAGCATCAGCTTGTGGAGAAGACGCTCGACCACCTGAGCGGCTACGAGATCTCCCAGCCCGTGCGCGTCGGCAACGGCGCGCACAACCAGAAGCAGCACGACGTGTGGGGCGCAGCGCTCGATTCCGTCTACCTGCACACGAAATCGCGGGATTACCTGCCCGAGGTCGTGTGGCCGATCCTCAAGCGCGCAGTCGAGTGCGCGATCGAGAACTGGAAGACGCCCGACAATGGCATCTGGGAGGTGCGCGGTGAGCCGCAGCACTTCACCTCCTCCAAGCTCATGTGCTGGGTCGCGATGGACCGCGGCGCGCGGCTTGCCGAGCTGCACGGCGACCTTGGTCTCGCCAAGACCTGGCAGAGCGTGGCCGACGAGATCAAGTCCGACATCTGCGAGCGCGGTGTCGACGAGCGCGGCGTCTTCGTGCAGCGATACGGCGCCAAGGCGCTCGACGCTTCGGTGCTCTTGATCCCGCTGGTTCGCTTCCTGCCGCCCGATGACCCGCGGGTCCGTGCCACCGTGCTGGCGATCGCGGACGAGCTGACCGTCGACGGGATGGTGCTCCGCTACCGCACTGAGGAAACCGACGACGGCATGCAGGGCGAGGAGGGCACGTTCACGATCTGCTCTTTCTGGCTCGTCTCCGCGCTGTGTGAGATCGGAGAGCTCGACCGCGCGCGCGAGCTGTGCGAGAAGCTCCTGTCCTACTCCAGCCCGCTGCAGCTGTATGCGGAGGAGATCGATCCCCGCAGCGGGCGCCACCTCGGCAACTTTCCCCAGGCCTTCTCCCACCTGGCGCTCATCAACGCGGTCATGCATGTGATCCACGCGGAGACGGGCGCCACCCACAAGTTCAGCGCCGCGCCGCCCTCGCCTCAGCCCTAGGTACTAGTTGCCGCAGGCGGGATTTCTGCTTTGACCGACATCACCGTCGGCTGAGCCGAGGAGCCGAAATACCTATCGCAAACGGGTCCGTGCACTCACGGCGTTCGCGTGGTTTAGGGGTATGGTTGGCCCGGGCTCGGGCGTGAAGGTCATGCGTCGGTTTGTTGAAGAACCTCGTGCCGTCGACGCGGTCGTGGTCGTCCTGGCCACATGGTTCGTGCTCGGCGGATACATCACCGCCTACGCCTACGTGCACACCGCGGGCACGATCCTGGCCGGGCCGGAAAAGGCCGGCTTCACCACGGTCACGGCCGCGTGGTCGCTGCTCACGCTCTACCTCTTCGCGGGTTTCGCCCTCGGGCTGCGCCAGGGCCGGGCATGGAATCGCGCTCTGCCGGATGGGCAGACGGGTACTTTCGCAGCCGCGCTCATCTTCGGTGCGGCGTGGATCGTCGACGATGCCTTCTGGTCGCCGGCGTTCGGGGTGGGTGGTGTGGGCCTGGACAGCCTCTTCACACCGCCGCACCTGGTCGAGATCGCCGCAGCGGCGATCATGGTCAGCGGCCCCCTGCGTGCGGCGGCGAGGCGCGGGGAGGCGGTCGCCAGCCCCGTGACGCTGACGTCGGCGGCGCTGCTCCTCTCGGTGCTCACGTTCGCGACCCAGTTCGGACATCCCCTCATCGATCCCTGGCCGGCGCGCGACTACGAGTTCGAGGGGGCGGCGGTCAAGTGGATCGGTGAGAACATGGGCATGGCGGCCCTGCTCGCACAGACGGCCATCCTGGCCGGCACGGGATTGCTCCTGAACAGCGCGTTCAAGCTGCGGCCGGGATCGCTGATCTTCGTCTTCACCATCAACGGAATCCTCGTCTGCATCACCAAGGGCCACTTCGCCCTGCTGCCGGTGCCGATCGTCGCCGGCGTGACTGCGGACGCGTGGGTTGCTTTCACCGCCCGGCGCCCCGGCCGACCCTCCGCGTCGCTGTGCGCGGTCATCGGCGGCGCCTATGCATTCGCCTACATGGCCGAGATCTCGCTGCTCCCGGCCGGGACCTCCTGGGGAGCGTCCCTCTGGGCTGGCGCGATCATCGCCTGCACGATGCTCAGCTGGCTGATGGGGCGCTTGCTGAGGGCCGGCCTGCCGGCCGCGATCATCGAGCCCTACCTCACGCTCGCCGAGGAGTCCATGCCGGAGCGATGGACGCTCGATCCCGACAGCACCGCGCGCGAGCAGCTGATCAGGTCGGCGTTAGACGACCTGGGGACGCCGGAGGCGCTCGGCAGAAGTCCGCTTGCTCGGCTTCCGAGCGTGTCCCGAGGCGGCTCCGCCGCGGCCGAGCTGCGCGCCCTGCTGGTCGACGTGATCAGCGAGCTTGCGGCATCACCCGCGCCCCGAGACGCGGAGGCCGGGCACCTCCTTCTCGACTACTACGTGAGGCGCGTCGGAAGCCACGAGGTGATCATGGAACGACTGCATATGAGCCGGCCGACGTACTACCGCCGGCTGCACCACGGCTACGAGCTGGTCGGCAATCGGATCGATCAGCTCAGCGTCGCCAACCGAGTCCCGGTGAAGGAGTAGCGCCAGCTACCGGTCGAGCTTGCGAAGCGCGTCCAGCTGCTGCTCCACGTCCGCGTCAACACCCAGCGACTGATAGCGGGCGTCGATCGCGTCGGAGCCGGAAGCGAAGCTGATCGCCTCCAGATCGCCTTCCTGGACCAGGCGATCGATCGCCGTGGCGCGGGCCTGCATCTGTTCGGTGGTCTGCTCCGCACGGTGAAGCGTGGCGGTCAGGTCGGCGAAGTCGTTGGCGACCCCGGTCATCGCCTCGTTGATTCGAACTTGCGCCTCGGCGGCGCTGAAGCGCGCCTTGATCACTTCCTGTCGGGCGGCGAACGCCTCGATCTGACCTGACAGGCGCTGCTCGATCATCGACAGCGCCGCCTCCTCCTTTTCCACCTCGGCCAGCTGGCGCGCGAGAGTCTGCAGCTCGCTGATCACGACCTGGCGGCGCTGCAGGGCAAGCCTCGCCATCGATTCTCGGCCCGCCTTCAGGTCCTGGCGTGCCTGCTCTTCCATGGCGGGCAGCTTGGCTCGCACCGCCTCGGCGGCTGCGTGGAGGCGCTCCTTCGCGGCCGTGACCTCTCGGCCCGCGGCCGCCACCTGGTTCAACAGGGCACGCTGCTTCTGGTGGGAGGTGAGATGGGTCACCCGTGGGTCGGGTGCGGGAGCGAGCGCGACAGACGCGCTCGATTTCAGCAGCTGGCTGAGCCGTTCCAGGACGCCCATCTCATACCCCCATTGATTTGACTTTCAGTGCGCGAGGCCGCCGCGGATCTCTGAGAGCGTCGAGCGGTCGCCACGTGAGGCCTGCACAAGCCGGTCGCGCTGTATCCGGAAGTAGTAGTTGCCGAGGAAGCCCATGGCGGCGATCACGATCACGCGCATCACGAGCACCTTGTCGTCGCTGCCGAGGTCGAAGGGAACCGTGCCCGTGAAGAGGCACGCGCCCAGGTACAGGAGGATCGCGAGCACCGTATACGCCGCCTCGATGCGGCGTGTGAAGACAAGGGCGAACGCGAAGACCACCGGAAAGTACAGGACGTAGAACTGGTTGTGAAGACCGTGCGAACCAGGCCACAAAACCACGATGGCCGTGATCAAAACGAGGTCGATAACGCTCGCGACGATGACGACCACACGGTTCAGGGGACTTCCCATGACGTAGCGGCCGTGGAGGAAGAAGTTGACCGCCATGAGGACCAGGAAGAACGGCATGGTCTGCGTCAGAAGGCTCACGTTGGTGGACGTCCACAGGACGAGCACGATGCCGGTCACGATGACGCTCCAACGCGCCCACATGATCACCGTCTGCCCGTAGAAGACGTCTTCCTGGTTGGCCTGGGCGGCGGTTCGGACTTCGCGTGCTGCAGGCATTGAACTACCTCCTATAAGGCCGGCGTCGCCGGCTGTGTTTGGGACTGACTCGAAGGCTGGTGCTCGATCTCGTCCAGGAGCTCGCCATGTATACGAATCGCGTCCGCGCGCCGCTGCGCTTCGTGACGGGCAAAGAGGTTGCCGCACACCGCGACCGCCGCGATGGTCAGCAGCCGCGTGAACACGGCGGGGTACTCATCGCCGGTGGCGGTCGCCAGGCAGATGATTCCGTAGACGCCGATCGCCAGCAACGTGTAGCCGGCAGTCATCTGGGTCGGAAATGCCACCGAGATGCCGACGATGGCGGCGAAGTAGAAGATGAACACCGGCGAGGGATAACCGCTCTGGACCAGGACGAGCGCCGTCACGACGCAGATGTCGGCGAGACTGGCTCCGTACACGACGTTGTCGAGAGCGGTGTGGCCGCGCAGCAGCTGCACGTGGAGGTAGAAGTTGCCGAAGGCGAGCGCGATGATCGCGGCAAGCTGCACCTGCAGCGTGAGCAGGTCTTTGGGACTCCAGAACGAAAGCAGGAGACCGGTGCCGATCAGGATCCAGCGCGCCCAGACCAGGACCGTCTGGCCGTAGCTGAGGTCGTCGGACCGAATCGTGCCCGTGAAGAAGCTGAGGCCGCGGCTCGCCGCGGCCGCCGCGGGGCTCGTCGTGGGAGCGGCCTTCGCCGGTGCGGCCGACGTCGCCACCGCCTTCCACTCCTGCGCCACGCCGTCCCAGTACCACTTGCCGTCTGGCGAGACGAGGTGATGGGCCGGATTCCAACGGGTAGTGCTCATGCTTTCCTCTCCTTGGGCGAGGTCGCGGCGCCGACCTCGGATTTGATCTTCGCCAGCTCGTCGTCGATCTCCTTGGTGACCGTGATCCTGAGGAGCTCGGCCTCCACGAAGTCGCCGCCGCCCATCGACGGGAAGGAGCCGAGGTCGACAAGCGAATCGATCGCCTTCGCCCGGGCCTGCAGCCTCTCCGCCTTCTCCTCGGCGCGGCCGACGGCCATGCCGAGCTCAGCCAGCTCGCCGGAGACGCCGGCGAGCGACTCCTTCAGCCGGACCTCGGCCTCGGCCGCGCTGTAGCGTGCCGAGACGACTTGGCGATGCGATCGGAACTGCTCCAGGCGGATCTGCAGGGTCCTCTCCTGCGTGGCCAGGCGCTGCTTCTCGGTCTCGACCTCTTCGATCTGCTTGTTCAAGCCCTCGACCTCGTTCAGCGCCAGCCACTTCCGTTCGATGGCGACGCGTGCGAGGTCGTCGCGGCCCGCGCTGACCGCACGCCGGGCCTGGTCGTCGAGCTGAGGAATGCGGGTTTCGAGCCGGCGCGCCTGCTGCACGAGCTGCTCCTTCGCGCTGGCGACGTCGACCAGGCCTCGCCGCAGGGTGACGAGCAGCTCCTGCTGCTGGTTGTACGCGTAGTCGAGGACCTGGCGCGGGTCCTCAGCCCTGTCGAGGGCGCTGCTCAACTCCGTGTTGAGCAGCAGCCTCAGACGCCTCCATAGACTCATGTCCGCCTCCTGTCGAAAAATCCGGCCGGTGGCCAGAGGTTCGGCCGAAGCCCGTTTCAGAAGCAGTCCCGAAAAGGTCTCAATTTCGGTCTCACCGCACACTGAGACCATCGAGAATCAGTCCGTGGCGCGGCTGATCGAGGTGAGTCATCCGGTGGTGGCCGGGATGAAGACCTATCCCGGTCTGCCCGAACCGCAGGTCGACGTGGTCTTCGACTACGACGATTCCAGGGAGCGCTACGAGGGCAAGGCCGAGTTCTTCATCGCGTCCCTGCACCTGTGCGGCAACACGGGCACCTACGTGGACGCGCCCATACATCGCTACCGCGGCGGCGCCGACCTTGCGTCACTCCCGCTCGAGCGCCTGGCCGACGTCGAGACGGTGGTGATCGACTGCACGGGGGCGGACCGCGCGATCGGCGCGGAAGCGCTGGCCGGGGTCGAATTGCGCTATCGCGCGGTGCTGGTCAGGACCGACTTCTCGCAGCACTGGGGCACGCCGGCGTATTTCGGGGACAACCCGTTTCTGACCGCCGACGCTTGCGAGATGCTCGTGAGGGCGGGCGCGTTTTTCGTCGGCATCGACTCCCTGAACATCGATGACACTGCGGATGACGCGCGGCCCGCCCACACCACGCTGCTGGGCGCGGGGATTCCGATCTGCGAGCACATGACGAACCTGTCGGCGGTGCCGGCGTCCGGTGGCCGGCTGCACGCGGTGCCTATCGCGTGGGTGGGAGGCGCAAGCTTCCCGGTCCGGGCCTACGTCCTCGCCTGATTCGAGACGTTTGGCGGGCAAACGCACCGAATTCAGTTGTTGCATAAGTGCGTTTGGATCCAGACGCACTCTTTACGGGCCGAGTTGCTGCTTCGTTTCACTGCCGGGGACATTCACAACCGACCGGAGATCGTCGAGGCGCAAGTTCGCCGCGCGCTTACTCTGGGTTGGAAGATGCCTCGCGGTCGGGCTTCAAGAACAGCGCGCCCAGCGGGGGTAGGGTCAGGGTGACGCTGTGCATGTGCCCGTGCATGGCGACCGGCACCGCATCCACGCCGCCCATGTTCCCCATCCCGCTCCCGCCGTAGAGCGGTGCGTCGCTGTTCACCAGCTCGCGCCAGCGGCCGGCGGCAGGAATCCCGATCTGGTAGTTGTGTCGCGGCACGGGCGTGAAGTTGAAGACGGCGACGATGACGTCCTCGGGAGTGCCGCTGCGGCGGATCAGGCTCACGACGCTGTGGTCGGCGTCGGTGACGTCGATCCAGGAGAAGCCGGCGGGGTCGAAGTCCAGCTCGTGCAGCGCCTTCTCCTCGCGCAGGATCCGGTTCAGGTCGCCGACCCACAGACGAAGGCCGCCGTGGTTTGGTTGGTCGAGCAGGTGCCAGTCGAGGCTCGACTCGACATCCCACTCGCGCCACTGGCCGAACTCGCCGCCCATGAAGAGCAGCTTCTTGCCCGGCTGGGCGTACATCCAGCCGTAGAGAAGGCGCAGGTTGGCGAACTTCTGCCAATCGTCTCCAGGCATCTTCGCGATCAGCGAGCCTTTCCCGTGCACGACCTCGTCGTGCGACAGCGGCAGCATGAAGTTCTCGCCGAACGCGTAGAGCATGCGGAAGGTGAGGTTCGAGTGATGGAACTTGCGGTGGACCGGCTCCCGTTCGAAGTAGTAGAGCGTGTCGTGCATCCAACCCATGTCCCACTTCATTCCGAAGCCGAGACCGCCGACGTAGGTGGGTCGCGAGACCAGCGGCCACGCCGTCGACTCCTCGGCGATGGTCTGGGTGTCGGGCTGCTCTTTGTAGACCTCGATGTTGAAGCGGCGGAGGAAGTCGACTGCCTCCAGGTTCTCCCTGCCACCGAACTTGTTGGGGATCCATTCGCCCTGCTTGCGTGAGTAATCCAGGTAGAGCATCGAGGCCACCGCGTCCACGCGCAGGCCATCGGCGTGGTAGCGGTCGAGCCAGCACAGCGCGCTGCTGAGCAGGAAGCCGCGCACCTCGTTGCGGCCGTAGTTGAAGATCGAGCTGCCCCAGTCGGGATGGACGCCGAGCCGCG
>Ga0209690_1000689_pt1 | contig 18101 bp, 20 predicted proteins | sample GraSoiAngelo_150_FD_186164 | JGI IMG/M metagenome (GOLD analysis project Ga0209690, IMG submission 186164) | Grasslands soil microbial communities from the Angelo Coastal Reserve, California, USA - 14_1009_09_40cm (SPAdes) (version 2) | ecosystem: Environmental > Terrestrial > Soil > Grasslands ...
ATCTCAAATGCAAGCCGCCCTACGTCAGACGCTGCTTGATTCGCCTTCATCACCTAAGGAAAGCGGATTAAAGGCTGCACGGCGAGAATTGTGCAGAATCATTCGGCATTTAGGAAGCGGAATCAGATCGACGCCGCGATGATCTTTTCGCGGGGCATAACTTCGTAAACTTTTGTGAGCTAGTCATCGAAACGGCCAGCGATTAGCTTCATCGATTGGTTAGACGGCCTGTGTAGCCTCAGGTGAAGGTTGCCAGTCACGTGCGACGATGAATGCTGTAAATCCGTGTTCATGCAGCAGGCTTTGAAAGCTATCTATGTGATCAGTGCCAAGCACGAACAAAACTGGAAATACGTTGAACGACATCAACTCCTGAATCCAGTGTCTCTCGCGCTGGTCGTTCGACTCGATGCTCAAACGTTTGCGGGCTTCCGGATCGGGGTCGCAGTACCGATGAGCCAAACCAGCACCACCCGCGAGGCGGCAGGGAAGTGAATCACCGGATATGAAATGCTTTCTGAGGGCCGCAGGACTCATCTCCTCAGCGACACCGCGAATGTCGTAAGTGGTAAAGGACCGTCGGACAAACTGCTCGAACTCCGCGAACTCTTCTAGCGTGCCTTCTACGGGAATCGCGCCCCCAAAACCGAGTTGGTACTTGTGATTTACGCCTAGGAGGTAGATGGGCCGCATTGCCGTCTAACGAGAAAAAGCTCAGCCACCGCTGGCGAGAGCGAGGGCGAACCGCAATGCGCGCGTTGAAGTCATGTGAAAACTAGTCATCGAAACGGCCAGCGGTTGGCTGGAGCGACTGGTTAGGTCTATCAGTACATCCTATTTCGATTGTCATGGTTTTTCCTCCTGTTGTTTGTCGATGTAGCGGCTGACGGGCACGCGGGCGATGAAACTCTGTTTGTTTTTGCCAAGCGTTCCGCTCCAGCGGCCGGTCCTCGTTGGCCTTTGGCCTTTTCGAAAGGCGAATTTCCGGCGAAGCTGGTCGAGCGCGATTAACTTAAAGCGTTCCAGCTTGCGCCGCTGCTTTTTGTTCAGTGGTATTTTGCCTGCGTGCAGTAACTCGAGCTGCCGCTGCCGCCTGCGTGCCTTCTCCGATAGTTTCATTGGTTTTTTCGTTTAGTTGTGGTTAGGACCTAACGAGAAAGAGATAAGCCACGGCAGGTGCCGTGGCAAATACGCTGTGGTTGTTTCGCAATGGGGCCGTTGGCTTCATCGATTGGTTAGATCACTCATCTCCTATTGGTTCGCGATACAACCTCGGAGGCTTGGCTGTCTGCTGTAGCTGATTAATGTACTTCGCGAACTCCTCACTGTACCAATGCGAGCGTGAACGCCAATAAGCCTGAACTCCAGGATATCCGTTGATATCGCGCATGGCCGCTTCCCACCCACGCCACAGACGTGGATCCACATCCCCCTCCAAGTGTCCATAATAGGCCTCCTCGTAGGCTCGAAACAGCTGGAGCATGACCTGAGCGAAGCCTACGAGATCGGTGCCTTCGAGAGATTCGAAGTCGTGGAGACCGCGATAATACAATTCTCTTAAATCCGGATGCTCTGCGAGTTGTCGAGACAACAGAGTGAAGATTTCTGATATCGAACGCCTCGAAGCTAGTTGCGTCGCGCGAGCACTGTTGCGGACTTCCGTCGCCACATAAATCAGAGAAACGACGACGCCAATTGCGCCGACGATTTGGCCGATTGCACTAATCGCTTCCCAGTTCACGGCATGATCTAACGAGACCAAGCTCAGCCACCGCTGGCGGGAGCGAGCTCTGTTTTGGAGTTAACGGTTAAAATGGTCTGAAAGCTACTCATCGGAACGGTCAGCGGTTGGCTGCAGCGCCTGGTTAGCTGAAACGTAGCGCATGCGAGAGACGTTGCATAAAAGTCTTCTCAGAGTGACCGCCGAACAAACACCAGTAATATTGTCGCGCGCCCAAGCTCTCTTCTCTTCTGCCTTGATTTGGTCTGAGTGCGAGAACATCACACACCGATTTCCCTGCCGGCATCTCGGGAAAGTCAATGAGGTTGCCGGTGCAGTATGGTTGACGTGTTCCGTCTGCAAAGTGGAGTGTGAAAATGCAGTAGCCCATGCCAGACTCGCCAACTACGTACATCTCTCGCGCGAACTTGAATGGCAGCCGAAAAGGACTGGGCTGAATCTGCGCCACGTCCTCAATCCGGATCGCTCTCTTTCCGGGATCCTCATCAGGCCAAACTCCCCAGAAACGAATGTATGAGTTAGACTCAGCGATATAGACGCAGTCGTGCTGCTCGCCGTTCGCGAGCAGCACCATGCACGGGAAATACTCCATCATGCCATCGTGCGTTGGATCGATGGCATGAAGCTGCGCTTCGAGGATCGCAGGCAGACGCGAGTAATCGCGAAGCGCAGGCGTATAACGCTCCCACGTTCTGGTATTCGCATTCCATCGCCGAGTGGTCACGTTTCAGCTAACGAGAATTCGGTCCAATTTTTGGGTCTTTCAAGAGAAATGCCCAATTTTTGGGTCTAATCCGGCTTGAGTTTCGTGAGACAGGGAACACAATCGCTTCCATGCGCTCAATACTAGATGTCCCCTCAGTTGGACACAAACCTAAATTGCTTGATCAAGTCCGCGACGTCATTCGACGCAAGCATTACAGCATTCGTACCGAGCAAGCTTACGTCGATTGGATCAAGCGCTTCATTATTTATCACAAGAAACGTCATCCCGTGGACATGGCAGAGGAGCAAGTTGCGCAATTTCTGACTCACCTCGCCCGCAACCTCAACGTCGCTGCTTCAACCCAAAACCAGGCGCTAAGCGCACTCCTCTTTCTTTACAAAGAAGTGCTGAAGCGGGAAATCGGGTGGCTGGAGAAAGTCGAGCGCGCGAAAAAGCAGGCAAAACTGCCGGTGGTTCTCACTCGTTCGGAGGTCAAAGAAATTTTCGCTCACCTGCATGGCACACCCAAGCTTATGGCTGGTTTACTTTACGGAAGCGGATTGCGATTGATGGAATGTGTTCGCCTACGGGTCAAGGACATCGATTTCGCGCTGGCACAAATCACGGTGCGTGACGCGAAAGGCGGCAAAGATCGCGTTACGATGTTGCCACTCAATTTATCTGAATCGTTGCGACGCCATCTTTTGCGCACGAAGGCACAGCATGAGCAGGATCTCGAAGACGGATTCGGTACCGTGCACCTGCCATTTGCTTTGAGTCGAAAATCTCCGAACGCGGCGCGCGAATGGGCATGGCAATATGTTTTCCCTTCCTCGCGCATTGCTGTCGATCCGCGCAGCGGCAAAAAACAGCGACATCACGTGGCCGAAGGAATTTTGCAAAGTGCGATTAAAAAAGCAGTGGACGCGTCCGGGATCGTGAAGCGTGCGAACTGCCACAGTCTGCGGCACTCCTTCGCAACGCATCTACTGACTAAGGGCTACGACATTCGCACGGTGCAGGAATTGCTTGGACACAAAGACGTGAGCACGACGATGATTTACACGCACGTGCTGAATCGACCGGGATTGGGAGTGAAGAGCCCTTTAGACTAAAAGCTTGTTGCGGCGAGACGCGTGGGATGTTTGAACAATTAAAAAAGAGAGCATCCAGAAATTCCTCCAGCCCTTCGCATAAAACTGCGGCTTGGCAGGCGACTTCGCTCAGGGCAAGACTTCCGCTCGGAATGACAGGCAGAAGGCAGAAATGCTGGCTCGACTTTCGGGGAGATAAATCTACGCTCGCTAAAGCGGGAAGCTGACCAGCCTTCGCCAACAGGCTACGGCACGGCAAGCAGCTTCCGCTACAGCAAAACGGAATCGTAGATGTCGATGCAAGAATTTCCGAAAAAAGGATTGGAGACCCTCTGGGCTCCGTGGCGGGTAGAGTATTTCGAAAAGGAACCGCGGGACCGGGATTTTCTCGAAGCGGCGGCTCGGGCGAGCGATGACGCGGAACACCTGGTGATCACCCGGCGGAAAACGGCGTTCCTGATGATGAATCGTTATCCGTACACGGTTGGCCATTTGATGGCGGTGCCTTATCGCAAGACGGCGGACCTTTCGGCGCTCGGCGAAAATGAAATCGTTGAGCTGTGGAACCTGTCCGTGCATGCGCAGGCGCTTTTGCGCGCGGCGACGAAGGCGCAGGGGTTCAACATCGGTTTAAATCTTGGCGAATGCGCAGGAGCGGGTGTTCCCGATCATTTGCACATTCACATCGTGCCACGCTGGAGCGGTGACACCAATTTCATGCCGATCCTGGCGGGAACACGGATGCTTTCCGAGGGATTGCGCACGCTTTATGACAGGCTGATGGAAGCACAGGCGAAGATCGACGTGGAGTCACATCCCAGCGCATGAATGGCTGGGTTGAAGCGCCGCCGTCGAGAAGGGGATTGGGCTGTTTCGCTCGCGGCTGTCTCATTCTTGTCGTTTTCGGAATTGTGCTAGCTCTTGCCTGTGTAGCCGGGTTGTATTGGGGCCGCCATCAGGACTCGGCGATAGTCCACGCCATTTATTGGCTGGGGAAGACCCATTCAATTGCAGAAGCGCCGGCGCAGGTCCCGGAATTCACCGCGTCAGACGAACAGATTCAAGCAGTTCAGGAACGGTGGCAAGATTTCCAACAGAAAAGTCGGGCCGGTCAAGCAGCGGCGATCGAGTTAACAGCAGATGACGTTAACAGTTTGATCGCGGCGAATCGCTCTGCGCGGTGGAAGGCTTTTGTGTCCATCGAGGGGAATCGCTTGCGCCTTCAGACAAGTGTTCCGCTCGCCGAATTTTTTGGTTGGTCCCCGTATTACTTCAACGACGATATTGTAATCGAGTTAAATGGTACGGAGTCGCTCGAGCATCCGCAGTTGAATACAATCATCGTGAATAATCAGCCCGTCCCGAAGAATGTTTTGGGTTGGAAATACCGCTCCAAGCAGTTGGCAGATTACATCGCTGAGTATCGGGATAATTATGGCGTCGGGACGATCGAGATCCGCGATGGCAAATTAATCCTGAGATCACGCACTGACTGACTCGCTCGTGGCGGGCGCCTCTGCGTCCAGCCACTCGTTCTTTTTGGCCGAAACAGAGAGTCGAGCTCAGAATCCGCGCGACGGAAGCAATCGACGTTAGACCAGCCGGTACTTTTCGCCAGATCGACTAATCACGGCTGCATTATTTCGCGTACGAACACGTTGAGCTGGCCGTCTTCCTGTTTGCGCACTTCGGTGATTTCGTAGGGTCGCATCTCGTCCCGGCTTACACCTGCGCCTTGCTGTGGAGGCGTGTAACCGGACGGATATTCCACAATGATGCGCGTGGAGGAGCCGCCGCCAAAATGAAGCACTTTGTCTGTCAATTTTGTCCGCGGGCGGAGCACAGCGCGATTGGCATCGGAAAAATTCACGACAAATTGTCCCTTGAGATAAACGCGCTCGCCAGCGAGTCCATGCTCGAGGACATCTCGCAAATCGCCTGTCCCGATGAGCCGCCCCAGAGGCATTTTTCCAGGTGGGAATGTCTTCCAACTGCCGCCGCCTGCGTTCGAGGCCAGGGCTGCGCCCGGCGTCTCAGCAGGAACCGGCTGCGCCGGCAAAACTGGAACTGGTGTCGGACTCGCAATTGGTGTGGGTTGAGCATTTGCGACGGTTGGCGCAGGGGCAACAGTCGGCGCAACGCTTTGCGCTGATGCGACGATGAACGGTGTCGATGTCGGAGCCGCGGATCTTTGAGCAACGACGGGCTGAGGAGGCGTTGAAACAGGCGTGGGCGACTCGAGCTTCTGCTTCTTCGCCAATTTACCGCCTTTGCGCGCTGGAGTTGCCTTTGCCAGTTTTTCAGCGTGCGTCGGAGGGGGCGTGAGCGCAGATGTCTCGACCGGCCTGGCTTGTTCGACCCGAACCAACTCGTTTTGCGCACGTGAAGGCGTCGCGCTCGGGCTTAAACCGGGTATCGGCACGGATCCTTGCGCCACTGCGATCTTTGCCCGGTGGTCTGCCTCTCGCTGCTCAACCGTGGCGCGCTCTTGCGCCTTAAACAAAGGCCAGCCTGCGGCGAGATTGAGGCTTAGCGGGGGCTCAAGACGAAATGTCCCGACGCCGCGCGTGACCGTATAGCTACCGTAGAGCAATGGCACGGCTGTCACCATGATCCGGCCATCCGCCAGGCGCTCGGCGTGGATCACGGCGGAAAGATCGTGGGTGCGCTCCAGTTTTACCTCCAAACCCGGATTCAGCGTCTGCTTCATGAGCGGAAGGACTTCGGGCCTCGCCGGATAGAGATGCTCCATGAGTAATTCGCCGCTGTCGATCGCATGCGTTAGAGCGACCATGCCCGAGGTGAACACATCGTCGGGCCCCAGTTCTCGCGCCGCGATGATCGTGTATCTGCCGACGACGTACGGCACCAGACCGCGCACCTGCTGATAGTTCCGAATATAATTGCGCGCCAGTTCGGCATTGGTTTTGGCCAGTTCGGCTGCGCCCATGCCGACATAGCGATCGTAGAGGTCTTTTGCCTTTAGAAACTCGCCAGCCGGTGCTGCCGTTAATTCGAACCGTTTCGATGGATCAATTTTGTGCAGCCGTTGCAAAATCCGGTAGCTGTCCGGACGTTCGGGTTGATCGAAAATGTAAAAACTACCCAGCCACGCGGCTAGGGCAAAGCCGCTCAAGAACAAAATCGCAGCCGTCCAGGCGAAATAATTAATGCGCCGTCGCGGGCGAGCGTACGGCTCTTCATAGGGGAACGCGCCATAGTCCATTACGTGAACCCAGGAAGATTACTTCGTTTCAAGCTGACGGCGCTGTATCGAATGAGGAACCGCATCCGCAGGTTCGCGACGCATTGGGATTGACGACGTAAAAACCGGCGCCAGTCAAACCGTCGCGAAAATCCAGGGTCGCGCCGCGCAAGTACGGAAGACTTTCACCATCGACAAAAAATTGCATTCCATCCCGCTCGACCACCACGTCGTCATCCTTTTTCTCATCCAGTTCCATTTCGTATTGCAATCCTGAACAGCCGCCCTTTGCAATCTGCACACGCAGACCTTTCGCCGAGTTCTTCGCCTGCGCTGCAAGCAAACTACGGAGCTGTTGAACAGCGTTGTCGGTGATATTAATCATCGTAAAAAAATACGGCGTCGACTCTTCCAAGTCAAAACCCCGGATTTGGGACTTCGATATTCGGATTTCGAATTGCTTAGCCTGTTTTTCTTCGCAATTCGTCAGCCGGAAACTAAGATTCAAAATCACATGGGTCGGATTCGATTGCTTTCAGATACCGTCGCCAGCCAGGTCGCGGCTGGCGAAGTGGTCGAGCGTCCGGCTTCGGTGGTGAAGGAACTGATTGAAAACAGCATCGATGCTGGCGCGCGCAAGATAGAGATTTTGATTCGGCGCGGGGGAATTTCGCTCGTTCGTGTGGTTGACGACGGGTGCGGTATGGATCGTGACGACGCGCTTCTCTCGCTCGAGCGCCATGCCACAAGCAAAATTCGTTCGGCTGCAGATCTGCAAGCCGTCAGCACATTGGGATTCCGCGGGGAAGCGCTGCCGAGCATCGCCAGCGTGTCGCGCTTTCGATTAACCACGCGCGAACCGAACGCGCTTGCGGGAACAGAAATCATCGTAAACGGCGGCAAGATCGACATCGTGCGCGACGGCGGTGAAGCGCCGGGGACGCAAGTCGAAGTGCGCTCGCTTTTTTTCAATGTGCCTGCGCGACGAAAATTTCTACGGTCGGAAAACACGGAAAGCCGCAACATCGAACATCAGATTCATCTGCAAGCAATCGGCCATCCGCAGACCGCGTTTACGCTGCTGCGAGATGATCGACTCGTTTTCCAAGTGCCGACGACGGAAACACTCGGCGATCGAATCCGGGATTTATATGGCGCCGAACTCCTGGAACGCCTGATTCAGCTACATGGCGCTGCGTCGCGAAAAGTTCAAATCCGCGGCTTCATCGGACAGGCGGGGCTGAGCCGACAAACGCGAGCGCAACAGCTCATTTTCGTGAACGGTCGCGCCATTGACAGCGGCCTGATTACCAGCGCCATTCGCGAAGGCTATCACACCGCGCTGATGAAAGGGCAATATCCGGTCACCTTTCTTTTTCTCGATCTCGACCCCGCTACCGTCGATGTGAACGTTCATCCCGCGAAAAGAGAAGTGCGGTTTCGCGATCCTAACGCAGTCCGCGAAGCAATCGTTCGCTGCATTCAGCAAAGCCTGGAGCGTGGTCGGACGGAGTGGCAGGAGAAATTTCGAGCGCCGTTGGGTGTGCCAGCCGGTGTTCCTGGGAAAGTAGCTCCTAACCTGAGGTTACGGCCCGAGGTATCTGCTCCGGAGGAGTCAAACCGCGAGTTACCACATCTTGGTTCAACTGTAGCCGGGGTCGTCGACCCCGGCAGAGCTATCAAGACGCATCAACCTCCATCGCCAGGCCCGGTTAAGCGCGATGGTGATCGACAGCAATTCCAGATCATCGGCGTCCTCAACAAGCTGTATGTCCTGATGGAGAACGCCGACGGACTCGTCCTGGTCGATCAGCATGCGGCACATGAGCGGATTCTCTTCGAGGAGTTGCGGCGGCGAATGGAGGAGCAGGGAGTTCCGAGCCAGAAACTTTTATTGTCTCAGATCTTCGATCTGCCGCCGCGCGACGCGGACTGGGTCGAGCGCAATATGTCGATCCTGCAAAAAATGGGAATCGGCATCGAGAGCTTTGGCCCGAATACGTTTAAGGTCGACAGCCTGCCGATATTTTTGAATGCCTCGGACCCGGCTCAGTTCATGCGAAAAGTGATCGACGACCTCAAAAGCGTGAGCAGCAGCAGTTCCGAAATGCGGTTAGGCGAAGAGATGATTGCCAAGACTGTCTGCCGCCATGCGGTGAAGGCCAACGATCCGTTGCGTTATCCCGAAGTGGAGAAATTGATTCGGGATTTGCTTGATTGCGATCTGCCCTACTGCTGCCCGCATGGCCGGCCAACCATGATTCAAATTTCACTTGCCGAGCTGGAGAAAAAATTCGGACGCAAAGTCTGAGGAGCGATTCGAAGTTCGATTGAAAGCCTCGGAGAAAATCGCCCTGATTACCGGAATCACCGGACAGGATGGCTCGTATCTGACGGAGTTGCTGCTGGGAAAAGGTTACACGGTGCATGGCGTGGTGCGACGTACGAGCGACCTGTTGCGCTCGCGCATCGAGCATTTGAGGCGCGATGCAAAAATTTACGGTCAACGATTATTTCTCCATTACGGCGACCTCGCCGACAGCACGAGCGGCGCATTGTTGCCGATGTCTGTCCGACGGAGCTGTATCATCTTGCCGGACAAAGCCACGTTGGCCTGAGTTTTGAAATTCCAGAATCGAACTGCGAAGAAGCGGGGATAGCGACCCTGCGCTTGCTTGAAATCGCGCGCGCGCAACCGCAGCCCCCCAGATTTTATCACGCGTCGACTTCGGAAATTTTCGGAAATGCATTCGAAGTTCCGCAAACCGAGAACACGCCGTTGCGACCGACGAGTCCGTACGGCTGCGCTAAGGCGTTCGCCACGCAGTTGGCGCGAGTTTATCGCGAAGCCTACGGGCTGTTTGTCTGCAACGGCATTCTTTACAATCACGAGTCGCCGCGGCGCGCGTAAAACTTTGTGACTCGCAAAATCGCGTGTGCGGCTGCGCGCATTGCGCGAGGGCTCGTTACACAGCTTGTGCTCGGGGACCTGGAAAGCGAAAGGGATTGGGGCCGCGCACAGGATTATGTCCATGCGATGTGGCTGATGTTGCAACACGACACGGCGGATGATTATGTCGTGGCAACAGGAGAAGCGCATTCGGTGCGCGAATTTGTCGAAGCGGCTTTCGCGGTTGTCGATCTTCCGTGGCAAAAATACGTGAAGCACGATTCCTCCTTTGATCGACCAACTGAGCCAGCCCGGCTGGTAGGTTGTGCGAATAAAATTCAGCAGAGGCTTGGCTGGAAGCCGACTGGAATTTTTCGCGAGCTCGTCCAAGAGATGGTTGAGGCGGAGCTGGCGACAATCGATTCGCGGTACTAGACGTTGGCTGCCGCAGCCCCCTTGGTGCTTGCGATTTGGAACCCCGGTTCTAGTTTGGCGCGGTGAAAAAGATCGAGGCGATCATCAAGCCCTTTAAAGCCGAGCCGGTGAAGGAAGCGCTTCTGGCGGCGGGCGTGGAAGGAATGACTCTCAGCGAGGTGAAAGGCTTTGGCCGGCAAAAAGGGCACAGCGAAATTTATCGCGGCACCGAATACACAGTCGATTTCCTTCCGAAAATAAAGTTCGAGATGGTCATTCCAGATGAACGCGCACAACGCGCCGTTGAAGCAATTTTGCTGGCAGCCAAGACAGGGAAGATCGGTGATGGAAAAATCTTTGTGGGCGAAGTGGAGGAGGCGGTGCGCATTCGAACGGGCGATCGCGGAACGGAGGCGCTGTAAGTGCGCAGCGCTCACATTTGTAACGGCTTAACCGTTTTAACACGTCCCCGCTCCAACCGCTTAACCGATGCATGACTTTTCCTTGTCGATCTTTCTCGGAATCGTCGAGGGATTGACTGAATTTCTGCCGGTGAGTTCCACCGCGCACCTGCGCATCTGCGAAGCGTTATTGCGCATCGATCTGCACGATGGCTTCTGGAAGATGTACACGATCGTCATTCAACTGGGCGCGATCCTCGCGCTGCCGGTCTATTTTCGCGATCGGATTCTGGAGTTTCTGCGTACCTTTCCCAGAGGCGAACGCGGCGATCGCACTATATTGACGCATCCGTTGAGTCTCACGCTGATAGCATTCGTAGTCACCGCGGTTCCGGCATGGGCGTTGACGAAGCAGATTGGGAAAAACCTTGAAAATCTCTGGGTGATGAGTTGGGCGCTTTTCATTGGCGGAGTGATCATGTGGATTGTTGACGCCACTTTCACCCGACCGCGCGTGACGCACATGGAGGAGATGACTTTGCCGCAAGCCATCTGGATCGGCGCTGCGCAAATTCTGTCCGCGGTCTTCCCCGGAACTTCTCGCTCCATGTCCACGATCGCTGCCGGCCAAGTGGCCGGCATGTCGCGTCCGGCCGCGCTCGAATTCTCGTTTTTTCTATCGATGCCAACGATGCTGCTGGCCACCGGCTATGATTTCATGAAGACCGTGATGCCGTCTCATCGCGAATTGAATATCGCGCCGTTGCAAATGAACGGGCATCAGTGGGTCGTGCTCGCAATTGGATTTGCGGTTTCATTTTTCGTCGCACTGGCAGTGGTCGCCTGGTTTATGCACTGGGTCCGGGCACGTGGTTTGGCGCCGTTTGCGTTTTACCGGATTGTACTGGGGATCGGACTATTGACGCTACTGGTGCGCGGATTCATCTGATCGATTGCGATGAAAACCCACGTCATCCTTCCCGATCTGCAAGGTGCTGTCCTTTGCGAGGACGTCCGCTGTGAAATCAACGGAATGCAAACGCTGGTGGGCGTACTCAATGTCATCGCCGCGCAGGCGCTGCCGATCAATTATCTGCGGCTATGCATCTGGACGCGTTGGTGCAGTGGGACAGGAAAGTTCCGGCAACAATCTCGCATCGTTGGCGTCGATGAACAGCACCTGATCGCGCAGGCGGAAGTCGAGTTCGTGCTGAAGGAGATGGAAGGTCACGCTACAAACGTCCACTATTTTGGCGGCGTGCAATTCCAACAATACGGGATGCATCACGTGGAGATTTACCTGGGAGAAGAGTTGCGGCTGCGCTTTCCCTTGGCGGTGATTCAGGTTCCGCGCCCGCCAGATTAGAAGCGGAATTAACAGCTTGCCAATCGCGCCAATTTCATTTATCAGGGGCGGCGCATTTCATGGCGACGAAAGCGTTAACGGCAGTGCTCTGTAGCTTTGCCATAGTGGGACAAATGCACGCGCAGGAAGTGATGGTCCCGCGAGAGGCAAAACCAAGCTCTCCTGAACCCGCGACGCCCGCCTCAGAGCTGTCGGGCGTAGAATCAGAAAGCGCGACGACGAAAAAAGCTCCAGATCGGAAGAAAAAATCCTCAGCGACTTTGCCTACGATCGAGCAAATGCGAACGGCTGGAGCGCTTGCCGCTGAGCGTCTCAAGAATCAGGCTCGTACGAAAGAATCGAACCCGTCGCCTGCGGCTAGTGCCGAAGTGGTCAAAGTGCAGCCGGTGCCAGGGGAATCACTGCGAAAAGAAAAGCCGGTCGAAACGCCGAGCGCCCCGCGTGAATCCAAATCTAGCACAAAACAATCACAAGCTGTCGGTCCGGTCGGTCCGGTTCGACCCACAATGATGGAATCCGGGAGACAAGAGACAGACACTTCTCGCCCGGCGAAAAGCGAGCCTCGCAGCGGACAAATCCACACGCCGCAATCGACGAATAGTTCGCAGTTGCTGAACAAATCAGCGCGCGAGCAAGATGCGATCCCCGCTCAATCCATCAGCTTGCGAACGGAGACGGCGTTTACCAAACTCGCGGACGGCTTCGATTTTCCCCTGGGAATACCGGATGCCCAGGGTTACTACAAAGCGCGCGGTTTCAGGTCGAATGGACATCTCGGTGAAGATTGGGATGGAATTCGCGGCGGAGGCACCGATCTTGGGGACCCGGTTTGCAGTATCGGCGCCGGCGTGGTGGTTTTCGCGCGCGACTGTCACATGGGCTGGGGAAACGTGATCATTGTGCGGCACGCTTATCGGGAGAACGGCACGATCAAAAACATCGACTCGCTCTATGGGCATCTTGGCAGCATTCTCGTGCGTCGTGGCCAGGCGGTGTCGCGCGGCCAGAAAATCGGGACCATCGGCACAGCGCATGGCTTATACGACGCGCATTTGCATTTGGAGATCCGGAAAAACATCGAGATTGGAATGAGCCGGGCGTCGTTTGCGCGTGATCTCAGCAATTATTGCGAACCGTCGCAGTTCATCCTGGCGCATCGACATCTTCAAGCTAGCTCGCGCAAATATCGCATCGCGATGAACACGTTTACTCATGACATGCTGATCAACTGGGACGACGCGCGGAATTATTCGCGTTATCACGGCGGGACCGGCGAATCGGCCGCGGCATTAAAAGAGGCGCTCGCGCTGGAGCATTAGCGCTGCGCGTGCCAGGCTAAACCGTTAAACATTGAGTCGAAACGCGGCTCAACGCCTTCAGCCGTTCCGTTGCGGGGCTCAAATTACTGCCGCTAAAATCAAAATCAGCACGATCAGCAAAATCAAGCCGAGCCCGCTAGCGGGATAGTAGCCCAGCCTGCACTGTGAGGCCAGGTTGGGAACGCTCCGATAAGCAGAAGAATCAGAATAATTAAGAGAATTGTTCGCATTCGGCGAGGCTATTTGGGCGCATCCCCGGAATGGCAATCCCTTTTTCAAGTCGTCGCGGCGTTGCATCTCTGCACCGAAATACCTTGCAGCCGTTTCTCTCCAACATATGATTCGTCGGCAAGTCCCGACCGCGTCTTGCCAGATGCGTCGGGAAAATTTTTTGCCCATTTCTGATTTCCGATGGCCAACACAATTTTAATTGGGGCACAGTGGGGTGACGAGGGCAAAGGCAAGATCATCGACGTGCTCACCGCCAGGGCGGACATCGTTGTCCGCAGCCAGGGTGGCAACAATGCCGGGCACACTGTCATCCATCGCGGCGTCAAATACATTCTACATCTGATTCCATCCGGAATTCTACGGCGCGGAAAAATTTGCGTGATCGGCAATGGCGTGGTGATCGATCCGGTCACGCTCGTCGCCGAGATCGATCGCCTGCGCGAGTTGGGAATCACGATCGGGAGGAATTTGCTCATTAGCGATTGCGCGCATTTGGTTCTGCCCTACCACCGTTTGCTCGATGAACAGCGCGAGCTGCGTCGGGGCAAGATCGGAACAACCAAACGCGGCATCGGCCCGGCTTACGCAGACAAGGCGGCGCGTACCGGCCTCCGCATGTCCGATTTGATGCAGCCAATGGTGTTCTCGAAAAAACTCCAGGCCAAGGTGCTGGAGAACAACAGAATCCTGCAAGCGCTTGGCGCGAGGCCGATCAGTTTTCGCGACGTGAACGAAAGTTACCTCGCTGCCGGAGAAAAATTGCGGCCGTTCGTCGCCAACACCGTTGTGTATCTGCATCGTGCCCTCGCACGTGGGAAAGAAATCCTATTTGAAGGAGCACAAGGCACATTTCTCGACATCGATCACGGCACGTATCCTTATGTTACTTCCTCGAACACGACGGCCGGCGGCGCCTGTACGGGCACGGGCGTGCCGCCGCACCGGGTGGGTCGCGTCGTCGGAGTTATGAAGGCTTATACCACGCGCGTAGGCGAAGGCCCCTTGCCGACGGAAGATCGACAATTGGCCGAGACATTTCACAACCGAGGACGTGAGTTCGGCGCGACCACCGGGCGCAAGCGCCGTTGTGGTTGGTTCGACGCGGTCGCGACCCGTTACGCGACGATGATCAACGGAATCGACGAGCTCGCTATTACCAATCTCGATGGCCTTGACCATGTCGATCCGATTCGCGTTTGCGTCGCTTACTGGCTAAATGAGAAACGCCTGGACGTCCCGCCGTGCGACGCCGCCCAGCTCGCGAATTGCGAACCAATCTACGAAGAAGTACGCGGCTGGAACAGACCGACGGGTTCAGCCAAGAAATTCTCGCAGCTTCCTCCCGCAGCAAAGGCATACGTCAAATACATTTCCAAATTAACCGGAGCGAAACTATCCATGATCAGCGTCGGCCCGACGCGTGGTGAGACCATCATTTTGTAGCATATCTCCAGGAGCGTGAAAACCGTTCCCCGTCACATCGCGATCATCATGGATGGCAACGGCCGCTGGGCTAGGGCGCGCGGTCTGCCCCGCATCAAGGGTCACGAAGCAGGCGCCGAAGCGGTTCGCGAATGCGTGGAGGGCTGCGGCGAATTGAAAGTCGATTACCTCACGCTTTACGCCTTCTCCGCCGAGAATTGGCAGCGTCCTAAAAGCGAAGTTCTCGCGCTCATGCGACTGCTTGAAAAGTTTTTAAAAGAGAAAACGCCGGAATTAATCGAGAAAAATGTTCGGCTTCAGGCGATCGGCCGGTTGACCGATCTTCCGGAGAGCGCGCAGCAACAACTTCATAAGACCATCGAGCAAACCGCCGGAAACAATGGACTGACACTGATCCTCGCGCTCAGTTACGGCGGACGACTCGAAATTGTCGACGGCATAAAAAGTTTGCTTCGAGCCATTGAGCTCGGACACATCGACAAAGGAATGATCAACGTCCAGATGTTCAGCAAACATCTTTACACGCGGTACTATCCCGATCCCGATTTGCTCATCCGCACTTCAGGCGAAATGCGGTTATCGAACTTTCTTCTCTGGCAAATGTCCTACACCGAAATGTACGTCACACCTAAGCTCTGGCCCGATTTCACCAAGAAAGATCTTTTCGCCGCGGTGGAAGAATACGGCCGCCGTCAACGCCGCTACGGAGCCGTAGAATAAATTGAAACTTTCGAATCAGAAGATCATCCTGTTCGGGACGATCGCAATTGATGCGATCACGATGGCGGTGATCTCTATGATCTCGATCTTACCATGACATCGAGATCGACTTCATCAGCGGCAAATTTTTCCGCAAGTTATTGAGAGACTTCAAAGTCAGCCTCCGGACCAGGCACGAGTGAAGTCTCTAAGCTGCTGCAGGATTCAAACCGCGCTTTGGATGACTCGATGTGTCTAATTGAATGGCTTACGTATTCTATGCTGACGATTTAGTCCTCAATGCTGGTGTTTTGCTGTTTTGGATCTTTCAATTTCGGCGAACGCAGAGATCTGGTTAATCTGTAGCTGCTACAGGAACGCTTCTGCAACGGAATCGGCGAGAGACTTGCCTTTTTTCGTCAACGCAAAGTTGCCATTCAATTGCCGGAGTAAACCAAGCGCGAGAAACTCGTCGGTCTCGTTGGGCTTTATCGAGAGCAAATCCGCCGGGACGCCGTCGCGGGTCCGCAACGAGAGCGCGATTTTTTCGGTGCGTTTCATTTCGGGCGTCAAATTTTCTGTCGATCCGATCGCGGATCGACCGGAGGTAAGGCGTGCGATGTATTCGCGATAATTGGGAACATTTTGCCAGCGTTGCAATCCAACTGTGGAAAACGCGCTGGGACCGATGCCCAGATAATCTTCGCCAGACCAGTAGGCGCGATTGTGTACCGACTCAAAACCGGGCCGCGCGTAGTTTGAGATTTCATACTGTTCGTAGCCGGCATCCTCAAGGATCGACATCGTCATCTCGAAGAAATCCGCATCAGCGTCGGGACTCGCTTTGAGTTCACCGCGCGACTGTCGTAGAAAAAACTCCGTGTCTTCCTCGTAAGTCAGGCAGTAAGCAGAAATGTGCTCGGGTCGCAACGCGATCGTCTTTTCCAGTGTCGAGCGCCATTGCTCGGTGGTTTGACCAGGTAAACCGAACATAAGATCGACATTGATGTTCGTGAATCCAGCCGCACGCAGAACCCAAAATGATTCTTCGGCCTGTCGCGCATTGTGGTCGCGTCCAAGTAATTTCAGCAACTCGTCATCCCACGATTGTACGCCGAGGCTGATCCGGTTGACCGCGAATTTTTTGAGGAGGCTCGCTTTTCGCGGGGAAACGCTTCCGGGATTTGCTTCCATGGTCCACTCGACTAATCGCGACAACTCGAGCCACTCATGAAATCCGCGCAGCAGTAGTTCCAGTTGCGCGATGTTAAGCGCCGTGGGTGTGCCGCCGCCAAAGTAGATTGTCGAGGGAAAAACCTCGTGAGCTGCAACCAGCTGTTCCAGCTCGCGCAAGAGGGCTTCACAAAAACGTCCAGTTTGCAAACGATCGAGCAGATCTTTGTAAAACGCGCAGTACGGACAGATGCGCGCGCAAAACGGGATGTGAACGTAGAGATGGCGGATCATACCCTGTAGCGGCGGTCTATGACCGCCGGAAATGTTTGTAAGAGCTCGGCCGATCTTGTCTTTCGGCGCTCGCAGAGCGCCGCTACAGCAGAAGAGTTGTGATTCGCGCGGTTGCTCATAAAATCGGTTGCTTGTGGCGCAAGTTTGTAACTTGCGTTCTTAACTGCGCGCAACTTGCAAAGTTGCGCCATCTTACCCTGTTCATGCGAATTGTAGCGCTTATTTTATTTTGCGCCATTTCCTCCGGACTTGCACAGAAACCGCAGCCTGCCCCGACTCCATCAACTGTGTATGCTCTGCACGATTCAGACTCGATTAAAGATTACAACACGAATCCCCGCGTCGTGCGCGAGATGGTCAATCGACTGGTTCTCGCCGTGACGGGCGAGCCTGACGTGGCGCAAGCGTGGAGATCGCTGGTTTCGCCTAACGACAGGATCGGCATCAAGATTTCCGCGGCAGGCGGCGAACTTTTCACCACGCACCATGACCTGGTAAACGCGATCGTGGACGGCCTCGTCGCGGCAGGACATTCACGGGGCAGCATTATCGTTTGGGACCGGTCTCTTGGTGGAATCAAAGACGCCGGTTACCGGCCGGGAATAAACGGCTATCAGCTTAAAGCAATCACGCCACGCGACGGATACGATCCGAAAGCAGTCATTTCCGCACCGCTGATTGGGCAACTGGTTTGGGGCGATCTGGACTATCGGAGCGAGAGAGAAAAAATACCGTTGCTTTCAGATACAGAAAACACAAGCAACGTGAGTCACTTTTCAAAGGTCATCTCGAGTGAAGTCACGAAGATCATCAATGTTCCGGTAATGAGCAGCAGCGAAACCAACGGGATCGCCGGCTGCTTTTACAACGTGACCATTCCCAACATCGACAACTGGCGTCGCTTTGCGCAAGGTCCTCGTTTTGGCGCGGAAAGTCTCGCCGAGATTTATGCCAACCCGCTCATCGCCAGGAAAGTCGTGTTCAATTTGATGGACGGCCTCATTGCGCAGTATGCGGGTGGCCCGCAGTCGCAACCGAACTACGCGATCCATCATGCTACGCTGTACGCGAGCAAAGATCCGGTGGCGTTAGACGCGATCGCGTTGAGACGCCTGGAGCAATGGC
>Ga0209690_1000690_pt1 | contig 18099 bp, 11 predicted proteins | sample GraSoiAngelo_150_FD_186164 | JGI IMG/M metagenome (GOLD analysis project Ga0209690, IMG submission 186164) | Grasslands soil microbial communities from the Angelo Coastal Reserve, California, USA - 14_1009_09_40cm (SPAdes) (version 2) | ecosystem: Environmental > Terrestrial > Soil > Grasslands ...
GGGCGGTCTCCAAGAGCTTGTCGTTTTTGTCCTCAAGGGAGGCGATCCGCTCCGACATTTTCTCCGAGAATTCGCGTATCTGGTCGTCGTCCATAGAATCGTCCGGTGGGTGGGCGGGAAGACGAAGGCTATATACCAAGCACTTTTTATTTAGTCTTTGCGGGCTAGATTCGTGATCTGCGAATTGTGTGGCGCCGACGTCCCGCGCCTGAAGAATGTGGCCATCGACGCGACCATTCTGGCGGTTTGCACTGATTGTGCGCGCTTCGGCGACGAGGTCGCGACGCCGGCGTTGAGGCAGAGCACGATGCCCCCCATCATCGCGCATCGCCTCGAGATGCGCCAGCGACGCATGACCCCGCGGGACGTGTACACCCAGGCCGGAGAACTCGAACTCGCCGAGGACTTTCCGGCGCGGATCCGTCAGGCTCGCGAGGCACGGGGATGGAAGCAGGCGGATCTCGGCGCGAAGATCAACGAGCGGGTCAGCGTCATCGCGAAGCTCGAGTCCGGCACGATCAGCCCGGGCGACTCGCTCGTCCGGAAGCTCGAGAGGGAGCTTGGGATCAAATTGAAAGAACGCGTGGAACCGGTCGCCGCGAAGAAGCCGGCGGCCGGAGGTGGAGTCACCCTCGGCGACTTGATCAAGATGCGCGAAGACCGTCCGTGATCACGGCATCCCGAGGCGGCTCTTCACCGAAGGCAAGAACGGCGTGACATCGACTCCCGACTGGTGCGCCGCGACGAGGGCGGCCACCTCGACCTCGACGTCCAACCGTTCCTGGACCGCGTTCACCGAGGCAATAACAGACTTGCGTTCGGTCCGCGTCTTCGCCGCGATGGCATCGACGATTCGCAGGAAGACGTCCTCCGATGCCGGCGTCGGGACCTCGAGGATCGCGGAGGTCGGGACGTAGTCGCGTGGCACCTCGACGGCGGAGACATCGAACGCAGGGCGAATCGCCCCGCCTTGTGACTCAAGGAGCTTCGTCTCCAACCCGAGCTGCAGGAGGCGTTGCGCGTCCCGAGGAGGGAACCAGTGCATGTCCATCGAGGCCGAGAGCACGAATTCCCGCTCACTCAACTCATCGCGACCTTTGCGTTTGAACAACAAGGCAATCGCATCGCGAAGCTCGTCCGTAGGAATCCAGCCTGGAGGGAGCAACGGAACCGTCCGGGCCTAGATAAACGTGCGGCGCCCCCAGGCGAATCTTTATCGTTCTGGCGCCCCTTGGTCTTCCGCTCCAGCGTAAGGTCGCGCTGACCCGTGATGCGCGATGCAAGCCTGGAGAGGACGTCGTATGGGTCCCTCCTCGACAGCCCCGCGTTCGGGGCGCTCCGTGACAGGGGGACAACGCGGCGTCCAACAATCCCTCGGCAAGGGTCAGGGCGTCGAGTGAGCAGTCGCTTGTCCGTGACACGCACTGTTACTGCCGAGGGACATCCACCGGGTTGGTCCGAGCCTGGCTTTAGTCAAGGGCGGTTGTACGGGCGAGAAGCAAACCGATCCATGCTAGGCTGTCCGGTTAGTCCCCCGATCGGCCCGCAATTTGCGACCGTTCGACCGAACACGACGTCCGAAAAAGAGGACGAGCCCGAGGGTTCCGAGGATGGGTGCGAGCACCGTTTCGAACTCGGGGATGTAGTAGAAATATGTCTCCGATGTCGACGGCTTCCAATACAAAGCACCGGAGACTGTTCCATACGTTGCGTCGTTCGGCGCCCGAACCATCAGGGATGGGGAGTCTGAGGATGTATCGACAGCAGTCCGCGACCCCCAAATGCCCGAGCGCATCTTGTAGTAGAGCTGCGGCCCCGATGTCGACACGTATAGGGCGTGCACGTTGTTGTCCTTGTCGACCCCGATCGAAGGCCGTGTGAAGACAGTCCCCGCTACTGAGTCGACCGTTTCCGGGGCCTGCCACCCGGCGCTCGGATAGTCGAGGAACCTCGCATAGATCGCCCGGCTGGTCCCGTTCACGTCCTTCTCGTAGCCAATCCACAAATCCGCGTTCGAGTCCCACGTCGTAGCGAGGGAAGGGTAGGTGCCACTCGTCACCCCCATCGCCACGGTGTCGACCCCCCCGGTGCCATCCCACTTCGTGAATTTCGAGGATGCGTCGCAATTGCTCACGGCGAGATCCTTGCAAACCATGTGTCGAATCTCCCCTGTTCCGCCCACGCGGACGCTGGGGTACTTCAAGTCGAACATTTCATTGTCCATGAAACCGCCGGTGTTGGCCGTGAAGGTGCTTGTCCCGATCACCGTGAACGTCGTGCCGTCCCATCGAATCCCTCCGAGGCTTTGGGCGGAATTCTCGCTTGCCGCGCCGAGAATCTTCGTTGCACCCGCCTGCGGGGATGGGTTGGTCCGAAGCTGAATCCACGTGTGGTCGGTTGCGCCCATCGCGACATTTGTGACCGAACCCCATGTGTTCGGCGCCGTGAACGTGCGATATGTGATTTGTCCCGCGGTTGTGCTCCACACGAGAAGCCCTTTGCTCCCGGACGCTTCCCAGGCGAAGTCGAAGTCGCGATACAGGTATTGATCGATCGCTCCGTCGTGGGTGACTCGGTTGGCCCAAGCGCTGCCGGTCCAGTAGCAGGTATTCAGGGCGAAAGTGCTATCCACCACCGCCACGACCATGTCGTCTGCGGTCGCGAGCGGATTCGCCTTCAACCGCGTGTATTGCATCGTCCCGGAACCGATGCATGCGAAAGTGACCGCGCTGCCCCAAGAAATGCTGAACTCCCTGGAGGTAACGGTCGTGCCCGTCGTCGCTGCGATCGCAAGCAGACGGCCGGAGCCGGACTCCCACGCGATGTCAGCATTGTCCGTGGTCATGGGCCCCGCACTCGTCGTGATCGCCACGAAGTTCCCCCACGCACTGCCGTCCCAGATCCATGCGTTCACATGGGTGTTCGTCAAGTCGCCACCGATCAGCCCGATTTGGTTGCTCCCCCGCTTGGACGCCAGTTTGATCACGGAGTACACATAATGTGTGGACGCGCTGCCCGGATCGTCGATGTATTGCTCGCCGCTCCAGCTTCCGCCCGCGTAGGTCTTGTAGGCGATATCCTGCGTGCCGCTTCCTCCTTCCTTATGGTAGGCGAGGATGGCCTTCCCGCTCACCTGTTCATATGCAATGTCGAACCGAGCCTGTGCTGTGGTGGGCGCCGACGACCAAACCTGGCCGATGTTGTTCGTCACGACACACGATGGCGTGCACACGTACGCGTCGAGCCATCCATCGTCACTCTCCGTCACGATGATTCGGGTGTTTGCATCCGTCGGAGACCACGCCATCCGGACGGCGCGAATCGGACTTCCGGCCGTCGCTTGTTCCGATTCCGCACTCCAAGCGGTCCCGTCCCAGGTCCGCGTCTTCGCACTGTTGACGGTGCTACTACCCGTGTTTGAACGATACCCAATGGCCGCCTGCTCGGCCGTGTTGTCGAAGTAACCGGCCAATGCGACGTAGTTGTTTTGTGGCGAAACGTCTACGGAGAGACCTGTGTATGTGGTCCCCCAGGAGACCGTCGAGCGCCATGTCCCAGCGGCTTTGCCCTTGAAATAGACTGTGCCTCCCGTCTTCGAGCCGCTCCAGGCGACGTAGGGGTTGTTGCTCGAGTCTGTAGAAACGGTCGGCATGTAGCCGGGATTGGCATCGTCGACCGAAGTGACGCTTTGCCAGTTCGCGGACGAGGCGATCTGGGACTGGGTTGGGTAGGCTACGGTCGTCTTGGCATAACGCACGAGGTTGAGCGTTTGCTGGTTTCCCAAGGAGGCTGCGGAAACCCAAACGAAATGGAGGTAGCCGGAGGCGTCAATCGCAATGGAAGGCTCCGCCGAGTCGTATGCATGGAGGACCGGGTTGTCTCCGGTCCGACCGGAGGCGAGGATGACCTGGGGACCCCAGGTCGACCCGCTTGTGTCCAAGGACCGCATGAGAATCACTCTGTCCCACAAGGTGGTAGACACGATGACGGACAGATCCACGAAGACATCGGACGCGATCGCGTCGGATCCCAAGGCATCGACGAACCGGATCGAAGGCGCCCCCGAATTGTACTCCGAGACGGTGAGGTCGTAGGTGTACATCGTGTTCGTTGTTGAGGCGACCGTTATCCGTGTGTTCCAGCTCGACGGGGGCGTGAGGACCTCGATGTTGACGTTCTCATCCCCGCGGTAGCCCTTGACCTTGAGTGTATAGGCGTCGCCTGCGGGCACGCTCGCGAAGTCGTATTTGACGGACAAACGGCCGTCAATCGTTGCACGGTATCGCAGGTCGAAGCTCTCATACGACGCGATGCCTGTGTCCGCGCTGAAGCTGCTCGCACCGATGACCGTGAACGTAGAGCCGTCCCATTTGACGGCTCCTAGGAGGCGGTTGGAGTCGAGGACCGCCCCAAGGATCTTCACCGTCCCCGAGAAGGGATTGGTGCGCAGCTGGACCCACTGGTCGAAGCCCGACCCCATGGCCGCGTTGGTCTGCGCGCCCCAGGTGTTGGGCGCCGTGAAGGTCTTGTAGGTGATTTGGCCACCGCCCGTGGTCCTACTCGTCCCCCAGACGAGGAGCCCCTTGCTCCCAGAATTCTCCCATGCGAAATCGAACGCGCGAGTTTGCACGGCATCGTAATCGGTGTCATGCTGTACCCAGTTGGCCCAGGCGCTCCCGGTCCAGTAGCACGTGTTGAGGTCGTAGTTCTCCTGCACCAGGCCGATCACCGCGTCGTTCGCGGTCGGAAGGGGGTTCGCCTTGAGGGAGATCCAGAACGTATGCTTCGTCATCCCGGTGCCACTGGCACACGTGAACTGCGAGGTCCCGCTCCAACTCGTGCTGTACTCCTTGGAGATGATGTCGTTCGAGGAGGCCACGGCGGCGACGGCCAGTAGATTCCCCGAGCCCGACTCCCAGGCGAGGGCGACCTGGCGATAGTTCGGGCTTTCCATGGAGATGGTGATCTGGGTGTATGACCCCCAGGCACTACCGTCCCAGATCCACGCGTTCGCCTCATCGAAGGTGTCGTCTCCTCCGATCATCCCGATGATGTCGCTCCCCTTCTTCGGGGCGAGGTCAATCTGCGTGTATTGGACATCCGTCCCGCGCCCCGTGTCGTCCAAGTACTGCTCCGCTCCCCAGGAGCCGCCGGAATAGGTCCGATACGCGATATCATGGGTCGGGTCAGTCGAGAGGACCCCATAGACAAGGAGACCGTCCCCACTTGTGTTCTCGTAGGCGACATCGAAGCGTCGTTCAGGGGTGCCCGGGGCGGTGGACCAGACTTGTCCGATGTTGTTCGTCACCGTGCAAGTGGGCGTGCAAACGTAGGCGTCCAGCCACCCATCATCGCTCTCTGTGACGATGATCCTCCATGAGGAGGACATTGGCGACGGCGCCACACGGATCGCCCGGATGGGACTTCCCGCCGTCGACGCCTCAGCCTCCGAGCCCCAAGAAGAGCCGTCCCAGGAGCGCGTCTTTGGGCTGCTGACAGTACTCGTCCCAGTGTTCGACCGGTACGCAATGGCCGCCTCCGATGTGGTCGTGCTTTCGTGGTACTGGACGTAGACCCCGTCCTCGGAGGAAATGTCGGTAGGGAAGGTCCCTGACACCTTGGTGCCCAACGTAATGGTCTCCGTCGAAGGGGCCGTCGTCGCCTGCTCGACAAGCTGGTCGTAGAACACCGTGTACCAGCAGCCGGCCGAGTTCGTTGCGTCGCACGGGGTTGCGCCCGCCCCCGCTCCGGCTCGGACAACCTTGCGTTGCTGATTGTAAACGGTTGTCGCCGCGTTAGAGTTTGGATCGATGCTCACCGCCGTCGGTTGAGGCCCCGCTTGCTGCCATGGGACGCTGAGCGGAGTGTTCGCGGAGGACACCTTGAATGAGGACGTCAAGAGGGCGAACGCCGGTACGACTGTCGTCGAATCGACCGACCCCCAGAAATCGCCCGACTCGACGTACAGGTTTGAGGCGTTCAGCGGAACGGAGAGCTCCACGGCGTGATAGCCCAGGGCGACCGTCACCGGCGCCAAGGGCGTCCAGGCCCACTGTCCAGGGAACGACCCCGTGAATGCAAGCAAAGCGGACTGGGTGACAGTGCCATCCTTGCCGCGGATTTCGACCAGCCGGTCGGCTCCGATGCCCCCGATCGAATACCCGCTGAACGTGCTGTTGTCGATGTCGAGGAAGATCCGGATTGCATCGTCTCCTGGGACGGGCGGTCGATTGTCCGGACCGATATACACACTCACCGAACGTCCGGCGTAGGGGGCCGGGAAGGTGCTCGGAATTGTGGTGTTGAGCCAGTAGTCGGTGCCTCCGGGGAACCCGTAGTCCGTGATGCCGTCTCCGTCGTAGTCCCCATTCGTCTGTGCGTCGGGGATTCCGTCGTTGTTGAAGTCCAACGGCATCGAGTCGACGACATCCGGAACCGTGTCCCGGTCCGTGTCGGCTGGACCCGACGTGTTCTGGAGCGGCACGGGCTGAGGCGCTTCGGGCACGGGCGTGCCGCGGAGAATTCGACCGGAGACGTCCGTGTAGAGGAACGTGGATGTCCCACCGTGCTGGGCACCGTATCGACCGACGTCAATGTCCGGGTTCGGACGCGGCGTCACGTCATTTAATCCGTCCGCCGAGAGGGCGCTCCATTCGTCGAACGCACCGTCAACCTGAGGCGCCGACGGAACGACTCCGATGTAGCCGAGGGTGCGCGCCCCCGCGTTCTCCCGGAGCGCCACGACCGCTGCCCCGAGGCCAAATGGATGCGTCGACGGAAGGCGGAGGCCGAACGTTTCGCCGCTCGTCCCGCTGAAATCCCCGACGATGTAGAGATAAGTCGTGGCTCCGACTGCGATCTGGAGGGCCGGGAAAGAGAAGGTGACGTCCCGGGACGTCGGGGTGGCTTCGGCCACGAGATTCCCGCCTTGCATGAGCCGGAGGGAGAGCGCCGCGCTCGGGGCCGCCGTGCCCGCGAGCTCGATGTGAAGGGAGTCCAACGCAACCGCCTGACCATGGGCGGTCAGCGTGAGCTGGAGGAGAGGGACCCCATTGCCCGACACGACGTCAGGGACTTCGGGATCGGCGATAACGGACAGCGTGCCGGCCGTCGGGCTCACGGAGAAGTCTCCGGTGTCCGTCTGACGATCCCATGATTCCGTGTGCACCGTCGCGATGACCGGGACGGTCGTCGGGGACGACGAGAGCCATTCCGCCTCGGCTTCGATTTGCGATCCGCTCGCCGCTGCCTGCGTCGCGGTCCCCTTGATCCATCCGTTCCAATCTCGTTGGTCCCGATTCGAGTCGAATTCCCAGAGCGTGCTCGAGAGGACGGTTCCCCCGTGGCCCGAAATCTCGATCAATCGGTCCGCGCCGAGGCCGTCGATGCGGTACCCGGTGGCCGAGGAGGCGTCGATGTCCACGAAGATCCGGACGGTGTCCATGGTCCCCGGAGACGGCCCGCCTCCCGCGAGGGCCGAGCCTGCGACCTGGACGTAGAACGCGTACGGGCCGAGGTTGTTGACCATCCCGAAGCGCACGACATCAATGTTCGGGTTGAGGGTGGCCCCGGGCCCCATCGCCTCCGTGGGCTGGGATGCCCAGTCGCCGAACTGACCGTCAATCCGAATTGGATACGCGGGACCGCGGTAATCTGGGACAAAGAACAAGGGCGCGAGAAGCAGCGCCGCGGAGACGAGCGGGATGAGGTAGAGCTTCCACCCTGCGTTTTGCATCATCCGACGCACGCCCGCTGGCCGGAATCCGCCCGAGCGGAACCCGCCCAGTCCGTTCGTCAAGCCGTTCGTGCGCCCGAGGCCGTTGGTGAGCCCATTGGTCCGGCCCAAGCCGTTCGTGAGCCCGTTCGTCCGGCCCAGGCCGTTGGTGAGGCCGTTCGTGCGACCAAGCCCGTTCGTCAATCCGTTCGTGCGGCCCAGGCCATTGGTCAGGCCGTTCGTCCGGCCGAGTCCGTTTGTGAGACCGTTCGTGCGACCGCGGAGACCGTTCGTGCGGCCCCTCAGCCCATTCGTCCTCCCGGCCTTTGACGCCCCGCGGCGTCCGAGGGCCAGGCCGTTGGTCAATCCTCTCTTCGACGGAGTCTTCTCGATCGGCTTCTTCGCTGGAGGCACGTCCCGCTCCATCTCGGGTTTTGGAGCTCGAATGTCCGGTTTGTCGAGGGCTTTCTCCGGCTCCTTCACGGGGCCGAGCTCCTCTTGGACCATCTCTTGGATCGCGGCGTGGCCGAGGTCGTCGAGTTCCTCCTCCATGCTTCGGGTCGGTGTGAACTTCACCCCGCAGTTCGCACAGCTCGTCGCATCCAGAGCGACGGGCTCCTCGCACATCGGGCACGGCACCGTCGCATCAATCGTCTTCGCCGCCTCGGGCTCGCTCTGCTGGGCCCGCATCCGACTCTGTCGAGCGAGATCCGCTTGGCCGAGCTTCGCATGCAGTTTCGTCTTGAGCACCCAAAGACCCGGATACGCCGAGTCAAGGGCCGCGAGCCGATCGAGGGTCTCCAGGCCGCCCTTCGCATCGTCGAGCGTCGCCTGGGCGGCCGCCATGGCGAAGAGGGCGTCCGCGTCCCCCGGGTTAAGCTTGAGCCGCTCGGTCGCGATTTGCAGGATGAGACGGAGTCGTTGGGCCCGTTCGTCTTGGGATTCCAGGACGCTCCCGCGGGTCGTGGCTCCTGGGGTGGCCGGCTTCGGGGTGTCCGGCACAACCCGCATGCCCCCGTCGGAGATCTCGAGGAGTCGGAAGGTTGGATCCGGCGACGTGTCCTTGAGATGAAGGACGCCGATCTTCCGCACGATCCGATCGCCGCTCCGGGTCCGTTCAATCTCGATGACGCCGTCGAAGGGCTGGTGAAGGGTGGTGAGCTGCGCCCCCGAGTGCATCTCTTTCTCGATCAATACGAGGCTCGTGAATTGGTGGCGGTCGAACTTCCTCTTCGCGCTCTGCGCGAACGCGTAGACCTGAGTCACTTCATAGGAGCTGGTCGCGGGCGACAGAAGTTCAATCACGGCCCGCCGCAATCCGCCTCCGGTCAGGCCGGCGATGGCGCGGCTCAGCGCCACGCCAAGGTTGGTCAGGTCGATCGAAGAACGGATGACGATCCCGCGGTCCTCGATGTCCTGTACGGTCTCTTCGCTCCACGAGTACCAATCGATGACCCGGAGCCGACTCTCGTTCGTGACCGACTCGAGATTCACACCGAGTTCCCGCAGCTCCGCGATGACGGCGTCCGGCGATTGCGAGGCGGTGACGACCAACCCGCTTCCTCCGGACTTGAGGCCTTCCGCCAGGAAGGTGAGCGCGAAGCGGAGTTTCTCTTGACCCGGGGGTCCCTGCAGGACGACGCTTGAGCCGACGGGCAGGCCGCCTTGGACCATCGCGTCGAATCCCGGGATGCCGGTCGGTAGCCGCGACGTGGGATCATCCCTCCAACGGACGAGTCAGGCCGCAACGGAATGCGAGGTCCGGATAGGCGCCGATCGCGTCTCGGAGCGCTGCCTGGAAGACCCCCTTCGCCGAGCTCGCCCCGAGCCCCTGGGCGCAGACGTTCCAAAGGTCCCGATGGACCGCCGCGACGAGTTCCCGGAGTCGGTCCAGGCCCGCCTCGGTCCCGTCCACCATCTGATCGAAGACGGCCTTTCGGAGCTCCTGATGGTTCGTCGTGAGCCGATGTTCCATCTCGATCTCGATCGCGGGCGTGCCGACGTACCGAATCCGCTCGAAGAGCGAGTGGAAGTACGCGACGTAGAAGTCGATCACTTCGCGAAGGGGTCCGGCCTCGTCCTCGAGATTCACCTCGAACCGCAGCTGGGGGGACCGCAGTCGATACTCGAACGTGCGGGCGTCGTGGGGCCGACGATCGACGAGGCCGAGCTCCGCGAAGCGCTGAAGGAACTTCGACGCGGTCGTGATGTGAACGTCAAGGGACCGCGCGACCTCGCTCGAGAGGTGCCAGTTCCCGTCGCGCAGGGCCCGGAGAATCGAGACGCTGTGCTCCCCGGAGAGGAGGAGAATGGCCTGTCGGAAAGTCTGCTGGTCCATATCGGCGTACCTCGTAGTCAAGCGTGCCCGGGGAGGCGAAGTCTATTTGTCGTGGAGTTGGGGGCTCTTAAGGGATGTCCCGGGATTCTCAGGCTCGATTATCTAAGGGAAGAACGAATGAATTCGGAGCCTACCGCGGTCGTCGTTCGCTCGAACTCCGTCACTCGCGATCCATTGCTGCGCGGACGGAGAATTTCAACCGCCCTCTAAGGGAATGCTAAGCAAGGTTGAAGTACGGGTACCCGATTCGGGCCCCCTACGGCCGTCCCGCCCGATCGATAGTCGACCCCTTCGCCCGCGGCCCGGTGCGAGGGACACCGATGCGTTACACGCGATTTGAGAAGGCTCGCATTATCGGAGCGCGGGCGCTCCAGATCAGCATGGGATCGCCGATCCTCATCGACGTGCCGAGCGGGATCGTGGATCCGATCGAGATCGCATGGATCGAGTTCAACAGTGGCGCGATCCCGATCACCGTCAAGCGGGAGGTCTAGGCCTCCGGCCGGCCGCCACGCATTCCGGGTCCAGAGAAGTCGTTCGGAGATTGGAGCCCGAATCGCAGTGTTTATATAGAACCGCATACACATTATTGACCGCGAAAAACACCTTGGAGGTGGCACACCATGGAGCGAAAGAGCAAGGAGATTCAGGCTAAGGAGGGACCGACGAGCCTGGCGAGGACGACCGTGTCGCCCTTCGCCTGGTTGGACGACATGGACCGGTGGTTCGCCAACATACGCCGGAGCTTCGAGGACCGCTTCTGGGGAGGCCCCCCCGCCCGGTGGACCGACTCCGACCTGCGCGTCCGCCAACCCCTGGTCGACCTGATCGACAAGGGTTCCGAGTTCGTGGTCCGGGCGGAACTCCCCGGCGTTGCGAAGGAGGACGTCGACCTCACCGTGACCGCGGATGGGATCGAGATCCGCGCGGAGACGAACCGCTCCCGTGAGGAGAAGGAGAAGAACTACCAGTACCGCGAGCGGACGTACCAGGCCCTCCAGCGCGTACTGAGCTTCCCGGAGGAGGTCAAGGCCGACCTCGCCTCCGCGACGCTGAAAGACGGCATCCTCGAGGTCCGCGTTCCGAAGAAGGAGCCGACCCCAGAGCCGAAGCCCGTCAAGGTGCCCGTCGAGTGACGCGGCCCTTGACCTTTCTCTTTTTCGTTTCGAGGTTTCGACATGAGTTCAAGTAACGCCGATTCGTTGCGAAGACCCGCGAGGGCCGCGCGTGCGGTCCCGCCGCGAGAGGAGACACGCTGAAAATGGCCGCCGGCCGCGAGAAGTTCCTCCGGGTCGCCGAGGCGAAGCCCGCCGATGCGGGGCGCGGGATCGTGCGCATCGACCCCGAGGTCATGAAGATCCTCGAGTTGAAGGAAGGCGACATCGTCCTCATCGAAGGCACGAAGTCGACCGCCGCCGGGGTTCGCCGCGGGTATCCCGAAGACGCGAATCGCGGGGTCATCCGGATGGAGGGGATGCAGCGCCGCAACGCCGGCGTCGGGATCGACGACAAAGTCGGTCTGCGAAAGGCGCTCGCCCGCCCCGCAGAGAAAGTGTCGCTCGCGCCGACCGAGCCGATTCGAATCATGGGAGGCGAGCAGTACATGGCGCAGGTCCTTCAGGGCCGCGCGATCACGCGCGGCGACGTGATCAGCGTGAGCGTCATGGGCCGCAAGTTTGAGTTCGTGGTCACGTCGTTCGCTCCCGGGGCGGATGCCGTCCTCGTCGAGGCGGAGACGGAGATCAAGATCGCCGAGAAGCCGATGAAAGAAGAAGAGGCGAAGGTCCCCAAAGTCGATTACGAGGACATCGGCGGCCTCGGGAGCGAGGTCCGCAAAGTGCGCGAAATGATCGAGCTCCCGCTGCGACATCCGGAACTGTTTGAGAGGCTCGGCGTGGAAGCGCCGAAAGGCGTTCTGTTGCACGGCCCCCCGGGGACCGGGAAGACGCTCCTCGCCAAAGCCGTCGCGTCCGAGACGAACGCGAACTTCCATTCGATCTCCGGGCCCGAGATCATGTCCAAGTTCTACGGTCAGAGCGAAGAGAACCTGCGGGACATCTTCAAGCAGGCGGAGGAGAACGCACCGAGCATCATCTTCATCGACGAGCTGGACTCGATCGCGCCGAAGCGAGACGAGGTCACGGGCGAAGTCGAACGCCGCGTCGTCGCCCAGTTGCTCGCCCTGATGGACGGCCTTCAGGCGCGGGGCAAGGTCGTCGTCATCGGGGCCACGAACCGTCCGAATGCGCTCGATCCGGCGTTACGCCGGCCGGGCCGGTTCGACCGCGAGATCGAGATCGGCGTCCCGGACCGAGACGGCCGGCTCGAAATCCTCCAGATCCACACGCGGGGCATGCCGCTCTCGAAAGACGTCGACCTCAAGGAACTCGCGGGCCTCACCCACGGGTACGTCGGCGCGGATCTCGCGGCCCTTTCGAAGGAGGCCGCGATGCGGTCCCTCCGACGGATCCTGCCCGACATCGACCTTCAAGCGGACGTGATCCCCCCGGAGATCCTGAACCGATTGACGGTCACGCGGGACGACTTCCTTGAGGCGTACCGGGAGATGGAGCCGTCCACGCTGCGCGAGGTCCTGATCGAGAAGCCGAACGTCAAGTGGGAGGACATCGGCGGCCTCGACGAGGCGAAGCAGGAATTGCGGGAGTCGATCGAGTGGCCGCTCCGGATGAACAAGATGTTCGCCCATTTCGACGCGCGCCCCCCGCGGGGCATCATCATCTTCGGGCCTCCGGGCACCGGGAAGACCCTCCTGGCCAAGGCGGTCGCCACGGAGTCGGAGGCGAATTTCATCTCCGTGCGCGGCCCCGAGTTCATGAGCAAATGGGTCGGCGAATCGGAGCGGATGGTCCGGGAGACGTTCCGGAAGGCGAAGACGGCGGCTCCGTGCATCATCTTCTTCGATGAAGTCGACGCAATCACGCCCGTGCGGGGCGGCATGGAGGACTCTCAGGTCACGGAGCGCGTGATCTCCCAGATCCTGACGGAGATGGACGGGCTCGAGGAACTCCACAACGTCACGGTCATCGCGGCGACGAACCGCATGGACCTCGTCGACCCCGCGCTGCTCCGTCCGGGGCGATTCGACCGGCACATCTACATCGCGCCGCCGGATCTCGCGACGCGCAAGGCGATCCTCCGAATCCACACGCGTCGAAAGCCGCTCGGCAAGGAGGTCGACCTCGACGATGTCGCTCGGCGGACGGACAAATACACAGGTGCGGAACTCGCCGCCGTGTGCAACGAGGCGGCGATGCTCGCGATCCGGGAGACCGCCACGAAGTTTCCGGACCTCGATGAGGCGGCGCTGAAGAAGGTCACCATCGAGAAGCGGCACTTCGAAGCCGCGTTGAAGAAGGTCCCGCCCCAAACCGGAGACCCGGCCCTCTACAGCCGCATGCCCACGCGGTTCCCGCAGAGCCCCGAAGTCAGCTGAGCCGAAAGGTTAAGCCGGGACGCGGGGAATCGCGGCCGATGGCGGCCTCCGCTCCCGGGAAGCTGATCCTCTTCGGGGAGCACGCCGTCGTCTTCGGGGAGCCGGCCTTGGCCACGGCGATCAACCTCCGGGCGGAGATCTACGCGAGGACGCATCCGGAATGGAGGGCGGACGGCGGCTCGATCGACGAGCCCCGGTACCGGTATGTGAAAGCCGCGATCGCGAAGGTCAAGACGTCCGGGCCGCTGTGGCTCGAAGTCCGGTCGATGGTCCCGAGCGGGGCAGGACTCGGATCCTCGGCGGCGGTGACCGTGGCAACCCTCGGGACCTTGCACGGCATGGGCGGATCCCTCGACGCGAAGACGATCGCGCGCGAAGCGTTCGAAGTGGAACATGAGGTCCAAGGGCGCGCGAGCCCGATCGACACAAGCACCGCGAGCGCCGGCGGATGCCTCCTCGTGCTCCCGAAACCGCAGGGCGACTTGTTATGGACGATTGAACGGGACGCGCGTCGCTGGTGTCTGCACCGCACCGACCTGCCTCCCCTGGACTTCGTGATCGGGAACACGGGGATCAGCGCGGCGACCGGGCCTCTGGTCTCGAACGTGAAGGAACGGGTCGAGCACGACCGAAAGGCCGCTGATGCCGTTCGGGAGATCGGGCGGATCACGCTCGACGGCATGGAGGCGCTGCGACGGAACGACCTCGCGGCGGCCGGACGATTGATGGACCGGAACCACGCGCTGCTCACTTTGCTTGGCGTAGGTCATCCGATGCTCGACCGACTCGTCCAAGCCGCCCGGAAGACGAGCTACGGTGCGAAGCTCACGGGGGCGGGCGGCGGCGGCAGCATCGTCGCGCTCTCGGACCGGCCCACGGAGACGGTCGAGGCGATTCGCGCGGCCGGAGGAAAGGCGTTCGTCGTCAGGTCGGATCCGATCGGAGTGGCGACCCTTTCATGAGGCGGGCCCAAGCCCACAAGATCCGCGCGACCCGCGACGAACGGTCGGCCGGACCGAGGTCCCTCCTCATCGTCCACGCGGCCGAGCTGATTACGCTGCAAGGACCCGCGGGCCCCCGCCGGCGCGAGATGGCGGAGGACCTCGGGCTCGTCGAGGATGGAGCCGTCTACGCCGAAGGGGAACGCATCGTGGAGGTCGGGCCGACCGCGGACGTCCTCGGGCGGCATCCTCAGGCCAGCGTGAAGATCGACGCGACCGGACAGACGGTCCTGCCGGGCTTCGTCGACGCGCACACCCATGCGGTGTTCGCGGGTTCCCGCGAGCATGAGGTCGAGTGGAAGGCCCAAGGCATGGGGTATCGAGAGATCGCGGCCCGCGGAGGCGGCATCCTCCACACCGTGCGTGCGACGAGAGAGACCCACGAGGAAGATCTCGCCCGCGCGGCCGCGGAGCGCTTCCGCTCGATGCTCGCCTTCGGGACGACGACGGTCGAGGTGAAGAGCGGATACGGTTTGCGGACCGAGGATGAGCTGAAGATCCTCCGGGCCGCGGCGAAAGGCGGCCAGGCGGCCGGCATCGATGTCGTTCGGACCTTCCTGGGAGCGCATGCGATTCCTCCCGAATTCGAGGGTCGCGCCGACGCGTACGTCGAGGTGGTCGCAGGCGACATGATCGATGCGGTCGTGAGTTCGCGTCTCGCGTCGTTCTGCGATGTCTTCGTCGACGACGGGTTTTTCACCGTGGACCAAGGGCGATGCATTCTCACCCGGGCGAAAACCGCGGGCCTCGGCGGGAAAGTCCATGCGGACGAACTCGCGGACACCGGAGGCGCGGTTCTCGCCGCAGAAATCGACGCGGCCTCGGCGGACCATCTTCTCCATGCGTCGTCCGCCGGAATCGATGCCCTCGCGCGGACCTCGACCGTCGGGGTCTTGCTGCCGGCGACCTCGCTGGTCTCCCATCTCCCGTTCGCGGACGGTCGGCGCCTCATTGCGGCCGGCGTTCCCGTCGCCCTGGGGACCGATTTCAACCCGAACACCTGGTGCGAGTCCACGCAGCTCACGATCGCGCTGGCGTGCCACCATAACGGTCTTCTCCCGGCGCAGGCCGTTGTCGCTGCAACGATCAACGCGGCGCACGCGGTTGGCCTGGGAACCGAGGTCGGAAGCTTGGAGCCCGGGAAGCTGGCGGACATCCTCGTCCTCGGGGTCCCGTCGTACCGTCACCTCGGATACCGGATCGGCGGGAACGCGGTCCGGGTCGTCGTCAAGCGAGGTGCGGTCCAAGTCGGCGGTCCGACTCAGTAGGCGACCCCCGTCCTTCGCAGACGACGGATTCTTCTGGACGACTCGCATCCGGGAACGGGGCTCTGCAATGATCGCGCGGACATGGCACGGAATGACGGCGGCATCGAAGGCGGATGCGTATCTCGAGGTGCTCAAGGAGTCCGGGCTCAAGGACTATCGGGACACGGCCGGCAACCAAGGGGTGATCGTCCTCCGCCGAACGGAAGGTGACCGAACGCACTTCCTGTTGATCACCTTCTGGGAGTCGTTCGATGCAATCCGCGTGTTCGCGGGCCCGAATCCGGAGCGGGCCGTGTACTATCCGGAGGACAAGGAATTCCTCCTTGACTTCGAGCCAACCGTGACACACTACGACGTCGTGTTGTCGCAGACGGATGCCGACCGCGAAGCCCGGCGAACTTGAACGTCCCTACGGCGGCTGGGAGACCGTCGCGTTCTCGAGCCGCGAGCCCGCGCGAATCGTCATCATGTCGCCGATGATGCTCGCGGCGATCCGCGCGCCGTCCTCGATCACGCAGCCGCGCGAGATGACGCTGTCGAGGATTTCCGAAGCGGCGCCGATGACGCTCCCCTCGAGGATGATGCTGTTCCGGACGACGGCGTTCCCTTCGATCCGCGCCGATTCGTAGAGGCAGGCATTGTCCACCACGCTGCCGCTCCGAAGGACGGCACCCGGGCCGACGTAACAGGGCCCGCGGATCGTGACCCCTTCGTCCACCCGAGCCGCCGGATCGAGGATCACCGGCCCTTCGCTCTTCACTCCCGCGCGCCGCAGAAGCTTCCCCTCACGACGGACGATCTCCATGCTCGCCTTCCAGAGGTCGTGCGGCCGGCCGATGTCCATCCACACGCCATTGATGCGGGAGCCGTACAGGGGCACGCCCTTCGAAAGCAGCTTCGGGAAAAGGTCCTTCGAGAAATCGAATTTCTGGTCCGGCGGGATGAACTCCAGGACCTCGGGCTCGAGCACGTAGATGCCCGCGTTCGCCAGGTTCGAGAACGCCTCCTCCTTCCGCGGCTTCTCCTTGAACTTCTGGATCCGGCCTTTCGCGTCGAGGCCCACGATCCCGAACTGCGTCGGATCCTCGACCTCCGTCAGGGCGATCGTCACGACGCCGCCCTTCCGCTTGTGGAATTCGTACAGCGCCTTGAAGTCGACATCGCACAGGATGTCACCCATCGCGACGAGGAACGTGTCGTCGATGAACATCCCGACCCGACGGACCGCGCCGGCGGTGCCTGCCGGGTTCTCCTCAAAGCTGTAGAGGATCGACGCGTTGTAGTCCAAGCCGTCGCCGATCGACTTGATCAGGGTGTCGGAGAGGTAGGCCGTCGTCACGATGATCTCGTGGAATCCCGACGAGGCGAGGGAGCGCAGGACATAGTCGATGCAAGGCCGGCCCGCGATCGGGATGAGCGGTTTCGGCCGCTTGTATGTGAGCGGTTTCAGGCGAGTCCCTTCGCCGCCCGCGAGGACGACCGCCTTCATCGACCGATCTCCACTTTCCCTTTCTCGAGGAGCGCCTTCAGCGCGGCGTCGGCGGAGGCTTCGAGTTTCTTCTCGTCGAGGAGCGCCTCCCGGACGGCGCGGTTCTGTTGACGCAGCAGGGTCCGGGCTTCCCGGACTTCCGAGCGCTGCGCGCCCTTGATCGAGAGGACCTTCTCGCGCATCTCGACGACCTTGGCGTGGACCTCGTCGGCCTTGGTTCGCGCGGCGAGGAACGCTTCGTGTTTCTCATTGCCATCGTGGATCAGGGCGGCGATCTGATGGACGATTTCGACGGTCTCCTCGTGGACCGAGCGCGCCTTCTCGCTGAGCGCGACGGCCGTCTCGTGCTCCTTCTCCGCGGCCTGAAAGAACTCCGTGATCCCAGAGTCGATGTCCTTGATCTCTTTCGCAATCTTGTCTTGGTCCGACTTGAGGGTCTCGAGTTGCTTGAGGCGTTTCATCGATCCCTTGAGTTCGACGAGCAACTCGTTTTCCGCGCTCAACGTCAGGGAGGCGGTCTGCTGCCGCATCTCCATCTGGGATACGCGCCGCTTCAGGGAGCGCAGCTCCGTGCCGACATCAGCGGTACCCGAGCCGCGGAGCTTCCGCTTCATCTCGATCAGGGCCTTCGCCTTCGCCTGGAGATCGTCCCGCTTCTCCCGGTGCTTCCGGGCTTCCCCGGCGAACGAGGCGCGACGGTCCTTGAGGGCGCGGAGCTTCGCACCGATCTCCCGCTTCTTCTCGTGGACGAGATCCCGCTCCTGCCGGAGGAGCTGCGCCTCCTGGTTCAGGGCGTCGCGCTTCTCGAAGAGACTCTGGAGCTTGATCTCCGCCT
>Ga0209690_1000692_pt1 | contig 18077 bp, 17 predicted proteins | sample GraSoiAngelo_150_FD_186164 | JGI IMG/M metagenome (GOLD analysis project Ga0209690, IMG submission 186164) | Grasslands soil microbial communities from the Angelo Coastal Reserve, California, USA - 14_1009_09_40cm (SPAdes) (version 2) | ecosystem: Environmental > Terrestrial > Soil > Grasslands ...
CGCGTCGGTGATGGACGGCGCCACGTTCGTGCTGCTCATCCCGTTTCTGCGCACGCTGTCCGGGGAGCAGGCCATTCCCGTGGGCGGCGGCTCGAGCGTCGAGCGGGTGCTCGCCGCCGTCGCGGGGCCGCTGCTGGCGGCGGGATCGCCCGAGGCGGCGCTCCGCAACGTCGTGGCGGTGCTGCTGGGCACGCTGGTACTCAAGAACGCCCTCTCGTACACCGCGTCGGTCTGGAGCGTGGCGATCCAGGAGGGCGTCGTTCGCGACCTGCGCGTCCAGCTGTTCGAGCACCTCCAGGTGCTCCCGCTCGGCTTCTTCCAGCGCACCCGGGGTGGGCAACTCCTCGCCCGCGTCATCAGCGACACCGACCAGGTGAAGACGACGGTGACCGCCGCCCTGGCGTCGCTGCTCCAGAACCTCTGTCTCATCGTCGTCTACCTCGCGATCCTCGTCGGCCTGTCGTGGCGGCTGACGCTCATCGCGCTGGTCTGCGCCCCCCTGCTGGTGCTCATCGTCCGGCCGCTGGTCGGGAAGGTGCGGCGGCGCTCGCGCGAGCAGGCGGAAGACCGGGGCGAGCTCACGAGCCTGGTGAGCGAGCTGGTCGGCTCCATCAAGCTCGTGCGCGCCTACGTCGCCGAGGGATTCGAGGCGCAGCGCTTTCGCCAGCTCGCCGATCGGTATCGGCGGGGCGTGCTGCGCGCGCAGCGCTACGCGCTGCTCACGAGCCCGCTCTCCGAGGTGTTCGCGGGCGTCGTGATCGTGCTGATCTTCTCGGTCGGGACACGGCTCGCGCTCGGCCAGGCGGCGACGCTCCGCCCCGAGGTGCTGATCGCGTTCATCGCGGTCGCCCTGCGGCTCATGTCCCCCGTCAAATCCGCGAGCAACTATCCCACCGTCATGGCAGGCGCGCTCGCCGCCGCGGACCGCGTGTACGAGGTGCTGGACCTGGAGGCAGAAGAGGGCGACCGCCCGGGCGAGCAGCCCGCCCACTTCGCCGAGCGGATCGAGTACCGCGGCGTGTCGTTCTCGTACGACGGCCAGGCGCCGGTGCTCCGGGACGTGGACGTCGCGGTGTGCCGCGGCCAGGTGGCGGCGATCGTCGGGCCGTCCGGGGCGGGGAAGACCACCCTCGTGGACCTGCTGCCGCGCTTCTACGAGCCCACGGGCGGGGCCATCCACATGGACGGCACGCCCATCACGCGGTTCACGCGGCGCAGCCTGCGCGCGCTGATGGGGATCGTGTCGCAGGAAACGATCCTCTTGAACGACACCGTATTCGCGAACATCGCCTACGGACGGAGCGACTTCTCGCTGGCCCAGGTCGAGGCCGCGGCGCGGGCGGGGAACGCCCACGACTTCATCTCGCACCTGCCGGCGGGGTACGAGACGCTGCTGGGCGAGCGGGGGACCAGGCTCTCCGGCGGGGAGCGCCAGCGCATCGCCATCGCGCGGGCGCTGCTGCGTGACCCGCCGATCCTCATCCTCGACGAGGCGACGAGCGCGCTCGACACGGAATCGGAGCGCTTGGTCCAGGAGGCGATCGACCGCCTGATGGCGCACCGCACCGTGCTGGTGATCGCGCACCGGCTCGCCACCGTGCGGCACGCCGACCTGATCGTCGTGCTGTCCGAAGGGCGGATCGTGGAGCGCGGCACGCACGACACGCTGTTCGCCGCGGGCGGCCTGTACCGGCGCTTCTACGACCTGCAGTTCCGCGTGTAACGATGCTGTCGGGCTTCACCCTGGTCCGGAACGCCGTCACGCTCGACTACCCGATCGTCCCGGCCATCCGGTCGATCCTCGGCGTGTGCGACGAGGTGGTCGTGAATGTCGGCCGCTCGGAGGACGGGACGCGCGAGCTGGTCGCGGCAATCGGGGACCCCCGCGTGCGCATTCTCGACACGGAATGGGACTTCTCGCGCGGCAGCGAGGCGCTCGCGCGCGAGACCGACCGGGCCATGGCGGCGTGCCGCGGCGCCTGGGGGCTGTACATCCAGGCCGACGAGGTGCTGCACGAGTCGGGCGCCGCCATCCTCGCCGAGAAGGTGCGCGAGTGGGACGGCGACGCACGCGTCGAGGGACTGCTGGTCGAGTACCTCCACTTCTTCGGCGACTTCGACACCGTCGCGACGGACCGGCACTGGTACCGCCGCGAGGTGCGGGTCGTGCGGCTGGGGCGGGACGTGCGCTCGTACCAGGACGCACAGGGATTCCGTGTGGGGCCCGGGCTGCGGCGCGTGCGCGCGCGGGTCACCGGCGCGCTGATGTTCCACTACGGCTGGGCCCGAGCCCTCGGGTCGGTGCGGCAGAAGCTGGAGGCGTCGCGTGCCATCTTCCGCGGCGCGGCGCTGCGGCCCGAGCAGGGCCTCGACGAGCGGCTCGGCTGGACGCCGCTGCTGCGCCGCTTCACGGGCACTCACCCGCGCGCCGCCCGGGACTGGGTCGCCGCGCGCCGGGTCACGCCTCGGGCGATCGGGGCGCGGCAGTTCCGGTTGCATCACGTGCGGTACTATCTCTCGGACTGGATCGAGCGGCTCACCGGCGTGCGGCTCTTCGAATACCGGAACTACGTGGAGGTATGATGGCGCGGCCGTTCTCCGGGCTGCGCGTGGTGCTGCTCGCGGCGTTCAACCGCCGATACCACCGGAGCGGGCTGGCGTTGGCGGCGGCCCTCGCGGCGCTGGGCTGTGAGGTGCGCCGCTGCGACGAGCGGCTGCGCGGGGTCAACGCAATCCTCCGGCGCTCGCTCCCGCACCGGCTCCGGAACGTGCTGCGCCGGCAACCGGCTGACCTCGTCCTCGTGTTCAAGGGGACGAGGCTCGCCGCCGAGCAGGTGCGCGGCCTGCGGCAGCGCTTCGGCGCGCGCTGGGCCAACTGGTTCCCCGACGACCCGCACGAGCTCGCGGTGTCGAGCCGCCTGTCCCCCGCCTACGACGCCTTCTTCACGCACGACAGCTCGAGCCTCGAGCGGCACCGCGGCGCCGGCGCGCGTGCGTATTACCTCGCGTTCGGGTGCGACCCGAACTACCTGCGGCCGCTCGACGCCGGGGCGGGAGGCCGGTGGCGCGCACCCCTCGTGTTCGTCGGCTCGCGCGATCCGGTGCGCGAGCAGGTGGTGCGGGAGCTCGCGGACCTGGGGATCGGGACGTGGGGCCCCGGCTGGCCGGGCGGCCCGGTGTATGGCGACGATTTCGTCCGGGCGCTCGCGGGCGCCGCGGTCGGCCTGAACATCCATCAACACTTCGGCGCGAAGGGGGATCCCGCGCATTACGGCACCGGAGCCAACATGCGTGTCTTCGAGCTGGCGGCGGTGGGTACGCCGCAGCTCTCGGACGCGAAGGGCGACATCGCGCGCCACTTCACGGCCGATCGGGAGATCGTGCTGTACCGGAGCGTGGGCGAGCTGCGCGATCGCGCCCGGGCGCTGCTCGCCGACGAGGCGCTGCGGCGCTCGCTCGCCGCGGCGGCGCGGGCGCGCGCGCTCGCGGAGCACACCTGGGCCCACCGGATCGAGGAGCTCCTCAGCGTGGCGCTCAGGTAGGGGCGAAGGGCGTCACCCGCCCCGGCGGCAGCGTCCCCGTTTCGAGCAGGTGCCGATACATCCGCAGGTACGCCTCGGCCATCACCAGATGCGAGAAGTAGCGCTCGGCATGAGCGCGGCACGCCTCGGCGCTCCGCGTGTCGATCGTCTCCGCAGCCGCGATCATCTCGTCCAGCGTGTCGCCCAGCGCGCCCACGTCCGGCGCGATCACCTCGGGCAGCGCACCGCGGTGCGTCCCGAGCACCGGCGTCCCCGAGAACAGGGCTTCGATCGTCGTGAGACCAAACGGCTCGTCCCACAGCGCCGGCATCCACAGACACTTCGCCCCGGCCAACAGCTCGGCTTTCCGGCGTCCGTCCACCTCGCCCACGTACTTGATGTTGCGCGCGAAGCTCGGGCGCCAGCCGCCCGCGAGCAGCAAGCGATGTCCGCCGCGCTTCGCGCCCTCGATGGCCCAGCGATAGCCCTTCGCGCTGTGCAGCCTGCCAAGGAAGAGGTGATAGTCGTCCTTCACGGATCGGAACAGGAAGTCCGCTGGGTCGAGGCCGTTGTACGCGAACACCTCGCTGCCGGAGCGGCGCGCGTGATCGCGTGAAACGAAGATGTTGTTCGGAGGCACCGCCGCGCCCGCCCCGAGATTGCCCTCCAGCGTCTGCACAAACGGGTGCCATGGTGCGCGTATCACGGGGAAGAAGACGTGCAGCATGTCGGCGTCGCGCGGGACGAGGGTGCCAAGCACGTTGGGATCGGTCAGCTGCCGCGGAGAGACTTCGATGACCGTCGCCTCGGCGATCCGAGTGCCGGGCGCCGCGAGCAGCGTCACCCGATGACCGAGCACGGCGAGCCCGCGCACGAGCGCCACGACCACGCGCTCCGTGCCCCCGTAGCCCCTCACCGGCAGGCGGTAGTGCGACGCCACCGTCACGTGCATGCGCGTCAGGCGACGCCGCGCTCGAGCACGCGGCGGTACATCCGCACGTAGCCCTCCGCCATCACAAGGTGCGTGAAGTGGCGCTCGGCGTGCGCCCGGCAGGCCTCGGGGCTGCGCGTGTGGATCGTCTCGGCGGCCGCGATCATCTCGTCCATCGTGTCGCACAGCGCCCCCGCCTCGGCGGTGATGAGCTCCGGGAGCGCGCCGCGCCGCGTGCCGAGCACCGGGGTGCCGGACAGGAAGGCTTCGATGGTCACGAGGCCGAACGGCTCGTCCCACTCCGCCGGGTTCCACAGGCAGCGCGCCCGCGCGAGCAGCGCGGCCTTGGTCGCGCCGTCCACCTCGCCCACGTACTTGATCGATCCCGTGAAGCTCGGGCGCCAGCCGCCCGCGACGATCAGCTTGTGGCCGGTGTGCTTCGCCGCTTCCACCGCCCAGTGGTAGCCTTTGGTGCTGTGCAGCTTGCCGAGGAACAGGTCGTACTGTTCGTGTCGCTTGGGAAAGCGCCGGAAGAAGTATTCGGCCGGGTCGAGCCCGTTGTGGACGAATACTTCGCTCCCGTGGCGGCGCGCGTGGTCGCGCGACAGGAAAATCGCGTTGGGATCGAGCGGCGTGCCCGGCTTCAGATTGCGGTGGACGGTCTGGACGAACGGGATCGTGGCGGGGCCGCGCTTGAGGGGGAAGTGGGCGTGCAGGATTTCGCCGTCGGACGGGATGTGGGGGAGGAGGCTCGCCGCATCGCCGAACTTGCGCGGCGGGACCGCTACGACCCTCGCTTCGGGGACGCGCGTCCCCGGAGGTGCGAGCAGCGTGACGCGATGGCCCAGCGCCGCGAGCCCGCGCACCAGCGCCACGACCACGCGCTGGGGCCCGCCGTAGCCCTTCGCCGGCAGCTGCTGGTGGGACGCCACCACGACGTGCATGGGCCAGATAGTATAACTACCTTCGCCCCATGCCAGGCCGGCCCCTCACGATCCTCCAGCTCACCCATCAGGGCGGCCCCGCCGGCTCCACGCAATCCATCTTCAATCTGAGCGAGCATCTCGCCCGCCGCGGGCACCGCGTGCTGGTGGGGTGTCGCGACGACGTGCTGCTGGCCCGGCTCGCGCGCGCGGCGCGGCTCGACGTCGTGCCGTTCGACTTCACGCGCCTGGGGAGCCTCGCGCGAGCGCTCCAGGGCGTGATCGCGCAGCACGGCGTCGCGGTCGTCAACGCCCACGGGACGCGCGATCGCCGCGCGCTCACGTGGCTCCGGTGGCGCGGGCGCCTGTCGCAGGCGTTCGTGGTCACGCGGCGCACGATGCCGCTCACGTCGTCCGTGGAGCTGCTCGCGGTCGGCCTGACGGCGGACCGCACGATCGCGGTGAGCGCCGCGGTGGCCGGCGCCCTGCGCCGGCGGCTCCACCCCGGCGCGCGGCTCCGCGTCGTGCCGAACGGCATCGCGCTCGAGCGGGTGGACGCGCCCGTAGGGGGCCAGGAGCTCGCGGCGGCGCGCGCGACGCTGGGCGACGTGGGCGGCCGCTCCGTCCTCGCCGTGGTTTCCCGTCTCAAGGATCAGCACGTCCTGCTCCAGGCGCTGGTGCTGATCGAGCGCCCCATGCTCGTGGCCTTCGTGGGCGTGGAGCCCGACGCCCGGTTGCGCGCCCTCGCCGACGCGGTGCCGCCGCGCCATCGGGTCGTGTTCGTCCCGCTCTCCGAGCGGCCGGCGCTCCCGTTCTATCACCTCGCCACCGCGGCCGCGCTCCCGTCCCGCATAGAGGGACTCTCGCAATCCCTGCTCGAGGCCATGGCGCTCGGGCTTCCCGTGGTGGCTTCGGACGCCGGCGGCAACCCTCATCTGGTGACGTCCGGCGAGACCGGGCTGCTCGTCCCGCCGCTCGATCCCGCGGCCTGGGCGCGGGCGCTCGACCGCGTGCTCTCGGACGGCGAGTTCGCCCGCCGCCTCGCGCGGGCGGGGCGGGAGTTGGTGCGGCGGGAATTCACCCTCGAGCGGACCGCGCAGCGGACCGAGGCGGTGTACCGCGAGGCCTTGGAGCGACGGGCGCGCGCGGGCTAGGCGTAGGCGAGCCAGCGCAGCCGAAACAGCTTCCAGCGCAACTGCGCGATGGTCATGCGATAATCGATCCCGATCCGCTTCAGCCGGAAGGGATCGGTCCGACGCGTATTCATGCGGCTGCCCGCCATGACCGCGGCCTCGTAGCCCGCCTCGCGCGTCATCGCTCGGACGGCCGGGTTGTTCTTGCCGTAGGGGTAGCACAGCACCCGCACGGGGGTGCCGAGCAGCCCGGCGAGGGTGACGCGGGCGGCGGTGAGCTCTTCCATCGCGCGGGCCGGCTCGATCAGCGTGAGCGCCGCGTGGGTCTTGGTGTGCGATTCGAACCCGATGCCGCCGCGCTGCATCTCGGCGATCTCCGCGCGGCCGAGCAGCGGCTCCTGGACCTCGTGGACGTCCCACGCGTTGGTCTTGCCGATGAGATCCGACACGAGGAACACCGTGGCGGTGTAACCGAAGCGTTGCAGCAGCGGCCACGCGATCTCGTATGTGGAACGGTACCCATCGTCGAAGGTGACGATGATCGGCCGGCGCGGCAGGTCCGCCGCGCCGCGCCGGTAGGCGAGCCACTCGCCGAACGACACGGTGCGATACCCCCAGCGGGCCAGCGCGGCGAGCTGGGCTTCGAATTGCTCCGGCAGCACGTAATTCCGCACGTAGCGGGCTCCCGGCGGCATCCGATCGACTTTGTGGTACATCAGGATCGGGAGTCTCATGCTCAGACGGACGCGCTCACGCGGTAGGAGACCGCGCTCCCAGGTCCCAGAGGTAGGCGTACTTGAGGAATCCAGAGTACGCCGTGAGGACGGAGGCGACGATACCGACGCGGCCGTCGAGAAAGCTACCCGCCAAGATGTAGTCGCGCGCGAATCGCCACAGCGGCCGGGCGGTCAAGTCCCAGGCGGTGGCGCGGCGGCCGCGCGCGTGCAGGTCCTGGGCTCCCCAGCGGGCGTACAGGATGATCTTCTCGAGATGGTGCGTCAGATCGCGGTACGGGGCGTGGCGGATACAGCCACTGAGCTCGCCCGTATCGGGAACGCGCTCGAGGTGTTCGTGCACGCGGGTCTCGACGAAGCGTCGCGACCGCTGGAACAAGCGCACGTGCCAGTCGCGCCCCCAGCGACCGCGCCGCCGCTCCCGCCCCAGATAGATGTTCTGCATCCGTATCCGGTACGCAGCGTGTGCTGGCGCCGCCAGCACCGCCCCGAGCTCCTCCCGCAGGGCGTCGGTCACGCGCTCGTCCGCGTCGAGGGCGAGGACCCACTGGTTCCGCGCGGCCGCGATGGCGGCGTTGCGCTGGGCGGCGATCGTCGGACCCTTGACCTCGATGACCCTGGCCCCGTGCGCGCGCGCGATCGCCACCGTGTCGTCCGTCGAGCCCCCGTCGGCGACGATGACCTCGTCGGCCCAGCGCAGCGACGTCAGCGCTTCCGCGATCTGCCATGCCTCGTTGCGCGTCGGGATCACGACCGTGAGGGGCAGCGAGGCCGGGAACACAGAGGGGACGGGGGGGGCGCGGTCGGGCATGACGTCCTCGGGCTGCGAGCGGTCCGGGTTGCGGCTGGGTTGCTGGAGCAGGGGCTGTCCCCTGATTATACAGCATGCCTTCCGGCGTCACACGGTCGTCATGACGACGCTGCTCCTCGCGCACGATTTCCCGCCGGTGGGCGGTGGCATCGCCCGCCTGCACGGCGAGCTCGCCCGGCGCTATCCGGCCGGCGAGCTGATCGTCTCCACGCCGCAGGACCCCGACGCCGCCGACGTCGATGCGCAGTACAACGGCGCGGTCGATCGCCTCCCCGTCGGCCGGCGCACCACGAAGTCACTGCCGGGCCTGCTGCTCTGGTCGCGCCGCGCGGCGAGCCTCGCCCGCCAACACCGCGTCCGCTTCGTCCATTGCGGCAATGTGAAGCCGGCGGGCTACCCGGCCCGCTGGGTGTTCGAGCGCTGCCACGTCCCCTACGGCGTGTACTTCCACGGCGGTGACCTGCTCTCCGAGCAACACAAGATCCGGCACTCGCGCTTTAAGCGGCGCTCGGCGAAGGCGATCTTCGGCGGGGCGGCCGTCCTGATGACGAACAGTGCGTGGACCCGCGACTTGGCACTCGCGATCCTCGGTGACCTCGGGCTCGACGGGCACGGCCAGCGCCTCCGGGTGGTCCACCTCGGCACCGACCCCGAGCGGTTCCGGCCGGGTGTGGACAGCGACGAGCTGCGGCATCGGTTCGACCTCCCGGACGGCGGGGTGCGCTGGCTCCTCACCGTGGCGCGGCTCGAGCCGCACAAGGGCGTGGACACGGTGATCCACGCGCTCCCCGCGATCGTCGAGCGGGCAGCCGACGTGCGCTACGCCGTCGCGGGCTCAGGCCCGGAGCGCGAGCACCTCGAGAAACTGGCCCACAAGACCGGCGTGGCCGAGCGGGTGCGGTTTCTGGGCGAGGTGCGCGATCGCGACCTGCCGGCGCTCTACAACCTCGCGACCGTGTACGTCGGCGCGTCGCGCCGGGCCGAGCGGATCGGCGTCGAGGGGTTCGGGCTCGCGCTCGTGGAGGCCTCGGCCTGCGGCCTCCCGGTGGTGGCGGGGAATTCGGGTGGCGTCCCCGACGCCGTGCGCGACGGCGAGACCGGCTTCCTCGTCCCGGCGGAAGACCCCGCCGCGTTCGCCGACGCGATCTCCCGGCTACTCGGCGACCCCGGGCTCGCGCGGCGCGTTGGCGCGGCCGGGCGGCACGCGGTCGAGACCTACTTCAACTGGGACCGAGTCGTGCGCGATCTGCGCGCCATCGAATCGGAAGTCGTGGCCTGACCCGCACGCTGCTCCTCGCGTTCAATTTTCCGCCGCTCGGGGGCGGCATCGCGCGCTGGATGGGCGAGCTGGCGCTGCGCTATCCCCCCAACTCCCTGCTCGTCTCGACCGGCCGCCATCCCGGCAGCGCCGCGAGCGACGCGCAGTTCCCGCAGCCGATCGACCATGCCCCCATCCGGGCGACGCGGCTCCGGACCATCAACGGCCTCGTGGTGTGGACCGCCCGGGCGAGTGCGCTCGCCCGGCGCACCCGCCCCGGGTTCGCGTGGTGCGCCGAACTCAAGCCCGCGGGCTACCCTGCCCGCTGGCTCTCCGCTCGCTCCGGGCTGCCGTACGGAGTGCTGGTGCATGGGACCGAGCTGCTGCTGCTCCAGGCGAAGATGGGCCGCTCGCGCTTCAAGCGCTGGACGGCGCGGCAACTGCTGGGCGGCGCCGCCGTCGTCGTCGCGAACAGCGGCTGGACCGGGGACCTCGCCCGCGCGGCGCTCGGCGCGCTGGACCGGCCGGCCGCGCCGGTGCGGGTCGTACCGCTGGGCACGACGCCGCAGCGCTTCCGCCCGGGGCTCGATGCGCGCGCGGTCCGAGAGAAGTACGGGCTGGACGGCGGCCCGTGGCTCCTGACCGTGTCGCGGCTCGATTGGCACAAGGGGATCGATACCGTGATCCGCGCGCTCCCGGCGGTGCGCGCGGCGGTCCCGGGAGTACGCTATGCGGTGGCGGGCGTGGGGACGGTGCGGCCACACTTCGAGCGACTGGCGGCGGATTGCGGCATGGGGGATGCCGTGCGCTTCCTCGGCTTCGTGCCGGACGACGAGCTGCCGGCGCTCTACAACGCCGTCGACGTGTACGTCGGCGCGTCGCGCCGCTACGACCTGCTGGCGGAGGGGTTCGGGATCGCCATCGTCGAGGCGTCGGCGTGCGGGCTCCCTGTGGTGGGCGGGCGCGCGGGCGGCGTGCCGGATGCGGTGCGGGACGGCGAGACGGGGATCTTGGTGGATCCCGACGACGCCGCGGCGGTGGCGCACGGGATCACCCGGTTGCTCGACGACGTCGAGCTGCGGCACCGCATGGGCGCGGCGGGGCGGCGCGCGGTGGAGACCTACTACAACTGGGATCGGGTGGCGCGCGACCTGATGGAGATCGACCGGGAGTTCCGCCGCCCGGATGCGGGTTAGCCCGTGAAGTTGCTACGCAGGCTGCGTAACTACCCGGGGTACCTCGTCGACCTGTTCTCCTATCTGCGGTCGCCCGGCGCCGAACGGTGGTTCAGCATCTCACTGCGGCCCATGCTGGAGGACAAGACCCCGACGACCGGGTTCGACGCCCACTATGTGTACCTTGGGGCCTGGGCCTTTCGGCACATCGTTGCGAGCCGGCCCGAGCGACACGTCGATATCGGCGCCCAGATCGGCTGGGTTACCTGTCTGGCCAGCATCACCAAAGTGGTTTTCCTCGATATGCGACCGTTTCCCGGGTCGGTGGAGGACCTGGAATCTCGGGCCGGCAACATCCTGGCGCTCCCCTTCGACGACCGGGAGCTCACCTCGGTCTCCTGCTTGCACGTCGCGGAACACATCGGCCTGGGGCGCTACGGTGATGCAATAGACCCGTTGGGGACGCGCAAGGCCGTCGGGGAGCTGGCCCGGGTGCTGGCCGTGGGCGGTCGCCTTTACTTCGCGCTCCCCGTCGGGCGTCCCAAAGTCGTCTTCAACGCCCACCGCATTCACGATCCGACCACGATCCTGCAGTGGTTCGGCGAAGAGGACCTGCGGGTGGAAGAGTTCGCGGCCGTGGACGATCGTGGCCGTTTCACCCCTCATGCCGAACCGCGGGACTTTCAGGACCAGCGGTATGCCTGCGGCATGTATCTCGTCCGGCACTGAGCGCTGCTGGCCGCGAGCGGTGCCGCAGCGTGGCGGGCGCGGTGAAGCGTCGATGCAGGGCCCAGCCTGAATGGTGATCGTCCGGCTGATGGGCGGACTCGGCAACCAGATGTTCCAGTATGCCGCCGCCCGCCGAATGGCCTTGGCTCACAAGGTCCCGCTCAAGCTGGATATCTCCTGGTTTGGCCGCTGGCCGGATCGCGCGTACGCGTTACATGCCCTGAATATCCAGGAGGCGTTTGCCACTCCGGATGAGCTGCGACGGATAACGGGTCCTCTCGAGAATAGGATCGGACGTTTCGTGTTTCGCGTGCGCCGGCGGTTGCGGATCGCCTACGACTGGACCTGGATCCAGGAGCGTCGCTTGTCGCCGTTCGACCCACGAGTGCTCCGGGCTCGACCGCACGTCTATTTGGACGGCTATTGGCAAAGCGAGAAATACTTCAGCGACATCGCAGACACGATTCGACGCGAGCTCACGATCGACTGCCAACTGGATGCGCGGGCGCGAGACATCGCCGATCAGATCGCGACGACCGAATCAGTCAGTGTGCACATCAGGAGGGGCGATTACGTCTCGGATCCGCGAGCGAGCCGGGTGCGCGGCGTCTGTACGCCGGACTACTATCAGCGCTGCGTGGCGCTTGTCGCCGAACGGCTTGTCAATCCGCACCTGTTCCTGTTTTCGGATGATCCCGGCTGGGTCGCCGCCAACGTGCAGTTCGAGCACTCAACCACGCTGGTAAGCACGGTCCCTGCGCGCCGTGACCATGAAGATCTGCGACTGATGAGCCTCTGTCGGCATCACATCACCGCCAACAGCAGCTTCAGCTGGTGGGGCGCCTGGCTCAACCCGCGGCGCGACAAGGTGGTGCTGGCGCCCCGCCGCTGGATGAACGACCCTCGTGTGGACGACCGGGACGTGGTGCCGCCCGCTTGGATCCGCGTCTAAGCCCGCCCTAGGCGACAACCGCCGCGCGCCGCGCCTGTACCTGCTCACGCACCCACGGATAGGTGCGTGCGATGCCGTCCTTCAGGGCGTAGCGGGGTCGCCAGCCGATCGAGTACATCCGCGCGTTACTGAAGTTCCGCGACTGCACGCCGACGGGACCCTCGACGTACTTGACGCGGATCGTCTTTCCCGCGACGTCGGCGACGGTCTTCACAAGCTCGGCGACGGAGACGTACTCGGGACTGCCGATGTTCGCCGGCCCTGTGAGAGAAGATTGCGTCAGCCGGTAGATGCCGTCCACCATGTCATCCACGTAGGTGTAGGAGCGAATCGCCTTGCCGTCGCCCCACACCTCGATGGTGCCGCCATCGTCTACCTCGGCCACCTTGCGGCTGATCGCGGCTGGCGCCTTTTCCCTCCCGCCGGTCCAGGTGCCCTCCGGTCCGTAGCAGTTCTGAAACCGCGCGATGCGGACAGCGATTCCGTACTTGCGGGCGAACGCGAGCGCCACGCGCTCGGCATAGAGCTTTTCCCAGCCGTACTCGTTGTCCGGGCGGGCCGGATAGGCGTCGTCTTCGGTCAGCTCCGGCTCACCGGGTCGCATGTCGCGGTAGATGCAGACGGACGAAGAGAAGAAGTAGCGCGCGATGCCCGCGTCCGCGGCGGCGTGAATCATGTTGACGTTGATCAGGGCGTTGTTGCGCAGGATCTCGCACTCGGCCGAGTGGATGAAGCCCATGCCGCCCATATCCGCCGCCAGCTGATAGACCTCATCGAACCCGCCCGGTGCCGGGGAAAGTGCGGCCTCGCACGCGCCCGGGTCCCGCAGATCGAGCAGCTGGAAATCGTCGGCGGCCGTGGGCGAGAATTCGGGCCGCTTGATGTCGACCCCGCGGACCCAATATCCCTCTCGCTTGAGCCGCGTCACGAGGTGACTCGCGATGAAACCGCCGGCTCCGCACACAAGTGCTTTTTTCATGACGACGCTCCTGGAATGCTGCCGAACCGCCGAGCTCCGGTTTACAAGTATACCACCCACATAGCAGCGGAGGCAGCCGCACCGTAGCTTCCGTGCGATGAAGAAGTTCTTCGACTGGTGGCACGCGAGAAGACGACAACGCGCCCTCGAGGAGTGGGAACGGCAGGGCAGGCCGGTGCCTCCGCCACATGTCGTGAAGCAGAGTATCCTGGAGAGATACGCCCAACAATACCACCTGAAGATCTTCGTTGAGACTGGAACGCATCGCGGCGATATGGTTGAGGCCATGAAGCCTCTGTTTCACAAGATCTACTCGATAGAGCTGGGCGACACGCTGTTTGCCGAAGCCAAACATCGCTTCAAGCGCCACTCTCACATCGAACTCCTACATGGGGATAGCGGCAAGGAACTCGGACGGATAATGGAACGGCTGGATCAACCGGCTCTCTTCTGGTTGGACGGGCACTACTCCGCTGGCGACACGGCGAGGGGGGAAACAGACACGCCCATCTATCAAGAGCTGGACCACATACTCCGTGCCCCAGCCTTGGGGCACGTTATCGTCATTGACGATGCGCGTTGCTTTGGCAGCGATCCGGCATACCCGACCATCCACGCCTTAAGAGAGTATGTTCGCTCGAAACGCCCTCGCGCCAGAATCGCTGTCGAAGACGACAGCATACGCATAACCCCACCTGAGCCGTAACGGACGCGGGACTAACCCGCCGCGCCCGCGGCCTTCGGCGCGGCCGCCGGCCGCGCGCTGATCGCGTAGGTGGGGCAGTGGCGGATGAACTCGCCGTCGATTGGGGACCACTCCTGGTCCGGCCGCGTCACCACGGCCTTGCCCTGGGCGTCGAGCACGAACATCCCCGGCGGCGCCTGTACCAGGCACGCGCCGCACCCGATGCAGCGCTCTCGCTGCACGCGCACCGTGACGGCGCGGCGCGGAAAGACTCCGGCGTCGCCCGGGCCGGGCCACTCCGCCGGCCGGTCCAGCTCGGCGGCGGTCGCGCGGTAGCCTTCTTCCACCACCTCGCGCAGGTGGTCGAAGTCGAAGGCCGAGATGTGCTCGACGCGCGGGTGGATGTAGTAGATCGGCGGTGTCGTCCACTCGCGCAGCCGCAGCTCGAGCAGCGATTGTACGGCGATCTCGGCGGCGCGCGAGAACACCGCGGCGAACCCCTCTTCCTGGGTGTCGGCGCGGAACGCGTTCGAGGCGGACACGTCCACCGCGAGGATCAGATCGGTGCCGAGGATGCGCGCCGTGCCCACCGGCAGGTTGTCGAGCGTAGCGCCGTCCACGTAGAAGCGCCCCCGGATCTCGCGCGGCGGCAGGTACCCCGGCAGCGCGCAGGAAGCGAACACGGCGTCTCGCACCGGCACTTCGTCGAGCCCGTCGAGCCCCCAGAACACCTGCATCCCCGAATTGATGTCCACGGTGTTGACGATCAGGGGGGCGTGCAGGTCCTGGAACGTGGCGGCCCCGACCACGCGCTCGATCAGCGCGTCCAGCGGCTCGCGGCGGAACAGGGCGGGGGAGCGCTCCCGCTTGAACGCCATGTCGGCGTAGGCACGGACGAACACATCCTTGCGGTGCAAGTGCACGGCGATCTCGCGCAGCTCGGCGATGCTCTTCCCGGCGGACCACCCGGCGCCCACCAGCGCCCCCACGCTCGAGCCCACGATCTGCGCCGGCACGAGTCCGCGCTCGGTGAGCGCTTGGAGCACACCCACGTGCGCGACGCCTTTCATGCCGCCGCCGCCGAGCACGAGAGTGAAGCGCGTTTCTGTGTTCACGTGATTCGCCGCTTGCCCAGAAGGTGAGCCTCCGACTAACGTAGTCATAGGCCCCAGCCCCGCGCTACTCATGCGCCATCGCATCATGCGGAATCGTTGGATGACGATCGGCCTCGTCGTCGTGGCCGGACTCGCGCTCGTGGCGCTCGCCGCGCCGTGGCTCGCGCCGCGTGATCCGTATCACGGGCAGCTCGTCGTCGCGCTGCGGGAGCCGTCGCCCGCCTATCTGTTCGGAACCGACGCACAGGGCAGGGACGTGTTGAGCCGGGTGCTGTTCGGGGCCCGGCTTTCGCTCGCCGTCGGGGTGACGAGCCAGGTGATCGCGCTCGCGGCCGGGCTCACGCTGGGCCTCGCGGCCGGCTACCGCGGCCGCTGGGTGGATGGGGTGGTGATGCGCGCGGCTGACGTGACGCTCGCCTTCCCCTCGCTGGTGCTGCTCATCGCGATCGCCGCGGCCGTGAAGCCGTCGCTGCCGGTGGTATGCCTGGTGATCGGGCTCGTGGGCTGGGCCGGCATGGCCCGGCTGGTGCGCGGCCAGGTGCTCGTCGTGCGCGGGCTCGACTATGTGCACGCGGCGCGGGCGCTGGGCGCGTCCGGGCGGCGGCTCGTGACGCGCCACGTGCTCCCCAACATCCTCGGCCCGGTCGTCGTCGCCGCGACGCTGGGCGTGGGCGGCGCCATCATGGCGGAGGCCGCGCTCTCGTTCGTCGGGCTCGGGGCCCAGCCGCCCACGCCCTCCTGGGGCGCGATGGTCGCCGAGGGACGCGACCTGCTGCGCGTCGCCCCGTGGGTGTCGCTCTTCCCCGGGCTCGCGATCGGCCTCACGGTGCTGGGCGTGAATCTGGTGGGCGACGGGTTGCGCGACGCGCTGGACGTCCGCGCATGACCGACATCGCGTATCACCCGGCGCGCCTCAAGGCGGTGCGCGACGAGTTCCGGGCGCTCCGCGCCGCCGAGTTCCCCTGGACGGCCGACACGGTGTACCTGAACAACGCCTCCACCGGTCCCATCCCCGAACGCACGCGCCGTGCGCTCGACGAGTTCACCGCCCAACGCACCGCCCCCCACCTGCTCCCGGACCGCGAGCTACAGGCCGGGTTGCAGGCGGCGCGCGCCGCGGTCGCGCACCTCATCAACGCGGACGCGAGCGAGATCGCGCTCGCGACGAACACCAGTCACGGGCTGAACCTCGCGGCCCGCGCCCTGCCCCTCCAGCCTGGCGACGTGGCGCTCGTGTCGGACCGCGAGTTTCCCGCCAACGTCTATCCCTGGCTGCTCCTCAAGAAGCAGGGGGTCGAGGTCGAGCTCGCGCCCTGCACCGCCCAGGGCTGGCCCGACGAGGACTACCTGGTCGAGCGGCTGCACGACCCGCGGGTGCGCGTGCTCGCCGTCTCGTTCGTGCAGTTCGCGAACGGCCACCGCGCCGACCTCGATCGGCTCGGCGCCGCCTGCCGCGCGAACGGGACCTTTCTCGTCGTGGATGGGATCCAGGGCGTGGGGAACTCGGTGCTCGACGTGCGGGAGACGCCGGTGGACATCCTGGCGTGCGGCGGCCAGAAGTGGCTGCTCTCCCCCTGGGGCTCGGGGTTCGTGTACGTGCGGCGCGAGCTCATCGCGGCGCTCGAGCCCGCGGTGACCGGCTGGATGGCGTTCGAGGGCACCGACGATTTCTCCCGCCTCACGGAGTACAATCCCACCTTCCGCGCCGACGCCCGCCGCTTCGAGCTGGTCACGCTGCCCTTCCAGGACTTCGTCGGGATGACGACGTCGGTGGCGATGCTCGCCGAGCTGGGCGTCGACGACGTCGAGCAGTACACGCGCGCGCTGCACGAGCCGGTGTTCCGCTGGGCGGACGAGAACGGCGTGCGGGTCGTGTCACCGCGGGACGACGCGCACCGCTCGGCGATCGTGTGTCTCGCCCCCGAGCATCCGGCGGAGGCCTATCATGCGTTGAAGCGCGCCCACGTCGTGTGCTCGCTGCGCGAAGGGGCGATCCGGCTCGCCCCGCACTGCTACAACACCGCGGAGGAGATGGAGCGGGTGCTGGACGTGCTGGATCAGCTGGAGTAGACCGCCTCGCGGTGCCGATCCGCCCACGCGGCCCATCCTACGAACAACCAGCCGAACACGATCCCGCCGAGCTCGATCGCTTGCAGCGTCGGCGGTGGCCCGGTGAAGAGCGACGCGACGTAGGACACCAAGAGGAAAGCGAGGAGCGCCCAGAGCGCGTAGCGTCCGACGGCGTCGCGCCCGCGCGTCGTCGTGACATAGATCCACGCTCCCGCGACGAACAGCAACCCCTCGATGATGACGGTGCCCGCCACCGAGTTCCACAGGCCCAGCCCCACCGTCGGGCCGCCCGGGTACAGCGGCATATCGGGAACATGCGTGACGAAGTCGAGCACCCAGTGGCTCACGACGAGCAGCGCGACGACCGTCGCCGCGCGAGCGTCGCCGCTGCGCCACCGGTACAGCACGGCGAGCACGACCCCCCACCCGATCAGCGTCAGCAGGCTGTGCGACAGAGGATAGGCGTCGAACGTGAGCGTGAGGAAGGGATTCGCCCCGCCGGTGACGCGGACCCGCTCCCACCCGAGCAGCAGGAACACGGGCCACAGCAGGTCCGCCAGGCTCGGCGCCAGGAACAGGGTGCCGAGCGAGGTGCGCGGCGCGATGCGTTTCGCCGCCAGTCCCAGCGCGTAGTGGCCGATGAACATCGTTACCCTCCGCTGCGGAGCAGGGCGTAGTCCTTCTTGCCCTTGCGCAACAGCAGATTGCCGTCCGCCAGCCAGTCGCCGGCAGCGATGCGACGCTCCACGTCCTTCTCGCGCTGCTGGTTCAGATAGATCCCCCCCTGCTCGATGGCGCGGCGGGCTTCGCTCTTCGACTTGGCGAGTCCCGACCGGACCACCGCCTCCACGAGCGTGAGGCCGTCGCGGCTCGTGGCACCGGTGGTAGGGATCTCTTGCGCGAGCGTGTCGAACACCCGCCCGTTCGCCTCGTGGGGATCGAAGTCGCCGAACAGGATCTCAGCGGCGACCATCGCGCTCCGCGCGGCGTCGCCGTGCACCCGCTCGGTCACTTCCGCGGCCAGCGTACGCTGGGCTTCCCGCGCGGCGGGGTCGTGCTTG
>Ga0209690_1000693_pt1 | contig 18072 bp, 12 predicted proteins | sample GraSoiAngelo_150_FD_186164 | JGI IMG/M metagenome (GOLD analysis project Ga0209690, IMG submission 186164) | Grasslands soil microbial communities from the Angelo Coastal Reserve, California, USA - 14_1009_09_40cm (SPAdes) (version 2) | ecosystem: Environmental > Terrestrial > Soil > Grasslands ...
CGGAGGAATTCAACAGGGAAGAGTCTCCAGGGATGGGCCAAGCCGTCCCACAGATGTGCGAGTCCGAAGTGCTCCCACACGTTGATGCGCTTGACCACGAGCCCGGCAAAGTGAGTCTGCACATTGATGATGATCCAGGGGGCAAAGCCCACGACAAAGCCCAGCGCGAACCACAGCACGGGCGGTCGCCAGAACTTTCCCTTGTCGTGCCAGAGCCAAAACCCCAGCGTGGCCAGGAGGGTGAGCCCATAGATATAGGCGAACCAGAGCCCAACCCCCGCGGTGAGTCCCAGGAGCGCAGGGACAGCGGGCGATGGCTTTTCCTGGGAGAGCATTCTGAAGAGGAGCAACACGGTCAGCGCAGAAAACAGGATAGATTGCGCATGATCGCCGAGTGCGGCCACGGAGTAGGCGGTCAACAGAGGGGGTGAGAAGCAGAACAGGAGGGCGAAGTAGCATGCCACGCGCTCGCCGGCAGCGCGCTGGAGGGTCGAATACCAGAAGGCCAGCGCGAGCGTGGACACCAAGAGCGCGGCGAGCTTCAGTGCGAACAGGGTCGGCCCGAACAGCAGGAAGAAGCCCGCGGCGAGGGCTCCGATCACCAACGTGCCTAACGCAAAGTTATTCGTGCGGTACTCGGGGAAGGGCAGTGTAAGGCCCGTGACGAGTTCTTGCGCGATGGTGCCCACGTACAGCTCGTCGCCTAGTTGCGGGGGAACATAGCCTGGATGAATCAGCACCACGTACAGGAGACGGCTTGCGACGAACAGCAGCAGGAATCCACCGAGCGAGACGTTTATCGCGGGAGGGGGCCCATCACCCGTTGCATCTGGGGGAGCAACGGGTACCCGACGCGCCCCTCCCGTACCCACTTGGGCATCGCCTGAAGGCATCATCATGGGCGTGGAGAGGGCTCCAGCGCGTTTGGGGCCGGTCTCTCAAAGAGCGCCTCAAATTGCGCTTTCCCCCGCTGAATGGACGCGAGGCTCCTCGCTGAGAAGCCCTTCGTCCCTGCCATCCAAAAGGGACTGTCATCACCCTTCCAGGGGAATCGGGAAAAGAGTTCGAGTTCGCCCAGTCCCATCCCCCAGCCTTCTAAGAGGCCCTCCTGATAGATGTGGGCGACGTGCTCCAGCTCAGCAGGCGAAAGCCAAGGAGAATCGCTGAGGTAAGCAAACAGGAGTTGCCCGACGCCTTGGAGGAAATATCGCTGCACCGAAGGATCGAGCCGCGGCAGGAACGCTTGCACGCGGCCGTTAAGAAGGCTCAAGGACCGATCGGCGTCGTACCAGTACCGGCCTGCCAGATGGCCGAGGGCTCGCCAGTAATACGGGAGCAACTCTGGAATCACGTGAACTGGTGCGGTGGCGAACGCTTCAGGGCCGCTGTTTAGGGCAGCAACATAGGGCCAAGACCGGTAGATGCCGACCAAGGCCAGGTAATGCGCTGCGGCGGAGCGGTGACGGACAAACTCCACCGCCGCGACCGCCTTGGGTAACTCGTTGGGATGCTGGACCATGGCCATCCCTCCCAACTGATAGTAGAAATATCTATCGAACCCGAGAGGAACCAACCGCTCAATCCGGGCGTATTCCTCGGCCTGTCCGTTCAATGGGGCCGTCTCGGCGAGCAGCAGTGCGATCCTACGGGACAGCTCCTGCTGATCGTCGGACGACAGTTTGGGGAGGATGTCGGAGAGGAAGGGCCGCTGCACCATTTCGAGGAGGAACTCGCGATCGACCGAGCCTGCCGGTGCGTGCGTGTATAAATATCTGAATGGCATGCGGGCGTAGGAGTATCCCTTGGCGGTGAGGGCAAAGCCCGGCCGGTCTAGGGACAACAGGGGCGCGTGCGCCCCAATGCTTAACACGACCACGCTGGCGGCGAAGATGGCCTGGATCTGCCGCTGGACACGCGGGACCAGGTCCTGACAGCGCGCCAGTGAGTAGGCCACGAGAACGAAGAGGAAGGGATAGGCCGGCATATGGTACCTGGCCTCTCTGAAATCGCTGAATTGCACGGCCAGGGCGAACACGATGAGGTACAGGATGGCGAATCCGGCGAGCGTGGGTCGGGGCGGTCTGGATCCGGTCGGTTCGGAGCGGACCGTCCTCAGCCACAAGACGCCAGCCGTGAGGATGGAGCCTAGATACAAGAGGGAGTAGAGCAGGTTCACGGTCCGTCGGTACAGATCCCAAGAATCATCGGACCCAATCGTGCGGAGGAATTCAACAGGGAAGAGTCTCCAGGGATGGGGCAAGCCGTCCCACAGATGTGCGAGTCCGAAGTGCTCCCACACATTCTTGTCATAGATCACGAGCCCGGCAAAGTGAGTCTGCACATTGATGATGATCCAGGGGGAAAAGCCCACAAGAAAGCCCAGCGCGAACCACAGCACGCCCAGCTTCCAGCGCACCCTTTTGTCGTACCAGAGCCAAAACCCCAGCAGGGCCAGGACAGTGAGCCCATAGATATAGGCGAACCAGAGCCCGAACCCAGCGGTGAGTCCAAGTAGTAGGGGATACGCCAGCGAGCCCCTCTCATCGGAGAGCATTCTGAAGAGGAGCAACACGGTCAGCGCAGAAAACACGATCGATTCCGAATGAAACCCTATGGCGGTCACGGAGTAGTCAGTGAACAGCGGCGGCGAAAAACAGAACAGGACGGCAAAGTACCCTGCCACACGCTTGCTCGTAGCGCGCTGGATGGTCTGGTACCAGAAGAGCAGCGCGAGCGTGAAGAGCAAGAGCGGGGCGAGCTTCAGGGCGAACACGGTCGGCCCGAACAGCAGGAAGAAGCCTGCGGCGAGGGCTCCGATCACCAACGAGCCGCCCGAATAGTTATCCGCGCGGTACTCAGTGAATGGTATTTTGAGTTCCGTGACGAGTTCCTGAGCGATAGCGCCACGGTACAGTTCTTCAGCTCCGTGGAGGAGGACCAGGTGGCCTGGATCGATCAACACCAGGTAGAGGAGACGGCTCGCGACAAACAGCAGCAGGAATCCGCCGAGTGCAGCGCGGGCATTGCCTGACGGCATCATCATGGGCGGAGAGGCGGCTCCAGCGCGCGCGCGGCCGGACTCTCGAAGAACGCCTCAAATTGCGCTTTCCCTTGCTGAATGGACACGAGGCTCCTCGCTGAGAAGCCCTTCGTCGCTGTCATCCAAGATAGACTCTCCTGGCCTTTCCAGGGATATGGGGAAAAGAGCTCATCTTCGCCCAGTGCCATCCCCCAGCCTTCCAGGAGATCCTCCTGATAGGCGTGAGGGAAGTGCTCCAGCTCGGCAGCCAGGACCCAATTATCAGCACTGAGATAAGTAAACAGGACTTGCGCAACGCCTTGGAGGAAATATTTCTGCACCGAAGGATCAAGCCGTGGCACGAACACTTGCAGATGGGCATTGAGACGGCTCAGTGAGGGATCCTTTTCGTACCAGTACCGGCCCGCCCAAAGGCCGAGGGCACGCCAGTAATGCGGGGACAACTCGGGAGCCACGGGAGCCGGTGAGTGGGCGAGCGATTCAGGGCTGCTGTTCAGGGCACCAACCACCGGCCACGTCCGGTAGATGCCGACCAGGGCCAGTTGATACGCCGTGGGCGAGCGGTGACGGACAAACTCCACTGCTGCGACCGCCTTGTACAGCTCGTTGGGATGCCGGACCATGGCCTTCACTCCTAACTTATAGTAGAAATATCTGTCGAAACCGGGAGGAACCAAGCCCTCGAACCGGGCGAATTCCCCGGCCTGTCCGTTCAACGGGACAGCCTTGGCGAGCAGCAGCGCGATTGCCCGGGAAAGGTCCCGCTGATCGTCGGACGACAGCTTGGGGAGGATGTCGGAGAGGAGGGGCCGCTGCACCAGTTCTAGGATGAACTGGCGATCGCCTGATCCTGCCGGTGCGTGAATGCCGAAATAGGTCCATGGCAGGATGGCGTAGGAATAGCCCTTGGCGGAGAAAGCAAGGCCCGGCCGGTCCAAGGATAACAGGGGCGCGTGCGCCCCAAGGTCTAACACGACCACGCTGGCCAGGAAGACGGTCTGGATCTGCCTCCGGACAAGCGGGACTAGCTCCTGACATTGCGCAATCGAGAAGGCTGTGAGAAAGAAAAGGAAGGGATAGGCCGGCACGTGGTAGTGGGCGGACCTGAAATCGCTGAATTGCACGGCCAGAGCGAACACAACGAGGTATAGGATGCAAAACCCGATGAGCATGCGGCGGGTCTGTCTGGGTCCGGTCGGTGCGGATTGCCCAGTCTTCAGCCGCAAGACTCCAACGGTCAGAATGGGACCGATATACAGGAGGGAGTAGAACAGGTTCACGGCCCTCGAGTACCGATCCCCAATATCATCGGATGCAATCGTGCGGAGGAATTCAACGGGGGCGAGTTTCCAGGGGTGGGCCAAGCCATCCCACAGATAGGCGAGGCCGAAGTGCTTCCACACGGCCTTGTCATAGATCACGAGCCCAGCAAAGTGAGTCTGCACATTGATGGCAATCCAGGGGGCAAAGCCCGCGGCAAAGCCCAGAGCGAACCACAGCACACGCGCTTGCCAAAACCTCCCCTTATCGTGCCAAAGCCAACACCCCAGCGCGGCCAGGAGGGTGAGCCCATAGATATAGGCGAACCAGAGCCCAACCCCCGCGGTGAGCCCCAGGAGCGCAGGGAGAGCCAGCGAGCCAGTCTCTTCGGAGAGCATCCTGAAGAGGAGAAACACGGTCAGCGCAGAAAACAGGATAGATTCCCCATGACAACAGGGTGAGGCCGTGGAGTACGCGGTCAACAGCGGGGGGGAGAAACAGAACAGGAGGGCGAAGTAGCCTGCCACCCGCTCGCCGGCCGCGTGCTGGATGGTCCAGCACCAGATGGCCAGTGCGAGCGTGAACAACAAGAGCGGCACGAGCTTGAGGGCGAACACGGTCGGTCCGAACAGCAGGAAGAAGCCGGAGGCGAGGGTCCCGATCATCAAAGTTCCTAACATATAGTTATTTGTACGGTAATCGGCGAAGGGCAGTGTAGGGCCCGTGACCAGTTCTTGCGCGATGGTGCCCACGTACAATTCGTCGTATAGTTGGGGGGACAGATAGCTTGGATCGATCAGCACCACGTAGAGGAGACGGCTCGCGACGAACAGCAGAAGAAATCCGCCGAGCGATACGTTTATCGCGGGAGGGGGCCCATCACCCGTTGCATTGGGGGGAGCAACGGGTACCCGACGCGCCCCTCCCGCACCCACTTGGGAGGTCACGTTGCCGTGCACGGCTGGGGTATTGCCTGACGGCATCATCATGGGCGGAGAGGCGGCTCCAGCGCGCGCGCGGCCGGGCTCTCGAAGAACGCCTCAAATTGCGCTTTCCCTTGCTGAATGGACACGAGGCTCCTCGCTGAGAAGCCCTTCGTTGAGGCTCTCCAGAATAGACTCTCCTGGCCTTTCCAGGGCAATCGGGAAAAGCGCTCATCTTCGCCCAGTGCCATCCCCCAGCCTTCCAAGAGGCTCTCCTGATAGGCGTGGGGGAAACGCTCCAGCTCGGCTGGACGGAAAGGAGTCATGCTGAGGTAAGGAAACAGGAGTTGACCGACGCCTTGGAGGAAATATTTCTGCACCGAAGGGTCGAGCCGCGGCACGAACGCTTGCACGTGGGCGTTGAGGCGGCTCAGTGATTGATCAGTGTCGTACCGGTACCAGTACCGGGCTGCCAGATGGCCGAGGGCTCGCCAGTAATGTGGGGACAACTCGGGGGCCACGGGAGCCGGTGAGTGGGCGAGCGATTCAGGGTTGCTGTCCATGGGAGCAAACCAGGGCCAAGCTCGATAGATCCCGATGAGGGCCAGGTGATGCGCCGCGGCCGAGCGGTGACGGACAAAGTCCACTGCCGCGACTGCTTTGGGCAACTTGTTGGGATGCTGGCCCATGGCCGTCGCTCCCACCAAATAGTAGAAGTGTCTGTTGAAACCGGGAGGAACCAATCGTTCGATCCGGGAGAAGTCCTCGGTCTGTCCGTCCAACGGCGCTACCTCGGCGAGCATCTGAGCGATCACACGGGCGACCTCCTGCTGATCGTCGGACGACAGTTTGGGGAGGATGTCGGAGAGGAAGGGGCGCTGCACCACTTCGAGGAGGAACTCGCGATCGTCCGAGCCTGCCGGTGCGTGAATGTGAAAATATCTGTATGGCATGCGGGCGTAGGAGTATCCTTTGACGGAGAGGGCGGCGCCCGGCCGGTCCAGGGACAACAGGGGCGCATGCGTCCCCAGTCCTAACACGACCACGCCGGTCAGGAAGACGGTCTGGATCTTCTTCTGGACATTCGGGAAAGCCTCCTGACAGCGCGCAAGCGAGAGGGCTACGAACAAGAACAGGAAAGGATAGGCCGGCAGGTGGTACCTCGTGGCTCTGAAATCGCTGAATTGCACGGTCAGGGCGAACACGAAAAGGTACAGGATGGCGAATCCGGCGAGCGTGGGTCGGGGCGGTCTAGGTCCGGTCGGTTCGGATCGGACAGTCTTCAGATGCAAGATCCCCACCGTCAGGATCGGGCCAAGGTACAGGAGGGAGTACAGGAGATTCATGGCCCGTCGGGGCAGATCCCGTGGATCATCGGATGCAATATCGGCGAAAAACTCATACAGGGAGAGTCGCCGGGGATGGGCCAAGCCGTCCCACAGATGTGCGAGGCCAAAGTGCTCCCACACGTTCTTGTCATAAACCACGAGCCCGGCAAAGTGAGTCTGCGCATTGAAGAGGATCCAGGGGGCAAAGCCCACGACAAAGCCCAGCGCGAACCACAGCAGCCGCGGTCGCCAAAACCTCCCCCTGTCGTGCCAGAGCCAAAACCCCAGCGTGGCCAAGAGGGTGAGCCCGTAGATATAGGCGAACCAGAGCCCAACCCCGGCGGTGAGGCCCAGGAGCACAGGGACAACCAGCGAGCCCTCCTCCTCGGAGAGCATTCTGAAGAGGAGCAACACCGTCAGCGCAGAGAAAAAAATTGATTCCGAATGAAACCCCATGGCGGTCACGGAGTAGCCAGTGAACAGCGGCGGCGAGAAACAGAAGAGCATGGCAAAGTACCCTGCCACGCGCTCGCCCGCAGCGCGCTGGATGGTCCAGTACCAGAAGGCCAGCGCGAGCGTGAAGAGCAAGAGCGGGGCGAGCTTCAGGGCGAATAGGGTCGACCCGAACAGGAGGAAGAAGCCTGCGGCGAGGGCGCCGATCACTAACGAGCCTAACGCATAGTTATCTGCGCGGTACTCGGTGAAGGGCAGTGTAAGGCCCGTGACGAGTTCTTGCGCGATGATGCCCCGGTACAGTTCATCGCGTAAGGGAATCAGTAGGTAGATTGGATCGCTCAGCACCACGTACAGGAGACGGCTCGCGACGAACAGCAGAAGGAATCCTGCGAGCGCAGCGCGGGCATTGCCTGATGGCATCATCTGCTCAGGGACCCCCGCCTGAGAGACCTTCTGGTAGCTATTGGGGTTCAAAATGGACTGTTGCTGATCTTCGAGTAACTTCCCAGCAAGGTCTGCAATTCGGCAGAAACTCTCGCAAACACTCCAGGCCAATCCCCTGGAGCCTTCTGACGAAATAGCCGCATGCTCGGATACCAAGGACTGTCTTCACGTCCGTCCATCCAGCGCCAGTCCACGCCCACATGAGGTAACAGTACCCAGACGGATCGGCAAAGCGCCCCGGCCAGGTGTGCTACGCCTGTATCGACGGTGAGAACAAGGTCAAGTTGGCAAATGGCTGCTGCAGTGTCAGCCCAATCACCAATCTGGTCGCTGAGGTTATGGACGGGCATTCCAGGGGTTACTTCACCCAGGCCTGCTGCTCTGGGCTGTTTCTGAAGACTATACACGGCAACACCAGGCAGCTCAGCAAGTTCTAGGAAATAGGACAGGGGACACGACCGGTTCCGATCATTTCTGTGGATCGGCAAGCCTGCCCATACAATTCCTACCTTCAGCTTGACATCGGGTGTCGCTTCTATTTTCACCGAGCTTGACTCTGGTGGGCTGAGATAGGGGCACTGCGAGGGAATCGTCTCAAGGGTGGTCCCGATGATCCTGGGGAGGCTCAACAACGGGGCGTATAAGTCAAAATCCGGCAATGGCTCTCTTTCACTCACAACCTGGGCGATGCCCGCGACTGAGGCTAGCAACCGAACGAGCTCTGGTTGACAGGCCACAATGACACGTCCCCCTCTCCTGGCAACGAGCGGTGCGTACCGAATGAATTGGATGGTGGTGCCGAAACCTTGCTCAGCGTACAGTAGAATTGTTCTTCCGTTAAATTCGGAGCCATCCCAGAAGGGCTGCGGCAGGATGAGGCCAGCACACTGTCGTTCAAATTCCTTTACCCTCCAGCGCCACTCGTATTCCGTGAAGCCGCGTGAAAGGTCGCCAGCGCTTAATAAGGCAAGTCCCAGGCCAGAGTGGGCATGGACATAGTCGGGCTTGAGGGCCAGCGCCTGACGAAAGCAGGCGATCGCCTCGGCGACCTTGCCCTGGTCCAAGAGTACATCGCCTAAATTGTTGTGGACCATGGGATCGTCCGGCTTGAGGGCCAGCGCCTGGCGGTAGCAGGCAGCCGCCTCCTCCAGCAGAAGTTGCTCATAAAGAGCATTGCCTAGGTTGTGGTGGGCCTCGACCAAGTTGGGCTTAAGGGCCAGCGCCTGGCAATAGCAGGCGATCGCCTCGGCGAGCTTACCCTGCTCCCAGAGTGCGATGCCGAGATTGTTGTGGGCCTCGGCGTAGTCCGGCTTGAGGGTCAGCGCCTGGCGAAAGCAGGCGATCGCCTCGGCGAGCTTACCCTGCTCCCAGAGTGCGATGCCTAAATTTTTGTGGGCTTCGGCGTAGTCCGGCTTAAGAGCCAGTGCAAGGCGATAGGAGGCAATTGCGTCTTCCAGCTTGCCTGTTGCCCGATACGCTTCCCCCATATTATGGTGGTGTGAGGCTACGCCTAAGGCTTCGGATATTCTTGTCATGGAAGGTGTATCTTTCCTTGGGCTACGGAGTGTGGCGCGGCGGCTCCAGCGCACTCGGAGCCAGTCCCTGGAAGAGCACATCAAGTTGTGCTTGCCCCTGCTGAATGAACATGAGGCTCCTGGCTGAGAGGCCCTTCGTCCAGGCCATCCAATATAGACTCTCAGAACCTTGCCACGGGAATAGGGGTAAGTTGTCGAACTCGTGCATTCCCATCCCCCAGCCTTCCCAGAGCCCCTGCTGATAAGCCTGGAGGGATTGCTCGATCTCGGCAGGCGGAAAAGGATTTAAGGCGTGGTGATGAAACAGTACTGTCCCGACGCCTTGGAGGACATATCTCTGCACCGAAGGGCTGAGCTGCGGTAAGAACGCTTGCAGGCGGGTGTTGAGAAGGCTCAGGGAGTGCTCGGTGTTGTACCAGTGGTGCCCAGCCTGATGGCCGACGGCTCGCCAGTAATGCGGGGACAATTTCGGATCGACCGCTCCTGGGTGGTTGACGAGAGCTTCAGAGCTGGCGCCAAGGAAAGCAAATTGTTCGGGCCAAGACCGGTAGATGCCGACAAGGGCCAGATGATGCGCCGCGGCCGAGTGGTGACGTAAGAACTCCACGTCCGCGACCGCCTTGGACAACTCCTTGGCATGCGGGCTCATGGCCTTGCCACCTAACCAATAGTAGAAATACCGGTCGAAACCGGAAGGGACCAACTGCTCGATCCGGGCGAATTCTTCGGCGTGTCCGTTCAACGGGGCCGCCTGGGCCAGCAGCAGCGCGATTGCACGGGAAAGGTCCCGCTGATCTTCGCCAGACAGTTTGGGGAGAATATCGGAGAGGAAGGGCCGCTGCACCATCTGTGGGATAAAAATGAGATCGTCCTTGCCTGCCGGTGCGTGAGTGTATGAATAAATACGTGGCATCAGGGCGTAGTCATAGCCTTTGGCGAAAAGGGCAGCGCCTGGCCGGTCCAGGGAGAACAGGGGCGCATGCGTCCCCAGCCCTAGCACGACCACGCCGGCGAGGAAGACGGTCTGGATCTTCTTCTGGACATTCGGGAAAGCCTCCTGGCAGCGTACCAGCGAGAGGGCCACGAACAAGAATAGGAAGGGATAGGCCGGCAGGTGGTACCTCGTGGCCTTGAAATCGCTGAATTGCACAGCCAGCGCGAACACGACGACGTACAGGATACCAAACCCGACGAGCGTGGGTTGGGTCGGGTGGGTACGGGAGGGGCGCGTCTCGCGGGGCCCCCTCCCGCTATCGTTGACTCCGGCCGGTTCGGAGCGCCACGTCTTTAGGCGCAAAATTCCAGCGATGAGGATGGGGCCCAGATACAGGAGTGAGTAGAGCAGGTTCACGACCCGCCGGGGCAGATCCCGTGGATCATCGGATGCAATATCGGCGAAGAATTCATACGGGGCGAGCTTCCCGGGATGGGCCAAGCCGTCCCACAGGTGCTTGAGTCCGAAGTGCTCCCACACGGTCTTGTCATAAATCACGAGCCCGGCTAAGTGAGTCTGCGTAATGATGACGATCCAGGGGGTGAAGCCCACGACAAAGCCTAGAGCGAAACATGCGAAGCGCGTTCGCCAGAGCATGCCAGTGTCTTGCCAGAGCCAAACCCCGAGCAGGACCAGGAGAGTGAGCCCGTAGATGGAGTCGAACCAGAGCCCGACCCCTGCGGTGAGTCCCAGGAGCGCAGGGAACCCCAGCGAGCCCCTCTCATCGGAGAGCATTCTGAAGAGGAGAAACACGGTCAGCGCAGAAAACAGGAGAGATTCCCCATGCCCCCCGGGCGCAGCGACGGAGTAAGCAGTCAACAGCGGCGGCGAGAAACAGAACAGGAAGGCGAAGTAGCCTGCCACGCGCTCGCCGGCAGCCCGCTGGATGGTCCAGTACCAGAAGGCCAGCACGAGCGTGAACACCAAGAGCGAGGCGAGCTTCAGGGCGACCACGTTCGGCCCGAACAGCAGGAAGAAGCCTGCGGCGAGCCCGCCCATCACCAAAGTTCCTAACATATAACTGTTTGAGCGGTACTCGTAGAGGGGCAGGGTAGGGCCCGTGACGAGTTCTTGAGCAATGGTGCCCACGTACAGTTCGTCGCCTGGCTGGGTGAGTAGGTAGCTTGGATCGATCAACAGCAGGTACAGGAGACGGCTCGCGACAAACAGCAGCAGGAATCCTCTGAGCGACACCTTCATATCAGACGCGTCCTGTGATCTGCAGCCGCACTATTCTAGTGAAGAGCCTTACGGCTTGGAACAGTAGAGAGAACGGTCTGCAAAGACGCGTCAGAAGAGGATGAGTGTTCCATCGGTGGCCGTATCGACATCTGAGGAATGCCTCAGAAGGGAACAGGCGATCTTTCAGCCATCGCCATCTGTTCAACCCCGGCTGCGTCAGAAACAAGAGCAAATGACCGAGTTCGGCGACGGGCTTGTCCGTCACGAGCTTCTCGAGAATCCCGTGCCATATCCGTTCCCTGAGGGTTGCGGGAGCCAGGCTCATGAGGATATGGTCCGGAATGGGGGTTCCGGCGTATCTCGTCTTCACGAAGGAAAGGCCGTGATAGATCGGAATCTTGAGATGGCATCGGGTGGCCTCGTCTAGAACAAAGTTCCAATCCACGTCCTCCTTTTCGACCAGTAAGGCGATGTCGTTGGCGAACGATTCTGAAAATACCCCTCGGTGGACAACGCAATAGGCGATCAGATACACGAGGAGATCACTCCCTCCCATGCCTTTGACTGGAATTCCTTCGAACTCCCTCTGGACTGCCCGTTGCCAAATGGTGTCCTGGTCGTCGACGTACCACACTTCTGTAATGATATCCAAAGCCAGCACGCTGTCGGGATCGACGAATACGGGATTGCCATCGATTTGAGTTCTGTAGCCGAGTTCTTGGAGGATTCTCTCGATGGTGGGAAGGTCCTGGTCGAGAACGAGTAGGTCAACGTCCACCATCGGGTGGAAACCAAGGACGCCATAGAGCCGTGGGATCAGATCAGCTCCCTTGAGCAGGATGTAATCAACGCCCTGCTCGTGAAAGCGTGCAAGGACGACCTTTAGTTTTTGAAACTTCGTTCTATTGGCGGAGCTGACGCGCGAATAGGCGGCGATCAAGTGGTCAATGGCTGCGGCGTTCATACGGAGTGAGCCTTCTGAGAGGCCTGCCGGGCCCTCCGATCCAATAGGCGTTCCCGCAGTTTCCAATAGAGCAGGATAGGACCGGACACTCCCAGCGTGCCGGACAGATACGTCGTGAATTCTCCGACGCTTGGTTCGCCGAGGACGGGGACCCGTTTCAGGAGATAGAGATCGTCGCCTCGGCGGACGCCGCCGAGATCCACCGTGAACGCCACGTCAAAACCTGCCTCTTGGACAACCTTTCTGACACGCGCGTCATAGGCTCCGTATGGATAGCAGAACGCATTCACCGGCTGGCCCATGCTCTCTTCAAGAATCTGCTTCGAGCCGTGCACTTCACGGTGGAGTTCAGCCCCCGAGAGGCCGGTGAGGTCCGGATGGGAATGGCTGTGGCAGCCGATCGTGTGGCCGGACTTCTCTATCTCCCTCAGCTCGTTGCGCCGCAGCACTGCCAGGTGGCCGGGCTCCTCACCGAGATCGGCTGACACAGGGAAAAAGGTGGCGGGGAACTGAAACTGCTCGAGCACCGGAAGAGCGTTCTCGATCTGGTCGTCATAACAGCCGTCGAATGTCAGTAACGCAGCAGGCGGATGGATCAGCTTCGAGCCCCGCAGCCACTCCGTGAATTGCTCCATTGTAGGGATGGAGTACCCATGTTCGGCCAGGGCTTTCATCTGGGAATGAAAGCGCTCGCGGCTTCGGATTTGGTGATAGCAGAGGACGAGGACATCGACCCCTTGAAAAGAACTTGCTAACTCGGACAAGGCTCGTGCCGCACCCATAGAGACTACCTTCGGCGCCGTTTCGTCCCGCCCTTATCCGGGAAGATCCCGGCAGAGAACCGCGGTCCCATCAGGTTCCGAGCCTGTGGCGCTGTTCTCCGCCTCAACGGTCGCCAGAAGTCTCCCGGCGCCGCTCCGCGATGCGAGATGGCAAGCAAACCCCAGGAGTTGCGAAGCCACGCCAAGGCCTCGATACCGGATCCGGACGTAGAGAGCTTCAAGCCGATATTCCTCTCCGCTCCGCACAGCATGGAGGCTTGCCACAGCGCTTTCGCCTAGCTTGGCCAGAAGATGAAAGCCCTGCTGACCGTTGAGCTCTGGAGCAGGTCGGTCGCGACAGAGCCGCTCATAGCGGTACCATCGGCTACCCTCCTGGACTCCGATGGAATATTCAAAGCCACGCCAGACAAGACCCCGCATGATCTGGCGATAGGGACGGATCCCCTGGAGTCGAAGGAGCGCCTGCGCGACCAGCGGCGCGAACCGTGAGTGCCAACAATCGGTCAGGATGGCCAAGCCCGCGCCCCAAAACCCTCTTCGCCTAACCGCTACCACCCGTCCAAGGATCTGTCCGGGTTCGAGAACTTCGCCTGGTCCCGTCGTCGCGTCCCCTTTCGTGACGATCCGCGCCCCAGGTCCCACATTCTCTAGCGACAACAAACGGTGACAGATTAGTTGGCCGTGGTGGTGGAAAAGGAGAAGATCCCCAACCTGAAGTTGCGCCGGGGAGGCGGGCTCCACCATGAGCTGATCCCCTTTCCGCAACGCAGGGTACATGCTCCAACTACCAACGCGGAAGCGGAAGGTGCCATGACGCAGGAGAATATCGCTGAGCTCCAAGAAGTCGATCAAACCAAGCCGCTCGCTAGTCATCTCCTGGTTCATCCCTCGCCTCTTGCGCAGATTCAGTGTCTCAGCCCTTGGTAAGCACAGCGTAGCCCCGCTTCCACAGCCAGTCTGTAATGATGAACTGCGCCTCCCCGAATTCCTGCTTTAAGTCGTGCTGCTGGAAGAAGTGGACGAAGGTATCGGCAAAGCCGTCACCAGGCTCGTATTCTTTATTAAAAGGGGCGCATCGGCTTAATCCACCTAAAAGCTGGAGTAAGAATCCTGGGGGGACAGGGGAGCCATTGGCGCCGGGGGCAAATGAGACGATGAACACTCCACCTGGCTTTAACACCGAATAGGCCTGCCTCAAAAAGCGTACCCGCCGCCATCTTGGAAAGACATAGCTATAGGCGATATTCGTGAGCAGGAGATAGTCAAACCCATTCTCTGGATACCGCAGATCATAGAGATCCGCCACCTCAAACCGGATCGGCAGATTCGCCTCTCGAGCTCGACGTTGAGCCTCCGCGATCATTCGAGGGCTCCAATCACAAGCCGTTACCGTCAATCCCTGCCTGGCCAGCAGCAAGGCCTCTCGTCCTGCGCCGCACGCCAAGTCCAGGAGTGCTCCCTTGTTCGTGAAATACCGCTCAACAAGGGTCAGTTCCCATGTACCGAGCCAATCATCAGAATTGGCTTGATCCCGAACCATGGGCCGGCTATTCCAGTCGGTCCTCGATTGCCGGTCGATCTCTCTCGGGGTCCAGATGATGAGTGCAAATTGTTCGGAGAGTGAGACAACACTCCACATCAGCCCGAGGAATTTCCTCAAAAGGCGGGCCAGAAGAACGAAGCTATATCCGGCGAAATAGCGAAGGGACATCCGAGTCAGAAACCTGCTTCTCCAATGTTGCGAATTCCTTATAATGCGGAAGGCAGACACTCATGTCGCCGGTCGCCAGCCAGGCATCGTTCCGCCCCTGCCGGCAGCGCGCCCGCACGTCGCAGGTTGGGCATTCGTAGTGCTCATTCGGCCTGGCCCCGTCCACCGTCCGCTTGAGGACTTCCCAGCCCTCCTTGACCGTTCCCTTCCGCAGGTCGTATTTGGGGATGGGAAAGCCCACGCAGAGGTTCATTTCCCCGTAGGGGGTGATCGCAAACTTCGTTTGCCCGCATGGGCACTCGATGAAGCTCCCGTTCTTGGCGCAAGGCTCGTCAACTGCTGCCTGATCGGGAGGCCCCAGCATGGCCAGGTCAATCCGTACCTTGTCGGACGGACTGAGGCGGTGCTCCAGGGGACTGGTGTCCCCGTTGGTTTTGGGGTGGATGTCCAGGCAGTATTGGAATTTGATTCCCATTCCTTCAACGAGGGTGCGGGCGTCTTGGATTTCATGAGCGTTGTCGGTCATGACCGGCATGCGAACGATGACTGGCAGCCTCCTGGATATAAGGCACTCCAGCCCGCGGATGAACAGTCCGAAGGATCCTGGCACGCGGGTAACACGTTCGTACGTGTCTTTTGTCGCGCCGTAGATAGAGATGGCGAGGCTGCGGAACTTCGCTCGCTGTAGGCGATCGGCAACCTCGGGCGTGATGCGGGTCGCGTTCGAAATCAGCTCCAGGAGCAACCCCAATCGTTTCGCGTGCTCGAAGATGTCGAACACATCGGGCCTGACGAACAGTTCCCCTCCCGTGAAAGTGAGCGTGACGACGCCCACGTCCGCGCATTGATCCAGAATGGAGAAGACTTCCTCCGTGCGCAGTTCCTGAGGCAGGACCCGGTGCGTGGGGTTGTAACAATGGACACACCGCAGATTGCATCCATAGGTCAGCTCGAACGTCACCGACTCTGGCGCTCTCGTCTCGCGTGTCTTGGCCGAGAGTGAAGAAAAAAAACGGTCCGGCGACAGGCGCTTCATGACGGCACCAGAGTACGCCCCAAGCGCTGTTCCTCAAGGTAGTCTACGATATCCGGTTTATTGGCGAAGGCCAGTTCAAAGCACCCGACCCGCTCGATCAGCTCGTCCAGGAAAGCGAGCGTGCGACTCATCGCAGCGCGATCCCAATGTGGCAGGAAACATTGCCGCAGCACAAAGAGACGGGCGTCCCGGGCGGGAAGTCGGCGGAGGGCATGGGCGCCTTCTCCGTGGCGGATGCAATACAGCGCTGTCAAGGGGCCCGATCGGTTCTTCGCCTGACGGCCGGTTCCCGCCCAAGGAGTGCCGCAGATGAGAATTTCGCCCGCCACCTTTCGGAGGATGAGTCGCTCGTCGCTGAGGACGCACGCGCCTCTTGCGGCAAACCAGTCGGACAAGGTTGATTTTCCCGCGCCCGATGGCCCGCTAAACACCCACCCGCTGTGTTCCGTCAGGACGCCCGCCGCGTGGAGAAGAAGGCCTCCCTCTCGGGCCAGCTTGGTGGTGAGACAGACTTCCACGATTGGGTTGATGATCTTCAAGGGCTCCCATGCGACGCGGTGTTCCCACAACGCCTCGTGCTGGCGGACCCAGACCTCGATCCGAGAGAAATCCCGGGAGATGAGCGCGCGGCTGTAAGGCGCGAGGGTGTGCGTATTCGGCGATTCAAGGAGACAGCCGGATTCCGCCTCATAGAGCTTCCAGAGCCCGTGGCTGGCATCGAAGATAAGTTGACCATGGGTCATTTCAGGCAGGTGTTTCACGACCTTGACGGTAAAGTCAATGTCTGGCTGGTCGCTGGCCTGCGTCAGGAAAGGGACGAACGGTTCCAGCGGCCAGTCCAGGCACACACAGTTCTCAGCCTCCTGCAGCCGAATCCCGTATCGGCCGATGTGGAGATCAATCTTCATCGCTGGGAACCGGCGTTCATGACGGCCGCAGGCCACTGGTGGCGAGGGAGCTGCCCATGCACTTCCGGCAAACGCCTGCGCACAGATTACCAGTGGAATCATCCATATTGGTCGCGGCCGCGCTGCAGACGGATAAAATGGCTTGCTCATGGTTAAGCTCAACCTGGAAGATCTGGGGCGCGCTGTAAGGTTTTTTGTCACTCATGGGGGGCATCCTCCCTTTCTTTAATAGTCGCTAACGGATGAATGAGCTTTCGGCGGACCACTTGCTCGGCGCGAATCAAGGCGACATCGCAGTCGTACGGAATCGCCGCTTCCGGGTCGCCGGTTTCCCAGCGGGCCTCGGTCGGCGTCTTGTCGCAGAAGGCGTAAACCTCGCATGCCTTGCACGGAGAGTCGGTCGTGTACCGCCGCGCGCGGACCTCCGCAAACACCTTGGCGATGGCGTCCTTCAGCGAATGCTCCCGCAGCGAGGCGCGATGCTCATATTGCATGACACAGGTTCCGAGATCCCCCCAAGCGCTGATGTGGATGGTATTCGTCGCACAGCCACAGCGGTACAGCCGTTTGGGCGGGGAGGATATCGAATCGGACGTATCTTGGCATGATTCTTCATCCTGGGCCGAAGAACTCTCTTTTAACCTATCTCCCAGCATCTGGATCTCTTCCGGCGTAAGACGGTAACCGAGTGGGGAGAGATCGCCGTTCAATCTTGGCGACAAGGAGGTACTGAAGCGGAACGGCTGGCCGAAGGATTCGACGAACCTCCGGATCTGGGGGATTTCCCCTTTGTTCCAATTCATGGCCTTGGTTCTAAAGGAGAAAGGCAGGCCGCTAGGTCTCAGCAGCTCCATCCCTTTCAGAAACTGCCGGAAGGACCCGGGGACCTGCGTGAAACGGTCGAAGGCCTCTTCGTTGACGGAGTGGCAGGAGATGTCGATGGAGAAGGGCGGGGAGCGCTTGAGCCTGTCGATGATGGCCTGGGTGAAGATGGTGCCGTTGGTGTACAGCATGAGAAGAAAGCCCTTGCGGCAGGCATAGTCATAGATCTCGAAGAAGTTGGGGTGAGTGAAGATTTCACCGCCGGTCAGGTTGAGCCAGAGGATTCCCAGATCGGTCATCTCGTCAATGATCTGTTTGATTTCTGTGAGAGTCAGCTCTCGGGGGAAAAAATCCCGACTGTTATAGGGGTCGGTATAGCAATGGACGCAATGGAGGTTGCAGCGGTAGGTCAGCTCCATCTGCGCCTTGATCACCCGATCGGATTGGTAGGCGCGTTCGTGGACCTCGCGGCTGAAGTCCTTGTATTCGACGGTCAGAATGGTTCGTGATTCAAGCATGGCTGGCGCTCGGTTGGATGAGAGGGGCGGGCGCATCGGCCTTGAACGGGCATGCGAAGCTCGGTAGGGCGTGGTAAAAGCCTTCGCTGAAGGAGCCCCGTCTCAGGTCGTAACTCATCAGGCGGTTGCCGGAGCAGAGCTGGAGCTGCCCGTACGCGTCGATGTGGAA